>ENA-UPSX01000362-UPSX01000362.1-human-gut-metagenome-genome-assembly--contig:-NODE-362-length-12879-cov-6.249570_pt1 | contig 12879 bp, 9 predicted proteins | sample MGYA00250045_ERZ773367 | MGnify/ENA primary metagenome ERZ773367 (study PRJEB29103, sample SAMN06112033) | human gut metagenome | biome: human gut; feature: ankylosing spondylitis patient; material... | reverse complement strand
AGTACCCATAAAGAAGGCAGCCTGCAAGCCAAACTCCTCCTTATCCTTCTCGTTGAAAGTGGCAAAGCCATCCTCTGAAAGGGCATCATTGCCGTGCTGCTGGCGTATGCCGTGGCAAATCTGCTGGGCATGCGCACACTGGCGTGGCTCATCAACAGTATCATGAGCTTCGGCATCATTGCGTTGGTGGTGGTGTTCCAGCCGGAGCTGCGCCGCGCGCTGGAACAGGTGGGACGCACAAGCCTGTTCGGCATGCAGCTGTTCAAAGGCAAGGCGGACCCGGGGGATCTGCGCGCCAAATGGCAGAGCGCCATCGTGGCGGTGTGCGATTCCGCCGAGCAGCTGGCCGATTCCCGCACGGGCGCGCTGGTGGTGCTGGAGCGCCGCACCAATCTTTCCGAGATCATCAAAACAGGCACCGTGCTCAACGCCGATATTACGCCGGAGATGCTGGGCACGATATTCTATGAAGGCACGCCGCTGCACGACGGCGCCGTTGTTGTGCGCGACGGCCGTATCGAGGCCGCGGGCTGCTTTTTGCCGCTTTCAAACAACCTGGAGATCGGCAAGGACATGGGTACGCGCCACCGCGCGGCCCTTGGCATGAGCGAGAATTCCGACGCGGTTGTCGTGGTTGTGAGCGAGGAGACCGGCATCATCTCGCTGGCCAAAAACGGCGTGCTCATCCGCCGGCTGGACAGGCAGAATCTGTTCAACCTGCTGGAGGGTGACATGGTCCCGCCGGCCGTCGAAGAGAAAAAACGCCCGTTCTGGAGGAGAAAGCATGAAAAACAACACGAATAACGCTCCCTCGAACGCGTCCTCCCAGGCAAAACCCATGGGCCGGTTTGAAAAACTGTTTTCCAACCGGTGGTTTGCAATGGCGGTTTCCGCAATGCTGGCCGTGCTGCTTTGGCTTGTTGTCATAGCGCAGGAGCCGACGCAGACACGCACCATTACTGTGTCCGGTGTTTCCTATGATTACAATTCAGCTTTGTATACCGGTGCGTCTTTGGACATTGTGAAACGCGAGGATACTAAGGTCAGCGTGGTGATTTCGGGTGACAGCAGCGCGATCAATGAGGTAGACCCCGCCGACATCGTCGTGTATCCCGATTATACCGAGGTTTCCCGTTCAGGCATGCCCGGCGAATACACGCTGCGGCTGCAGGCGCGCCGCGCGGATACGTCTTTGACAAAATTTGATATCGACTCCATCTCGCCCGCATATGTGGACGTGACGTTTGCGCAGATCGGCACGCAGAAATTCACCGTGGAAGTGGAAGCCAGCGTGGACCCGGCCGAGGGGTATTATCTGGGCGAAAAGCAGGCCTCCCCCGCCGAGGTGACGCTGCGCGGGCCTGTGGACGAACTGGCGCGCGTGGCGCGGGTGGTGGCCCGCGTGGAGAGCGATGAAAAGCGCGACCGCACGATGCTGGACAGTGCGGCGCTGGAATTTCTGGACGCGGACGGCCATGCCATCACAGACAGCAGCATCACGGTGCTGGAGGGTGAACAGGTGGAGGTGACGATCCCTGTACTGAAGCTGAAGGAGGTGCCGCTGAAGTTTGAGTTCAGCAATGTGCCGGCCGGATACGACCCCGCCGAGCTGAACGCCAGCATCTCCCCGGCGACCATCCGCATCGCCGGTGCGGCGGATACGGTGGACGGCATCGAAAGCGTGAACGCGGGCTTCATCAACCTGGCGCGGGTCCAGTTGGGCAAGGCCGAGACACTGAAGATCCAGCTGAGCGAAGGACTTGTGAATGTGGATGACGTGCAGGAGGCCACAGTTACTTTTGATACCAGCGGCTACGGCGAGCCGCGCGCCATCACGGTGAGCGATATCCGCGTGGTGAACGCGCCCTCCGGTGTGGATGTGAAGGTCATCACCGAAAGCATCAACAATGTAACGCTGGTAGGCGAGGCCGAGGAGCTGGCGGCCATCTCGCCATCGGACGTCATCGCACAGGTGGACGCCTCGGCGCAGAATATTACGGTAAAGGGAAGCGGACAGCAGCAATTCAGCGCGCAGATCATCGTTACGGGCACAAAGACGGTGTTCGCCACGGGGGCGTACTCCGTGCTGTGCGACATCACGGTGAAGTGACGATGCTGCTGGTGAGAGATATCCGCCTGCCGCTTGCGGCGGGCGAACAGGAGGCTGTGGCAGCGGCCCTGAAAAAAACAGGGCTGCCGTGTCACGGCATAAAAAATACGGGCATTGCGAAGCTTTCGGTGGACGCACGGCATGGAAGGCCCAGCCTTGTGTACACCGTTGCCCTGGAACTTGCCGACGAGGGTGCGGAGCGTTCGTTCGAACGCTTTGCGCCCTATGTTTCAATAGCGGCGCCCGCCGCATTTACTGTGCATAACGGCACACGGCCGCTGGCGCATCCGCCGGTGGTGTGCGGCTTTGGCCCGGCGGGACTGTTTGCGGCGCTTCTGTTGGCGCGGCAGGGGTTCCGGCCCATCGTGCTGGAGCGGGGGCCGGCCATGGAGCAGCGCGCACAGGCGGTGGAGCGCTTCAACGCGGCGGGCCTGCTGGACGAAAACGCCAATATCCAGTTCGGAGAAGGCGGCGCGGGTACGTTTTCAGACGGCAAGCTCACCACACGCATCAACGACCCGCTGTGTGCTTTTGTCACCCGGACGCTGCTGGCGCATGGCGCGCCCCGGGATATTGCCTACAAGCAGAAGCCGCACATCGGCACCGATGCGCTGCGGGATGTTATTGTGTCTATCCGGCGGGAGGTCGAGGCGCTGGGCGGGAAGGTGCTTTTCAACACGCCGCTCACCGGCCTGCGCGTGCGGGACGGGCGGCTTGCGGCGGTGTGCACGCCGCAGGGCGAGCTGCCCTGCGGTGCGCTGCTGCTCGCGCCGGGGCACTCGGCCCGGGATACATTTGAAATGCTGGACGGCGCGGGTTTTACTCTGCAGGCAAAGCCTTTTTCGGTGGGCTTTCGGGCCGAGCACCTGCAGCGCCGCATTGAAGAAAGCCTTTACCACGATGCGGCGGGCCATCCGGCTTTGCCCAGGGGCGAGTACCAGCTTTCCCAGCATGTGGGCGGACGGTGCGTTTATACCTTCTGTATGTGTCCGGGCGGCAGCGTGGTGGCGGCCGCCAGCGAAACGGGCCGCGCAGTGACCAACGGCATGAGCCTGCACGCGCGGGATGGAGAAAACGCCAACGCCGCCGTGGTGGTGAGTGTGAACGAAGCGGATTTCGGCGGCGATGCACGGCGCGCCATTGCGTTTCAGCGGGAGCTGGAGGCACGGGCGTACGCGGCGGGCGGCGGTGGCTACGCGGCGCCTGCCGAAAATGTGCGCAGCTTTTTGGAAGGCGCAGGCACGCTGTACGCCGGCGCGGTGAAGCCCACCTACCCGCGCGGCGTGACAGCCTGTGATCTGGGCAGCCTGCTTCCCGGCGAGCTTACGGGCGCTCTGCGCGCAGGGCTTTCGGCCTTTGAGCGGAAGCTGCGCGGCTATACCGCGCCAGAGGCGGTGCTCACCGGGCTGGAGACGCGCACGTCCAGCCCCGTGCGCCTGCCGCGGGATGAAAACGGCGAGAGCACCGATGTGCGGGGCGTGTGGCCCTGCGGCGAGGGGCCGGGCTACGCGGGCGGCATTATGTCCGCGGCGGTGGACGGCCTGCGGGCCGCCGCGCGCGTGGCGCAGAATTTTTGTCCCGCACCCTGAACGGGAGGCGGGAACCCGACGGAAGAATCGAATATCCACCATATCGGAGGAATCTATGAACGACCCGTACAACGGAAATGGACGCAAAAGCCCGGAGGACGACCTGGGCAGAAGCATTGAAAAAGAAGTGAAGGAAACCATCGGCACCGTGGCGGCCGCGCTGCAGGACGCCGCGCGCGAGGTGAGCACCTCGCTGCGGGACAACGAAAGCGTGCAGCGTACCGTGAAAGACCTGGGCACCGCGGCCCGGGACGGCGTGCAGGGCATCCAGAGCGCCATCGCCCAGGCACAGAAAAATGCCGAAAAGGAAAAGCGGCGCCGCAAACGGCGGGATTATGCAAAAAAGGCAAACGGCGCGCTCAGCGAGGCGGGCGGCCTGATGCTGCCTGCGGGCATTCTGGCGGCGTGCGCGTTTTCTGCTTTTGAACCGGGGGACCCGGCCGGGGCGCTGATCCTGGGGTTCATTTCGCTGTGGTTTTTCGCAGGCGCATTTGGCGCATTTCTCAAATCGCGCACGCTGCGGCGCATTGCCACATACCAAAGCGTGCTGGGCGAGCGTTCCTACTGCACACTGCAGGAGCTTTCGGAGCTTACAGGCAAAAGCCAGGGAGCCGTCCGCAAAGATCTGTTCCGACTGATCAGCTCGGGAAAATATGAGGATGTTTACCTTGCGCCGGACGGCACGCGCCTGTTTTCGGGCGAGACGGCGTACCGGCTGTATCTGGCCCAGCGGCAGGCGCAGCAGGAAGCCGGGGCCCGGCGGCAGGCGCAGCCCGCACGGCCGGAGCCGGCGGGCGTTCTGGCTGAGTGCCGCGCATTTTTGAGCGATCTGCGTGAACAGCAGCGCCTTATCAGCGACGCGCCCGTACTGGAGCAGGTGCAGCGCATCGAGGAGCAGACAGTGCAGATCATCGCCTGGCTGGAAAAGCACCCCGGCGGCGAGAGCCAGATCCGCAGGTTTGTCAGCTACTACATGCCCACCACGCTCAAACTGCTGCGCACTTACAACGAGGTGGACCCGCAGGCCGACAGCAGTGCTGTTGCCGCGGAAATACAGACGGATATCTGCGGTATCCTGTACACCATCAACACCGCGTTCCAGAGCCTGCAGGACAACCTGCTGAAGGATACTGCGATGGACGTTTCCGCCGAGATCTCGGCGCTGGAAACAGTGCTGGCCCAGGAGGGCCTGACCAAAGACGAGCTGCTCGGCCGGTAGGGCGGGCGGGGAAGAAGGGAGCGCTGGAGTTTGGGCGCGTTCGTTTTTATCATCATTCTGTTGTTGGTCATCGTGCCGCGCATGCGCCAGGAAAGTGTGCGCCGCACGCCGTATGGAAAAGAGCATCGCGGCACACAGTATGGATACAGGGCCGCCGGAAAGGGCGGCGCACAGGTGCAGCCCGCGCAGTACAGCTATCCCGCCGGGGCACAGGCGCGGGGCGCCGCAGGCACGGGCGGTGCGCCGAATCCGGACGCTCCGGGCCGCCAAAGCAACGATACGCTGCGGGGCAAGCAGCTGTTGGGCATGTGCGCGGGCATTGCGGGCGGCGCTTGGGCCGCGCTGATGGGCGTGGCGGCGCTGGGCGGTGTCAGCGAGGTGATCTGGTGCATCAGCAACGGTTTTTCCTTTGGAGATGAGCTGATGCTGGTTGTGATCCCCGCGCTTTTGGCCGCGGGAGGCTGGAAGGCCGCACAGGCCGGCTTTGCCCTGATGAACCGGATCAAGCGGTTCCGGCTGTATGATGCGATCATCGGCGAGCGCCGCGTGTGCCCGGTATCCGATATTGCGCGTGCCAGCGGCCGCAAGCCCGAGGAAGTGGAACGCGACCTGCTCGACATGGTGCGGCGCGGCTATTTTCCGCTGGGCTTTGTGGACGCCGAGACCGCCTGCTTTTATGCCGACAATGCCGCCTGGCGCGCACAGAACCCCGAGCGTGCCCGCCAGCAGGACGCTCCGCTGGGCAAAGAGCAGCCCCGGCCCGCGCCCGCCGCGCAGGAGCCTGTCCCGGAGGATGAGCCCGGCGGCGGATATTTGCGGGAGCTGGAGCGCCAGCTTGCACGCATTGAAAACGCCGACATCCGCGCCAAGGCGGCGCGGCTGCGCGAGCACACCGAGGATATCTTTGCCTGGGTGAAGCTGCACCCAGAGTGCGCCGACGACGCGCGGCGCTTTTGCAGCTATTATCTGCCCACAGCCGTCAAGCTGCTGAATACCTACAATGAGGTGGCGCCGCATGCCGATGAAAGCAGCGTGGCGGCGGGCATCCAGAGCGAGGTGTCCCAGGTGCTGGACACTATGTCCACCGCCTTCCGGGGCCTGATGGACAATCTTTTGCAGAACACCGCCGTGGATATGCAGGCCGAGATCTCGGCGCTGGAGACGGTGCTGGCCCAGGAGGGGCTGGCGCAAAACGGCTTTACGATGCAGAAATGAGACGCGCCGTTTGTCCGGCGGCCGCGGCTGTGTAATTTTCAGAACCGCCTGTCCGGGGAAGGCCCCGGAAAAAGACCGTGATTTTTTGTGAGAAGGAGACCCATTCCATGTTTTACCGTCCCTGGCAGACCGTCCGCCCCGACCCAGCCCGCTCCGCCGCGCTCAGCGCGGCGCTGGGAATGCCGCGCCTTGTGTGCGACGTGATGTGCGCCCGTGGGCTGGACACACCCGAAGCGGCGCGCGCCGTGTGCGGCGGCGGGGACGCTTTGTCTGACCCGATGCTCCTTTCCGGCATGGAGGCGGCCGTGGCACGCATCCACCGCGCCATCGACGACGGCGAACGCATCGCCGTATTCGGGGATTACGATGTGGACGGCGTGACAGCCACCGCGTTGCTGTATACCTATCTGGATTCCGCCGGTGCGGACGTTTATTATAAGCTGCCCAGCCGGGATGACGACGGCTACGGCCTTTCCGAGACGGCGGTGGACCTGATGGCCGCCAAGGGCGTGAGCCTGATCGTCACCGTAGACAACGGCGTTTCGGCAAATGCGGCCATTGCCCACGCCAAAGAGCAGGGCGTGGACGTGGTGGTGACGGACCATCATCTGCCGCCGCAGACGCTGCCGGAGGCTGCGGCCATCGTGAATCCCCAGCTCCCCGGCGACGAAAGCCCGTGCAAGACGCTCTCGGGCGCGGGCGTGGCCTTCAAGCTGGCTGCGGCCCTGGACGGCTGCACGCCGGACGAGATGCTGCCTTTTTACGGGGACCTCGCTGCCATTGGGACGATTGCGGACATTATGCTGCTTGAGGGTGAGAACCGGCGCATCGTCAAGGCGGGGCTGGCACTTTTGCAGCAGACGGAGCGTCCGGGCATCGCGGCGCTCATCGAGGCCTGCGGCCTTGGGGGCAAGGAGCTGACGGCGGAAAATGTCTCTTTTGGGCTGGCGCCGCGCCTGAACGCGGCGGGCCGTATGGACAGCGCCGCCGCCGCGCTGGAACTGCTGCTGTGTGAGGACCCGGAGGAGGCCGAAGCGATTGTGGCCGGGCTGGAAGCACAGAATGCGGCCCGGCAGAAGGCCGAGCAGGATATTTTGCAGGGCGTGCTGGACAGCGTTGCCGCGGATGAGACCTATGGCGCGGACCGTATCCTTGTCGTGTGGGGCCGAGGCTATCACCAGGGCGTTATCGGCATCGTGGCCTCCCGCGTGGTGGAGCGCTTCGGCAAGCCGGCCATCATCGTATCCGTTGACGAGAACGGCGAGGGCAAGGGGTCCGGCCGCAGCATCGCGGGCGTTTCGCTGTACAATGCCATCGCCGCCTGCGGAGACCTGCTCATCCGGTTCGGCGGACACGCGCTGGCCGCCGGGCTGTCTGTGCGGGAGGAAAACCTGCCCGCGTTCCGCAAGGCGGTCAACGCGTGGGCCGCGCAGGAGCACCCGGTGCTCAAGCGCCCGGCGCTGCGGCTGGACGCGCCGCTGGCGCTGTCCGGCCTGAAAGAAGAGGACGTGGCCGCGCTGTCGGTGCTCGCGCCGTTTGGCCACGGCAACCCCACGCCGGTATTTTTGGTGGAAAACGCTGTGATCGACGCAGTATATCCCCTCAGCGAGGGCAAGCACACGCGCCTGCGCCTGAAGCAGGGCGGCGGAGTGCTGTATGCGGCGGTGTTCGACCAGGGGCCGGGCGCGCTGGGTTACAATGTGGGTGACGCGGTGGACGCGGCGGTGTGCCTTTCGGTGTTCGAGGGCAAGAACGGGCCGATGATCTCCGCGCGCATCAAGGAGCTGCGCCCGGCCGGGCTGGACGAGGCATACCTGGAGGGCACGGAGCTGTATGAGGCGCTGATGTGCGGCGCGCCGCTGACAGAGAGCCAGCGGCGGGCGCTGCTGCCCGCCCGTGCGGACACCGTGGCGCTGTACCGCGCCGTGGGCGCTGCCCGCGACGGCGTGCCGGCGGGCGACCTGCGCCCGCTGTTTGCCAAGCTGGGCGCGCGGGGCGCAGGTAAGGCGCTTGTCTCGCTGGAGGCGCTGCGCGAGCTGAGTCTGTTGGAGCAGCGCGAAACGCCTCAGGGCGCACGGTGGTGCCTGGTGCCCGCGGCGGGCAAAAAGGACCTGGCATCCGCGCCGATTTTACGCAGACTGGAGGCAGCGCAGTGATGGAAGAAAAAGCGAAAAATGCCGTAAAGACTTTTGAAGACCTGGCGCAGGCCGTGGCGGATTCCGGCCGCCCATACGACGCCGGGCGCATCGAAAAGGCTTACGAGATGGCTGCGGCGGCCCATGCGGGGCAGACGCGCCTTTCCGGCGAAAGCTATGTCAGCCACCCCGTTGCCGTGGCGTGCCTTGTGGTGGACCTGGGCTTGGATACGGACTCCGTGGTGGCCGCGCTGCTGCATGACTCCGTGGAGGACACCGAGACCACGGCGGAGGACGTGAAGGCTGCTTTTGGGCCGGACGTAGCGCTGCTCGTGGACGGCGTCACCAAGCTGGGACGCATCAAGTTTTCCTCAGTGGAGGAGCAGCAGGCTGAAAACCTGCGCAAAATGCTGCTTGCCATGAGCAAGGATGTGCGCGTGATGCTCATCAAGCTGTGCGACCGGCTGCACAACATGCGCACCGGCGACGGCTGGCCCGAACAGAAACGCCGTGACAAGGCGCTGGAAACCATGGAGGTGTATGCTCCCATTGCCCACCGTCTGGGTATGAGCAATGTAAAGGAGGAGCTGGAGGACCGCAGCCTGCAGTATCTGGACCCTGTGGGCTATGAGGAGATCACCTCTTTCCTGGCCCAAAACGGCGGCGCGGATTCGTTCATCAGCGGCATTGCGGACCGCATCAAGGAGCGCCTGGCCGAGAACGGAATGGACAAATGCACCATCAAAAAGCGCATCAAGAGCGTATACGGCATCTACCGCAAGATGTATATGCAGAACCGCACGTTTGAGGAAATTTACGATGTGTACGCGGTGCGCATCATTCTGGACACAGTGGGCGAATGCTACAATGCGCTGGGCGTCATCCACGACATGTACCATCCCATCCCCAGCCGCTTCAAGGACTATATCTCCACACCCAAGCCCAATATGTACCAGTCGCTGCACACGACGGTCATCGGACATGAGGGAATTCCCTTTGAGGTGCAGATCCGTACCTGGGAGATGGACCAGACCGCCGAATACGGCGTGGCGGCCCACTGGAAATACAAGGCGGGCGTGAGCACGAAAGATAAGCTGGACGACCGTATCGCCTGGGTGCGCCAGCTTCTGGAAAGCCAGCGGGAGAGCGAGGATGCCGGCGACCTGCTGCGGGACATCAAAAGCGAGCTGCTGCCCGAGGAGGTGTTCGCTTTTACGCCGAAAGGCGACGTCATCAATCTGCCCGCGGGAGCGACCGTCATCGACTTCGCCTACGCCATCCACTCAGCCGTGGGCAACCGCATGGTGGGCGCGAAGGTGAACAGCCGAATTGTGCCCATAGACCACAAGGTGGTGACGGGCGAGATCATCGAGATCATAACCGGCCCCAAGGATAAGGGGCCCAGCCGCGACTGGCTGAACCTGGTTGCCACCAGCGAGGCCAAGAACAAGATCCGCAACTGGTTCAAAAAGGAACGCAAGGAAGAAAACATCACCGAGGGCAAGGCAGCTCTGGACAAGGAGATGCGCCGCAACCTCATCACCATCCCTGAGGAAAAGTACGACGAATTTATGGCTGACCTTGCGCGCCGCCAGCGCCTGAACACGCCGGAAGAGCTGTACGCGGCCATCGGCTACGGCGGCATCCAGCTCTCCCGCCTGATGATAAAGATCAAGGACGAATACACGAAGCTGCTCAAGGAACAAAGCCCTGCCGAGGTGCTTCAGGTCCCCATCAAAAAGCAGAAATCCAGCGAGGGCGTTATTGTGGAAGGGCTGGACAACTGCCTGGTCAAATTTGCAAAGTGCTGCAACCCGCTGCCGGGGGACGATATCATCGGCTTCATCACGCGCGGCTTTGGCGTTTCCATCCACAAGCGCTCGTGTTCCAACGCGCGGGCCGGCCTTCTGGGCGACGACGCGCCCCGCTGGGTGAACGCCCATTGGGCGGAAAGCGTGAAGGAGAGCTTCAAATCCTCGCTTGAGATCTCGGCCATGGACCGCGACGGCCTGATGGCCGACGTGGCGGGCCTCATCGCGGAGATGCATCTGCCCTGCTACGCCATCTCGGCACGGCAGCTGGCCGACGGCCGTGCCACGATGGCGCTGACCATCGGCGTGAACAACACCGAGCATCTGAACACCGTCATCGCGCGGCTGAGGAAAATCAAGAGCATCACCACCATTACCCGCGTGTGAGCGGAAAAAAGGCACGGAGGAATGAACGATGAGAGCTGTCATCCAGCGCGTGAGCGCGGCGGACGTTGTTGTGAACGGCGGCGCGCCGCGCGCCATTGGCCGCGGGCTGATGATCCTTCTGGGCGTGCGGGACACCGACACGCTGGACGTCTGCGAAAAGCTGGCGCAGAAATGCGCGGGCCTGCGTATCTTTGAAGACGCCGGCGGCAAGCTGAACGTTTCGGCCGAGGAGCTGGGCTGCGAGGCGCTGGTAGTGTCCAATTTCACGCTGTACGGCGATACGAAAAAGGGCAAGAGACCCAGTTTCATCGCCGCGGCAAAGCCGCCACTTTCGGTGGAGGCGTATGAAGCATTCGTGGCCGAGCTGCGAAAAACAGGCCTGGCCCGTGTGGAGACGGGTGAATTCGGTGCCGATATGAAGGTGACACTGACCAACGACGGCCCTGTGACCATCGTGATCGACACCGACGAATGGAAGCGCTGAGTGCGGCGTGCCGCCTGAAAAACGAAGGAGAAGGATATGAAAATATACCATATTCCCGCGGCGCCGCCGCTGTACACCAACACGTTTCTGCTGGTGGGGGAAAACGGCCTGGCCGCTGCCGTCGATCCGGCTGCCGGGGCGCAGGAATATCTGCGGTTGCTGGAGCAGGAGGGCGCGCGGCTGACGCATATCCTGCTGACGCACGGCCATTACGACCATGTGGGCGCAGTGGAGGAACTGCAGCGGAAAACGGGTGCGAAGGTCTGGCTGGCCCCGCAGGACGCGTGCGGCGGTGAGCTTTTTCCGTTCACCACGCCGGACAACGCCTATGCGGACGGAGAGGAGATCCGCGTGGACACGGATCTCGCGTTCCGCGTCATCGCCACGCCCGGCCACAGCGCCGGGTCCGTCTGCCTGCTGTGCGGCGGTCTGCTGTTCAGCGGCGACACGCTGTTCGCGGGGGACGTGGGCCGTACGGACCTGCCCGGCGGCAGTTGGGACACACTGCGGGAAAGCCTGAAAAAGCTGTGCGCCGCAGTGACGGAAAACGTGCAGGTCCTGCCCGGCCACGAGGAGTTTTCCACCATGGACTGGGAACGGGCGAACAATCGGTATCTGCAATTTTAACAAAAAGATAGGAATTAATCATATGGAGATCTATATCCGGGGCCTTGCCTCCGGCTACGAGCCCGAGCATGTGGCGCGGCTGTTTTTTCAGCCCGCGCTGCTGGCGAAACGGTGGCCCGCACGCGGGGCGGACGCCGTTGCGGTGCTGCGGGGCAAAAAACGTTTTGTATGCGGCGTGCGCATGAACGGCCTGTGCGTCGTGCGCACTGCGCCGCTGGCGCAGGACACGCCGCCGGAGCAGGCGGAATATGAGATATGCCGCCTGCTGTTTCTGCTGCTGTGCGAGGCCACGGGCCGCCGCCCGGCCTGGGGCATGCTGACGGGTGTGCGGCCGGTGCGGCTGGTTCACGACATGCGCCGCGCCGGTAAGGCGCCGGAAGAGATAGAGTCGTTCTTTCGGGATAAATACTTTGCAGACGGCGAAAAATATAAGCTGGCGGTGCGGACGGCGGACAATCAGGCGCCCGTACTGGCGCTGAACACGCCGCGCAGCTACAGCCTGTACATCTCCATTCCGTTCTGTCCGTCCCGATGCAGCTATTGCAGCTTTGTTTCCCGCACCACTGCGGAATCGGGCAGCCTCATTGAGCCTTATGTCCAGGCGCTGTGCCGCGAACTTGCGGAGATCAGCGCGCTGGCGCGGCGCAACCGGCTGCGGCTGGAGACCGTCTACATCGGCGGCGGTACGCCGACGGCGGTTTCGGCCGCGCAGCTGCGCACGCTGATGCAGGCCGTGCGCGACAATTTCGACGTGCCCGCTGTACGTGAGTATACCGTGGAAGCCGGCCGGCCGGACTGCACCACGCCGGAGAAGCTGGCCGTCATCAAAGAATACGGCGCCACGCGCATCTCCATCAATCCGCAGACATTATCGGACGAGGTGCTGGCGGCCATTGGCCGCAGGCATACTGCGCAGGATGTTCTGGACTGCTTTGCACAGGCGCGGCGGCTGGGCCACGGGAACATCAATATGGACCTCATCGCGGGGCTGCCGCTGGATACGCCTGCACGGTTTGCGCAGACGCTGCAGGGGGTGCTGGCGCTTGCGCCGGAGAACATCACGGTGCATACGCTCACGCTCAAGCGTGCCTCAAACCTCGTTATCGAGCACGCGCCGAATGCCTATGGGGATGTGGCACGCATGCTGGATTCCTGCGCGCTGCTGGGGGAAAACGGTTATGAGCCGTATTACCTGTACCGCCAGAAGGGCACGCTGCAGAATCTGGCCAACGGCTGCACCTTCGCCCGCTACTGGATGCACAACGGCTTCATCAACGTGGACAATCAGAAGATGTCCAAGAG
>ENA-UPSX01000361-UPSX01000361.1-human-gut-metagenome-genome-assembly--contig:-NODE-361-length-12882-cov-10.757439_pt1 | contig 12882 bp, 12 predicted proteins | sample MGYA00250045_ERZ773367 | MGnify/ENA primary metagenome ERZ773367 (study PRJEB29103, sample SAMN06112033) | human gut metagenome | biome: human gut; feature: ankylosing spondylitis patient; material... | reverse complement strand
TTTTTTTTTTTAATGATACGGCGACCACCGAGATCTACACTCTTTCCCTACACGACGCTCTTCCGATCTCGTGAAGTACGCCGTGCTGGAAAACTCCGGCCAGCTGACCGTCTTTCCCTGGACAGCCCAGCAGCCGCCCACGGCGGAACAACTGGGACTGGGGCTGGAGGATGATGTGACACTGCCCATGGTCATCATCAACGACGGGCGGGTCATCCACCGCAATCTGACCGCCTGCGGCCGGGACGAGAACTGGCTGCGCAAGCAGCTGTCCCGGGAAAAAGCCTCCTCTCCCCGCGAGATCTTCCTCCTGACCCTGGACGAACAGGGGCAGGTATTCTGCGTCCGAAAGGAGCGAGAGTCATGAGGGCGTATGGAATATCCGTCGGTATCCTGGCAGCCATCCTGGTCTTTTCCCTGTGGAACAGCTCCTACATGACCGCCAGCACCGTCCGCTGGCGGGAGCAGCTGCAGCAGGCGGACGCCCAAGCCCAGTCAGAGGCCTGGACCGAGGCCGTGGATACGCTGGCAGGCAGCTATGACGACTGGTCGGAAAGCCAGACCTACCTCCACATCGTGGCGCGGCATGATACGGTGGACGACGCGGAGGCCATGTACCGCCGGGCCCTGGCCTTCGCCGCCACCCGGGAGCTGACGGAGTTCCGGGCGGAGATCTCGGACCTGCGGGATCAGCTCCGGCTCCTGGCGGAGACGGAGCGGCTGGATATCAAGAACGTCCTCTGACGGCCTTCACCGGTTGTCGGCCAGGAGCTTGTTCAGCTCTGTCATAAAGGTGTCGATATCCTTGAATTGGCGGTAGACGGAAGCAAACCGGACATAGGCCACCTGGTCCACGTTTCGCAGCCGTTCCATCACTTTTTCGCCGATGGCCTCTGTGCTGATCTCCCGCTCCATGGAGTTCTGTAGATCCTGCTCGATCTCCTCGGCGATCTTTTCCAGCTCCGCCAAGGGCACCGGCCGCTTTTCGCAGGCGCGGATCATGCCGCCCAGCACCTTCCGCCGGTCAAAACTCTGGCGGCTGCCGTCCTTCTTCACCACCACCATAGGCAGGCTCTCCACCGTCTCATAGGTGGTAAATCGCTTGCCGCAGGAAAGGCACTCCCGCCGGCGGCGGATGCTGCTGTTTTCGTCCGCGGGCCGGGAATCAATGACCTTGCTCTCACTGTAACCGCAATAGGGACACTTCATACTGGACCTCCAAACGCTCCGCCGGCGCCCGGCCGGCAGGTCTTCCCGTGTCTGAGGCCGGGCGGAGAGCCCCTCCGCCACGGCCGTCTTGGGGTTATTATATCATACCCCCGGGAAATGTGGAACACATCATTTGGAATTTTCTGAAAATGTCTCTGTCCGCCGGACGGCTCAGAACACCGGCCGCTCCTCCCCGTTGAAGGCAAAGATGGCGTAGCTCCGGCCATGGATACGGCGGATATGGGCAAAGCAGAACAAGGCGGTCAGCGGAAAGGGGCGGCCCACGTCATAGGGCACCGCCAGCTCTCGCCGCCCCTGCTCCTCCCGGACAAGGACGCCCGGCACAAGGTGTAGCTGCTCCCGAAGCCATGGGGAACGGAGACGCACTGCCGAGCGCTCCAGCGGCGTCCAATCCTCCGGCTCCGGCGGATGGGCAGGGCGGATCTCCCCCTGCCGCAGCTTTCCCAGAGGGGCTGTCAGCCGGGCGGAAAACCGCCGCCGGATTGTGGCCCGGTCCCCACAGGGCTCCAGAACGCCCAGCCGCAGCTCTCCCCGGTCGCCCACCGCCCAGGCGCACCAGAGGCCCTCTCCCGGCAGGCGGCACCGGGCCTCAAACCAGGTGTACAGCGCCTCCTGCTCCGTGATGAGCTCCCCCACAGAGACACCGCCCTGCATCAGTGGAAACTTGTCCATTGCTCTGCCCCCTCTCCAAACGGCCCCGCCTGGCACAACCTATGCCCAGGCGGGGCCGTTTATGCGGAGATCAGGCGACGGTGTAGCTGCCCCGGACCAGCAGCTTGGTGGTGCCGGCCGTGGCGCGGACGCCCCGGCCCTCAATGGTCATCATGTACAGGTGGTTCTGGACCAGCGCACTGCCGTTGTTCAGCGCTGTGGCTGCGGTCTCGTCAATGAGACCGGGGCTGGAGGGAGAAACGCACACAGCCGTTCCCACTCGTAGCATTACCTCACAGCCGATGTCCCCAGTGAGGACTTGTCCGCTGGTGAGGGTCACCACAGTGAAATTGGACGCGGCACTGGCTCCGCTGCCTGCCGAAATGCCCAACTGGGCATTCCGGGCGGCGATCTTCTGGTCCACCCGCTCCATGATGGAGTCCATGAACGTCTCGTTCAAGTAGCTCAGGGTCACCAGCGGGTCGTCGGAGGAGCCGGCCTCCGCCGCCGCGGTAATCGTCACGTTCAAGGCGCCGCAGAGCACCAGCAATGCCAGCAGCCGCAGATACCATCTGTTCTTTTTCATGCGCTTATGTACCTCCGTATTGATTGTCGGATCTGAAAAATCGGTACCCCTGAAAAGGGCGGAACGCCCTTTTCAGGAGGACCCTTCGATCAAACCACGCATTTCCGGGCGGCCAGGAGACGGCTTCCGCCGCAGCGCCCGGCCTGTGTATTGCCGAAGAAACGGATCTCTCAAACCATCTGGTCGTGGGGCAGTCCGAAGCTGACCGCGATGGCCAGATCGACCTTCTCCATCACATTCTCCTCCACATGGCCCATCTTTTCCCGCAGGCGCTTTTTGTCCAGGGTGCGCACCTGCTCCAGCAGGACCACCGAATCCCGGCTCAGGCCGCAGCTGTGGTCCACGGGAAGGTCGATATGTGTCGGCAGCTTGGCCTTCCCGGTCTGGGAAGTGATGGCCGCCGCGATCACAGTGGGACTGTACCGGTTGCCGGTGTCGTTCTGAATGATCAGAACCGGCCGGACACCACCCTGCTCACTGCCCACCACCGGGGAGAGATCGGCATAGTAAATATCGCCGCGCTTGACACTCGTATCCACAAAGTTCACACTCCGCCGAAAGAAGTACCCATCACCGAAGGCCCTTCGGTGAGGCCACTTTCATTCTCCCACGCAGGTACGGAATTTATACTTTGCCAATGCCGCAAAATTCCGGCGTCCTCGCCCCGCACTATCCTATGCCCGGAACAAGGCGTGTGTGTATGGATTTGTGTCCGCGCTTCCCTGCGCTCACAGCAGCCGCAGGCTCCGCTCCACGATTTTGCCGCCTTCGATATACACCCGCGGCACCCGCTTGCTCACCGCGCAGGTCAGCTCATAGGGGATGGTGTTCAGAATGGCCGCCAGGTCATCCACCCGCTGGCGGCGGCCGAAGATCTCCACCTCGTCCCCGACCTTGACGTCGGGCAGGTCTGTCAGATCGATCATGGACATGTCCATACAGATCCGGCCCCGCTGAGGAGCTGGGCCCTGGGCTGTCACCACCGACATCCGGTTGGAGAGGCCCCGGAAGAAACCGTCCGCATAGCCGATGGGCAGCACCCCGATCCGGGTCCTTCCCTGGGTGCGGAACGTCCGACCGTAGCTGACGTCCGTGCCCGGATCAAAGGTCTTGATGGTGGAGACGCTGGACTTCAGGCTCATCACCGGCCGCAGGTCCAGCCGCTGCGCGTCGGCGCCCACACCGTACAGGGCGATGCCCGGCCGCACCATGTCGAGATACATCTCCGGATAGCGGGCCAGAGCGCCGCTGTTGGCGCAGTGGCGGATGGCAAAGGTTCTGCCCCCTGCAGCCAATGCATCCAGCACACGGGTGAACACGTCGAACTGCGCTCTCGTATAAGCCTCACTGTCTCTGTCGTCCTCGTCGGAGACGGCGAAGTGGGTGAAGATGCCTTCCGCCTCCAGTCCCGGCAGGGCGCAGGCGGCGGCGATGGATTCCACGCCTGTGTCAAAGTGCCCCTCCCGCACCAGGAAACCCAGCCGGGACATGCCGGTGTCCACCTTGATGTGGACCTTCAGTGTGCCGCCGCTCTCCACGGCTGCGGCGCTGTACGCCTCCGCCTTGGCCAGGGCGGACACCGCCTGGGTGATGCGGTACTGGATCAGCTGGGACACCATGGCCGGGGGCGTGTGGCCCAGGATCAGAATGGGCGCCTGAATGCCGGCCCGGCGGAGTTCTTTCGCCTCGTCCAGGCTGGACACCGCCAGATAGTCCGCCCCCAGCTGCTCCAGCTTGCGGGACACCTGAATGGCCCCGTGGCCGTAGGCGTCCGCCTTCACCACACCCAAATACTTCACGTTGGGCCCGATCTTTCTGCGGGCCTGCTGATAGTTGTGGGCCAGGGCGTCCAGGTCGATCTCCGCCCAGGTCCGTCTCAGAATCGGTTCCTCCATGTGTCGGTCACCTTCTCCGTCAGTCTATGGAAGCGGCGGGAGGAACCCTCCCGCCGAAGTCATTCCTGGTTTTCTATTGTATCATAAAAGGAAAAGCTCGTAAAGTCTGCCGTCAAAATGATTTCCCCATCCACGGCGATCTCCCCTCGGAGGGGCGTACCGTCCTCCTGCCGCAGCCAGAGGGTGGAGAGGATCTTCCCATTCTGCTCTCCGGTCTGGTCCACCGTCAGACGGAAGCAGGACGTCTCCTGCCAGTCCTCCTCGCTCTCCTCCAGCAGCCACCCGTCCCGCAGGGCGCTCATCAGCTGGGGCAGGCAGGCCATGGGGCTCACCTCCTGGCTGCTGAGGTTCCCGGCGTTCAGGCACTGGTCCTCGTACACCAGTTCCACTTCCCCATCGGAGAGCACTGCCTTCACGCCCGCGATGGTCTCCGGTGCCAGGACCTCCACAGTGGTCTCCCCCTCCGGCACGTAGTCGCACTGGAGCGTGGCCTCCCAGACCGCGCCGTCCTGCGTGCAGGAGACCTCCGCCTCCATGACGCAGCCCGCCATGTTCCGATAGGGCATCCGGGCATCCGCCGCATCCCCCGCCTCTCCGCCTGTGCCGCCGCAGGCCGTCAGCAGCAGGCACAGGGTCATCATTGGTACGCAAGCCCATCTGCGCACCGCAAAAACCTCCGTCTTTTATAGGATCTCCCCGATGGCCGCCGGCAGTGACGACACCACGTCCTCCGGCGTCATACCATAGGGCGTCAGGCGCTCCGCCGCCAAGTCCCCGGCCCGGCCGTGGAGCCACACGCCGACCGCCGCCGCCCGAACGGCAGTCGCCCCCTGGGCCAGCAGGGCGGCGACGATCCCCGTCAGCACGTCGCCGCTGCCGCCCTTGGCCAGGCCGGAATTTCCGGTGGTGTTCACCAGCACGTTCCCCGCCGGGGCGGCGGTGAGGGTCCGGTGGCCCTTCAGCACCAGGACACAGCCATGGGCCGCTCCAAAGGCCCGGGCGGCCCCCAGCCGGTTGCTGCCGGTGAGGTCGCCGCCGATGCGGGTGAACTCCCCGTCGTGGGGCGTCAGCACCGTGATTCGGTCTCGCCGGGCGTCCAGTACATCTATATGTCCCCCCAGGGCGTTTATGCCGTCGGCGTCCAGCACCATCGGCTGCTGGATTTTCTGCAGCAGATCCAGCACCAGCTCCGTGACGCCATCTCCCCGGCCCAGTCCAGGGCCCAGAGCCACTGCGTCACAGCCGGCAGCCCGCTCCAGGATTTCCTCTTTCGCCTTGGGAGAGAGCCTCCCATGTTTGTCCGGCAGAGGGAATGGCATGGCAGAGACGCACTTGGCCGCCTCCACCGGCCAGATGGTCTCCGGCACCCCCAGGGACACCAGCCCGCACCCGGTCCGCACCGCCGCCGCGGCAGTGAGATAAGGCGCACCGGTATAGCCCACTGCGCCGCCGACGATCAGCACCTTGCCGAAGGTTCCCTTGTGGCCGTCCGCCCTCCGGGGCGGCAGGGCCGCACGGGCAAAGTCCCGCTCCACCGTCTGGGCCCGGCAGACAAGGCCCCGGACCAGATCCGCCGGGATGCCGATGTCCCGGACCTCCACGTTCCCGGAGAGGACGGCCCCCTCCCCCACTGCCTGACCGATCTTGGGCAGGGTGAAGGTGACGGTGCGATCCGCCCGAACCGCACGGCCCAGCACGGCGCCGGTGTCCGCCGACACGCCGCTGGCAATGTCCGCCGCCACCACGGCGGCCCTGCTCTCATTCATCCAGTCCACCGCCGCGGCAAAGGGCGTGCCTGCCCCGATGGGCCGGGAGAGGCCCACGCCGAAGAGGGCGTCGATCACCACGTCGCACCCCAACACCCAGGCCCGCTGGCTTTCGTCCGCCGGGTCGAACCGCTCCAGCTCCACACCACACTCGCTGAGACGGCGGGTCTCCTCCAGGGCGTCCGGCGTCAGCTTCTCATAGTCCCCTACCAGGAACGCCCGGACCTTCAGCCCCTTCAAAAACAGCAGCCGGGCTGCGGCGATTCCATCGCCGCCGTTGTTGCCCGCGCCGCACAAGGCCGCCCCCCGACATTTCCCCGGCCGCTTGGGCAGCAGCGCCAGCGCCGCCTCTGCCACGCCTGCCGCCGCCCGCTCCATCAGGTCGATGGAGGGAATGCCCCGCTCTTCAATGGCCTGCCGGTCCAGCTCCTTCATCTGCGCCGCCGTCGTCAGCTTCATGGCCGTAACCTCCTGTATTCCTCATGGTTTTCTGGTGCCTATTATAGGAATTCCCGCTCCGGATTGCAATCATTTGTAACCAGTTCGTCATGGATTTTCCGGCGGAATGTGATATGATGCTTTAAGAAGGAAGGAAAGGAGGCGCTTCCCATGAGGCGTTTTGCGATGCTTCTGCTCCTGCCCATCGCGCTGCTCGCCGGCTGCGGCGGACAGAATGCGGCGAAACCTGATCCGGCGGTTTCAGAGGAAATCACGCCCGACACCCTGACAGAACTGGATGTGCGGAACATCTATACCGCCGCTTCAACGGTCTACGACTGGTTTGACCTGACCACGCTGCCCCTGGACAGGGCGGACAGCCGCACAGAGGGAGACCTGACCTACTACCGGGTGGATGCGGAGAATCTCTCCCTGCCCGTTTCTACCGTGGCAGAGCCCACGGACAGTACGCTTCCCTGGCAGCCGCAGCCGGTCACGATCACGTCCCTGGCAGACCTGCGGGAGACGGCGGAGTCCTACTTCTCCCCGGAGATTGTGGACAACCTCTTCGCCCTGTCCCCGGATCACTACAGGGACTTCGACGGCGTTCTCTACGCCACCGACGGGGGCCGAGGGAGCAACCTGTACCTGCTGGACAAGACCGTGGCGGCGGAGCAGGTGGATGAAGACCACTGGACCGTGACGGTGACCTTTTGGGCGGATTTCGAGGGCCGGGAACTACAGGGAGACGGCTATTTCCACACGGTGGCTACCACCGGGTACTCCACCGCCGTACTGGACTATGCGCATACACCGGACGGCTGGAAATTCACCGGTTTTTGTCCCTCGGACGGCCTAGATCTGGAGGCAGATACAGTCTATACCATCAATTACTATCAGGACTTTGAGGTCACCGGCGCCTATCAGGACTACTCGGACTGGAAGCTGGCGTGCTATTTGATCTACGCCGACGGCGCCTATGCAGAGGCTCCCTTCGATCTGTTGGCCCGCCGCTTTCTGGAGCGGCCGGAGGACATCCTGCATGTCCTGGCTTTGTTGGACAGCTCCCCCTACCGGGAGAAACAGGGACCGCCCCACCCGAATATCGACGTCATTGTGGCCGGTCCAGGATACACTGCCGCTGGGAGGTTCTACCGGGAGGACCGGGCGGACTTTGAGGCGCTTCTGGATTCCCTGCACCCGGAGACAGCGGCAGAGCAGGCGGTGCTGGACAAAATCCGGACTGCCTATGAGTCCTCTGTTACAGAGGAGAGTCCCATTGAGACGGAGTTTGCCCTGATCGTCCCCGGTGAGAAGCGGCTGCTGACCCTGGGCGTCCAGGAGGGCACCTTTCCCTGGGGATACGAACTGGAGGGCACCGTGACCTATACCGGTCCCGGCGACACCTACGGTACGGTATATGAGGTGGACTGCGGCAATCTGCGGCTGGCCTACTCCGTCAGTCCTGACGATAGCACAGAATACCTGTTCCGCCTCTCCACCTCCACCCACTATGACCAGTCCGGCGGAACGCTCTGCACGCCCCGGGGCCTTTACTGCGGATACAGCCTCGCCCATCTGGAAGAGATATACTCTCACGCAGTAGAGCTGGCGGGCTTTCAGTCTGACACCTATGATGCCTGCTATGTCTATGAGCCCGGCGGTCTGGCGTATTGCAAGCACATCGCCTTTTATATCACGGACGGCGTGGTTACCGCCATCCAGGTGGAGGATCTGATGGATGGCCGTCTGTTGGGCTGACAGCTTCTTCCCTGTTCTCCGGACAATTCGCCAATTCCCACAGGCCCCAATCCCCCGAATTCCGGCGGATTGGGGCTTGCATTTTCGGTTTTTCTGTGCTATAAGTGTTAATTGTTATCAGCGATGAACGGGAAAATAATTGGAGACGCCGCCGAGAGAGGGTCGGTCACCGGCTGCAAGCCGACCTGCGGACGCCCGATTTGGTTCGCCCGGGAGCCGCCGTGGAGACACGGCCGGTCCGCCCTCCGTTATCAGGGCCACGAGTGCGCGCCGCAGGCGGCGTGAATCCGGGTGGTACCGCGGAAGGATTCGCCTTTCGTCCCAGGGATGGGATGAGAGGCGTTTTTTTGATGCCTTCCATCCCAAGAGCACTGCGTATGCAACATTATAATATAAGGAGCATGGACAATGAAGGAACAACTGGAAGCCATTCGCGCCGGCGCGCTGGCAGCCATCGGCGCCGCCGGGAACACCGGAGAGCTGGAGGCCCTCCGGGTCCAGTACCTGGGCAAAAAGGGAGAACTGACCGCCGTTCTGAAGCAGATGGGCAAGCTCTCCGCCGAGGAGCGGCCCGTCATGGGCCAGCTGGCCAACGCCGTCCGGGCAGATGTGGAGTCCGCCATCGAGCAGCAGTCCGCCGTCCTGGCGGAAAAGGCCCTGGAGGAGCGGCTGGAGGCCGAGGCGCTGGACATCACCGTCCCCGGCAAGGCCCACAAGCTAGGCCACAAGCACCCCATGTACACCGCGCTGGATGAGATCAAGGAGATCTTCATCTCCATGGGCTTCACGGTCCTGGACGGCCCGGAGGTGGAGCTGGCCACCTATAACTTCGACAAGCTGAACGCCGGCGAAGGCCACCCCTCCCGGGACTGGAGCGACACCTTCTACTTTGACGAGGACAGCCGGGTGATGCTCCGCTCCCAGACCAGCCCCATGCAGGTCCGGGCCATGGAGACCATGGAGCTGCCCATCCGCATCATCGCCCCCGGCCGGGTGTACCGGAAAGATGAGGTGGACGCCACCCACTCCCCCATGTTCCATCAGGTGGAGGGCATGGTCATCGACAAGGGCGTCACCATGGCGGATCTGAAGGGCACCCTGAACACGGTGGTGGAGATGCTGTACGGCAAGGGCACCAAAACCCGGTTCCGCCCCCATCACTTCCCCTTCACGGAACCCTCCTGCGAGATGGATGTCCAGTGCCACAAGTGCGGCGGCGTGGGCTGCCCCACCTGCAAGGGCGAGGGCTGGATCGAGCTGCTGGGCGCCGGCATGATCCACCCCAAGGTGCTGAAGATGTCCGGCATCGACCCGGAGGTATACTCCGGCTGGGCCTTCGGCATCGGCCTGGAGCGCACCGCCATGCGGCGGTTCAAGATCGCCGACCTGCGGCTGATCTTTGAGAACGACGTGCGATTCCTGGAACAGTTCTAGTTCTTAAAGAGGGGATCCCGTCCCCCCTTTAGATTCCCCCTCACCAGTGACATCGGTCACTGGTGAACGCCGCCCAAGGCGGCTGAGTCAGGGAATTTTCGGCAGGCACGTGTCCTTCCGAAAATGACTGGATATTTTTTCACGCCGGCGGCGTGAAACTCTGCGAGGCTTTTGCGGGGCACTCCCGCATTCCGATATAAAGGAGTTATAGAAGATATGTTACTGAGCAGAAAGTGGCTGGACGAGTTTGTGCACGTCGACGCCAACGATAAAGACTTTGCTGAGGCCATGACCCTCTCCGGCTCCAAGGTGGAGACCACCGAGGACCGGGGAGCCGAGATCTCCAATATCGTGGTGGGCACCATCCTCACTATGGAGCGCCACCCGGATTCCGACCACATGTGGATCTGCCAGCTGGATGTGGGCCAGAGCGCGCCCATCCAGATTGTCACCGGCGCCTGGAACATCCACCCCGGCGATATGGTGCCCGTGGCCCTGGACCACTCCACCCTCCCCGGCGGCAAGAAGATCGAGAAGGGCAAGCTGCGGGGCGTGGAGTCCAACGGCATGATGTGCGGCCTCTATGAGCTGGGCCTGGATGAGCGGGACTTCCCCTACGCCGCTATCGTCCCCGCCGCCATCCTGAACGACTACCACTCCCTGGACAAGGACAAGCCCTCCATCCCCGCCGACATCCAGCCCGGTGACAAGGTGTTCGGGCCGGTGGTGTGCGCCAAGATCCTGGAGTGCGCCAGCCAGCCGGACTACACCTTCCACACCTGTCTGGACCTGGGCGGCTCCACCGCTGTGCCGGACACCATCTGCCCCAACCTCCACGAGGGGGACCTGGTGGCCTACAACACCAAGACAGGCACCATCTGCACCCTGGAGGATCTCCACGCCGACCAGAAGGAGTTCCCCCACTGCATCCCCGACGGCATCTTCGTCCTCCACGAGGAAGGGATCCAGAACGGCGATGACATCAAGCTCATTATCGGCGCGGATGACCATGTGGTGGAGTTCGAGATCACCCCCAACCGCCCCGACTGCCTCAGCGTCATCGGTCTGGCCCGGGAGGTGGCCGCCACCTACCAGCAGCCCCTGACTCTCCACGAACCGGAGGTACAGGGCGGCGCCGACGGCGTGCTGACGGACCTGCTGGACATCGAGACCCCCGCCGCCGATCTGGTGCCCCGGTACACCGCCCGGATGGTGCGGAACGTGAAGATCGCCCCCTCTCCCAAGTGGATGCGGGAGCGGCTGCGGAGCATGGGCGTCCGTCCCATCAACAACATCGTGGACATCACCAACTATGTGATGCTGGAGTACGGCCAGCCCATGCACGCCTTTGACTACCGCTATGTGAAGGGCGGCCACATCATCGTCCGCCGGGCCGAGGAGGGCGAGGAACTGACCACCCTGGACGGCAACGTGCGCAAGCTCACCGCCAACCACCTGGTCATCGCCGACGAGCACCGGGCCGTGGGCCTGGCGGGCATCATGGGCGGATTGAACTCCGAGATCGTGGCGGACACCACCGACGTGGTGTTCGAGTCCGCCTGCTTCGACGGCACCTGCATCCGCAAGGGCGCTCTGTCCCTGGGGATGCGGACCGAGGCCTCCGCCAAGTTCGAGAAGGGTCTGGATCCCCTGAATACCCTGCCCGCCGTCCAGCGGGCCTGCGAGCTGGTGGAGCTGCTGGGCGCCGGAGAGGTGGTGGACGGCGTCATCGACATCCTCAACTACGTGCCCCAGCCCCACACCATCCGCATGGACCCGGAGCGGGTGAACGCGCTGCTGGGCACCGACATCCCCGCAGCGGAGCAGTACCGGTATCTGGCCCGGGTGGACATCCGCACAGCGGACGACAGCTGCCCCGGCGGCCCTGCCGACGTGACCATCCCCTCCTGGCGGGGCGACGTGGAGGGCATCGCCGATCTGGCGGAGGAAGTGGCCCGGTTCTACGGCTACAACAACATCCCCACCACCCTGATGCGGGGCCAGACCACCCTGGGCGGCTATGGCGCCGCCGAGATCCTGGAGCGCCGGGTGTCCAGCGTGTGCCAGGCCTTCGGGTACGATGAGATCATCACCTACTCCTTCATCTCCCCGGCCCAGTACGACAAGATCCGCTGGCCGGAAGATTACCAGCGGCGGAACTCCTTCAAGATCCTGAACCCCCTGGGGGAGGATACCTCCATCATGCGGACCACCACCCTGCCCTCCATGCTGGAGATCCTGACCCGGAACTCCAACTACCGCAATCAGGACGTGAAGCTCTATGAGGTGGGCCGGACGTACCTGCCCGGCGGCGAGGACGGCCTGGCCATCGAGTCCAAGACACTGACCCTGGGCGCCTACGGCGGCGACATGGACTTCTACGCTATGAAGGGCGCCATCGAGGCGATCCTCCAGGAACTGCGGGTGAAGGATGTGACCTTCCGCATCGGCAGCGGCCTGCCGGAGGAGCTCTCCTACCACCCCGGCCGCTTCGCCGAGGTGTGGAGCGGCAGTGACTGCCTGGGCTGGTTCGGCCAGATCCATCCCCTGGTGGCCAAGAACTATGGCGTAGACGCGGAATTCTACTGCGCAGAGCTGGCCATGGACGAGCTGGAGAATGCCAAGGGGGCCGACCCGGAATATGTCCCCCTGCCCAAGTTCCCCGCCGTCACCCGGGACATCGCCGTGGTGTGCGACAGGGCCGTCACCGTGGGAGCGCTGGAGGACTGCATCCGCCGGGGCGCCAAGGGGCTGCTGAAGGATGTGTCCCTGTTCGACATCTACACCGGCTCCGGCATCCCGGAGGGCAAGAAGAGCGTGGCCTTCAACCTGACGCTCCGCTCCGACGACCGCAGCCTCACCGCTCAGGAGGCCGATGAGGATGTGAAGAGCATCCTGGAGACACTGAAGGCAGAGCTGAACGCCGTCCTGCGGTAATATGCGGCCGCCTGCGGACTGCACAGCGGGCTTGTGTGCCGTCGCGTCCAGGTGCTATTGTGCAGACAGAAACCTTGAGCCGGGCGGATGCGTTCCGCCCGGCTCAAATCCAATCAGATCGGAAGAGCGTCGTGTAGGGAAAGAGTGTAGATCTCGGTGGTCGCCGTATCATTAAAAAAAAAAA
>ENA-UPSX01000356-UPSX01000356.1-human-gut-metagenome-genome-assembly--contig:-NODE-356-length-12930-cov-25.720843_pt1 | contig 12930 bp, 11 predicted proteins | sample MGYA00250045_ERZ773367 | MGnify/ENA primary metagenome ERZ773367 (study PRJEB29103, sample SAMN06112033) | human gut metagenome | biome: human gut; feature: ankylosing spondylitis patient; material... | reverse complement strand
TTTTTTTAATGATACGGCGACCACCGAGATCTACACTCTTTCCCTACACGACGCTCTTCCGATCTCTCTTTCTATTTTGTCTTAATCTCTCGCGTCCATATCCATAATATCCCTTTGCAGATGTTCCAGCATCAGGGCTTTCGCCGTCTTGGGATCATGCTTTTTGATGGCGTCTAAAATCAGGCCATGGTAATAGATGCCACCGTAATAGCCGTTGGCAAGGCTGTACATCTCACCCAGTTCCTTGCGGCGCTGGAACACATTTTGCATGATGGACACCGTGACCGGGTTGCTATTGAAGCGTGCTATCTCCAAATGGAACTCCATGTCTGCCTGAATATAAATTCTGCCCTGCCCGATGGACGCTTTCATCTGGGTCAGAAGACGAGAAAGGTTCTCGATCAGTTCCGGAGTTGCGTTCTCGGCCGCCTTTGCACACAGAGTCGGCTCGATCAGACAGCGGAACTCGATGATATATTTCATATCATCCACCGTCTCACGCTGCTGCGGCTTGCTGTCCGGCGCAGGCTGAAAGATGGAAAGATCGTTAGAAATGAGAAAGGTGCCCTTGCCGCGCACGCTTTCCAGCATGCCCAGCGCGATGAACTGTTGCAATGCACTGCGCACTGACACGCGGCTGACGCCAAGTGCATCGCACAGCTCATTTTCACTTGGGATTTTCTGCCCAACGGCCCATTTGCCCGCTTCGATGTTTTCCTGAATGTATTTGCATACACTCCGCGTCACACTACCTTTATCCGCCACAGCACATGTCTCACTTTCTTTACCGCAGTTTTTGCAAACTGCTCTGTTTCAAAGGTTCCTGCTCACATTTGTATGATAACATATCGCACCATCAAACACAAGCACTGTTCCTCCATGCTTTTTACGGAGTCTGCAGGCTGCCGTCGCGGTTGCGGGTCTGGGTCCAGGTGGTCACAGTGTTCTCACAGGGATACTTTGCGGCCTCTTTCTCGTTCAGATCCACTCCGAGACCGGGCTTGTCGTTGGCGTAAACAAAGCCGTCGTTGCCGTACTCGGGCATACCGGGGAACACTTCCAGCAGAGCGCCGTGGTTATCCTTCAGCTTCTGGATGACGAAGTTGGGCGGTTCGATGCCGCTCCACTCCTGCAGGCCCAGATTCTGAGCGGCCAGATCGATGTGGATGTTGGCTGCATGGGCCAGCGGGCTCATGTCGCCGGGGCCGTGCCAGCAGATGCGCACGCCATACTGCTCGCAGAACATCTGGAGCTTGCGGGCCGGGGTGATACCGCCCACCTGACTCAGATGCACGCGCATGTAGTCGATGCTGCGGTTCTGCACCAGCTTCTTGTACTCGGCAGGGTTGTTGAACAGTTCGCCCTGGCTCAGCGGGGTCACGCTGGTCTGCTTGATCTTATCCAGCCATTCCACCTGTTCCAGAGGCACAACGTCCTCCATGAAGAACAGCTTGTAAGGCTCCATCTCCTTGACGAAAGTAACAGCCTCGGTGGGGTGGATGCGCTCATGCACATCGTGCACAAGGTCGATGTCGAAGCCTTCCTTGGCACGGATGCCGTCAAACAGCTTCAGGGTGTCGCGCATGTACTTTTTGCTGTCCAGATAGACGCCGGGCTCTGCACCCTTTGCCGCCCACTCCGGGGCAGGGCCGAAGCCGCCGCCGCCGTAGCCGCCGCACTGGCAGCGGATATGCTTTACACCGATGGAACGGTATTTTTCTATGTTCTCGCAGATCTCGTCCACATCGGCACCGTCCACATGGCGGTACACCGGCACACCGGCGCGCATCTTGCCGCCAAACAGGTCGTACACCGGCATGTTGGCCATCTTGCCCTTGATGTCCCACAGGGCCATGTCCACGCCGGAGATGGCATTGTTGACAATGGGGCCGCAGCGCCAGTAGGCGTTCTGGTGCATCAGCTGCCACAGGTCGGAGATGTTGCGCACATCCTTGCCGATGAGCAGCGGACGCAGATAAGTCTCAATGAGATGCTGCACGGTCAGGTGGCGGTAAGCGAAGGTGGCGCAGCCCAAACCGTACAGGCCCGGCTCGCTGGTCTCCACCTTCACCACCACCAGATTGATGCCCTCGGGGGCGGTGCAGATCACTTTAATATCGCGTATGGTAGGGGCCATGACAGGGTTCCTCCCTTTTTATGTGTTGATTACTTGACCAGATAGCCGCCGTCAACGGGGATCAGGGCGCCGTTCAGGTAGTCGGATGCAGCGGAAGCCAGGAAGACAACGGGGCCCTTCATATCCTCGGGCAGACCCCAGCGGCCAGCGGGGATGCGCTTGGTGCACTCGTCCTTGCGCTCCTGCGTCATGTTGGCGCACATCTCGGTGTCCATGTAGCCCGGGCAGATGCAGTTGATGTTGATACCGCGGCCGGCGCAGTCCACAGCCACGCTCTTGGTCAGCTGAGCAACAGCGCCCTTGGTGGCGGTGTAGGCAGGCACGGTGGTGCAGCCGAAGTAGGAGGCCATGGAGCCGATGGTGATGATCTTGCCGCCGGTGGGCTGCTTGAGCATGACCTGCAGAGAACGCTGGATCATGAACCAGACATGGTCCAGATTGATCTTCATGACCAGATCCCACTGCTCTGCGGGGAACTCCTCGGGCAGATAGCGGCGCTGGATGCCTGCAGCGGGGATCAGAACGTCCAGACGGCCGTCCAGGATCTGCAGCGCTTCGTCAAAGGCGCGGTTCAGGTCCTCACGGTCAGCCAGATTGCCGATGACAGAGTAGGCTTCCAGACCCTTGGCGCGGTACTCCTCGCAGACCTTCTCCACCTTTTCCTTCTGGACATCGATGATGACGACCTTGCAGCCTGCCTCCAGCAGACCCTCGGCCATGCCGCGGGACAGACCCTGTGCGCCGCCGGTAACGATCGCATGCTTGCCGGTAATATCAAACTTCGTAAGTGCAGCCATAATTAAACGCTCCTTTTTTGTTTCGTTGTTGCCTTTTGTTTCATCTGCACAGGGCGGTCAGGCCTTTGCTTCCTGACACTTCCACAGCCCTGCAGCAGGTGCCGATACATAGTAGAATTCTTCGCCATCCGGCGTGGTATGCCAGCCGTCGGTGAGCGTGGACGGATCGTACCGTTTGCACATCTCACGGTAATCTGCCCACTGATAGCCTACGCTCTCCACTTCCTGCCGGGAAACCTTCTCTGGCTTCGTGGCATAGGTGATGGTAAAGCGCCCGTCGGTGACGCCTTGCAGCAGATGTGCCGCACACATGCTGCGACCCTCGAAAGAACCTTTGTGATACAGCTTCATGATGGTCTCTGTATCGGTGTAGCCGTAGCGGCGGATCATTTCATCTGCTTCCGGGTTTTCGCCAAAAGTAGCAAGACCCGGGGCCAGCAGCAGCAGCTCGCCGCCATCGGCCACGATCATGCGGGTGCGGTAGATGCCCTTGTTGCCCACCCAAGTACTTTTCAGTTCCTCCGGATTCAGGTAAGCCACTACCTTTTTGGCCCGTCGGGGCAGATAGATGATGTTCTTTTTCTGGCTTAGCGTACAGGCAGCCTCAAAGGCTTCGCGGGTCTCCCCGGCAAAAAAGCCGTGCAGGGTAATCTGCTCCCGTTGAACCGTGGTAACAGTAAGCAGAAATGTCACCGGGAGCCTGCCGTCCACAAAGTGCTGCTGTGCGTAGTCATACAGCTTACGGGCCGGAGACTCGCGATTGCCCAGCGCCTTCTCCATTCCGCAGATGGCAGAGAGCATGTGGCTCTTGTTGATCATGGAGCGGCCGCCGACTCCGACAAACAGGTTCTTGGAATAGTTTGCCATGCCCACGACCTCGTGCGGGACCACCTGCCCCACTGAGAAGATCCGGTCATAGCCGCCGTCCACCAGCAGATGATTCACTTCCACCTCGACCTGCTCGCAGTAGAGCCCGCCGCTGATCTCGGCCACATATTCTTCTGGCACATAGCCCAGTGTGACAGTGTCGGTCTGCCAGCGGTGGATGAGAATGGCGTCGTCCGGCACCACATCTCCAAAGAAAACCTTTTTCTCAGCACTCTCCATCGGCATATGGGTGCCAAGGGCAGGCATCACATGTACCACTGCGCCTGCCGCTGTCAGACGGCGGTAGAGCATCTGAGTGATGATACCCGCGCAGGAGTAGCAGCGGGTGTAATCCGGCGGGATGATGAGCACCTTTTTCAGGGAGCCGTACTGGGCCAGCAGACGTTCCACCGCTGTGTCCAGTTCCTCTTCCGAAACACCCTCTTCCCGCACGAGCTCCATGAAGCTCTTCGCGTTTTTTTTCGTCATATCGTTGCTCCTGTCTGGTATGGCATCCAGCTTATTCCTCGTCAAAAAGAATGACGGTCTTTTTGATCTCCGGATCCGGGTGAACAATATTCTGGAACACCTTGTCAATTTCACTGAACTTGACGAAGGTGGTGGCCAGACCCTCCATGTGATATTTTCCGTCGGCCATCTTCTGGGCTGTGGGTACCCACTGATCCAGACTCATGCGGGTACCGATAATCTCCAGCTCGCGGCCATTGATCATCTGCTGGGTGATCTGTTCTGGTGCAGTGCAAAAACCCATGGGCACCACGCGGCCTGCGTTGCACACGATGCCCGGCTGCATCACCATGGTCAGGCTGCCGGGGAAGCAAGCAGAATCAAAAGCGATTGTGCAGCCGTGACCATCGGTGATCTTCTGAATCTCGGCTACAATGTCCTGCGTCTTGCTGTTAATGGTATAATCCGCGCCAAATGCCTTGCTGCGCTCCAGACTGGAATCACTGATATCGCAGCAGATGACCGTCTTGGCACCCTTCAGCTTGCAGGCCTGAGCGATTATGGTGCCGATGGTGCCGGTGCCTAGAATGAACACCACGTCGTCCTCGCATACGCGGCCGCGCTTGGTGCAGTGTTCACCGATGGTGAGCGGCTCGATCAAGGCAGCGTCCTTCCATGGGATGGATTCATCGATCTTGTAAACATAGGGTTCCTCCACGCACCAGTACTGCCGCCAGCCGCCGTCGGTACCGCTGCCGCGTACCAGAACGTGCTCACAGACATTGCCACGGCCATGGGTGCACTGGTAGCAGTGGCCGCAGCGCATGACGTAGTCCACGACCACATGGTCGCCGACCTGAATACGGCTGCATCCCTCACCCACCTTGGTCACGATACCAACGTTCTCGTGGCCCGGGATTAGTGGATAGCGGGAGTTGGGGTTTTCGCCCCGGAAGATGTGGATATCACTGCCGCAGACACCGGCAGCCATCATTTTGATCTGGATTTGGCCCGCCTGAGGTTCCGGAATGGGTACCTCGCGGATTTCATAGTGGAACGGTTCCGTCACGACACAAGATTTCATCGCTTTTTTCCTCCAATATCCGGTACAGCAATTCTCAGCCCAGCAGGTGCTGGTCGTGGCACCGGTCAAAAGCATGTTGTTCGGCAGAGCTTGTATTACATCTTGCGATAAGACAAGTATACACAACACAAGATAAAATGCAAGACCTTTTTTATATTTTTTTCTCGGCAGCTTCTTTGATACAAATTATAATTCGCCGTTCCCTGTCACCTTCCGTCGCAAAAACTGGACTGTTGTTGTGTTAACGAATCAAATCATGGATATATCAATCATACATTGCCATCCCTGCTGCTTTTACGACCCCTCGCTGTCCTTCGTTCTTCTTCCTTTATCCATCCTGTCACCTATACGAAGCGGGATTTCATCTTGTATCTTTTTCGTTTTTGTGCAAGAATACTTGTTTTGATACAAAAACATATTGAACTCGACGATTTTTGGTTAGATTCGCTACAGAGTCTTGACTTTCATCGTTTAATTTGCAATAATTGCATCATCGAACTTGTATCACATCAAGCGGCAAACCAATATCGTTTCAATTTTCACTCCGTACAGTAGAAAGGAGCTGCCACATGAAATTTGTGAAAATGCTGGAAGCTGTCCCTGCGCCCGGCCACATTCATTTATATTGGCTCGGTCAGGCAGGCTTTCTCATCAAAAACAGCATCGGTAAGGTCATGCTGATCGATGCATATCTTTCTGATTATGTGGAAAAGACCGATGGCAACCGCCGCCTGATGATGGCCGTTGCCGAGCCGGAGGAGCTCCACCCGAACGTGATCCTTGCCAGTCACGAGCACGCCGATCATTTAGATATGGACAGTCTGCCAGCCCTGATGGCAGACAGCGCACATTTGTACTGCTGCAAGGCTTCACACCGTATCTGTATGGAAGCGGGCTTTGACCCAGCACAAGTCACCGGAATGCAGATCGGTGACAAAGTACAACAGGACGGTTTCTCGGTAGAAGCCGTCTGGGCCGACCACGGCGACTCCGCACCCGATGCGCTGGGTTTCTGGATTGTGACCGAAGGTGTTCGTATCTATTTCACTGGCGACACTAGCTACCAGTCCTGCCGGATGCAACCGGTCACCAACCGCGAAATGGATCTGCTAATCGCGCCCATCAACGGCGAATTCGGCAACATGAACGAGCGTGACGCCGCCATGCTGGCCCAGCAGGCACAGCCCCGGCTGACCATTCCCTGTCACTTCTGGACATTTGCACACCACCACGGTGACCCGGGTCATTTTCAGGATGCCATGCGCGCCATCGCGCCGGAGGTGCCAGCCTACACAATGTGTCAGGGTGAGCGACTCACCTATCCTCGCTGAACTTTTGCACACAAGCTTATAAATGAACGTCCGGTTACACCCCGGACATGCTGTAAAAAACACACATTTATTAAAAGGAGTATTTGACATGTCTATGAAAAAGATTTCCCGCCGTGATTTCCTGAAAGCTGCCAGCATCGTGACGGTCGCAGGCACCCTGACTGCCTGCGGTGGTGGTTCTTCCGCTTCTACTTCCGCTGTTGCTTCCGGTTCCACCGCTGCCGCGGGCGGCAAGTACAAGATTGCGCTGAGCAACGCCTTCATGGGCAATGACTGGCGTCAGATCATGATCAAGTGTGCTGAAGTGGCCGCCACCAAGGAGCCCTATGCCAGCAAGCTGGATCTGACCATCATCAACAGTGAGAACTCCGCCGAGGCACAGTCTGCCGCTATCGATGCTATGGTCGAACAGGGTTACAACGCCATTCTAGTGGATGCTTCCTCTTCCAGCGCACTGCTGCCTTCCATCAAGCGCGCACAGGATGCCGGCATCGTCGTTGTTTCCTTTGACTCGGTCGTGATAGCCGATGGCGTCTACACCGTGCAGACCGACTTCATCTCCATGGTTGAGGCATGGGCAAAGTACCTGTGCAACAAATGCGGTGAAGGTGCCAAAATCGCCGTTGATACCGGCATGCCCGGCTCCACCAACGGCAACACCATCTACGAAGCTGCCATGTCCGTCTTCCAGGACTCTAACATGAATATCGTCTCCGAGTTCGCTTCCCAGTATGCTGACGGCGTGTGCCAGGAGCAGCTGGCCAGCGTTCTGGCTGCCAACCCCGATTTGGACGGTATCTTCTGTCAGGCTTATGTAGAGTCCTGCTACTCTGCCCTGACTCAGGCCGGCATGGACATGATTCCCATCTCTGCCTTTGATACCAACCTCGGTATGAAGACCATGCTGAACAATGATCTGGATGCCATCATCGGTAACAATTGCCCGGGACTGTCGGTCATCGCTCTGGATGTTGCCGTCCGCGTGCTGGACGGTGAGACCGTCGAGCAGGATACTCTTGTCACCCCGGGCATCTTCGTGAATGAGAAGGACGCCGACATTGATGTAGGCCTGCCTTCCACCGTGGTGAAGTTGGGCGAGAATGTCTGGGAGGATGTGCCCGATGGCATGGACTGGCCCGCACTGCCCGCCGATTTTGATACCATCACCCTCACCATTGACGAGATTAGCAACTACACCGCCTGAGTTTCCTGCGCGATATGAGAAATGTCGGCCACACATGCGCAGAGCAGTGCTAGCCGATATTTTTAACAGAAAACGCCTTGTTCACAGAGCAAAGGGAGTGCATGAAATGGCAGATCTGGAACTGAATCATATTTCGAAATCATTCAACGGCAACTATGCACTGCAGGACGTAACCTTTTCCTGCAACCGCGGCGAAGTACACGCCCTGCTGGGTGAGAACGGAGCGGGCAAAAGCACCCTGCTCAAGGTGCTGGCCGGTGCTTATCGGCCCGACTCCGGCGAGATCAAGGTCTTTGGCCAGACCGCACAGATTCGCACCCCATCCGACGCCATGCGCTATGGCATCGGATGCGTGTATCAGGAGCTGAGTTTCATCCCGGAACTGACCGTTGCAGAGAACATCTTCATTGGTCGCATTCCGAAAAACCGCTTCGGCATGTTCGACTACAAAAAGCTGAACAAAATGTGCGAGGAGCTGTTCACCAAGTACGACGTGACCGAGATTGACCCTCACGCCAAGGCCGGGCGCATCCCGCTCTCGCAAAAGCAGATCATTGAGATCTTAAAAGTTCTCTCCAAGGATCCCGAGATCATTATTTTGGACGAGGCCACCAGCGCCCTGACCGAGAACCGTGTCAAGTGGCTTCTGGCACTGGCCCGCCGCCTTGCCAACGAAGGCAAGATTGTGATCTTCATCTCTCACCGTATGAGCGAGATACAGGACGGCTGCGATAACATCTCCATCCTGCGTAACGGCACCTATGCCGGTGACGTGAAAGTGGACGAGAATCTGGACATGGATCAGGTCATTGCCATGATGCTTGGCCGCAAGATGTCCGGCTACTTTCCGGAGATTGTGGATCACACCGAAAAAGATGTGATGCTGGACGTAAAAGACCTGCGCTACAACCGCGCACTGAACGGAGTAGACTTGCAGCTGCACCGCGGCGAGGTGCTGGGCGTGGGCGGTCTGGCCGGTCAGGGACAGGCAGAGCTGCTGCTCTCGCTATTCGGCGTGCACCAAGCCAAGGGTGAAGTCGTCTTGAACGGAAAACCTGTGGTGATGAAAGATCCCCGCAGCGCCCTGCGGCAGGGCATCGCACTGGTACCCGAAGAACGAGGTGTGCAGGGTCTGTTCCTTGCCAAGAGCATTGGCTACAACATCTCGCTGCCCAGCATCGACATGCTGACCAAGGGCATCTTCATCAGCCCGGAAAAGGAAAATGCTATCATCAAACAGTACATGGAAACGCTGGCCGTGAAAGCCAATGGTCCCGAAACCCCGGTGCAGGATCTTTCCGGCGGCAACCAGCAGAAGGTATTGATGGCCAAGATTATGTCCTGCAAACCGGATCTGTTGTTACTGCATGATATCACCCGCGGCGTAGATGTGGGCACCAAGAAAGAAATGTTCGGTCTGGTGCGCGATTTCGTGAAGGATGGCCGCGCAGTCATTTTCTTCTCCACTGACGTGGAGGAGCTTGTGCATGTGTGTGACCGCGTGGCAGTCATGCACGACGGCCGAATTGGTGCCAACCTGAAGGGTGCGGCCCTGACCAAGGAGAATATTATCGGAGCATCCATCGGTATGCAGGCGCAGGCCGGTGCATGACCCCAGCGGAAGGAGCGTTATTCGTGAAAACAAAAAGTTCGCTGCGCAAAAAGCTGGCAGATAACTGGATTGCTCTGATTCCATATGTCATGCTGATCCTGATCATCGTGATTATGGGCTGTCTGAACAGCAACACGTTCAGTGCCCGCTACTTTGCTAACAAATGCGATTCTGCATTTACGCTCGTTCTGGTCGCCATCGGCCAGACCTTCGTCCTGCTGACCGGCGGCTTCGATTTGTCGGTGGGTGGCATCATCTGCATCACCAACTGCATCACCGTTACCCAGATGCACGACACGTTGGGCAGCATTCTGCTGTGGTGCACCATCAGCCTGCTCATCGGCATTGGCATCGGCTGCTTCAATGGCTACATCATTGAAAAAACAAAGCTCCAGCCCTTCATCGTCACGCTGGCCACCCAGTCCATCTGTCTGGGCGCTGCACTGCTGATCCTGAAGGTGGACGGCGGCATCGTGCCTTCCATCTACATTACTCATTTGATGCACCGCTTTGGTGCGGTGCCCGTCTCGGCCATTCTGCTGGCAATCCTGCTGCTCATCTGGTTCTACTTCAAGCGCACCGCCCTATGCCAGAGCATCTATGCCATTGGCAGCTCAGAGAAAGCGGCCAATCTCAACGGTATTTCGGTCATGCGCACCCGAATCATCGCCTATGCGATCTCCGGTGGCTTTGCAGCACTGTCCGGCATATTCCGCACCGCAGCCGTTGCTTCCGGATCTCCCACTGCCGGTGCAGACTTCGTCATGACTTCGATCTCCGCAGCCGTCATCGGCGGCACCGCCCTTTCCGGCGGCGCAGGCGGCATCGTGGGAAGTGTGGTAGGCGCATTCGTTCTGCGCTACATTTCCGATCTTCTGGTGTTCATGAATGTGTCGTCGTACTGGTCTAGCCTAGTGCAGGGTGTGCTGCTGATTCTGGCTGTGGCGCTCAGTGCATACGGCACCGTGTTGCGCAAGCGCAAGGAGGGCATTGGCTGATGAGTGCAAAAAAATTCTGGAAACAAAATTCTTCTATCCTGCTGACCTTTGTGGTAGCTGCAGCGCTGCTAGCCTTCGTTTCCATCGTAAAGCCGGGTTATTCAAACCCTGCTAATCTCAAAGTACTTTCCATCTCCGTCGCGGTATTGGGCTTTACGGCCTTGGGCCAGACCTTTCCCATCCTGACCGGCGGCATGGATCTTTCGGTCCCCTGGATCTTCTGCATCGGCGGCTATCTGTGTGCCATGCTCACCGGCGGTGAGAACGCAAAGCTCATTTACGCAGTACCTGCCGTGCTGCTGGTCGGTGCCTTAATGGGTGCCGTCAACGGCTTTGGTATCGCATACGTCGGCATTGCACCGGTCATCATGACCATGGCCTCCAACATCATCTATCAGGGCCTGCTGGTGGGCTTCACTGGCGGCACTCCCGGCGGCAGCATCCCGCAGGTCATCAAAGATCTGGCCACCGGCGATATCTGCGGCGTATCTATCCTGTTCCTGCTGTGGCTTGTCATCTCGGCGGCTGCGTGGCTGCTGCTGGTCAAAACGCCCTATGGCCGCAAACTATATGGCGTAGGCACCAGCGAGCAGGTCTCACTTTTTTCCGGCGTGTCAGTAAAAAAAATCAAGCTCAGTGCCTATGCCGTCTGCGGCATGATGGCCGCTCTGGCCGGTATGCTCTACAGCGGCAAGCTCAGCCAGCTCTACCTCGGCATGGGCGACACCTACCAAATGGCTTCAGTCTCCGCTGTTGCCATCGGCGGTATCTCGCTGGTGGGCGGCAGCGGCAGCTACATCGGTGCCATTGCCGGCAGCTTCGTCATCATCATTCTGGATGGTCTGCTGGCTGCCATGAGCCTTTCACAGGGTGTACAGAAAATCATCTACGGCATCGTGTTGTTCTTCGCCGTGCTCATCTCCTCCCGCAAGAAGAGCACCCGTTGAAAAAATACTCTCCTCCATTTCGGTTCGTGCACCTTCCCTTTTTGGTCTGTTGGTACCTTCTCCCATCCGACCTAGCAGGCCAACCGCAGTAAAAAGCACCGGACGGCGATTTCCCTGCCGCCCGGTGCTTTTCTTGCTCTTTACCTCCATCCGGATGCTGGCTGACAGCGGCTATTCCATCATTCTCATCACCCACAAGATGAGCGAGGTTATGACCTACGCCGACCGCGTCACCGTCATGCGGCTGGGCGAGGTGATCGGCTCGGTCAACGTCAAGGAGACCACCGAGGAAGAGCTGGCCCACATGATGGTAGGCCGAGACGTCCATCTGGAGCGGCAGATCCAGCCCAAGGAGGCCGGCCGGCCTTTGCTGGAGATCGACCATCTCCGCGTCAAGAACGATAAGGGCCTGCCCGCGGTGGACGGCATCTCCTTCGCGGTCCACGCCGGTGAGATCGTCGGCATTGCCGGCGTCGACGGCAACGGCCAGCTGGAGCTGGGCGAAGCCATCGTCGGCGGACGAAAGATCGAGGACGGCGACATCCGCCTGGACGGCGAGTCGGTCTCCAAGGCCAGCATCCGCCGCCATCTGGACCTGGGCCTGGCCCACATCCCGGATGACCGTCTCACCAAGGGCCTGGTCCTCCAGTTCCCCATCAAGCAGAACCTGATCATGGGCACGCAGCGCAAGGCCCCCTTTGCCCATGGTCTCATGGCCGATAACCACGCCATCGCCAAGCACGGCGCCGAGATGGTAGAGGCCTTTGATATCCGGCCCCACGATCCGGAGTATCTGGCCGGCGGTCTCTCCGGCGGCAACCAGCAGAAGGTCATTCTGGCCCGCGAGGTCTCCCGTGACCCCAAGGTCATGCTGGCCATCCAGCCCACCCGCGGCCTGGATATCGGCGCCATCGAGTTCGTCCGCTCCAAGCTGGTGGAGGAGCGCGCCAAGGATAAGGCGGTCCTGCTCATCTCCACCGATCTGGACGAGATCCTCTCCCTCTCCGACCGCATCCTGGTCATGCACGGCGGGCGTGTCATGGGCGAGGTCTCTCCCGACGTCGACGTCAGTATTCTCGGCCTGATGATGGCCGGCAAGAGTGAAGAAGATCTGAAGGCGGAGCAGCATGCTGCCGCAGGAGGAGGCGTCCAAGGATGAAAGAAAAGCTGACCGGACTCTTACAGTCCATCTGGAAACCCCTGGTGGCGGTGTTTTTTGCCGTCATCTGCAGCTGGCTGCTGCTGACGGCCTTCGGCTACCCGGCCAACGAGGCTTTCGTCTCCCTGTGGGACGCCACCTTCGGCAATCTCCGCGTGTTCGGCAATACGCTGAATAAGGCCTGTCCCCTTCTGTTCACCGGTATCGCCGTGGCCATCGGCAACCGCGGCAGCGTCTTTAACATCGGCGCGGAAGGTAGATCGGAAGAGCACACGTCTGAACTCCAGTCACGTGGCCTTATCTCGTATGCCGTCTTCTGCTTGAAA
>ENA-UPSX01000350-UPSX01000350.1-human-gut-metagenome-genome-assembly--contig:-NODE-350-length-13016-cov-28.052863_pt1 | contig 13016 bp, 10 predicted proteins | sample MGYA00250045_ERZ773367 | MGnify/ENA primary metagenome ERZ773367 (study PRJEB29103, sample SAMN06112033) | human gut metagenome | biome: human gut; feature: ankylosing spondylitis patient; material... | reverse complement strand
TCCTTCGACGAGGTGGAGAGCGTGCTGCTGATGAGCGGCGGCTACGACCTGCAGCTGGTCATCAAGGGCCAGACCTTTCAGGAGATCGCCCTCTTCGTGGCAAAGCGTCTGTCGCCGCTGGACGATGTACTGTCCACGGCTACCCACTTCGTGCTCCGCACCTACAAGAAAGAGGGCCGTCTGTATCAGGACGAAGAAATCGATGAAAGAGAGTGCACGGTGCTGTGATGGATTATGATAGACTGATCGCGCCTGCCGCCACCGCCATGCGGCCCTCCGGCATCCGCAAATTTTTCGACCTTGCCGCTGAGATGCCCGAGTGCATCAGCCTCGGTGTCGGCGAGCCGGACTTCAAGACCCCGTGGGCCGTCCGGGAGGCCGGCATCGAGAGCCTCGAGCATGGCCGCACCCGTTACACCTCCAACGCCGGTCTGAAGGAGCTGCGGGCCGAGATCGCCCGCTACCTCGACCGCCGGATGGGCCTGAAATACGACCCGGCCAAGGAGGTCCTCGTCACCGTGGGCGGCAGCGAGGCCATTGATATGTGCATCCGCACACTGGTGCAGCCCGGCGATGAGGTCATCATCCCCGAGCCGTGCTTCGTCTGCTATGAGCCGATCACGACCCTCTCCGGCGGTGTGCCGGTGCACGTGGCCTGCCGTCAGGAGGACGAGTTCCGCCTCCGGGCCGATGCTCTGAAAGCCGCCATCACCCCGCGCACCAAGCTCCTCATCATGCCTTTCCCCAACAATCCCACCGGCGCGGTGATGGAACGGGAAGATCTTGAGGCCATCGCCGAGGTACTGCGGGGCACCGACATCATGGTGCTGTCGGATGAAATTTATGCTGAGCTGAACTACGGCCTCCAGAATCATGTCTCCATCGCCACCCTGCCCGGCATGGCCGAGCGGACGGTGGTGGTCAACGGCTTTTCCAAGACCTACGCCATGACAGGCTGGCGGCTGGGCTACGCCTGCGGCCCCGCGCCCATCATCAAGATCATGACCAAGATCCACCAGAGCGCCATCATGAGCGCCCCCACCACCAGCCAGTATGCCGCCATCACAGCCCTCAAGGACTGCGACGGCGAGATCGAGCGGATGCGCAACGAGTACAATATGCGCCGCCGCCTCGTGGTCAAGAGCTTCAACGACATGGGCCTGAGCTGCTTTGAGCCCCGGGGCGCATTCTACGCCTTCCCCTGCATCAAGTCCAGCGGTATGACCAGCGAGGAGTTCTGCACCAAGCTTCTGGAGCAGAAGCACGTCGCCATCATCCCGGGCAGCGCCTTTGGCGCGTCCGGCGAGGGGTACGCCCGGGTGTCCTACGCCTACAGCGTGGAGCACCTGATGGAGGCCATCCGCCGCATCCGGGAGTTCCTGAGCGAGAACGGCAAGTGAGGAGGGGACAGACGATGCGCAGCAGTGTGACGGTGCTGGCCCCGGCCAAACTGAATCTGGCGCTGGATGTGGTGGGCATCCTGCCCGGGGGCTACCACGCGCTGGACATGACCATGCAGGCCATCTCGCTGCATGAGCGGGTGGTCATCCGCCGCAGCCCCTACCTCGACCTGACCCTTCCGGGCAGCAAGGTCAAGGCAGGCCCCGGCAACACCGCAATCAAGGCGGCGCTGGCCTTTTTCCACTACACGGGCCTGCTGGCGGGGGCCGACATCACCATCTATAAAAATGTGCCCGTCCGGGCAGGCATGGCAGGCGGCAGCGCCGACGCTGCCGCCGTGCTGGTGGGCCTGAATGAGCTGTACGGTGCGCGGCTGTCCATGAGTGAGCTGTGTGCGCTGGGGGCGTCCATCGGCGCTGACGTGCCCTTTGCCCTCATGGGCGGCACCTGCCGGGTGCAGGGCCTCGGCGATGTGCTCAAGCCCCTGCCGCCCCTGCCGGAGTGCTGGTTCACGGTGGTCATGCCCGACTACGGCGTCTCCACCCCTGAGGCCTTTGCGGCCTATGACCGGGTGGGCAGCAGCGTCCACCCCGACTGCGCGGCGCAGGAGGCCGCCATCCGGGCCGGGGACCTCGACGGGGTCTGTGCCGCCGCAGGCAACGCCCTCGAAGAGTGCAGCGGCGCGAAGGACAATGAGGCCATCAAGAACGCCCTGCGGGAAAACGGAGCGGTCGCTGCCCTCATGACCGGCAGCGGCGCAGCGGTCTTCGGCGTATTTCGCACCGAAGGCGAGGCCCTCGCTGCCGCCGCCGCCCTCCGTCCCCGCTGGCCGGAGGTCTATACCGCCCAGCCCGTAAGGGGAGGGGCGGAGGTGCAGCCGCTTCGGAAACGCTGAAGCTGACCTCTGCCAATGACTCCTTCTTTGGGAAGCTGGCGTGAAGCGTCTGAGAGGGGATGCATAACCCTCCCTTCCTTTGGGCATACTGCCCGCAGGAAGGGAGGGCCTTTTTGTGCAGAGCTTTTACAAAATTTGTCTCATTCTGATGATCGTCGGGGGCATCAACTGGGGGCTGGTGGGCCTGTTCCAGTTTGATTTCGTCGGTTGGCTGCTGGGGGGCAGCGCGTCCATCTGGTCGCGCATCGTCTTCACGCTGGTGGGCGTGGCCGCGGTCTGCGGCATCCCGGGGCTGTTCGGTGACGACGAGAACGAGGAGTGACCCCGGCCTCCGGACAAAGCAAAAAGGCTCTCGTGCCGTCAGGAATGCGGCGCGAAAGCCTTTTTTGTATCGTACAGGGTGCTCATGCCAGCAGGAAATGATGGCATGAACAGATCTCGGTACCTCAGACTCCCATGCCGACCGAAAACGACACGAGAGTCGGTGTGTTTTATAAAAAGATATCCCACCCGATCGTCTGCGGCAATCAAACCTACCCTTACGGACAGGTGGGTGCCCTGTCGCCGGTTTCGCGCTTCCTCATCGAGCCTTCATGGTCGACCCATGACGGGGAGGTCTGCAATCCACCGGAGAACTCCAAGCTCCCGTTGATTGATTAGTAGGATCATATAAACCGCAACAAATCGAGTCGGGCAGGAAAACCTTGCCCAGTTGATAGATCAGTCGATCTCGAACTGGTCGCTCAGACGCTTCTCGAACAGCTTGCTGACTTCCAGCAGCGTCTCATCGTCCTCTACCACGTCGAGATACTCGCCCTCATCGTCCTCGCCGACACTCAGGATGACCAGCTGGGCGTCCTCGTCCAGATCGTCCTCGTTCTCGGCGTATTCCACGACGGCAAGATAATGCACGCCCTTGTGGTCCAGAGCGTCGATCACTTCAAACGTGACCTCGTTGCCATCCTCGTCCTCGAGGGTCATCAGGTCAGGCTGATACTCCTCTTCGGTCTCAGCGGCGGGCTTCTTCATCTCTTCTGCCATAGATCACGTTCTCCTATCGAAATACCGGGTATGCACTATTATACACAAACAGATCATCTCACATACGCCCCGGCGGCCCCATCGCTCTGGTGGTGTGGGTTCCGGGTACGCCTATAGTTTAGCGTTTTTATCGTCACTCGTCAAGAGTTTTTTCGAAGAAATTATCGGACAAAGTTTGATGCTTTTTTCTCTCGCATTTCATCCCGGAATGTGCTATACTATAGCGATAGCTTTTACTACAGCATACGAAGAGGGAGGCCCGGATATGAGAGCCTTAAAAAAAATAATGGCCGCACTGGCCCTGACGGCGGTGCTGGCCGGGTGCAGCGGGGGCGGCGTCCTCTCCAGCCTCAAGGGCGGCAGCACGTCGGCCCAGAGCATCAGCCGCCCGGCGGTGGAGTCGGCAGAGCTGCAGTTCACCCACCCGGCGGCGGGGGACACCATCGCGGTGTTCGACACCTCGGCGGGCATCTTTAAGGCCGTGCTCTTCCCCGACGAAGCCCCGCAGGCGGTGCAGAATTTCACCACGCTGGCCGGGCAGGGCTTCTATAACGGCCTCACCGTTACCCGGGTGGAGAAGGACTTTGTGGTCGAGGCCGGGCAGGGCGCAGACGGCAGGGGCACCACCATCTGGAACGGTAGCCGCTACCCCGCCGAGACCACCGACAAGCTCCACCATTACTCCGGTGCCCTCTGCGCGGCGGCGGATGCCTCGGGCGAATGCGCCAGCGTCTTCTATGTCATGGAGACGCTGCCGGGCGGGGACTCGGTGACGCAGGAGCTGACCGACCAGATGACCGCCGCCGGCTGGCGGGCCGAGGTCATCAGTGCCTACCAGACGGCGGGCGGCGCACCCTATCTCGACTACACCGATACCGTCTTCGGGCAGGTGTACGAGGGGATGGACGTGGTGGACGCCATCGCCCGGACCGGCGTGGATGAGGCTCAGCGCCCCACCGAACCCATCACCATCAACAGCGTGACCATCACGAAATTTGAATAAGAAGCTGTTTTTCCGCCCTCCGGGCGGTGGGACAGCTGCAAAAAAATCACCCGCCAACTGGCGGGTGATTTGCGTTTATGGGGAAATCAGACGAGATGCGGGGAAAATCGGGAAGAGATCAGAGATTCCTGCCCACCCGCAGGGAGATGGCAACATAAGTCTGGCCGCGAATGGTCCGGGCCACTACGCCTGCCTTGGTATAGTTGCCGTTCAGGGCAAAATCCAAGGCTTCGTTTTGATCGCTACCTTTGATTTGATCGATGATCTTCTGCAGCGTGGTATCGTTGTAGTCGTATTTAGCGACCAGAGTGAGGGTGGCGTTCTTATTGTCGTCGTCCCACTTGGCATCCACCTTGTTGAAGAACTTGTATCCGCGAACATCGCCCTTCAGCTCAATCTCATGCTCCAGAGCGTCCAGACGGGCGTTTGCAACAGTACGCATCCCATCGTCATTGGCCAGGGCTACGGCGCGGCCGTTGTTGATGGCCCCCATCACCTCGGCTTCGACCTGGGCCTTCGGGCCGGAAGAGCCGCCGCCACCGCTGCAGGCGGTCAGGAGCAGAAGGGTCAGTGCACCGGCCAGAAGCAGGGCAGTCAGTTTTCTCAGTTTTGTCATGTGGGTCGCCTCCAATCGTTTTTGTTTTGGTGAGTCCAGTTGCTTTTCTCGTGAAGAAGCATCATCCCCGGCCATCTGGGCAGGGGGTCCTTCTACCCTCATTCTATCGGAGAAGAGCCGGTGCTGTCAAGCCGGAAAACTATACAAATCCGGCCCAGAAAAACTGTGAAAACGAACCGAAAATCGACGATTTTCTGCGGATTTTACAACAAACTGTCCGGACTTCGCAAAGAAACTTTGCTGCAGGGGCAGCGGGGGCGTTCAGACCTCCCCCGGATGCTCCTTCCGCCATGCGAGATAGTCGTCCAGAATGACCGTTGCGCTCACCGAGTCGAGGATGTCCTTCCGCTTTGCACCGAAGGTGCCGCTCTCGTCGAGGAGGTCGGCGGCGACGCAGGTAGTCTGGCGCTCGTCCCACATCCGGACGGGCAGCCCACTCCAGATCTCCACAGTCTTGGCCAGCTTCCGGCTCTTGCGGGCACGCTCGCCCTCGGTGCCGTCCATGTTCAGCGGCAGGCCGATGACGATAAGCTCCGCCCCGATGTCCTTTGCCACCTCGCAGACCTTCGAGGCCACCTTGTCCCGGGCCTTGAGGGTAATCTGGGGCGTGATGGCGGTGGTGAGAAATTCGGTGCGGTCGCAGGTGGCGAGGCCGGTGCGGCTGTCGCCGTAATCTACTGCTAATATCTTCATGCAGGGTCATCCTCCTGAGATGATTTTTTCTCCATTGTACCACAGAATAGATGTCGCTGCAATTTTGTGGTACAATGAGAGATAAGCAGAAAATCCACCCAACGGAGAGATTCACCATGTTAAAACTACTTTTAGGCGCTTCCGGCAGCGGAAAGACCACCCTGCTGTACCAGCGCATCCGCGCCCGGGCCGAGGCGGGCGGCAGGAGCATCCTGCTGGTGCCGGAACAGTTCACCTCGTCCACCGAGGGCCGCATCCACCGGGAGCTGGGAGACGCGCTGAGCGGGCTGGTGGAGAGCTTTTCCTTCACCAGCCTTGCCGAGCACATCCTGTCGGCGGAGGGCGGCTCCGCCGTCCAGACCCTCAGCGATGCGGGCCGGGCGGTGCTGGTCCGCCGCGCCCTCGAGGAATTGCAGGACAACGTCCATTATTACTACCGCCACCGCCGCTCTGCCGCCTTCTGCCAGATGGCTGCGGAGACCATCGACGAGCTGAAGAGCGCGGGCCTCTCGGGCCAGCGGCTCTATGCGCTGGCGCAGGAGTGCGGCGCAGACAGCGCAAAGCTCAGCGAGCTGGCCCTCATCTTTCAGGGCTACGAGACCCTGCTGGCCGGGACGGGCATGGACCCCTCCGACCGCCTCACGCTGGCTGCGTCCCGCCTCGAGAACGCCCTTGCCCGGGGAGGACTGCCGGAGTTTCTGCGCGGCCGGGAGGTGTTCATCGACGAGTTCGACACCTTCAACGCCCCGAAAAAACGGCTGATGGGTGCGCTGCTGGCCGCTCTGCCCACTGTGACGGTGGCTCTCTGCGACGACGGCGCCCCCCTCATCCCGGGAGACATGAGCCTTTTCTCGGGGGCAAAGCAGGTGGCGGCACAGCTGCGCCAGCTGGCCCGCCGGAGCGGCACCGAGGTGGCCGTGCCGGAGCTGCTGCGCCGGGATGTGCGCCACGCCGACGCCCCCGGCCTTGCGGCAGCGGCCCGGCTGCTGGCGTCGGGCCAGTGTGACCCGCCCCCGGCCTGCCCGGAAATAAAGCTTTTCGCCGCCCCCAGCCGGGAGGAGGAAGCCCGGGCTGCTGCTGCGGCCATCCGCCGCCTCATGCGGCAGGGCGTCCGCTGCGGCAGGATCGCCGTGGTCTGCCGCGACATTGCAAAGTACCGCGCCGCCGTCCGGTACGAGTTCCGGATGGCGGACATCCCCCTCTACTGCGACGAGCCGACCACCCCCGAGTTCAGCGCTCCGGCCACGGCGGTGCGCTGCCTGCTGGCCATTGCCCGGGGCGCAGAGCTGACCGAACAGCTCACCACGCTGGCAAAGACGGGGCTGTGCGCCCTCACCGAAGAGGAGGTCTGCGCCCTCGAGAACTACGCCTACACATGGTCGCCGGGCGCGGCAGCGTGGCGCGCCCCCTTTGAGAAGAATCCCCGGGGCTTCGGCGACGCAGACCCCACCGCCGAGGACGCCGAGAACCTCGCCCGGGCCGAGAAGGCCCGCGCCCTCCTTGTAACGGTCGCCGACGGTCTGCGTGCAAAGCTCCGCTCTGCCAGCGCCGAGCAGATGAGCCGCGCCCTCTACTTCTGCCTCAAGGAGCTGGGGGCCGAGGAGGCACAGGCCGCGCAGGTGGAGGCCATCCGGGCCGAGCGGGGCATCCCCGCCGCCGAGGAAGCCGCCCGGGAGTGGAATGTGGTCATGGGCCTGCTGGACGAGATGGCCAGCCTGTTGGGTGGTCAGAGCGTCACCATCGCCGAGTACGAGGAGCTGTTCGGCCTGCTGCTGCGCTCCTCCGACCTCGGCCACATCCCCCAGACGCTGGACGCCGTGGTGCTGGCCAGCGCGGGCAAGATGCGCCTCGATGCGCCGGACTACGTCTTTGTGCTGGGCCTCTCTGAGGGCGAGTTTCCCGCCGCGCCCGGCGAGACGGGCCTCCTGACCCACTCCGACCGGGACGCCCTCATGGCGCAGGAGGTCGAGCTGCCCGACTGCTTCGAGAACCGGGTCGTCCGGGAGCAGGTCTGCTTCTACAAGGCCCTCACCGCCCCGGCCAAGGGCCTCTGGCTCAGCTGGCCCAAGGGACAGGGACAGACCCTCTGCGCTGCCCTCGAGCCGATCGTGGACCTGCTGGCCCCCGCCGCCCCTGTGCTGGAACTGCCCGACCTCGCCGCCACCCCCGCCGACGGACTCGATGTGCTGGGCGGCGGCTGGCCTCTGACGGACACCGAGCGCGCTAGCCTCACCGAGGCCCTCTGCGCTCCCGGTGCAGCCGAGCCGGCGGGCCTCGCCCTCCTGCGCCGGATGGCGGGCCGCGCCCCCCGTCAGGTCAGTGACCTTGAGGCCCTCGAGACCCTGCTGGGGCGGCGTCTGCGCATCTCGCCCAGCCAGCTGGAAAAATATTACACCTGCCGGTATAGCTATTTTCTGCAATACGTTCTGGGTCTCCGCCCCCGCAGGCGGGCCGAGCTTTCCGCCGACCAGAGCGGAACCCTCATGCACTGGGTGCTCCAGATGGCCCTCGACCCCCACCCCGGCCCCGACAACCCCTGTGCGGGCCTGCAGCCCTTCCTCGACCTTGACGACGAGGCCATGGAGGCGCTGGCCGGGCTGCTGGTGGACGAGTATGCAAAGCGTTATCTCCCCGAGGACACGGCCCGCTTCGCCTACCTGCTCTCCCGCCTGAAAAAGAGCATGGCGGGCCTGCTGTGCTACCTGCGGGACGAGCAGCGCCAGTCCAGCTTCCGCCCCGTGGCCTGTGAGCTGAAGATCGGCCCCGGCGAGGACGCCGTCCGGGGCCAGACCTACCGCCTCTCGGACGGGCGGACGGTGCAGCTCATCGGCACGGTGGACCGTGCCGACGAGTGGGTGGAGGACGACGGCACCCGCTGGGTGCGGGTGGTGGACTACAAGACCGGCTCGAAGAAGCTGGATCTCCGGGAGGTCTACTGCGGCCTCGACTGCCAGATGCTGCTCTACCTGTTCAGCCTGACCCGGGACGCGGGCGGACGCTTCACCGGGGCCGAACCGGCGGGCGTTTTGTATCTGCTGGCCGACCCCGCCCCCGAGACCACCACCCGGGACAAGGCCGCCCAGACCATGGACTACAAGCTGGACGGCCTCGTGCGGGACGAGCGGAAGGTCTTCGACGCCATGGACGCAGAGGAGACGGGGCGGTATCTGCCCTTCAGCTTCCGGGGCGGCGAACCCAGCCCCTACCAGAAGGACAAGCGGGCCGACAAGGCCAAGCTCTCCCGCATCCAGCTCCACCTCGACGACCTCGTCACCCGGATGGGCGAGCAGCTCTACAGCGGCTGCATCGCCGCCGAGCCGCTGGTCACGGGCCGAAGCCCCTGCCGGTGGTGCGATTACGGCTTTATCTGCTGCCACGAGGACGGCGTGGGGGAGCGCGCCCTCGACGCCCCCGCAAAGCCCTTTGAGCCGTCCGAAGACCCTGATGATGATAAAGAAAAGGAGAAAGACCCGTGAGCGAGACAAAATGGACCCCGGCCCAGCGTGCCGCCATCGACGACCGGGGCGGTGCGCTGCTGGTGAGCGCCGCCGCGGGCAGCGGCAAGACCGCCGTGCTGACGGAGCGGGCCGTCCGGCTCGTCACCGATCCGGAGCACCCCGTGGACGCCGACCGGCTCCTCATCGTCACCTTTACCAACGCCGCTGCCGCCGAGCTTCGCGCCCGCATCGGGCAGGCGCTGCTCCGCCGCAGTCAGGCCGAGCCGTCCAACACGGCCCTCCGCCGCCAGCGGATGCTTTTGCAGCGCGCTCCCATCTGCACCATCGACGCCTTCTGCCTCGACCTGCTCCGCAAGCACTTTCAGGCTCTGGACATCCCGCCCGACTTCACCCCTGCCGACCCCGGCAGTGTGGAGATGCTGCGCACTGCGGCCCTCGCCGAGACGCTGGAAGCGGCCTATCCGAACGCGGATTTCTGTGCCTTTGCCGACCTTTACGGCAAGGGCCGCACCGACAGCGCGGCGGGGGAAGCCGTCCTGCAGGTCTATGACTTCCTCCGCGCCCTGCCCGACTACGGCAGGAAGCTGGATGAGATGCTGGCCCCGTGGCAGGACGAGAACGGCTTCGTCCGCACCTGCTGGCACGACATCCTGCTGGCCGAAGCCGCCCGGTCGGCCCGGGCGGCGGGGGAGCTGCTGTCCGCCGCATTGAAAGACAGCCGGGCCGACCTCGTCACCGCGCGGGCCGACGCAGAGGCCAGCAAAAAGACCCCCGCCGCCAAGGAAAAGGCTGTGGCGGGCATGAATGAGCGGTTCGCTGAGCCGCTGGAACGGCTCGAAAGCACCGCTGCCCTGCTGGGGGAGGTGGAGCGTCTGGCGGAGGCGGGGGAGTGGACGCCCCTCTACGATAAGCTGACGCCCTACGTCCTCGGCATGGAGCAGGTTCCCGGCCTCAAAAACATGAAAAAGCGGCTCACCGGCGAGCACAAGGACGCCGTCAAGACCCGGGCCGACGAGGCCGCGAAGCTCTTTGAAAAAATAGAAGAGCTGATCAGCTGTAGTCTGGACGAGGCCGAACTGGACCGGAGAGCCGCCGAACCCCGTCTGCGCGCCCTTTTTGCCGCCGTGCGGGACTTCGACGCCCGCTTCACGGCCCGGAAGCGGGAGCGTCGGCTGCTGGAATTCAGCGACTTCGAGCATCTGGCCCTCCGCCTCCTGCGGGATGAGGACGGCCAGCCCACCGAGCTGTGCCAGAGCATCCGGCAGGGCTACGCCGCCGTCATGGTGGACGAATATCAGGACACCAATGCATTGCAGGATGCCCTTTACCGCTGCCTCGCAAGCCCGGCAGGGGACGACCTCTTCCTCGTGGGCGACCTCAAGCAGAGCATCTACCGCTTCCGGCAGGCTGACCCCACCATCTTCCGGGAGAAGCTGGAGAGCTGGCTGCCCCTGCCCGGCGGCGCGGCCCGCCCCCGCCCCGAAGAGGGCACCCCCGGCAGGAACGCCCTGTTGGCGCTGGACGCCAACTTCCGCTCTGCCCCGCAGGTGGTGGCGGGCATCAACTTCCTCTTCGAACAGCTCATGACCCCTCAGCTGGGCGATACGGCCTACGGCGACGGCCAGCGCCTTGTCTGCGGTGCGCCGGGGGAGTATGAGGGCAGCATGGAGGCCTGCTTCCTGCCCGATGGCACCGCCGAGACGGATGCAAATTATATTGCCGGCCGCATCGAGACGATGGTGGCCTCCGGCGAGCCGGTGCGGGACGGCGGCACCACCCGCCCGGTGCAGTATGAGGACTGCTGCGTCCTGCTGGCAGCACGCGGCGACTTTCCGGCCTACGCCGAGGCCCTGACGGCCCGGGGCATCCCGGTCTACGCCGACGCCCGGGAGAACCTCTTGGACGCGCCCCACATCCGCCCCCTCATCGCTCTGCTTCGGGTCATCGACAACCCCGCGCAGGACATCTATCTCGCCGCTGCTATGCTCGGCCCCATGTTCGGGTTCACCGACGACGACCTCGTCCGCCTCCGGGCAGGGGCGCAGAGCACCGACCAGCACACCCGCATCAGCCTCTATGGCGCGGTGCTGCAGGCTGCACGCAGCGGGGCGGAGGATGACTTCACCCGCCGGGTGGGGGCTTTTTACCAGCGCCTCACCGCCCTGCGCCGGATGGCCCGGAGCGTGCCGGTGGAGGAACTGCTGGAGGAGATCTTCGTCTCCACCGGCTACCTCGCCGCCCTCGGTGCCATGGAGAACGGCCAGCGCCGCCGGGAGGACGCGAGAAGGTTCGCCTCCTTCTGCGCCGGGGCGGGCGCGGGGGGCATCTCGGCCCTCGTCCGGGCCATCGACGCGGCCGCGCTGGCCGGTTCCACCGGACAGGAGACCACCCCCGGCGGGGCACGGCCCGGCTGCGTCACCATCATGACCATCCACCGCTCCAAGGGCCTGCAGTTCCCGGTGGTCTTCGTGGCTGACACAGCCCGGCAGTTTAACGCCGCCGACACCCGCCAGCCCGTCCTGCTCCACCGGGTCTGCGGGGCGGGCCTCCGCCTCCGTCCCGAGGGCGGCGAGGGGTCTTATAAAACGGCGGCCTACACGGCCCTCGCCACTGTCCATGCCGCCGAGCTGCGCAGCGAGCAGATGCGGCTTTTGTATGTGGCGCTCACCCGGGCGCAGGACAAGCTCATCCTCACCGTTCCGCTGGGCATCGGCCGGACGTCCAACCCCTTCGCCAAAGCCGCCGCCTTCCTTGCCGCCGGGGCGGGCCAGACCCTGAACGCGCAGGCGGGCAGCTTTGCCGACTGGCTGCGGGCGGCCCTCCTCGTCCACCCGAACGGCGGACCGCTCCGCCGCCTTGCGGGGAACCTTGAGCTGCCCTTCGTGGACACCCGGAGCATCCTCACCCTCACGGTGCAGGCCGAACCCCTCCCGACCGCAGGGCCGCCCGCTGAGGAGGAAGCGCCGCCTCAGCCTGTGGCTGACCCCGCCCTTGTGGAGACGCTGCGGCAGGGCTTCCACTGGCAGTATCCGGCAGCGGCGCTGGCGGACATCCCCGCCAAGGTCAGCGTCACCAGCCTCGTCCATGCCGCCGAGCGCACCACCCTCGAGCGCCCGGGCTTCCTCTCGAAGGACGGCCTCACCGCTGCCGAGATGGGCACGGCCCTCCACGCCTTCCTCGAGCACGCCGACTTCGCCGCGCTGGCGGCGGTGCGGGACGGGGAGGATGCCGCCGTGCTGGATGCAGTCCGCACCGAGCGGGAGCGTCAGGTGGCGGCACAGCTCACGCCCCCCGCCATCGCCGAAAAGCTGGATGAGAATAAGATCCTCCGCTTTGTGCGCAGCGAGGCCTTTGACCGCATCTGTGGGGCGGAGGAGGTGCTGCGGGAGCTGGCCTTCATCACCTCGCTGCCCGCCGCAGAGGTCATGGCTGCGCAGGGGCGTGCCCTGCCGGAGGGGGACAGCACTGCCGACGCCGGGGTGCTGGTACAGGGCATCGCGGACATCGTCCTTGTCTACCCCGACCACCTCGAACTGCTGGACTATAAGACCGACCGCCGCAAGACGCGCACCGATCTCGTCCGCGCCTACCGCGCCCAGCTGGAGCTGTACGCCAAGGCCATCGACAAGCGCTTTGCGCCCCGGCGGGTGACGTATAAGGGGATCTACTCGCTGGAGCTGGGGGAATTGATAAAGGTATAGAGAGAGGGCGAAGCGTTGCGGGACGCCAAAGCCTCTCCCTTTGGGAGAGGTGTCACCGAAGGTGACGGAGAGGGCAAGGATGCTGACGGAAAATTGCAGGCACAGCGATAGCATCGCTCTGACGAAGCGCCTGCCGATAGATCGGAAGAGCACACGTCTGAACTCCAGTCACGTGGCCTTATCTCGTATGCCGTCTTCTGCTTGAAAA
>ENA-UPSX01000345-UPSX01000345.1-human-gut-metagenome-genome-assembly--contig:-NODE-345-length-13079-cov-27.355176_pt1 | contig 13079 bp, 9 predicted proteins | sample MGYA00250045_ERZ773367 | MGnify/ENA primary metagenome ERZ773367 (study PRJEB29103, sample SAMN06112033) | human gut metagenome | biome: human gut; feature: ankylosing spondylitis patient; material... | reverse complement strand
CTGTCTCCTCTTTTGTCTTTTTGTTTTTTGTTTTTATTCTTTTCTTTTCTTGTTTTTTTTTATGTTTTTGTTTTTTTTCTTTTTTTTTTTTTTAATGATACGGCGACCACCGAGACCTACACTCTTTCCCTACACGACGCTCTTCCGATCTGCGAAGTTGCGGTTTTTAAGAGTTTTTAGTATATTTACGGCCTGCATCTAGTGAAAACGGTCCGTGCGGTGCGCAGGGGCCGTATGGGCGGCCTTCCGGATTGTAACCTGTTCGTCCGGGACCCGCAGCGCGGACCTTTCATTTAAAACGAAAAGACAATGTGTGACCCTATTCAGTCGATTGCGACCCGTTTGCGCGGGCTGCGCGAAGCGCTTGAACTGACCCAGGAGGAGGTGGCTGCGAGCTGCAACCTTCCGGTCGGACAGTACAGGGAGATGGAGAGCGGCACGGCCGATTTTTCGGTGAACGTGCTGCAAACCATATCCCGCCATTACGGGATCAGCCTCGATGTGCTGATGTTCGGCGAGGAGCCGAAGATGAACGCCTATTTCATCACCCGCGCCGGAAAGGGCGTGTCGGTCGAACGGCAGAAGGCCTACAAGTACGAGGCGCTGGCGGCGGGATTCCGCGACCGGAAGATCGACCCCTTCATCGTGACGGTCGAGCCGGCTGCGGACGACGCCCCGATGCACCTGAACTGCCACCCCGGGCAGGAGATGAACTACGTGCTGGAGGGCCGCCTGCTGATCGGGCTGAACGGCAAGGAGATCGTGCTGAACACGGGCGACAGCCTCTATTTCGATTCGGGCCTGCCGCACGGGATGAAAGCCCTCGACGGCAAAACGGTGCGGTTTCTGGCCATAATAATGTAACGGCAGCATGGTAGAGCGATTTTTATCCCAGACCTCCTTCGTCTCGCAGGAGGATTACCGGAAGAACCTGCACATACGGGTTCCGGAGAATTTCAATTTCGGCTACGACGTGGTGGACGCATACGCCGCCGAGCAGCCCGGCAAGGAGGCGCTGCTGTGGACCGACGACCAGGGCGCCGAAATCCGGTTCACCTTTGCCGACATCAAGCGCGAAAGCGACCGCACGGCCTCGTATTTCCAGAGCCTCGGCATCGGAAAGGGCGATGTGGTGATGCTGATCCTCAAGCGCCGCTACGAGTTCTGGTTCTCGATTCTGGCGCTGCACAAGCTGGGCGCGGTGGTGATCCCGGCGACCCACCTGCTGACCAAAAAGGACGTTGTCTACCGCTGCAATACGGCCGGGATCAAGGCCATCGTCGCGGCGGGCGAGCGGGTGATCACCGATCACATCGCGGCGGCCATGCCCGAAAGCCCCACCACCGAACTGCTCGTCAGCGTGGGTCCCGAGGTCCCCGAAGGGTTTCTCGATTTCCACGCCGGCATCGAAAAGGCGGCTCCTTTCGTGCGCCCGGAGCGGGTGAACGCCAACGACGACGTGATGATGATGTATTTCACCTCGGGGACGACCGGCGAGCCGAAGATGGTGGCCCACGACTTCACCTATCCGCTGGGGCATATCACCACGGGGCTGCTGTGGCACAACCTCCACGAAGGCAGCCTGCACCTGACGATCGCCGACACGGGGTGGGCCAAGGCCGCGTGGGGCAAACTCTACGGGCAGTGGCTGGCCGGGGCCTGCCTGTTCGTCTACGACCATGAGAAGTTCACGCCCGCGGACATGCTGCGCAAGATCGAGCAGTACCGCATCACGTCGCTGTGCGCGCCTCCGACGGTCTACCGCTTCCTGATCCGCGAGGATCTCACCAAATACGACCTCTCGTCGCTGGAGTACTGCACCACGGCGGGCGAGGCGCTGAACGGAGCCGTGTACGACACCTTCCTGCGCCTGACGGGCATCCGTCTGATGGAGGGCTTCGGGCAGACCGAGACGACGCTGACGCTGGCCACGTTCCCGTGGATGAAGTCCAAACCCGGGAGCATGGGCGTCCCCAATCCCCAGTACCGGATCGACCTGGTGACCCCCGACGGCCGTTCGGCCGAGGACGGCGAGCAGGGGCAGATCGTGATCCGCACCGACGGGGGCAAGCCCCTCGGTCTGTTCAAGGGTTACTACCTGAACGATGAGCTGACCCGCGAGGCGTGGCACGACGGGGTGTATTATACGGGCGACGTGGCGTGGCGCGACGAGGACGGCTACTACTGGTTCGTGGGGCGTGCCGACGACGTGATCAAGAGTTCGGGCTACCGCATCGGTCCGTTCGAGGTGGAGAGCGCCCTGATGACCCACCCGGCGGTGGTGGAGTGCGCCATTACGGGCGTTCCCGACGAGATTCGCGGCCAGGTCGTCAAGGCGACGATCGTGCTCGCCGAGGCCTACCGCGGGCAGGCCGGGGAGGCGCTCGTCAGGGAGTTGCAGGACCATGTGAAGCGCATCACGGCTCCTTATAAATACCCGCGCGTGATCGAGTTCGTGGAGTCGCTGCCCAAGACCATCAGCGGCAAGATCCGCCGCAAGGAGATCCGCAGCGGCGACGAAGGGAAATAATCCGGCCGCAGGCCGGCGGGGAGAGGGACCGTGCGGAGGGCGCGGTCCCTCTCTCTCTTTGCGGCTGCCGCTCCGGGGCCGCGTCGCGGGATTTTAACGGAACCGTATATTGCGGTTCTGAAAAAGTTTCCTAATTTTGTCTTGTGAAAGCCTGAACATGCCCGGACGTGGAGAAGAAAAAAGAACTTGAGAATTTGCTTGTTTCCGTAAGCGAGAACGACGATTACGCTTTCCGGGTTTTCTATGATCTCTATTACCGGAGCGTTTTCCGGTTCGCCTACTATTTTCTGCGCAACAGGGAGGCCTGCGGCGAGGTCGTGAGCAACGTCTTCGTCGCCGTCTGGAAGTCCCGCGTCGCGCTGCGGAGGATCGAAAACATCGACGCCTACCTCTACGTCGTCGCGCGCAACGAGGCGAACCGGTATCTGAAGGAGTCCCGTACGCGCCGCCGCTGCCTCTCGTTCGAGGAGATTCCCATCTCGCTGATCGACCGAAATTCCCCCCCCCACAGCGAAGACGCTCCCGATAGCCGGTTGATAGAGGCCGAAGTCGAGGAGCTGGTGCGCCGTCTCATAAACGATTTGCCCGAACGCTGCCGCACGGTGTTTCTGCTCAACCGGCAGGAGGGGCTGTCGTCGCGCGAGATCGCCGAGGCGCTGTCGCTCTCCGAGAGCACGGTGCGGGTCCAGATCAAGATCGCCGTCGACAGGATCGTGGCCGGCATACGCACGCATTATCCCGACCTGAAGCTGGTTTCCCTGCTGCTGTTCCTCTTCACGGCGCGTTTCTGACGCCTGCCGGAATGAAAAAAATGAAAAAAAGCCGCGGTTCCCTTAAACGGAACCGCGGCTTTCGCACTCTATATGTGTATACGACCAAAAAGGAGAAATCATGCAATATCAGCATACGAAGAGGGAGCCGGAGATGGCGGAACTGATCGAAGGTTCGGAGCGCGACCGCCGCAGGCTGGCGGAGCTGCTGGACGGCATCCGGGTGGGACCCGGAGTCGACGCCATGGCCGACGGAATGCGGGAGGCGGTGTGGGCCGACGTGCGCTCGCGCATCCGCCGCCGGGGAATCCGGATGCGGATCGTCCGCTACGCCGCGGCTGCGGCCGTGATGGCGGGCGTCGTCTGCGGCAGCTGGTTCATGGGCGGACGCCGGACCGAAAGCCGTCTGGTCGCCGCGGCGCAGCCGGTGAGCGTCTCGACGCCTCTGGGCGTGAAGTCCGACGTGGTGCTGCCCGACGGTTCGCGGGTGCGGCTCAACGGCGGCACGCGCATCGTCTATCCCGCGCTGTTCGGCGACGAACGCCGCGTGGAGGTCGACGGCGAGGCCTATTTCGAGGTCGAGCACGACGCCCGCAGGCCCTTCGTCGTCGTCACGGGACAGGTCGTCTCGACGGTGCTCGGAACGACTTTCAACGTGCACGCCTATTCCGAGGACGAGAATTACCAGATCACGCTGGCGACGGGCAGCCTGCTGGTGGACGGCGGTCCCGAGTCGCGGAGCGTGCGGCTGCGTCCCGGCGAGCAGGGATTCTTCGAGAGGACCTCCGGGCTGCTGTCGCTGCGCAGGGTGAACGTCGAGCAGGTGCTCTCGTGGCAGGAGGACAGGCTCTACTTCCGGGCCGAACCCCTGGCGTCGATCGCCCGGAGCCTCGAAAGGCAGTTCAACGTCGACATCACGATCCCCGACGAACGGCTGCGCAGGATCTGTTTCACGGGTGAGTTCGTCGACGGCGAGAACATCCACGAAATCATGCGGATCATCTCGGCCGACAGCCGTATCCTCTGCCGCAGCCGCAAGAACCATTTCGAGCTTTACAGAAACCGATAGAGATTCACGATTTTTTTCACTACAACCTAAATTTCAATCCTTATGAGTAACAATTCTACCAGCAGAAGGTCCTTCCGGGACCTTTTCGGCCAGCGGATGCTGTGCAGACTGAGCGGATTGCTGACCCTGTGTTGGTTCACGGTGGCGGCCCAGGCTCTTTACGCGCAGAATCCCGTGATTTCGTTGACGCTGAAGAACGCCACCGTGCGCGAGGTGATCGAAGCGGTCAAGACGCAGAGCGGCTACTCGTTCTGGTATCGGGAGAGCGAGATCGACCTCCGGAAGCGCGTTTCGGTCGAGGCGCACGATCAGAACGTCCTGAAACTGCTCGACGGCGTGCTCGCCGACCAGGGAATTCTGGCCAAACTCGAAGGCCGCCACATCGTGCTTTACAAATCCGACCCGGCAGGCCGGGGCCGGGAATACCAGCTGAAGGGCCGCGTCGAGACCGAGGCCGGCGATCCGATCGTGGGGGCGAACGTGCTGGTCGAGGGCACGACGAACGGCATGGTGACCAATTCGAAGGGCGAATTCGCCCTGAACGTGACTGCGGGCGCGCGGCTCAGCGTGTCGTTCATCGGCTACGACGCGGCGCAGGTCGAAGTGGGCAACCGGACGCATCTGACCGTGGTGCTGAAGGAGAATAACCAGCTCCTCGACGACGTGGTGGTGATCGGATACGGCGTGCAGAAGAAGGTCAACCTGACCGGCTCGGTCGCCGTGCGCCAGATGTCGGAGATCGAGAACCAGCCCATGACGCACGCCTCGCAGGCGCTCTATTCGATGCCCGGCGTCTACATCAACCAGGCTTCGTCGAAGCCCGGCAGCGACGGCGCGACGATCCGCATACGCGGCGTCGGCACGATGAGCAGTTCCAGCCCCATGGTGCTGGTCGACGGCATGGAGTATTCGCTCAACGAGCTGAATCCCGGCGACATCGAGACGATCTCGGTGCTGAAGGACGCTTCGGCCTCGATCTACGGTTCCAAGGCCGCCAACGGCGTCATCCTCATCACCACGAAGCAGGCCAAGAAGGGCGCACCGGTGGTGAAGTTGAGCGCCAACTTCGGCATTCAGTCGGCGACCTACGTGCCCGACGTGGTGACCGACCCGATTCAGTATATGAACATGCGCAACCAGGCCGAACTGAACGAAGGCAAGCTGACGGTGACCTACAACCGCGACGACATCCTCGAATACGAGGAGGGCATGAAGCACGACAAGTACATCTATCCCGCCTCCGATTGGTACGACCTCTGCTACCAGAACGGTTTTCTCCAGCAGTACAACGCCCGCGTTTCGGGCGGCACGGACAAGATCTCCTACTCGCTGGGCGGCGGTTACATGAACCAGCGCGGCATCATGGTCGCCAACGACGACGCGGAACGCTTCTCGTGGGACATGAAGATCAACGCGCAGGTGACCAAGCGCCTGAAGGTGGGCATCAGCCTGCTGGGCAACCTGCGCTACAACACCGACCCGATCTACGGCGTATCGACGACGGTCAACGTCATCAACCGCGCCCTGCCGATCTTCGGCACGCAGCTGCCCGACGGCAAGTGGCTCTCGACGTGGCTCTCGACCCCCGGGCGCAACAACCCCGAGAATCCGCTCATGGAGCTGCACGAGGGCAACACCAAACGTCAGCTTCACCGCATTCTGGGGCGCATCAACATCGGCTACGACCTGCCGTGGGGCATCAAGTACAACGCCAACCTGGGCTACGTGAAGGTCGACCACTATTCGAAGGACTTCAAGCACGCGATGTACACCTACAATCCCAAAACTCTTGAGCGGAAGAACTTCAGCGCCTACGTTTCGGCCAAGGACTGGGACAACAACGCGATCAACTACACTTTCTACAACACCCTTTCGTGGGGCAAGAGCTTCGGCGGCAACCACAACTTCAACGTGATGGTCGGCACGGAGTACAAGCGTTACGACGGCAAGAACTTCCAGGCCAAGAAACGCGACTACTTCAACAACCAGCTCACCGCCCTGTCGGTCGGCGCCACGATGGAGGATATTTCGGGCGGATCGTCGCTCGAACTGCTCTTCTCCTACTTCGGGCGAATCACCTACGACTACAAGGAGAAATACCTGATCGACGTGACGGCGCGTTACGACGGTTCGTCGAAATTCGCCAAGGGCAACCGATGGGCCTTCTTCCCCGCCGTGTCGGTCGGGTGGCGCATCGACAAGGAGAATTTCATGCAGAACGTCCGGGCGGTCGACGTGCTCAAGCTCCGCGGCTCGGTCGGCGAGATGGGCAACCAGGCCATCGGCAACTACGAGTACCTGATGGCCGTGCTGGCGAACAAGAGCTACAATTACAGCTTCGGCGACGTGCTGTCGGGCGGCGCGGCGATCAAGGATTTCGTCGACGAGAACATCTCGTGGGAGACCACCCGCACCTACAACCTCGGACTGGATTTCGAGGCCTTCGACCACCGCCTGCTGTTCAGCGTCGACCTCTATAAGAAACGCACCGAAGGCATCCTGCGCGACGTGAAGATTCCGGCGCAGATCGGCAACCTGAACGGCCCGAAGCAGAACATCGGCGTGGTGGCCAACGACGGCGTCGAGCTGAACCTCCAGTGGCGGAGCGCGGTCAAGAATTTCCATTACAGCCTCGGCGGCAACTTCTGCTACAACAAGAACATCGTCGTCGACCTCGACGGGCAGGAGTACATCAAGACCTTCAACATCATCCGCGAGGGCGAACCCATCGACGCGTGGTATCTCTACCAGGCCGACGGCTTCTACAACAGTTACGAGGAGATCGCCAATTCGGTGACCGTCGGCAGCGGCGTGAAGCCCGGGTACATCCGCTACAAGAATCTCAACAACGACGACAAGATCGACAACGACGACCGCGCCGTCTGCGGCAACCTCACGCCGAGCATCACCTACGCCTTCAACTTCTCGCTGGGATGGAAGGGACTCGAACTTTCGGCGCAGTTCCAGGGCGTCGCCGACGTGAAGACCTATCTTTCGGGCAACCTCGCAGCCCCGTTCTGGAACGGAGCGGGCGTGCTGAAGGAGTGGGCGACCGACGCGTGGACCCCCGAGAACCACAACTCCCGCCTGCCGATCCTCCACACCGCCACGGGCGCGCCCGAGATGCACGACTACAAGAACACGCAGTGGCTCTACGATGCGTCGTACCTGCGCTGCAAGCAGCTGCAACTCTCGTACACCCTCCCCAAGAGGTGGATTTCGAAGCTCGGAATGAGCCAGTGCCAGATCTTCGTCAACGGCGAGAACCTCTTCACGATCTCCCCGCTGAAGATGTTCGACCCCGAGATCGACCTTTCGTCGACCAACCTGATGCAGTATCCTTCGCTGCGGACGATCAACTTCGGCTTCAACATTACTTTCTAATCGCTTCAAATACGGAAAAACATGAAAAAAACAGTAATCGGATTGATGCTTTGCGGTGCGGCGGCGCTGGCCTCCTGCAACCTCGACACCATTCCCACCGACAAATATACGGTCGAGACGTTCTGGGAAACCGAAGAAGGAACCGAGGCCGCCATGACCGGCTGTTACAACATACTGACCAACAGCGCGCTGTTCGGAGACTCGGCGCCGCTGCTCGAAGAGACCTGCACGCCCAACGCCTATAATTACAACAACGCGGGCGGATACAATGTCATCGCCCAGGGGACCCACACGGCCAACAGCTCGGGCATCATCGCCAACCGCTGGAAAAAGTGCTACGAGGGCATCGGACGCTGCAACACCCATCTCAACCGCCTGCCTGCCGCCGTCGTGGCCGACGACCGCAGGGTGCAGATGGAGGGCGAGGCCAAGTTCCTCCGCGCGCTCTATTACTACATGCTGGTGACCTATTACAACGGCGTGCCGCTGATCCTCGAAGAGCCTGTCTATGCGCACGGTTCGCTGCCCCGCGCCTCGCGCGAGGAGGTGGTGCGGGCGATTCTCGACGATCTGAACGACATCATCGACCGTGAACTGCTCGACTGGCAGTGGACCAAAGCCGCCGACCAGGGGCGCGCCACGCGCGGCGCGGCGATGGCCCTCAAGGCCCGTCTGCTGCTTTTCGAGGCCAGCAAGCTGGTCAACCCCTCGAACGACGCCGCGAAATGGCAGGCTGCGGCCGATGCGGCCAAAGCCGTGATCGAAAAGGAGGCCCAGGCGGGCTACGACCTGTTCGGCGACTACCGGAAACTCTTCCTGCCGGCGAACGAGCACAGCTGCGAGTGCGTCTTCAACATCGAATTCTCGAAGACCAAGAACACGGCCGTCAATTCGTTCAACGTTTACAGCGTCCAGTACCGCAACAACGCACCGCTGCTCGATCTGGTGATGGACTACCGGACGACGACCGACGGTGCGGCCACGATGGGCAAGTACGACAACCTCGATCCGCGTTTCGCGGCGACGAATTTCTATCCCGGGAGCACGTTCCTCGGCAAGGCCAACTGCCCGGCCGGGGAGGTGTGCCAGTTCACGGGCTTCGCACACCGGAAACTCACGATCTACGACGCGCAGAAGCGCGATTCGGACGACAGCAACGGCGAGACCAACTACATGTTCATCCGCTACGCCGACGTGCTGCTGATGTTCGCCGAGGCGCAGAACGAGGTCGACGCCACGCCCTCCGATGCCGTTTACGACGCCGTGAACCGCGTGCGCGGCCGCGTCGGCATGCCCACCTATGCCTACGGTTCGAAGAGCCAGTCCGAAATGCGCGAGATCATCCGCCACGAGCGCCGCGTCGAATTCGCCGGCGAGGGGCTTTATTATAACGACATCCGCCGCTGGATGACCGCCGAGCTGGTGATGAACGCCGTGATTCAGGACTATGCGGGCACGGACATCGCCGTCCGGGCGTTCGACCCCGACCGCGACTACTGGTGGCCCGTTCCGGCGGACCAGATCCTGCTGAACAAGAAACTCGAACAGAATCCCAATTATTAATCCGACAACCGCTAACTGGCAATTATGAAAAAATATCTGTGGATACTGGCTGCCGCATTTCTCCTTCAGGCTTGCAGCAAAGACGAGGAGGAGGGACCTTACGTTCCCTGGCGGCCGGGCGACGACAAGGAGGAGACGATCGACCTGGACAAGGCCACGAAGGTGATGATTCTGACCGAGCAGGCCAAGAACCGGATCGTGATGATCGACCAGCCGACGGGAAAGGTCGCCTGGGAGTGGACGGCCGCCGACAGCGGGCTTTCGGCTGCGGAACAGGCGTGGTTCGATCTGCCCGACGAGGCCAAACCGGTCTACAACCGTACGTGCGTGCTCGTCACGGCTTCGGGCGGCGGCGTGGCGCTGATCCGCATTGCGGACAAGAAGGCGATGTTCTACGCCAAGCCGGGCGGAAACCCCCACTCGGCCGAGGTGCTGCCCGACGGGAATGTCGTCGTGGCGTCGAGCACGGGCAACCTGTTGAGCGTCTACGTGTACAATGGCGCCGACAGCTACGTTTCCAGACCCGCCTTCACCATGCCGGTCCATTCGGCCCACAACGTGGTCTGGGACCGGAAGCGCGGCTGCCTCTGGACGGCGACGGGCGCCCAGCTGCTCAAGCTCGCCTACAACGGGAAGCGTACGGCTCCGGAACTGACGCAGGTGCGCTCTTACGATATGGCGGCGGGGAATACCGATGCCCACGACCTGGCGCCCGTCTGCGGGGAGGATGCGATGTATGTATCGACGAATCAGCATGTCTACAAGTTCGACTGTGCGGCGGAGAAGTTCCTCGACGTGCAGATCTTCCAGCAGAACACCATCAAGAGCATTTCGACGGGTCCGGAGGGGTATTCCACGATCGTCATGCGCCCCACGTCGGGCGGGAGCAACTGGTGGTCGGCCGAGGTGTGCGACATGAAGGGCAACCGGCTGTTCAACCGCGCGGGCTACCAGATTTACAAGGCCCGCTGGTATGTGGAGAATCCGTTCGGGTATCCCGAGGTTCACACTTTGTAAAACTTAAAATGCAAAAACGATGAAAAACATCCGAAAATACATGATGGCCGCGGCATGCATGACCGCCGCTGCGGCGCTGGTCGCCTGCACCGAGGCCGTGAAACGCGACACCGAGGAGGAAATCCAGGAGATGACCGTTCCCAAGAAACCCGGACCGATCACGAAGGTGCCGGCAACGCTCACCTGCAACGGCGGCGAAGAGTTCACCTTCTCGGTTTCGAAGGTTCAGTGGGCCGAGACCTACGAATGGACGATCGCCGAGCAGGAGAAGTCGAAAATCTCGATCATCGACGGTCAGGGAACCAACGTCATCACCGTTAGGGTGGTCAACGACGACGTGGTGATTCCCGCCCAGTCGGTGTCGGTGGTGGCCAAAAACGAACTGGGTGCGAGCAAGGTGCGCGAGTATTTCGCGGCGATCACCGTGTCGGTCCCCATCGAGCTGCCGGGCTATACGATCAAGAAGTACGGCAAACGCTGGTGGATGACCGAGAACTGCCACGAAGCGGGCGAGGACGGCAATCTGGGCGTTGCGCCCGACCTGACGGCTTTCTCGGTTGCGGGGTTGGAGGCGTCGCATTTGCAGCGGTTGAACGACGCAAAGGGCCGTTACTACACCTGGTATGAGGCGATGACCGGCATATCGGGCTGTACGGCGGAGCAGTGTCCCTATGTGCAGAATTACGAAGGGGTGGACGACGTGGGCAACGCCTTCAAACTCGACGGTACGGAGGAGGGCGAGTTCGGCGTCCAGATACGCGGCTGCTGTCCCGAAGGCTGGCACGTGGCCAACGCCAACGACTGGTGGGACATGCTGATGGCTATCAAAAGCGAGTATGCCATTCCCGACGATTTCGCGCAGGGCGGATACACCTTCTCCGGCGGCCACGACGGGAAACCCGAGAATGCCATTACGAAGGCCGGATTCTACAAGTCGGGCTGCACGGTCAAGAATACGGGCAACGTCGGCGCATGGCTGCGCGGCGGCAACGGCCGTATCGTTGACGGCGGTATTTGGAATCAGGCGAATATGACGCTCACGGACGCCGGGGAACCCCTCCTGCAATTCGTCGACGGGGCCGAAAGCATCGGTTTCGGCTGGTATCCGCTGGGCTATCAGAAGGCCGACGGCAGTTTCAACAGCGGCGCGCTGGGCAAATGGGGCTACGTGTGGTTCATCGGGCAGACCAACGCCTCGACGGCCCGTTCGCTGGTCATCAGCGGTACGAGTCTGAACCTTCAGACCAAGACCAATCAGGAGGCGGCCAAGGATATTTATCTGAACGTCCGCTGCGTGAAAAACTACACCAAATAACCGGAAGCGATGAAAAAAAGAATTCTGTTTACGGCAGCGGCGCTGGTGTGCGCCGCCAACCTGACGGCCCAGTGTCTCGGCGTCGGAAGCTCGACCAGCAGCATGAGCCCCGAGGAGATGGCCGCCGCCGCGAAGGCCGGCGTGGAGTATGTCGAAATCGGCATCAGCGGCCGCGGGACCGTGGCTGAAATCCGCGAGAAGGCGCTGCACGCCAAACGCATGGCCGACGAGGCCGGTCTGAAGGTCTGGTCGTGCCACCTCCCGTTCTCCCGCAAGCTGGACATCTCGGTGCTGAACGACAGCGCCCGCATGGCCAACCTCGAATTCCTGACCGAAATGATCGCGATCTGCGGCGAAGTGGGACCGGAGAAACTGGTGCTGCATCCCAGTTCCGAACCGATTGCGGACGGGGAGCGCGAGCAGCGTATCCGGAACAGCATCGCTTCGATCGGCATATTGCGCAGGGAGGCGGCGCGGATCGGCGCGCAGCTGTGCATCGAGGATCTGCCCCGCACGTGCCTCGGGCGGAACTCGGCCGAGTTGCTGCGCATCATCGCCCCTTATCCCGAGGTGAAAATCTGTTTCGACACGAACCACCTGCTTTCGGAGGACCTGCTGCACTTCGTCGAGGCGTGCGGCGACCGGATTGCGACCGTCCATGTCTCGGATTACGACATGGTCGATGAGCGTCACTGGCTTCCGGGCAAGGGTCGGATCGACTGGCCCGCGCTGTACGGGGCGCTGATGAAGGCCGGTTACAAGGGCGTCTTCATGTACGAACTGAAACGCGGCGAGGGATCGTTCGGCGAAATGGTCGCCATCTACGAAAAGCTGGCCTCCGACGCGGCGAAGCTGGAATAACGCCGCTCCCGAAGAGTGCGAAAAAAGAGGTTACGGCAATTCGTAACCTCTTTTTCTGTGGGCCCAGAGGGGCATGATCCCACGACCTTCGGATTATGAGTCCGCTGCTCTGACCAACTGAGCTATGGGCCCGCATCACCAACTTATGCTATTCTAACAGCTAAACCCGAATGAGTCAAGAGTTAAAGCCAGCCTAATTTCGTGAAGCCCGATAATCAGTTGTATCGATCCCTGAGAGCTGCATACAGCCCAGTTATGCCTTATTGATTGATCAATGTCTTTGCCGATTTTTTCAACTTAACCAGTGCCTTGCCCTCGATCTGGCGGATCCTCTCTCTTGTCACATCGAAGTATTTGCCTACTTCTTCGAGTGTCCTTGTCTTTCCGTCTTTCAGACCAAATCTCAATTCGAGTACCTGCCGCTCCCTGTCGGTAAGAGACTGCAGCAGTTCCTCTATCTGCTCGCGCAGCAAAATCGAGCCCGCTGCATCATCCGGTGCAGATCGGAAGAGCACACGTCTGAACTCCAGTCACGTGGCCTTATCTCGTATGCCGTCTTCTGCTTGAAAA
>ENA-UPSX01000341-UPSX01000341.1-human-gut-metagenome-genome-assembly--contig:-NODE-341-length-13201-cov-31.141801_pt1 | contig 13201 bp, 10 predicted proteins | sample MGYA00250045_ERZ773367 | MGnify/ENA primary metagenome ERZ773367 (study PRJEB29103, sample SAMN06112033) | human gut metagenome | biome: human gut; feature: ankylosing spondylitis patient; material... | reverse complement strand
TTTCAAGCAGAAGACGGCATACGAGATAAGGCCACGTGACTGGAGTTCAGACGTGTGCTCTTCCGATCTGCAACCGCCTCGTGTCGGCAGGTTTTTTGTCTGATGTTTTCCAATAAAGCCTGCATCCTCCCGCCGGGAGAGTGCGGGTTTTATTTTGTTCTGACCAAAAAGGAGGTCGTCTGCCAATGGCAAGCAATTTCGAATTCTACTCCCCCACCCGGGTCATCTTCGGCAAGGGCACGGAACAGCGCGTGGGCGCGCTGGTGCGCGAATACGGCGGTGCCCGCGTCCTCGTGGTCTACGGCGGCAAGAGCGCCGTCCGTTCCGGCGTGCTCGACCGGGCTGAGAAGTCGCTGACGGAGGCCGGCCTGTCCAGCTGGACGCTGGGCGGTATCGTGCCGAATCCCCATCTCGACAAGGTCTACGAAGGCATCCGCATCGGCCGGGAGAATGGCATCGACTTTCTTCTGGCAGTGGGCGGCGGCAGCGTCATCGACACCGCCAAAGCCATCGCCTACGGCCTCGCTGAGCCGGACAAGGACGTCTGGGAGCTGTATGAGCACACCCGCAAGGCCCAGAGGTGTCTGCCCGTGGCCAGCATCCTTACCATCGCAGCGGCGGGCAGCGAGACCTCCAACAGCAGTGTCATCACCCGCGAGGACACCCACCAGAAACGGGCCTATAACGACGACCTCAGCCGCCCCAAGTTCGCCATCATGGATCCCGAGCTGACCAAGACCCTGCCCGATTACCAGACTGAGTCCGGCTGCGCCGACATCATGATGCACACGATGGAGCGCTACTTCACCAACGGCGGCCACATGGAGCTGACCGACGCGCTGGCCGAGGGCCTGCTGCGCACGGTGATGAAGAACGCCCGCATTCTCCACACCGACCCCGCCAACGATGAGGCCCGGGCCGAGGTGATGTGGGCGGGCAGCCTCTCTCACAACGGCCTCACCGGCTGCGGCATCGCCAGCGGCGATTTCATGTCCCACAAAATGGAGCACGAGATGGGCGGTATGTTCAACGTGACCCACGGCGCGGGCCTCGCCGCCCTCTGGCCCAGCTGGGCACGGTATGTTTATAAGGACTGCCTGCCCCGCTTCGTCCGCTTTGCCCGGAATGTCATGGGGGTGACGGCGGACGGCACCGACGAAGAGGCGGCCCTGCTGGGCATTGACGCTATGGTGGACTTTTACCACAGCATCGGGATGCCCGCCTCCTTCCATGAGCTGGGCATCGCCCCCACCGACGCACAGATCGACGAGATGGCCCACCGCTGCCTCGAGGCCTCCGGCACTGCCCTCGGCTCGGCCAAAAAGCTTGGCCTCGACGACATCATCGCCATCTACCACGCTGCCAATAAATGATCGCCGCTCTGCCGCCTTGCGCTTCCGTCCGCAAAACGGTATACTGAAAGAAATACCACGAAAAGGACGGAGACATCCCATGGACGAAAAAGACCTGCTGATCTTCCTGACGCTGGCCGACACCGGCAACCTGACCCGTACCGCAGAAAAGCTCTACCTTGCCCAGCCCACCCTGAGCAAGCGGCTCCAGAACATGGAGGCAGATCTGGGGGCAGCGCTTTTCCTGCGCAGCAAACAGGGCGTCACCCTGACCCCCGCTGGGGAGGCCGCACGGGAGGTCATCCAGCGCACCGTCCGGGAGCTCAGCACCCTGCGGGAGCAGTTGCAGATGCGCAAGGATACCATCTGCGGCACTCTACGCATCGAGGTCTCCATCGACTACTCCAAATACCGTCTGCCGCAGGTCCTGGCGGCCTACACGGCTCAGTGCCCGGACGTCACCCTCAGAGTCTCCACCAACCACAGCCGTGACTGTCTCCGGACGCTGCAGGACAGCAGCGTCCACCTCGCCATCGTGCGGGGCGAATACGACTGGGACGAGGGCAAGATCCTGTTGGAGCGGGAGCCGGTCTGCCTCATCCGCAGCCGGGAGAATGCCGACGTGCCCCTGCGCGAGCTGCGGTACATCGGCCGGGACTCTGACCCCGAGCACATGAGCATGAAAGCCCGCTGGCTGATGGAGCACAAGATGGAGCCGGACGCTCAGCTGAACGTAGATGGGCTGTCCACCTGCGTGGCCATGGTCAAGGCGGGGCTTGGCTGGAGCATCGTGCCGTCGATCTGCCTGAACTACTTCGACGGCATCTCGGAGCCGCTCTTCTTCGCCGACGGCACCCCTCTCACCCGCTCTACTTATCTGCTCTACCGCAAGCGCGAGAGCGAGCTGCCGCAGGTGCGGGAGTTCATCCGGATGGTCTGCGCTATGAGCAGGCACTGAGTCTCATATCCCCCTACCTGTCCGAAAGGGCCGCTGTACGGCGTTGTACAGCGGCCCTTTTTGCATTCCGGCTTATTGTTTTTCCTTCAATCGCTCCACAGTGTGCAGCCAGTTGTGCCGCATGGCCTCCTTTGCCGCAGGCAAGTCTTTCCGCTTGAGGGCGGCAAGAATATCCTGATGGGACTGGAAATTCATCTCATCGTTCTGAGAAAAATAAATATTCTCCACCCTCTGGCTGTGGCTCTCAAGGATGCGCGCAAACTCCCCGAGGAAATAGTTGCCTGCCAACTCGAAGATGCGGTGATGGAACCTCTCGTCCAGCGCCACGGCAGCCTTGACGTTCCGGCTGCGGCCTGCAATATCGAAATCGTGGTCGATGTGCAGCAGCTCGTCCAGCACAGCGTCGTCGATATGCGGATACGCCATCTCCAGCGCCAGTGCACTCAGTTCGGCTGCTACCCGGTAGTTGGACATGGCCTCCTCAAGGCTGATGTCCGTCACGCGGGTGGCCTTGCCGGGCTGGATCTCCACCAGCTTCTGGTCGGCCAGCATCTGGATGGCTTCCCGCACGGGGGTGCGGCTGACAGAAAAATATTCCGCGATCTCCTGATCGATGATCTGCTCGCCGGGCTGCAAGGTACCGTCAATGATCCATTCCCGCACAGCGGTGTAGACCCGCGCCTTTGCGGTCTGGGGCTTTTCTTCCTTATTTTTCAGAGGAATGGGCATATGCGTTCCACCTTCCGGTTTCTATGTTTGTCATATCCAGTATAGCATCTTTTTCAAATTTTGCAATATATTGCATTTTTCTTGTCCATTGCGCACAAGCTCTTCCGGCGGCATCTTGTGAAGGCGCCAAATTTTTTATCGATTTTGTGATAAATATTGACATTTTTCAGCGGTCGGATTACAATCATGCCATCCAAGACGAAGTGCAAAATATCGCACCAGAAGTATATCTGTGAAAGGAGTATATCAGATGAAGATCAACATCACTTCCGCCCACGCACCCGCCGCCATCGGCCCCTATTCTCAGGCCATCGAGCATGACGGCACCCTCTACGTTTCCGGCCAGCTGCCCATCGACCCGGCCACCGGTGCCTTCCCCGATGACACCATCGAGGGCCAGACCCGCCAGTCCCTCGAGAACATCAAGGCCATCCTCGCCGAGGCCGGTCTGGGGATGGATTCAGTGCTCAAGACCACCGTTCTGCTCAAGAACATCGCTGACTTCGGCAGGATGAACGAGGTCTATGCCACCTATTTCAACGGCATCTACCCCGCCCGCGCCGCATTTCAGGTCGGCGCACTGCCCAAGGACGCCCTCGTTGAGATCGAAGTCGTAGCGGGCAAGTGAGCAGGAAGGAGCGCCACCATGAAAGAAGCATTCAAGAGCATCCACTACGAGCGCAAGACCGGCGAGGGCCTTTACCCCGTCAAGCCATTCGGCCTCGAAAACGCCAAGAAGGTGCGCACGTTCCATGCCAGCTTCCCCGAGTACGAGCCGACCCCGCTGGCTGAGCTGAACAGCCTCGCCAAGTATCTGGGCGTCAAGAGCATCCACGTCAAGGACGAGAGCTACCGCTTCGGCCTGAACGCCTTCAAGGTTCTGGGTGGCAGCTACTGCATCGGCAGCTACATCGCCCAGAAGCTGGGCATGGACATCACCGACCTGCCCTACTCCGTCATGACCAGTGACGCCATCCGGGAGAAGCTGGGCGAGCTGACCTTCGTTACCGCCACCGACGGCAATCATGGCCGCGGTATCGCATGGACGGCCAATCGTCTGGGCCAGAAGAGCGTCGTCTTCATGCCCAAGGGCAGCGCCCTCGAGCGTCTGAACAACATCAAGGCGCTGGGCGCAGACGCCTCCATCACCGACATGAACTACGACGATGCCGTCCGCCACGCCAACACCTGCGCCGAGAAATACGGCTGGGTCATGGTGCAGGACACCGCATGGGAGGGCTACGAGGATATTCCCCGCTGGATCATGCAGGGTTACACCACCATGGCGCTGGAAGCCATCGAGCAGCTCAAGGGCGAAAAGCCCACCCACATCTTCCTACAGGCAGGCGTGGGTGCCATGTCCGGCGGCCTGACCGGCTTCTTCGCCGACCTGTACGGCGACGAGGAACGCCCCATCATCACCATCGTCGAACCGAACAAGGCCGACTGCATCTACCGCAGCGCACAGGCCGGCGACGGGAAGCCCCGCTTCGTAGGCGGCGACATGAACACCATCATGGCCGGTCTGGCCTGCGGCGAGCCTTGCACCATCGGCTGGAGTGTCCTGTTTGACCATGCCGACAACTTCATCTCTATGCCCGACTGCATCGCCGCCAAGGGAATGCGCGTGCTGGGCAACCCGCTGCCCGGCGACGACCGGGTCATCTCCGGCGAGAGCGGCGCTTCCACCACCGGCTTCGTGGCCGAGGTGCTGACCAACCCCGCCCTCCGCGAGATGAAGGAACAGCTGAAGCTGGACGAAAATTCCCGCATCCTCTGCTTCTCCACCGAGGGCGACACCGACCGCGAGAATTACCGCAATATCGTCTGGGACGGTCTGTTTTCCAGTTTTTGATGAGATTTCAGGAGGACTAAATTATGTGGCAGATCCTTTATGATGCAACCGATTTCCTATGGGGCACGCCGCTTATGATCCTGATGGTCGGCGTCGGCCTGTATCTGACCGTGCGCAGCGGCTTCTTCCAGTTCCTCGGCATCCCCACATGGTGGAAGCACACCGTGGGGGAAGTTCTGGGCGGCAGCAAAAGCGAAGACTCCGGCCCGAAGCGCGAAGGTGAGCTGAAGCCGTTCCAAGCGCTGAGTACCGTTCTGGCCGGCACCGTCGGCAGCGGAAACATTGCCGGTGTGGCGGCAGCCATCGCCATCGGCGGCCCGGGTTCCGTGTTCTGGATGTGGCTCATCGCACTTGTTGGCATGATGACCAAAATGGCCGAGGTCACACTCTCTGTTGCGTTCCGCAAAAAGACGCCGGATGGCGAGTATTTCGGCGGCCCCATGCACTATATGCGCGAGGGTCTGGGCAAGATCGGCAAGTTTCTGGCCGGTTTCTACGCCATCGCCCTCTTCGTCGAAGTATTGGCCGATGCCTGCTTCGTGCAGCCCAATACGCTGGCCACCTGTGTGAATGATGTGTTCGGCGTTCCCCTGCTTATGACAGGCATCATCATCAGCGTGCTGAGTACCATCGTCGTGCTGTCCGGCGGCGTGAAGAAGATCGGCGACTTCTGCGGCAAGTTCGTCATGCCCATGATCCTGATCTACATCATCGCCTGCCTGTCCGTCATCGTGATGCACATCAGCGATATTCCCGCCGCTTTCGGCATGATCTTCCAATATGCCTTTGCACCGGCTCCCGCAGTGGGCGGCTTCGTTGGCTCGACGATGACTCTGGCCATGGCCCGCGGCGCTTCCCGCGGCATCTTCTCCAACGAGGCCGGTATGGGCACCGCCGCCACCGTCCACGCGACCGCACAGACCGACAACCCCTCTCATCAGGGTATGTACGGCATTCTGGAAGTTTTCATCGACACCATCATCATCTGCACGCTGACCTCTCTGGCCATCATCTGCAGCGGTGTGTGGAGCAACGGCAGCACTGGCGTCGTGCTGACCTTCGATGCTTTCCGCAGCACCTGGGGCTTTGCCGGTCTGGTCATCCTCTGCATCGCTGTCGTCCTGTTCACCTATTCCAGCTACCTTGGCTTCTTCGTGGAGTTCCGCACCTGCGTTGAATACCTCTTTGGCGAAAAGGCCATCCGATTCATGAAGTGGCTGTTCCTCGCTCTGCCCATCCTCTCTGTCACGCTGGAGGTCGAGCAGGTCTGGGACATCGCCGATATGGCCGTCGGCTTTATCGTCATCCCCAACATGATCGCTCTGCTGCTGCTCAGCCCGAAGTTCTTTGAGATCCTTCACGGCTATCTGGCCGAGCTGAAGCAGAAGGAGCACTCCTGATAACAACTCTCTCCTATCATACCTTCCAATTTCCTCCCCTTCCAAAGAGAGACCGGCCCGCCCGGTCTCTCTTTTTTGCTGCCAAACCTGCGTGAAAGGGGTCATTTCCTGCGTGAATGACTGTCCTCAAGGCTGCACGGGTGTGTTATAATAGGAGCGTAAGGGAGGCATATGAGGATGGAGCTTCGATTCGCGGTCGTAGAAGACCGCCTGCCCGACGCCCAGCGGCTGGAAAGTCTGCTCCGATTGGCGTTCGGCAATGGATACATTCTGGTCTGTGACCACTTCGAGAGCGGTGACGCCTTTTTGCAGGCGTTCCCCTCCCGGGCTTATCAGGCCGTTTTTCTGGACATCTGCATGGAGGGCACCAACGGCATCGACACCGCCCGCGCCCTGCGCCGCACCGACCCGGACCTGCCGCTGGTCTTCGTGACCTCATCGCCGGAGTATGTGTGGGATGCCTTTCCCGTCCACCCCTTCGATTATCTGCTCAAGCCCTACCGGGAAGAGAAGCTCTTCCAGCTGGCCGATGAGCTGCGGCGGGTGCTCTTCCGGGCCGAGCCGGAGCTGGACGTCCGCATCGCACGGCAGACCGTGCAGCTGCCACTGCGGAGGATCCAGTACGCCATGTCCCAGAACCACTACGTCCGGGTCGTCACCGATGACGGCGAGTGCCGGGCCGTCTCCACCTTCGCGCAGGTGGAGCAGCTGCTGCGGGCGCAGGAGAATTTCCTCGTCTGCAACCGGGGCGTTATCCTGAACATGGACAAGGTGCTGCGTCTGAACGGCGACGCCTTCGAAATGCTGGACGGCACCCACCTGCCGGTGCGCCTGAAGGATAAAAACGCCCTGTTCGCCCAGTTCACACAATACCAGTTCCGTCATATGCGGCGGGAGCTTTGACGACGAGAGGAGGCCCTGCCTTGGACATCACTTTATTCGGACGCTATTTTCTGGATCTCTCCATCCTCTACCCGGGGGCGTTCCTCTGCCTCACCCCGCTGTGGGAGCATCTGAAAGTGCCCCGCCGCACTGCCGTGCTGACCACCTTCCTCGTCACCGTCATCGACCTCGCGGCGGCGGCTCTCTGCGCCGTCCTCGAGCTGAACAGCAATATGCTGCTCCTGCCCATCTTCCTGACGGCATTCTGGCTGCTGCTCTGGCGGGTGGAATCGGCCGTCTCGACCGGGCAGACGGCCTTTCTCTTCTCCCTCTCTGCCGTCATGATCGCCGTCTGCAATCTGCTCTCCATCGTGCTCAATGCCCGGGCCGAGGTGGACAACGACGCGCCGGTCTGCCTTGTCTCCACTGCCCTGCTCAAGCTGGGGCTGTCGGCGGTGCTCTGTATCCTCTTCTGGTTCACCGCCGTCCAGTGGAGCCGCTGGCTGCTGCGGGAGTACCGGGGCGAAGCCTTCTGGCAGTCGGCGTGGCCGCTGCCCGCCATCTACGCGGCCTTTCTCATGTTCTGTATGCCGCTGGACCCGGGCGTCATCCTCATCAACCGGCTGATGATCATCTCCGTGCTGGCCGTCTCCATCTCGCTGCTGGGCATCTTCCTGCTGCTGTACGAGATGTATCAGGTGGCCCGGGAGTACACCCGCAGCGCCCAGCTGGACCGGGAAAACCAGCTGCTGGCCGTGGAGTCCCGCCGCTACACCGAGCTGCGGGCCTATATGGAGCAGACGCGCCACCTGCGCCACGATTTCCGCCAGCATCTTCACGTCATCGCTGGCCTGACCGAGACCGGCCAACTGGAGGAGCTGAAAAACTACCTCTGCCAGTACGAATCCGAGCTGAGCGAGGAGCGCCCCACCCTCTGCGCCAACCCCGCCGTGGACGCGCTAGCCGGGCACTACGACCATGAGGCCCGCCAGCTCGGCGTGCCGGTGGAATGGCGGCTGGAGCTGCCCCGCCAGCTGCCCATCCCGGAAGCCGACCTCTGCATGATGCTGGGCAACCTGCTGGAAAACGCCTTCCACGCCAGCCAAAAGCTCCCGCTCGAGCAGCGGCAGGTGAAGGTGATGGCCCGGATGCTCAGCCCCGCCATGCTGGGGCTGCTGGTCGAAAACCGGTACGACGGCGTACTCAAGCATCAGAAAGGCGCGCTCCACTCCACCAAGCACGACGGCATGGGCATCGGCCTCGTCTCCATCCAGACAACAGCCGCCAAATACGGCGGCTCCATGACCGTCGAGACCGAAAACGGCCTGTTCCGGGTGAATATCCTGCTGAATCTTTGACCCTGTGTTAGAGCCTCTCCCTCCGCATCCTTGCCCTCTCAGTCACCTTCGGTGACAGCTCTCCCAGAGGGAGAGCCTTTATGATACCGCCAAGCACTTCATGACCGAATAAAAAAGGAGGACTCCACCATGAAAATGACCCGACGTAGCTTCCTCAGCGCTTCCGCTCTCGCTCTGCTGTCCTGTCCGCTGGCCCCCACCGCCAGCGCGGCCAAGTCCGACAGCCTGTTGACCGGCCTTTTCCACCGCGAAGACACCGCCCTGCCTTTGAAGCCCCTGACGGCGAAGGTCGTGGAGGCGAACCCCTTTATGGGCAGCAGTGAGTCGAACATCCACCACGACTGCTACAACACCGACTCCACCGACGCTGTCCTCCCGGTAGGCATCTGCCCCGAGGTCAATGTGGCGATGGAAAAGACGAACCCCAACGCCTCCCCCGCCATCTTCTTCGACAACTTCGACAACCCCATCAGCCCCTTCCTCGGCGGTCTGGCCATCCGCGACCTCGACGCAGAGGAGGTACGGACCATCGGCTTTTTCTCCCCCGCAAAGCATGACGGCGGCGGCTATCTCATCCAAAGCTCCTATTCCTTCGTGGACGGACGCAATCTCATCGTCTGCCCCACCAGCCATAACCATGTCCTGATGTTGCGGGCCACAGACGAGAGCGGCACGCCGCTGCCCGTCTTCCAGAAGGTGCTGGACATCAACATCAAGGAGGCTGCCGAGCGGGTGCTGGGCCGCAGCCTTGAGCAGAATCTGCTCTCCATCGTCTTTGACTACGACGGCAACCTCTGGTTTGTCACCGGCGGCTTCCGCATCTACCCCAGCCGCGGCCAGCAGGGCGCGATGGGCTATATCTCCCGTGCAGCCATCGACACCATCCTTGCAGGCGGCACCGCCGACCTCAGCCGCGAGGTGCACGTCTACGCCCCCGCCCCCGGCGAGGGTGCCGAAAACGGCATCGCCTCCTGCCGGGAGGGCGCAGTCATCCTCACGAACCTCGCCTGCTACCTGCTGCGGGCAAACGGCGGTGTAGAGGTCGTCTGGCGCACCCCCTATGACAGCGTGGGCGCAAAGGACAGCCGCGAGGGTGCAGCCACTACCGGCGGCGGTCTGGCGTGGGGCGGCGGCTGCTCGCCCTCTCTGAGCAGGGAGCTGGTCTTCTTTACCGACAACCTCGAGGTCGTCAGCCTCATGGCCGTAGACATCCGCACCGGCGAGGTCGTGGCCAGCCATCCCGTCATCGACGAGCTGCCCGACAATATGCCGGTCTCCGTCGAAAACTCGGCCATCGTCTACGACCACGGCGATGGCCGGGTCAGCACCATCGTCTGCAACTGGTTCGGCGCAGGCAGCCCCAACCTCGCAAAGCCCGACAGCGATTCCTCCATCCAGAGCTATGAGAACATCTATGACCGGAACTGGCTGCTCAAGGGCAACTGCATGATCATGCCCGGTGTCGAGCGGGTGGACACCATCCGCACCGCCGACGGCTGGACCATGAAGAGCATCTGGTGCCGCGACGACCTCAGCGACACCTCCATGATGAAGCTCTCCACCGCCACCGGCTACATCTACGGCTTCGTGCAGGATGTGGACAGCGGCATGTGGCAGTACATCGTGCTGGACTTCGACACCGGCAGGACCGTCCTCACGGTGGACGTCGCCTCCCTCTACGGCTACAACAACATGGCCATCGGTATGTATGCAGGCCGTGACGGCAACAAGCTCTACTGCCCCACCGGCTACAAGGAGCTGCTCCGCCTGCAGGACCGCTTCGTCTTCCTGCCCGAGATGCCCTACCGGAAGGTCGATCTGGATAAGACCTCCCGCCGGGTGCTTTCTGCCGACGCTTTCCACGCCGCAGGCGGCACAGGCACCCCCGCAAGCTGGCTGCACACCGTCACCCTCGACAACCTCCACCCCCAGACCACCGTTGCCTTCCGCATCAACGGTCTGGCCGGAAATCCTGCCGATTATAAGCTCTTTGCCCTCGGCACCGACGGCCTCTACCACGAGGTGTCCGGCTGGCGCTTTGACGACGCCCCGGCCCGCTTCAGCGCAAAGAAGGTCTACACCGTCTGCGTCCCCGCACAGGACGGCGGCAGCTTCGACCTCTCGCCCGACGCCAAGGAAGTCACCCTTTCCATCGTTCTGGCCCGCTGAATCTGCAAAAAGGAGGCTCCTGCCATGAAAATGACCCGACGCGATTTTCTCAGGCTCTCTTCCGCCGCTGCCGCCGCCTGCGGCGTCACCCTTCTGCCGGCCCAGAAAGCCGATGCGGCTTCTGAGATCCAGACCCTGCTGGAAGAAGCGTACCTCTACGCCTTCCCGCTGGTGCTCGTGGACGCCACCAAGACCGTCTCCACCAACGCGAAGACCCCCTCCGCCAACCGCGCCCCCGTCAACCAGTTCATCCACGCCCGGAAGCTGCTGGACGCTTCCAGCCGCACCGTCGTCAGCCCCAATGTGGACACCATCTACACGCAGGCATGGCTGGACGTCAGCGCCGAGCCGCAAATTTACGTCGTGCCGGAGACCGACCGCTTCTTTAACGTGCAGGTGCTGGACGCATGGACGAACACCGCCGCCGTGCTGGAAGCGCCCGGGGCCTACGCCATCGCCTATTCCGGCTGGGAGGGCACCCTGCCCGAGGGCGTCCGGCGCATCGACGTCCCCACCCGGACGGTCTGGACCATCGCCCGCATCATGCTCTCGGGGCCGGACGACCTGCCGAACGTGGCGGCGCTCCAGAGCCGGATGCAGCTGATGCCCCTCTCGGCCTACCCCGCCGGGCCGGACGCCGCGCCGGAGGGCAGTTATTCCCCGGAAAACGATTTCGTCCCGGTGGAAAAAGTCCTCGCCATGACGCCGCAGGAGTTTTTCGACACCGCCAACCGGCTGATGGAGACCGACCCGCCCGCCGAGGCGGACGCGCCCCTTCTCCGCAGCCTCGCGGCCCTCTCCGTCGGCCCGGGCGAGCGGTTCGACGCCTCCGTCCTCGGCCCCCTCGGCGGGCTGCGCTGGAAGCGGATGCTCCTTCAGCTCAAGAGCAGCCTCCGGGCGCAGGCCGCACGCTATGCCCGGCAGATGGGCCAGTGGACCTACTACGGCGACCCCATCGGCGATTTCGGCACGGCCTACGACTACCGCACCATGGTGGCCCTGATGGGCCTTGGGGCCAACACCACCGACGTCGCCATCTACCCGCGCACCTCCACCGACAGCACCGGGGCCGACCTCACCGGCAAAAAGACCTATACCCTCCACTTCGACGCCCTGCCGCCCACGGTGGGCACCGGATTCTGGTCGGTGACGGCCTACGGCGAGGACAACTTCCTCATCGATAACCCCATCAGCCGCTACTGCGTGAATGACCGCTCCGGCCTCCACCGGAACCCGGACGGTTCCATCGACGTCACCCTCTCCAAGGATGCGCCGGAGGATACCACCAACTGGCTCCCCGTCTCGGACGAGAAGTTCCACCTCTTCCTCCGCATCTACAAGCCCGACTGGACGGCGCTGGACAGCTTCCCGCCACCGGTCATCCGCGTGAAGTAACAAAAAAGCCATCTGCGTCTCGGCGCAGATGGCTTTTTCATCGTTACAGCATTTTACAGGGTGCTCAGCAGGCGGTGGCCGCCGTTCTGGTCGGCGGCATATCGGGTTGTGCGGCTGACCTGATTGTCCAGCGGTAGCCCCTCGGCGTAGCGCTTGAGGTTGTGGACGAAGATGTCCACGATGTTGTCCAGCGTCTTGGGCAGACTGAACTTGCCGGAGTTGTGGGGGGTGATGATGGCCCCCGGTTCGCCCCACAGCGGGTGGTCGGCGGGCAGCGGCTCGGGGTCGGTGACGTCGAGGCCCGCACCGAAGATCTTGCCGCTGCGCAGGGCGTCCACAAGGGCGTCGCTGTCCACGGTGGTGCCGCGGCCCACGTTGAGGAGGATGGCCCCATCCTTGCAGCGGGCAAAGCGCTCGGCGTCGAACATATGGTAGGTCTCCTCGGTGCCGGGCAGGCTCAGGGCGATGAGGTCGGCTTCGGGCAGCTCCTCATCCAGCTGGCTCTGGGCCACCACCCGCAGGCAGTAGTCCGGGCAGGGGGTGTCGGGGTGGACGGTGCGGCGGACGCCCACCACCTCAGCGCCCAGCATATGAGCACGGCGGGCGAAGTTGGAGCCGATGTCGCCCATGCCGACGCAGAGCACCCGCGCCCCGGTGATGCCCCTCACGGGGCGGTCGATGGGGGCCCACTCGCGCTGGTTCTGGCGGTCGCGGTAGAGGAACATATCCTTCTGGATGCCAAGCCACATGGCCAGCATCCACTCGCTGATGGCCAGACCATACGCGCCGGTGGCGTTGGTCACTACACAGTCCTCGGGCAGGACGCCGGGCTTCAGGTAGGGGTCCGGGCCGGCGGAGTTGGACTGGAACCACTCGATGTGCTTGTTCTGAGAGATCATCGACACCGGGGCGTTGCCCAGCACCACATCGGCCCAGAGCACGTCTCCGGCGTGGACATCATCCAGCGCGTTGAAGCGGAATTCAAACTCCGGCACGGAGGCCTCCAGCGCGGCGCGGTGGGCGTCGTTCAGGAGATCGGAAGAGCACACGTCTGAACTCCAGTCACGTGGCCTTATCTCGTATGCCGTCTTCTGCTTGAAAAA
>ENA-UPSX01000337-UPSX01000337.1-human-gut-metagenome-genome-assembly--contig:-NODE-337-length-13264-cov-15.261470_pt1 | contig 13264 bp, 5 predicted proteins | sample MGYA00250045_ERZ773367 | MGnify/ENA primary metagenome ERZ773367 (study PRJEB29103, sample SAMN06112033) | human gut metagenome | biome: human gut; feature: ankylosing spondylitis patient; material... | reverse complement strand
AAAAGAGTATGGCGAGGGCGGCAAGGGCTTTGAGATCGGCGGCACAAAATATGCAGTCTGGTTCGATGAGTTGGGTATGCAGATCGCCGTTGGAGATACGGTTCGGAACGACCCCAAAAACAAAGCATTTCTGTCCTGGGAAGATGTCAGCTGCAGAATCCATCAGCTTCTGCAGCAGGGAGAGTACGCACCAAAGTCTGTCCTGGATGCAGCCCGTGGCAATGCTCTGCATGAACACGCAGAAGCCCTAAGCTATATGGAACGCGATATGGCAGAGGGCGTGGCAGAGATGGTCTTTGCCGATACGTCCATCTTCTCCGGCGGATACCCGGAACTTACAGAACGACTTGCAAAGTTGATTGAGCAGCCGGAATTTCTGGCTGACCTGAACGAACGTCTTTTGGGACTGGCAGAAGCCTACGCCGAAGATAAAAGCGTGATGCGGATGCCGTTCTATCGCCCGGACAAAGTATCCGAACAGTTTCAGAAGTTTGCCCTCCCGTTCCAGCCGTATCAGGCAAGAGAGGGCTTTCAGTGGAATGAGCAGGAAGTCTTTATCACGGAAGATGAGATCAATGCTTTCCTTGCAGGCGGCGGGCCGTATTCGGATGGCAGGCTGGCAACGTACAGTTTCTTCCTTACCCATACAGAGAAAGCAGAACGCGCGGCATTTCTGAAAGACCGATACGGTGTGGGCGGCAGCAGTCATGCACTTTCCCGTGCAGATAATTCCCATGCCAGCTATGACGGCAGAGGTCTTGAACTGGCACGGGGCATCTATGGAAAGCCGGATGCGCTGGTAAAGCTGAACTGGAACCAGGCGGCTGAACGAGTTGCAAAGCTCATTGACCAGAGTTTGTATCTGAAGCCTGCGGATTACAGCCGGATGCCGAGTTACGAGCGTGAGCAGATGGCAAATCGGGTAATCGGTTTCTACCATCGTTTGCCCGATGAAGTAGAGCGTCCATTTAAGCGGGAATTGCTGAATGAGGATGCCAGAAAGAAACTGCCCACCATGCTGGCTGACCCGGAACAGGCGGTAGAGCTTCTGGAAAAGATGGATGCAGCACTTCTTTCCGTGCCGCTGGATTCCCCGGAATATGCGGAAAAATCAAAGACGCTTGCTGAACTGCACCAGTATGTTGAGGGAACGTACACGATCTTCCCGGAAAAGAAAAAGGCTGTTGAGATTTCTGTTTCTGAGACAGGACAAATATCGCTTTTCGATATTTGGGCGCAGGAATAGGAATCGAAAGAGCATTCAACCACCGCAGTGGTTGAAGAACCCCAGAAGCAGGCGGCAAAGTACAGCAGAAATGTCGGGGATTATCTCTATCTGGAAGATGACCGCCTTTATAAAATCGAACGTGTTACGGATTCTCTGATCTATCTGAAAGATATGGAGCGTCCTGCATGGGCGGCGCGGGTGCTTCGACCGAACCAGTATGATGCAGAACTGGCAAAGAATCCGCTGAATGATTATCTTCTGGCAGGGCAGGAATCTGCATTGAAAGATAGTCGCTGTGTTTACAAAGAATGTCTGTATTCCATGCTGGATGCGGTGCAGCAGAGTGAAATCTATCCGTATCTCCGCGACCGCGATGTGGATGCAGACGAAGCGGAAAAGGAACTTCGGAACAAGATTGACGAGCTGTTAGAGCAGAATGCGAAAACTGCTCCGCTGTATCTGGAAGCAAGCCAGAACTGGGAAAACTTCAAAGACTGGTTGGTAGAAGATATTTTCCAGCGCACCTATCAGGACGTTATTACGGACAGACGGGATGCCGTTGCACTGTATCAGGATAGCAAGGACGCACCGCAGTGGGTGCGCGGCATTATGGTTCCGTATGCAGCGGAAGAAAAGGCCGTTGAGCCGACCTTGCAGCCCCTGCCGCTGGATGCCGTAAACGAATATAACGCGCTGAAAGAGCGTTACCCGGATGCTCTGGTCGGCTATGAGCAGTACGGCAACTTTGAGTTCTACGGCGAGGATGCAAAGCGCGTTTCAGAACTTCTTGGCAGCAAGCTGTTGGAAAAGGAAACCGCACTCGGCAAGGTTGAGGTGTCTGGTTTTCCACGTGAACAGTGGGCTTCTCAGGCAATGAAGCTCTGGAAGCAGGGGGAGAGCGTCTATCTGTCCGGCCAGCAGGAAGATGGAACCCATGCGCAGACAAAGTATTTCCGCAGAGAGGAATATCTGCCAGTCAATACCATCATTGAACTGGACGATAGAGAGTTCCGTGTGGATTCGGTCAACTTTGAGCAGGGGACGGTCAGCTTGCAGGACATGACCCTTGCGAAAGAAGCCCGGTATCCGATCTTCCGAACGGAACCGCTGGAGTACATTCGGCATCTGTACGAACAGGCCGATGTGCCGATGAAAGAAGCGATAGAAACCACAGTCTTTACTGCTCTACACAATGCTGGTGTGGCTTACGAGGATTTTTCCCCGGAGCAGATGGATGTGATCTATTCGGTGGCAGAATCGGGCGGCGAGTTGGAAGATTTGCTCAATCCTGAGTTTCCGCCGGAACAGATGCAGCTGATCGCGGATGTGCAGAACCGAACGGATGCCATCAGCCGTGCGGCGGCAGAGGAAGCCATGGAACCGCTGATCCAGCAGCCTATGACCCCGGCAGAGGTCAACCATGCAAGGCGGCAGCACAATCTTCCGCTGGACAGTGAAGCAGAAACAGAACAGCCTGTACAGCCCAAACAGGAACCTATGAACTTCCGTATTACGGACGATGATCTCGGCGCAGGAGGGCCGAAAACAAAGTATAAAGCCAATGTGGAAGCCATTCGGGTGCTGCAGACATTGGATGTTGAACAGCGGCAGGCTACCGCAGAGGAGCAGGAAATCCTTTCCCGGTATGTGGGCTGGGGCGGCATTCCACAGGCGTTCGATGAAAGCAATGTAGAATGGTCGAAAGAGTATGCCGAGCTGCAGTCCTTGCTCACGGCAGATGAGTATAAGGAAGCCCGCGCCAGTACCCTGAATGCGTTTTACACTTCTCCTACGGTCATCAAGGCAATGTATGAAGCCCTGGGCAATATGGGATTGTCCAAAGGCAATGTGCTGGAACCGTCCTGTGGTGTCGGCAATTTCATGGGTCTGGTGCCGGACAGCATGGAGAAGATTCGGATGTACGGTGTGGAGCTGGACAGCATTTCGGGCCGCATTGCACAGCAGTTGTACCAGAAAAACAAGATTGCGGTGCAGGGCTTTGAAACGATGCAGTTCCCGGACAGCTTCTTTGACTGTGTTGTGGGTAACGTACCCTTCGGCAATTACAAAGTGCCGGATAAGCGGTATGACCGCCACAATTTCCTCATCCACGATTATTTTATCGCCAAGAGCCTTGACCTTGTGCGTCCGGGAGGCGTGGTGGCGGTGGTAACGTCCAGCGGTACGATGGATAAAAAGGATTCCTCTGTCCGTGAGTACCTTGCCAACCGTGCCGATCTGGTCGGCGCAATTCGTCTGCCGAACAATGCGTTTCAGCGCAATGCCAACACGAGCGTGGTTGCTGACATTCTGTTTTTGCAGAAGCGTGACCGTGCAGCGGTAGAGCGGGCAGACTGGGTAGACCTTGGCGAAACACTGAAAGGCTACTCCATCAACCAGTATTTTGCGAAGCATCCTGAGATGGTGCTGGGGGAGATCACCACCGAAAGCACTCAGTATGGCAAGCAGGAAACTACGGTCAAGCCCATCGAAGGCGCAGACCTTGCCAAGCAGTTAAAAGAGGCGGTTGGCAACATCCATGCCACCATCACGGAGCCGGAAATCTCCGACGAGGAACTGGATGTGCAGGAAGAACCTATCCCGGCAGACCCCAGCGTGAAGAATTTCAGCTTTACGAACGTAGATGGGCAGATTTACTACCGTGAAAATTCTTTCATGAATAAGGTGGAACTGCCTGCCGTAACTGCAGAGCGGGTGCTGGGCATGATCGCTCTGCGGGAAACCACCCGGAAGCTGTTGGATTGTCAGCTGCATGATGGTTCGGATGCGGAAGTACAGCTTTTACAGAATGAACTGAAACAGCAGTACACCGCATTTAAGGCGCAGTATGGCCTTATCAACAGCACGGCCAACAAGCGGGCGTTCCGACAGGACAGCAGTTATTGTCTGCTGGCATCACTGGAAATTCTGGATGAGGAGAAGAATCTCAAACGGCTTGCCGATATTTTCACCAAGCGCACCATCCGTAAGCCGGAGCCTGTTACCTCAGTGGACACGCCAAGCGAAGCTCTGGCACTTTCCATTGGAGAAAAAGCAAAGGTGGATATACCGTTTATGGTGCAGCTCTGCGGTAAACCGGAACAGGAGATCACAGATGAACTGGCAGGTGCGATTTTCCGAAATCCTGTGACACAGCAGTGGGAAACCTCGGATGAATACCTGTCCGGCAACGTTCGTGAAAAACTGGCCACAGCAGAAACCTTTGCAGCGAACCATGCAGAGTATCAGATCAATGTGGATTACCTAAAAAGGGTACAGCCCAAAGACCTGGATGCTTCGGAAATCGAAGTGCGGCTGGGTGCGAACTGGGTGAAGCCGGAGTATATCACGCAGTTTATGAAAGAAGTGTTCAAGACTCCGAACTACTATGCCGGGATTGACATTAAGGCAACCTATTCCGAAATTTCTGGTGCATGGAACATTTCGGGCAAGTCGCTGGATCGCGGCAATCCGCTTGTCACCAACACTTACGGAACCCTGCGGGTCAATGCCTATAAGCTGCTGGAAGATGCACTGAACCTCCGGGATACCAAAATCTACGATACGATTCACGATACGGATGGCGACCATCGTGTGCTGAACAAACAGGAAACCATGCTTGCACAGCAGGCACAGGAATCCATTCGGGAAGCGTTCAAGCAGTGGATTTTCAAGGATTTAGACCGCCGCGAGGATTTGTGTGCGACCTATAACCGGATTTTCAATGCGATTCGTCCTCGTGAGTACGATGGCAGTCACATCCGCTTTGAGGGCATGACCCCGGAAATCTCTCTGATGCCGCACCAGAAAAATGCTGTGGCGCACATTCTGTACGGCAACAATACGCTGCTGGCGCATTGCGTGGGCGCAGGCAAGACCTTCCAGATGATTGCTGCCGGCATGGAGAGCCGCAGGCTGGGCCTGTCGCAGAAAAACCTCTATGTGGTGCCAAACCACCTCACAGAACAGTGGGGCGCAGACTTCTTACGACTCTATCCCAATGCCAATGTACTGGTGGCAACGAAAAAGGACTTTGAACCCAGCAATCGTAAGCAGTTCTGCTCCCGCATTGCAACCGGCGATTACGATGCCATCGTGATCGGCCATTCGCAGTTTGAGCGTGTGCCGCTCTCCCCGGAACGGCAGAAGGCTATTATCGAGCGTCAGATCGACAATATTACGCTGGCTCTGGCAGATGCCCGGAGTGAGGATAGCTGCAGTTTTACGGTCAAGCAGATGGAGAAAACAAAGAAAACACTGGAAGCAAAGCTGCAAAAGCTGAACGACCAGACGAGAAAGGATGATGTGGTTACATTTGAGGAACTGGGTGTTGACCGTCTGTTTGTGGACGAGTCACATTTCTATAAAAATATGTTCCTCTACACAAAAATGCGGAATATCGCAGGTATTGCACAGACCGATGCACAGAAATCCAGCGATATGTTTGCAAAGTGTCAGTATCTGGACGAACTGACAGGCGGCAAGGGCGTGACCTTTGCAACTGGAACCCCGGTCAGCAATTCGATGGTGGAATTGTACACCATTATGCGGTATCTCCAGTATGACACCCTGCAGAAGATGGGGCTAAGCCATTTCGATGATTGGGCGGCGTCCTTTGGTGAAACCGTTACGGCAATCGAGCTTTCCCCGGAAGGAACCGGCTACCGTGCGAAAACACGTTTTGCCCGGTTCTTCAATCTGCCGGAACTGATTTCTCTATTCAAAGAGTCCGCAGATGTGCAGACAGCAGATATGCTGAACCTGCCTGTGCCGGAAGCAGAGTACATCAACGAAGTGCTGAAGCCCAGCGAAACGCAGGAGGAAATGGTAAGTTCCTTTGCAGATCGCGCCGAAGCCGTGCGCAATGGCAACGTAAATCCCAGATTCGATAATATGCTCAAGATCACCAACGATGGCAGAAAATTGGCACTCGACCAGCGGCTTATAAATGATATGCTGCCGGACGAGCCGGAGAGCAAGGTGAATCGCTGTGTGGACAATGCGTTCAAGGTCTGGGAAGAATCTGCCTTGGATAGGGGAACACAGTTGATTTTCTGCGATTTATCGACACCAAAAGCCGATGGTACATTCAATGTTTATGATGATGTGCGGGAAAAATTGGTGGCGAGAGGTGTTCCCCGTGAAGAAGTGGCGTTCATTCACGAGTATAACACGGAAACCAAAAAGGCAGAGCTTTTTGCAAAGGTGCGCGCCGGACAGGTGCGTATCCTGATGGGGTCTACGCCGAAGCTTGGCGCGGGAACCAATATTCAGGATCGGTTGATTGCCCTGCATCATCTGGACTGCCCATGGAAGCCGTCTGACCTGGAACAGCAGGAGGGGCGTATTCTTCGGCAGGGAAACCGGAATAAGCAGGTGAAAATCTATCGTTACGTCACTGAAAATACGTTTGATTCGTATATGTGGCAGATTCTGGAAAATAAGCAGAAGTTCATCTCGCAGATCATGACTTCCAAATCGCCTGTCCGTGCCTGCGACGATGTGGACGATACCGCGCTGTCTTATGCCGAAATCAAGGCACTGGCAACGGGTAATCCCTACATCAAGGAAAAGATGGACTTGGATATTCAGGTCAGCAAGCTGAAGCTGTTGAAAGCCAATCACACCAGTCAGATTTATAGCTTGGAATCGGATATTGCGCGCCGCTATCCGCGAGAAATCGCTGTGGCACAGGGTCAGATCGAAGCATTGAAAACCGATATGGAAGCGGCAAAACCGCTTCTGGCGCAGGACAAAGACCACTTCTCTATGGAGATCAGCGGCAAGGTGTACACCGAACGCAAGGAAGCGGGTGCAGCCATCATTGAGGCTTGCAAGGCTTTGAAAGCGGCTGGCACCGAGGGAAGGATTGGCAGCTACGGTGCGTTTGAACTGCATTCCCGGTTTGACAACTTCGATAAGACGTTCCGCTTATCCATCAAGGGCGCATGGAACTACTCTATGGAAGTCGGCAAGGACCCGCAAGGCAACATTCTGCGTGTTACCAATGCACTGGCAGGCATCGAAAGAGCATTGCCACAGGTGGAACGCAGACTGGAAACCTTGGAACAGCAGTTGGCGCAGGCAAGGGAAGAAGCCAAACGTCCTTTTGCACAGGAAGCGGAATTGGCTGAAAAATCTGCGCGCCTTGCGGAGCTGAACTCTCTGCTCAACATGGATGAAAAGGGCAGTGAGGATGCACTGGGCGTGGACGAGGATGCAGCCGAAACCGAGGTTGCAGATAAGCCGCGCCAGCCTGTGAACTATGCAGGCCGCGTTGCGGAGCGCACTGCGGACAATGTGCGGAAACCCTCTGTGCTGGTACAGCTTCATGCAAAGCAGGCAGAGCGCACCGCCGAACCGCAGAAATCCCAGAAGCGGAAAAGTTACGATATGGAACTGTAAATAGGATAACCCCGTTAGATCTCTGCAAGAAATCTGGCGGGGGTATTTTTGAGGAAGGAGGGCATTTGCTGACATTAACACCGATCAATCTGAAAACGGCAAACGCATTTGTACAGCAGTATCACCGCCACCATAAGCCGACACGAGGGCATAAATTCTCCATCGGCGTATCGGAAAGTGGTGCGCTGGTGGGCGTTGCTATCTGCGGCAGACCTGTGGCGCGGCGGTTGGATGATGGCTATACGCTAGAAGTCAATCGCCTGTGTACGGATGGAACTCCAAACGCCTGCAGCATCCTGTATGCGGCGGCGTACCGTGCAGCACGGGCAATGGGTTACAACAGAGTTGTTACCTACATTCTGGATACGGAAAATGGAGCATCCCTGAAAGCTGCCGGGTACACCTGTGAGGGCAGAGCCGGAGGATTGGAATGGAACGGCGCGAAGGCACCGAAACAGGCTGACCAATATCCGCGCCAGATGAAAACACGATGGGTCAAGAAAAAGGAGGGCTTGCATGGCAGTTGACCGCAAACAGCAGATGAAAGAAATCACGGAACGGCTGGAGCAGGGCGTAAAGGACATTTTTACATCGGAAATGTACACGACGTACCTGCGCACGATGGCAAAATTCCATAATTACAGCTTCAACAATACGCTACTGATTGCGATGCAGCGGCCTGATGCCACACTGGTGGCAGGGTTCAACGCATGGAAGAATAAGTTCAACCGTTACGTCAAAAAAGGCGAAAAGGGCATCCAGATTATTGCCCCGGCTCCCATCAAGGAAGTGGAAGAACGTGAGAAAATCGACAAGGATACGGGTCTGGCTGTGCTAAACGAAAACGGTGAACCAGAAATGGAACGTGTGGAGTATGTGGTTCCGCGTTTCCGCGTGACGACAGTCTTCGATGTTTCACAGACCGATGGGGAACCGATTCCGTCGCTGGAAGTGAACGAACTGACGGCCAGCGTCAAAGACTATGCGCTGCTTACGGCGGCAATCGAGCAGGTATCGCCTGTGCCGATGCGGTTTGATGAAATCAAAGGGGATGCCAAAGGCTATTACAGTGATGCAGACAAAGAAATCTGCATTCAGGTCGGCATGGGCGAGAGCCAGACCATAAAGACGATGATCCACGAAGTCGCACATGCGATGCTGCATAACAGCGATTTGATGAAACAGCGCGGCGAAGAAAAAGACAGGCTCACGAAAGAAACCGAAGCCGAAAGTATTGCATTTACGGTCTGCTCGGCTTTGGGCATTGATACGTCCGATTACTCTTTTCCGTATGTGGCGAGCTGGGCCAGCGGCAAGGAGATGAAGGAGCTGAAAGATTCGATGGATACGATTCGATTGACCGCAGCCGATTTTCTGGAAAAGCTGGAAGCAACAATCGCAGAAAGGAGCGCAGAACGCATGACCGCAATGCAGTATGCGGAAAAGCTGATTGCCGACAAGGAGCAGAAAAAGACAATTTTTGATGATGAGCAGAGAAATCTCATCGTGAATTTTGCTTTCAAGCTGGATGACCGGGCAGCAACGGAAGAACTGGTGAATGGTCTGGCGGCTGCACTGACCGAGGATGACAAAGAAGAAGTCAACCGCCTGATGTACGAGGCACAGGAGAAAATCGAAAATCTGCCGGATAGAATGATTGGCCTTTCGGAGATGCACGACTATGGCTACCGGAAAGATGATGTGCTGCCGCTGACGAAAGAAGGCGCACGGGAGTGGCATCGGCTGGGTGAGAGGATTTATCCACTGTTCCGTGATGGCACGGCAGGTGATTATGTAAGCCAAGAGGAAATTGAGCAGCACGATGGCATTTTCGGCATTAAGGCAGACGCATGGGATGCGATTCTACTGGAGCAGCGGGAAGATTATGCAGAGAACGAGTATGCGCGCCCGGATTTTAAGCTGACAGTAATAAATCGTGAACAGGCTCTGCGGCTGTATGACGAGGGTAAACAGATTTATCTTGTCCGCATCAGCCCGTGGCCGATTCTTGTCACGGCGCGAGAGGAAATCGAGCGCGGAAGTGATACCTTCCAGATTGCAATAGCAGATTTGGAACAGGAGCGGAACATGACAGAACAGGAAAATATGCTGCTGTATGGCAGCGAGAAGCAGTTCGGTATTTATCAGATCACAGAGCGTGACCCGGAACACGACTACCGTTTCATGGGGCTGGACTATGTGGAGAAGAAAGGCATGACAGTTGCCCGTGCAGATTATGACCTGATCTATGCCGCACCGCTTACGGAAAAGGATACGCTGGATGGCATTTATGAACGATTCAATATTCAGCGTCCAGCAGACTTTACGGGGCATTCGCTGTCGGTCAGTGATGTGGTGGTGCTCAACGATGGCAGTACAGTCAAAGCCTACTATGTGGACAGTATTGGATTTGCTGAACTGCCGGAATTTTTTAAGGAAAGGAATATGGATTTGCAGAAAGAAAACCTTTTGAACGAGGAATTGCAGGAAATCGAAATCTTTGATAAGCCCGGTCTTTTCAGCAATGGCCGACTGCGGGATGAAGATGTGCCGGAGGGCTTATATCGCTATGATCTGCGCGGTTCAGACTATGACCCCGGCCAGCCTGTTACGGTGGAGAGAAATGTGGTGGTGAACCACGCGGCATCTGTTCTGATGGCAGAAGAACTTGACCTTGGCGCAGACGGGCGGCTGGAACTTGGCGAGGAAGGTCTGAACTTCACGGGTGCAGAACTGACCGTGCGAGAATTCATGGAGGAACAGCAGCAGAAAAGAAGTGGTCTGATCCACGGCGATTCCGACCACATCGCAGTCGAGGGGCATATCGGCACATGGTATGCTGTTGATGAAACGGAGATTGGTGGCGAGAAGTTCTTTCTGCTGGAGCATGAGGAACACGGTGACATGGCGGCCTGCGTTGCAGTCAATGAGCAGGGCAAGCTGGTGGCAGAGGATTTGTGGAACGGCTTCGATGACGAATTTCTGGATGCGGTAAAAGAGTATCTTTCTGAAAAATGGAATATGCCGAAAAAAGAAGATGTGGTATCGGAGATCATTGAAAAGGCTGTACCTGTGCCGGACAACAGCGCACAGGACTATTCGGATGTGCCTGTCTATTATGAGCCGTTCAGCTATGCCAAAGAAAGTGACGAGGTGGATTTGTACCGTACATCCTATCGGCTGAACAGCGAGTGTAAGCAGGCAATCCATGAAGCGATTGCAGACAACTATGACGGAATGTACCTTGGCGATGGTGTAGTCGATCAGGTGGTGCGGCAGTACGGCATGGAGCGTGTGGGCTATATTCTGGCGAATACTCTGCACCATAAAAGCTATGATGGCCGCTTTTCTCGCGGCAATAAGGAATGGGCAGAGCAGGTTAGCACACCGGAGCATAATGCAGACCGCATGACCTTCCGCACGGATTGGGTGGTTGACAGCCACCCGGCTATTCTGGATGGCTTTGTGACGATGTTCCGGGAAGAACTGGAAGCACAGAAAGAACAGGAACAGCCTTTCGTAAAGCAGTTCTATGTGGTCGAAAATTTGCAGGCCGCGCCTTTGAAAATTGAGCGGTTCGGCAATCTGGATGATGCAATGTCGCAGTATCAGGCACTTCCGAACCATTACATGAAAGCCCTGGGCGTGGAGAAAAATCCGAATCCGCTGCCTGGTTCACTGGATATTCTGCAGTGCAAGAACGGACTTGACACCATCGTAGAGGATTATAAAACGGTTCCGGGCTGGGATAACCCGTATATCCAGAATCATGTTGTCCAGCCGTTACAGGGGGCGTTAGCTGTGCAGGATGTGGAGCTGGCCTACGAATTGCCTGATGCCTATTTTCATATCCAGACCTGTGAGGATGGTTTCGACTATACCTTATATAATAAGGACTTCACGGAGCGGGATGGCGGCATCCTTGAAACGGATGGAGATAAGTCTGTGCAGGAGGCTATGACGGAGCTGCTGGCAGAGTTCGGCTGCGATGCAGCACAGGGCAGGATTATGGACGCGGCAGAACTGCGGGAACAGGCCGATATGGTGGCAGAGCAGCAGGCAGAGGTTTTGAAAGAAAAACTCGCCGCAGAAAGACCTGCGCCGGAAGAAACGCTCAGCTTTTATGTTGCGGAGTGTCTGGAGTTTACGTTTGCGGGAGAGTTCCACGACCATCTGACAATGGAAGAAGCCTTGGAAGCCTATGACAAGATTCCGTCCGAACGGATGAATGCTGACAAGTGCATTGGATTCTGCATCGAGGAAGATGGCGGCTTTGTTGGAATGTATGAGCTGGTCGTGAACGACAAAGTGCAGCGTGAGAACATCAACTCCATCAACTATTTCAGGGATGATAAGCTGGTGCAGCAGGCTATCTCTGACATGGAAAAGCTGATGGCGGCACGGCAGCAGAGCAAGGAGCAGGAACGCAGCAGTACGAAAAAGTCTGTTCTGGATGCCCTGCGCAGTCTGAAAGCCAAAAAGCAGGAGCAGCCTGCACAGGAACAGGATAAGCCGAAGAAAGCAAAAACGAAAGGAATGGAGTTATGAGCAATGTACGCTTTGATGAACTGGAATTGATGCTGATGGCGATGTTTGAGCAGCCGACACTCAAAGATACGATTCAGGTGTTGACAGAGGTTCAGCCGCTTTTGGCGGCGGATGCAGAGATGGCTGCGCTTGTCCAGCAGACGATTCCGAAGATGCAGCAGTTGAATGAGCAGCAGTTCAAGGGGCTGGAGTTGGAGTGGCATAGGCCGGAGGAGCCGGAAAAGGAGAAAACGTAAAATGATAAACCAGTATAGAGTTTTCCAAATCAAAGAGGTACATCATCAGCATTGGGCAAAATCCTATGCGCAGCAGGTAGAGGACGGCTTTTTGATTCATCATCAGAATTACCAGAGTGCATATAAAGGAAAGCCTGCCCCCAGCGATACGCCGATGACAGCCCGGAAGCGGTTGGAAGAAAAGCGGCCAAACACATTTATTGGCCGCTCCTTTGGTGTTGGCGATGTGATCGTATGGGATGAAGAAAAGGGACGTAAGTTTTTCTACGTCGATAAAGAGGAACTGGTAGAGTTCGGTGGCTTTATGGGTGCTGATGCAGCCGGAAACACTGTCATCTACATGGTTCCCAATTATCAGATTGATGGAAAGACTGGAACGTGGCTTCCGTATGACAGCGAAGTTGTCGAGGGTGTTTGCTTTTTTATGATGCGCAATGAGCAGCGCAAAGATGCTGTTTCTCCAGTCGTGGTAGACAGTAAAGGCGTATTTGTGACGGATGCTCCGAACGGCTTTGAAAATGTTCGCTCCACACTTACAGAGTATGTTCAGCGTGCTGAAAAAAAGCAGCAGGATATGACCGAGCATGAAAAATGCTTGACGAACGGAACGTATGAACGTGCGCGGGAATCCGGCACAGAGCAGAATTACGACATGATAGATGGTTGCGTGAACAACGTGCCGAAAAAGCCACGGCGCATTGGTGGCAGATGGTCGGTGCTGGATCGGTTGCATATCAAGCAGGCACAGCGGAAACAGAAAGACCAGACCCAACAACAGAGATCGGAAGAGCGTCGTGTAGGGAAAGAGTGTAGATCTCGGTGGTCGCCGTATCATTAAAAAAAAAAA
>ENA-UPSX01000321-UPSX01000321.1-human-gut-metagenome-genome-assembly--contig:-NODE-321-length-13524-cov-22.117796_pt1 | contig 13524 bp, 14 predicted proteins | sample MGYA00250045_ERZ773367 | MGnify/ENA primary metagenome ERZ773367 (study PRJEB29103, sample SAMN06112033) | human gut metagenome | biome: human gut; feature: ankylosing spondylitis patient; material... | reverse complement strand
CTCCATTTCCATATATATGTGGTAATTGGCAGCGTTTTGCACGGCGGGAGGGAGCAGCGTGGGAAGAAAACGAAAGCAAAGATGCTCCCCGCGCGGCTGGTTCCGGCGGATGTTCCGTCAACCACCTCAGAATTTCTACGGACGGGCCTCGTTCTACCTGAGCGGAGGACGGATGGAGATCGAACAGTTCCGGCGCATCCGCTCCTATGAGGAAGGCAAGCTCTGCCTCGAACTGGGCCGGGGCATCCTGACCGTTTACGGCGACGATCTGAAGATCGAAACGCTCTCTGCCCGGCGGCTCACCCTTTGTGGGCAGATCCTGCGGACGGACTTCTCGAAAGAATAGGAGCTTTTATCATGGAACTGATCCAGCACTGGGCAGGCCTCTCATTTTCCGCACAGAATGGCGATCCCGAAGGGCTGCTGACGGCCGCCGCAGCCGGAAGCCTTCCCCTTTCAGAGGTCGTTCCCCGGCCCGGCGGATTTTCGGCCCGGTGTGCTGCGTGGCATTACCGGAAGCTGGCCGCTCTGGCCCGCAAGCGGCGGGTGCGGCTGCGCATCCAGAAGCGCTGCGGGCTTTTTTTCCGTCTCCGCCCCCTGTTCCGGCGCCGGGGGCTTTGGGCAGGATGTCTTGTCTTTCTCCCGCTCCTGCTTTGGCTCCAAGGGTTTGTCTGGTTCATTGAGCCGGTGGGACTGACGCCCGGCCAGCAGGCGCGCGCCGCCGTCGTCCTGCGGGAGGCCGGACTTTTCCCGGGAAATGTCGTCACCCAGGACAAACTCACGGCCGGAGAGTACGCTCTGCTCCAGAGCGGCGAGTTCTCTTGGGCAAGCCTCAACTTTACGAAAGGAAAGCTGGTGGCAGAAGCAGCGGCCGCAAAGCCTGTGCCCGACATTGCCGCCGGGACGCTCCATGGCCTCCGGGCCAAAGTGTCCGGCACTGTGGTGAGCACGAACCTTGTCAGCGGCACGATGCTGGTCGTTCCCGGGCAGACAGTAGAAGCCGGTCAGGGCCTCATCGGGACAGCCCGTGCCGAACGGGACGGAACGCTCATTTTTCAGCCTGCCGCAGGCATTGTCCGGGCGCAGTTCGAGTGGGAAGACGAGCAGGAGGCGGCTCTTACACTGCCCACCGAGCAGCTCACCGGCAGGCGGACCGTGCACCGGACGCTGTTCTGGAATGGGCAGTCGATTGCTCTGCCCTTCCTTCATCCGGTTCCAACCGCATCTGAGGCCAATGCCGGCATCCGGCACGACCAGCCGGAAGCTTTCGGCATCCCTTTTCCCTGTTTTATCGAAGAGACGACCTTTTATTATAAAAAATCCGTTGATCTGGAGCGGACAGAGGAGCAAAGCTTGGCCATTGCAAGACTGCAAAGTAAACAAGCTTTACAGGTGAATTGGCCTGATTTTGAGCTTCTGGCCCGCAAGGAAGACGTTTCTGTCGAAGAAAGCACGCTCCACTACCGGGTCGTCTATACCATCGTGGCAAATATCTGCAAATAAAAATACCGCACTGCCCAGAGCCATTCAGCTCCGACAATGCGGTATACCGGTTGCAGATGCCGCTTGTGCATCAATAACGCAGCCTGCTATATAACATGGATTTTTGAAGCATTCATTTCTCGTCCGGCGTCGTCTCTGCCAGAAGCTCGTTCAGGTCGAACTCATACTTGGTGTGGCAGAAATGGCAGACCACCTCGCAGTGGGGGTCTTCGTCCCGAAGCTTTTCCAGCTCTTTGCGGCCGAGGCTGAGAAGCATATCCTTCGTGCGCTCCTCGCTGCAATCACACTGATACTTCACCTCACGGGTGTCAAGAACCTGCGGATCGAAGCCTGCCATTGCAAGCTCCATCATATCCTGCGGGGTCTTCCCTGCGTGGAGCATCTCGGTGACAGAGGGCATTGCGGCGATATTCTGTTCCAGACGGGTGATCTCGGCATCGGTCGCACCCGGCAGGAGCTGCAGCAGATAGCCTCCCGCGCAGACGATGGACAGATCCTTGTCCACCAGAACACCCAGCGCACAGACCGTGGGGATCTGCTCGCTGTAGGCATAATAGCTGGTGATGTCCTCGGCGATCTCGCCGGACACCAGCGGCACCTGACCGACGGTTGGCTCCTTCTGGAGCCTGTTGTCCCGGATGACCGTCAATACGCCGTCTCTTCCGACAACCCCGCCGACATCCAGATGGCCGTTCTCCTTTGCGGGCAGCTCGACCAGCGGGTGGTCGATGCAGCCCTTCACATTGCCGTGTGCGTCGGTGCAGGCGATGACAACACCCGCCGGGCCGCCGCCCGACACGCGCAGGGTGATGGAATCGCCGTCATCCTTGAGCATTGCGCCCATCAGAGACACTCCGGTGAGCAGACGCCCCAGAGCTGCGCTGCAGGTGGCGCTGGTGGTATGCAGCTTTTCCGCCTTGCGGACGATCTCGGTGGAGTCCACACCACAGAACACGACGCCGCCGTTTTCAGAAATGCCGCGGATTAGATTCGACATATTATTTATCCTCCAGTTGAGTATACTGTTTGACTGCACAGAAGAAGTAGCGTTCGCTCTCATCAGTCAGCGGGCCGAAGCTCTCTCCGTCGCAGACGCTCTCCAGAGCAAAGCCGTGCTTTTCCAGCGCGGTGCGGATGGTCTCGAGATCGTAGGTGTACTCGTAGAACTGCTCGTGGAAGTGTTCTCCCGTCTCGCGGTAGTCGATGTCCACACTGATCTCCACGCGGCGGTCAGCGGCGCTGTAGTGGTTGCGCCAGACGCAGGAAGCGTCCTCCTCCTCAAAGGTAAAGACGTTCTCCCCCAGCACATTCTGATGCTTGTAGGGTGTATTCATATCGAACAGGAGCACGCCGCCTTTTTCCATAAAGAAACCGGCATTGGCGATGGCCTTGTCCAGATCAGGGATATGATTAAAGGTATCAAAGGTAGACACTGCCCCCCGGATGGTGCCGTAGAGGTCGAGCTTGAGCAGATCCTGCCGCAGCAGAAGCAGCCCGCCGGAAAGGCCGAGCTGTTCGGCCTTGTCCCGGACGACGCAGAGCATCTCCTCTGACTGGTCGATGCCGATCATATCGTAGCCCGCCTGTGTGAGCATCAGGGTCAGCTCCCCTGTCCCACAGCCGAGGTCGGCGAGGATGCCGTCACGGATCCCGTGAGCATCCAACTCCCTATGGATATGGGCATAGAGCGCTTCATAATCCGCTTCGCCGTTGAACTCATCGTAAAAATAAGCAAATTCGTTGTAGGCCATTGGCTCACTCCGCGTCCTCCGCGTTTTCTTTGTACTCGGCTGCGATGGCGGCATCCAGCACTGCCTGCAGCTCCGGGATGCCATAGCCATTCTCACCGCTGGTCAGCACGACCTTCTGGCAGCCATAAGGCAGGCAGAGCGCTTCGAACTCCTCCTGCGTCTTGGCCAGCTGGCTCTTCTTGAGCTTGTCGGCCTTGGTCAGCGCCACGACGAAGGGGATGTTATGGTAGTGCAGGTAACGCAGCATCTGAAAATCGTCGGCACTGGGGGCGTGGCGGCAGTCGATGAGCTGGACGAGCAGGGTGTGATGGCGCTGCGCCTCGAAATAGCTGTTGATGAGGTCATCCCAGCGCTCACGGTCCGCATTGCTCACCTTAGCATAGCCGTAGCCGGGCAGATCGACGAAATAGCAGTTGTCCACAGCGTAGAAGTTGATGGTCGCTGTCTTGCCCGGCGTGCTGGACACGCGGGCGAGGTTCTTACGGCTGCAAAGCTTGTTGATAAGGCTGGACTTACCCACGTTGGAGCGGCCGGAGAAACTCAGCTCCGGACGGTCACTCTCGGGAAGCTGGCTGGAGATGCCATAGCTTGCAATGAAATCCGCTTTATTATAGTTCATAGCTGCGTTCCTTTCGTCTCAGCAGACCGCGCCTGTCTGCGGCTTTTCGGTCGGCTGCGGCAGGGCCGCAGCCTCAGCGGGCTTTCCCTTCTTGGCACGGGGATGACCCGCAGATACTGTCTTGGGCTTGAGGAGTGCGGCGGCGAGCACCTGCGACAGATTGGACATGGGCAGGAACTCGATGTTCTTCTTGACCTCGTCATCCACCTCGTACAGGTCGGACAGATTATCCTTCGGGATGAGGACGGTCTTCATCCCCTCGCGGTACGCCGCCATGCTCTTCTCCCGCAGACCGCCGATGGGCAGCACATTGCCGTGGAGGGTGATCTCGCCGGTCATGGCCACATCACCCCGCACCGGGATGCCGGACAGGCAGGAGATGAGAGCGGTAGTCAGAGTGACACCGGCCGAGGGGCCGTCCTTAGGCACTGCGCCCTCGGGGGCGTGGATGTGCAGGTCGCACTTCTTGAGACGCTCCGGGTCGATGCCGTACTCAGCGGCATGGACTCGGGCGTAGGTGATGGCCAGCTGTGCGCTCTCCTTCATCACATCGCCCAGAGAGCCGGTGACGGTGATCTTACCGCTGCCGTTGTCGATGACCTGCACCTCGATGGGCAGGGTCTCGCCGCCGATGCTGGTCCATGCCAGACCGTTGGCGATGCCGATGGCATTGGTGCGGTTCAGGAACTCTGGCTTGACCATCCGGGGGCCGAGCAGCTTTTCGAGGCTGGTGCCGGTGACGGAGACATCCTCCGCCTCGCCGGATGCGATCTTCCGGGCGCACTTGCGCAGGACGCTGGTGATGGTGCGCTCCAGATTGCGGACGCCGGCCTCGCGGGTATAGCCGTCGATGATGCCGTAGAGGGCGCTCTGGGAGAACGTGACCTTGCCGGTCAGACCGCAGGCATCCAGCTGCTTGGGCACCAGATGCTTGCGGGCAATATTATACTTTTCCACCCGGGTGTAGCTGGGCAGCTCGATGACGTCCATACGGTCGCGCAGCGGGCCGGGGATGGCGCTGAGGTCGTTGGCCGTGGTGATGAAGAGCACATGGCTCAGATCGAACGGCATATCGATGAAGTGGTCGTTGAAGGTGCTGTTCTGCTCGGGGTCGAGGGCTTCCAGCAGAGCGGCGGCCGGGTCGCCCCGGAAGTCACCGGCAAGCTTGTCGATCTCATCCAGCAGCATCAGCGGATTCGAGCTTTTTGCGGTGATCATCGCACTGATGATCTTGCCGGGCATCGCGCCGATGTAGGTGCGGCGGTGGCCGCGGATCTCAGCCTCATCCCGCACGCCGCCGAGACTCAGGCGGACATACTTGCGGTTCAGGCTCTCGGCGATGGAGCGGGCGATGCTGGTCTTGCCGACGCCCGGGGGGCCGACGAGGCAGATGATCTGACCTTTGACGTCCGGGGCCAGCTTGCGAACGGCCAGCACCTCGAGGATGCGGTCCTTGACCTTTTTCAGGCCGTAGTGGTCACGGTCCAGCACCCGCTGGGCCTTGGCAATGTCCAGATCATCCTCCGTGAAGGTGTTCCACGGCAGGTCGAGGCAGGTATCCAGATAGGTGCGGATGACCGTGCCCTCCTGATTGCTGCTCTGCATCTTGGAAAGCCGGTCCACCTCTTTGAGGAGCTTCTTCTCCCGCTCCTCGTCCAGATGGAGGGCGGTGATCTTCCGGCGGTACTCCTCGGCTTCGGCGGTGGTATCGTCGTCCTCGCCCAGCTCCTCGCTGATCATGTGGAGCTGCTCGTGGAGGTAGTAGTCGCGCTGGTTCTTGTCCATCGCTTCATCCACCTTCTGGGCGATCTCTTTGTCAATCTCAAGCATCCGGCGCTCCCGGTGCATCTTCTCGATGAGCAGGCGCAGACGGCCCATCAGGGTGCCTTCGTCCAGGATCGCCTGCTTGTCCTCGAAGCGGAACAAGAGGTTGGCCGGGATGTACTCTGACAGGAAGGCAGGGTCGGTGCTGGTGGTGATGGCAAATACCACATCCTTGCCGATATGGGGATTCAGCGCCAGCAGCTCGTCGAAGCTCTTTTTGACGTTCCGGACAAGGACGTCTGCCTCCGGCATTTCCTCGGGCTTTGCCATCTTTACCGGAGCCGGACGGACCGTGGCCAGCAGGAAGCTGCCGTCGTCCTCCATCTCGGAGAGCTTGGCCCGGTACTTGCCTTCGACCAGAATGCGGACGAGGTCGTCCGACACCCGCATCACCTGCTTGACCTCAGCCACGACGCCATAAGTATAGAGGTCGGCGGACTTGGGATCCTCGACCTTCATCTCCTTCTGCGCCACGAGGAAGACGTCCGAGTTGTTGCTGACGGCCCACTCCACAGCGGCGATGCTCTTCTCGCGGCCCACCTCGAAGTGGAGCAGATTGTTGGGGAAGACCACCAGCCCGCGCAGGGCGATGGCCGGAAGATGGAGAACGCTCCGCTCCACCTTGACCGTAACTTTTTCAGACATAGTGCAAAACCTCCCAGCCGTCCCTCGGATGCGAGTCACCCATAAGGGCGGCTTTTTTGTAGGGTCAAATCAAATCTATCATTTTATTATAGCGAAAAACTTCTTTCGATGCAACTGTTCAGCGCTTTTCCCGGGTGTTGTAGCCCAGCCGCCCCAGTGCAGGGAGGATGGCTTTGAGGGTCAGGGATGTGAGCGCGCCCATGATAAGGCCCAGCACCAGCATCACCGGCGCATAATAGAGCGACATCGCCGAGGACAGGATGAGTCCTGCGCCGAGCAGCTGGCCGATGTTGTGGGCCAGTGCGCCGCAGACCGACAGGATGAACCATGTGGGCTGGAACGGGAGCTTATAGTAGAGCACCCACATCACCAGCAGGGACAGAAGCCCGCCGCAGAGGGAGAGAAAGCCCGCCGTCCCACCGGAGACGAGGAAGACGAACAGCGCCTTGAGCAGGTCGAGATACAGCGCCTGCCGCACTCCCATGAAAAACAGCGCATACATCACCACGATGTTCGCAAGGCCCAGCTTCATGCCCGGTGCAAGGCCCGGGATGACCAGCGTGCCCTCGAGAAAGGAAAGGGCCATCGCCAGCGCAAACAACAGGCCGGAAAGTGCGATCTCGTGTGTTTTCTTCGGATCATGATCTCGGTTTGCCATCGGCTCTCCCCCTTTGTGCCGCAGCTTATTCTTCGCCTGCGGACTGCTCGTATTGCTCCTGCTCCTCGACGGCGGCTTCCCACGCGGCAAAAAGCTCGTCCTGATGGAAGCGCAGGTCGCTCAGCTCGTCGCTTTTTTCCCGCAGGAGCTGCGGGTCGTTGTAGACCTCCGGTGAGTTGATCTCATTTTCCAGCTCCACCTCCCGGGCACCGCAGGCCTCCATCTCATCCTCGCAGGCTTTGATCTTGGCGCGCAGCTCTGCCCGGCGGCGGCGCTGTTCCTTGCCATACCCAGCCTTGGCAGGCTCGCCGCCCTTCTCTGCCGCAGGGGCAGGAGCGGCGCGGCCCATCAGGGCATCGTAGCTGGGATAAATGACCGCTTTGCCGTCCTCAAGATAGAGGATGGGGCAGGCCAGACTGTTCATCAGATGACGGTCATGGGTGACGAGGAGCAGCGTGCCGGTGTACGCCATCAGTGCCTCGGTCAGATTTTCGCGGGTGTAGATGTCCAAGTGGTTGGTCGGCTCGTCGAGGAATAGCAGATTCGGCCGTTCCAGAACGATCTCCGCAAAGCGCAGACGGGCCAGCTCGCCGCCGGACAGGGCTTCGCAGGGCTTGAAGACCGTCTCGCCCCGGAAGCCCAGTTTCGCCAGATGGCTGCGGACTTCCAGCTCGGTCATCCGGGGGTATTTGTTCCAGATGACGTCGATGACACGGCCTGCGCCGATGCGGTTCTGCTGCTGGGCAAAGATGCTGGGCCGTGCGCCCGTCCCCAGACGCACCATGCCGCCGGAGGGACGGCGCTTGCCGTCCAGCACCTGCATCAGGGTGGACTTGCCCGCGCCATTGGGTCCGGCGATGATGAGCCGCTGGCCGCGGCAGACTGTATAGGTGAAGGGCTCCAGCAGAGTCCGATCGCCGATCCTGATGGTCAGGTTCTTGAGCAGTACCAGCTCATTCCACGGTTCTACGTCGTATTCGAAGCGGAACTTGAGCTGATTCGTCTCGTCCTGCGGGGCCTCTGTGATCTCCAGCTTTTCCAGCTGCTTGCGGCGGCTCTGGGCCATCTTGGTCGTGGAGGCGCGGACGAGGTTGCGGTCGATGTAATCCTGCAGCTTTTCAGCCAGCGCCACATCGGCATCGTGCTGCTTCTGGCGCAGGGCGTCGGCAGCTTCCTTCTGGGGCAGATAGGCCGAGAAGTTGCCCTTATAGGTGGTCATGGTCTGGAAGGAGACCTCCCAGATCTTGGTACAGACATTGTCGAGGAAATAGCGGTCGTGGCTGACCACAAGGACCGCACCAGAGTAGCCCTTGAGGTAGCTTTCCAGCCATTCCATCGTGGCAAAATCCAAGTGGTTAGTCGGCTCGTCCAGAATAAGGACATCCGGCTTTTCCAGCAGCAGCTTTGCCAGACGCAGACGGGTCAGCTCACCGCCGGACAGAACGCCCACGTTCTTGCCCCATGTATCCTGCGCAAAGCCCATGCCGGACAGCACCTTTTTGATGTTGACGTCCATGTTGTAGCCGTCGGCCGCGTCAATGATGTTTTGCAGCGCATCGTGCTTTTCCAGCAGCGAAGGGTCATTGGGAGCGGCTGCCATCTTCTTTTCCAAAATCTGCATCTGGGCCATTGCGTCCAGCACGGGGGCGAAGGAAGAGCGCATCTCCCCATAAATATCAAGCGTCGTGTCGAGCTTCGCGTTCTGCTCCAGATAGCCCAGCGTCACGCCGTAGGTCACGCTGAACTCCCCGTCATAGTCGGTGTAAACGCCGGTCAGGATCTTGAGGAGCGTCGTCTTGCCCGCGCCGTTCTGGCCCACGATACCGATGCGGTCTTCCTTTTCTACACTGGCGCTCACGTCGTGCAGGACGACCTTTTCGCCAAAGCTCTTTCCGAGTTTTTCCAAATGAATCAGCATAATAATCTTCCGTGTTCTTTTCCAGTAGGGGTGGATACGGACGTTCCGCCGCCGTTACGGCTGATGGCGGCGGTGCTTGAGGCCGAGGTTTGCCAGTTCTTCCGGTTCCATCACCAGCGGATACAGCTCTTCCAGTGAGGCGATCTCGTAGGTAGGTGTCACCTTGCCCGGGTTCTCCGCATGGCCGGGATTGAACCAGCAGGTGTCGAGGCCCGCATTCACGCCGCCCTGAATGTCGCTGGTGAGGCTGTCGCCCACCACCAGAACATGCTCCCGGTTCTCCACGCCCAGTGCACGAAGAGCGGCGTCAAAGATGCGGCGGCTGGGCTTTTCGCTGTCCAGCTTCTCAGAGACAAAGACTTCCTCAAGGTAGTTCCGGATGCCCGACTCCGCCACCCGGCGGCTCTGCACCTTCTCGAAGCCGTTGGTCACGACCGCCAGCGTCGCCACCTCCGAAAGCTCACCGAGGACATCCAGCACATTGGAGGTCATCAGGTCGGGGTGGGTGGACAGGCGCTCGAGGTAACAACGGTTCATCTCCACGCCATCGCCTGCTGCATTGATGGCCTTGAGGAAGCGGGTGAAGCGCTCCCCCATCAGCTTATCGCGGCGGATCTGGCCTTTTTCCAGCTGTCGCCACAGCTCTTCGTTGATGGTGCGGTAGGTCTGCACCGTCTCAGCGTCCGGCTCGATGCCGTATTCCACCAGCGTCTCAGCCAGAGCCTTGCTTTCGGCGGCATCGAAGTTCAGAAGCGTATTGTCCGCATCGAAGAGGATGCAATAGTATTTTGCCATTTTTCTTTCCCTTCTCTATCGTTTTTTCGTGCAGCCCACCGCTCAAAAGCGGGCGCGGCAACGGCTGCGGTTTGAGAACAGCGAGAAGCCAGCCCCGCCCGGCAGAGCTGGCTTCTCGTAATTTTTATCCTTCCAGCGTCATTTCGTAAGCCTCCTCGTCAGACTGCTCCGGCAGGTTGCCGCTGCAGTCCGGCTCCGGCTTACAGGAGCACTCTTTTGCGATACACTTCGCCATCTGCTCCTCCGTCACGCCGTTCTCGATATTCTCCCAGTCCATGTCGTAGTAATCCACGTTGCCGTCCGTCACATCTTCTGCACCGGGCAGCCCGGGGACTCTCATTTCTTCACAGACCATCGGCTCGCCTCCTCTCGGCCCAGCCTATGCAGCCGGACGCAGAAGGGTGAAACTTATTCTGCCTTGCTCTCGGCTTCTTTGCTGGCAGAGTCCTCCGCCTTGGATTCCGGCTTGGACTCAGACTTTGATTCCGACTCTGCCTTGGAGCTGCTCGACGTGCTGGACGATGCAGACGAGGAGCTGCTGGTGCTGTGGGAAGAGCTGCTGCCGGAACTGCCAGAAGAACTGCCGGAAGACGAGCTGTTGGAACTGCCCGAGCTTGCAGAGGAAGACGAAGCGGATGTACTGCCGGAAGAACCGGCATTGGACGAGGATGAGCTGCTGGCAGGAGCAGACTCGCTGGATACACCGCTGCCGATGGTGATGGTCAGGGTGTTGCTGCTCACCTTGCAGTCGTTGTAGGTGACGACGGCGTGGATCTTATAGGAAGCATTGACCATCGAGCTGTCCACCACCACAGTGATGGTGGATTTGCCCGCAGCCTGCGTGACCTCCTGCCCATTGGCGTACCAGCGCAGATGTTCGGCCTTGGCATACTTGCCGCTGAGGTTGGCCTTGAAGGTATAGGAGCTGCCCACAGCCCCCTTGCCCTCGCTGGTGATGTGGACGGACGCAGCGCCAAACACCGCCGTGACATCCAGATTCTGCTTGAAATCGGTATCGGTACGGGTCTTGCTGGTGAGGCCGTCGCTCCACTTGACGAAGACATAACCATCCGCCGGGACAGCCGTCACCGTGATGGACTTGCTGGGGTCGGTGACAGTATAGGTCACGGAGTTGTTGCCGGCATCGTCGCCCACGCTCAGGGTGCCGCCGCCGTTCTTGTCCACATGGTAGTGGGCCTCGAACTTCTTGCCCTCGCTGGAGCTGCTGCTCGAGCTTTCAGAGCTGCTGGCGCTTTCGCTCAGGCTCTCGCTGGAGCTTGCGGCCTCCGAACTGGGTGCAGCCACTGCGGAGCTGGGGTTGGAAACATACTCCATCGTGCGGGTGGGGATGTTGTTGGTGTCCGGGCGGCGGTCATCGGTCTGACAGGCGTGGGTGCGGATATAATTCAGCACAGCCTTGAGGCCGACGCTCTTGAGGTGGATGTCTCCGCTGGTGTAATAGTCCGCGATGCCGTAGCCGTCGCTGCCCTTGAGGGCCTCGGCAGAGTTGAGGAAACGGACTCCCAGCTGCTCGCACATATCCAGAAGAGCCATGTTGAAGTCGTCGATCTTGGCCTGATCCATGTGGGGATAGTTGGAATGATCTGCCGGGACAGGCGGCACCGTGTTCACGATGATGTCGGTATAAGGGTAGCTCTGCTGAACGGCTTGGACCAGCGCCGTATAGTGGGCGATGAAGTCCGAGACTTCCATCCCGGTGTCGTTGGTGCCGAAGGTCATGACCACCCGGCGGGGCTTCATCATGGCTACAGCCTGCGGGATGGTGTAGTGGTTCGAATCTCTCTTAAAGGTAACGATACCCTCGTTGAGCGCCGCCTGTGTGCCGATGCCCTCCTTCGCGCAGAACTGCTGCAGTGAGATGAGGCCGTTGTTATAGAGGCGGACGGTGTTGGAGTCGCCCAAGAAAAGGGTGTCGTTCAGGTAATCCGCACCGGCATCGGCAGTCTCAGTCAGCAGGGCGGCAGAGGCGTTGTCGATCTGGTAATGGCTCGATAGGTCTTCGCCCGGAGCGGGGTCTGCCGCCGGTTCAGAGACCGAGGGCGCGGGGATGTTGCCGCCCTTTTTCAAGAGCGCGGTCGTGATGCCGAAGGTCAGCAGCACGGCCAGAACACAGAGAATGCAGACCAGAACAGCCCGCTTCTGCATGAGAGTCATATTTTCTTTTTCCGATTGCATTTTTCGACTCATAAATACGATTCCTCTCGTTCAGGAATGGGAAAGCTCGTCCACAGGGCGGAGGATCCATTCCGTCAGCTCCTTGCAGTCTGCGGCCATAAAGACCGGTGCAAAGGGCACGACCTCCTCCCTGCTGCCGTAACCGTACAACACAGCGGCGGCGTCCAGCCCGCAGTTCATTGCGCCCTGCATATCGTCGCTGCGGTCGCCGACCATCAGCACCCGCTTGCCCTGCATGACCGGCTGGTCGAGGACATGACGGATGACGTCCGTCTTGTTGTCACGGCTCTCGTCCATTGACGCGCCGCCCACGAACGAAAAGTAGGAGGAAAGCCCCTGCTCTTCCAGAATGGGCGTCACGACATGGGTGGGTTTGCAGGTGGCCGTGCAGAGGGTCAGCCCTGCGGCCTTGAGGCGGCCCAGCATCTCCACCACGCCGGGGTAAGCATCTCCCTCATGGCTGCCCTTGACGGCATAACTCGTGCGGTAGCGCTCGGTGGCCTCCTCGATCTTGGCGGGATCCGAAAAATGCTCGCCAAAGCTCTTGCGGAGGGGCGGGCCGATGTAGCGGTTCAGGTCGCTCCGGGCGACATCCACGCCCATCGCCTTAAAAACTTCTTCCAGTGTATTGAGAATGCCGGGGGCGGAATCAATGAGCGTACCGTCCACGTCAAACAGGATCGCATCGTAGTGCAGCAAGGTCAGGTTCCCCTTTCTCTTAGATAAACACTATATAGTATAGCACAGATTTCGATATTCAGCAATTCCAACAAAACACTTTTCAGACTTTTATACATATTTTTATGCAGGCCCCCGCTGCACGAGCGCTCCCGACGCCGGGCATTCGCTCTGTATTTCCCGGGAACAGTAAGGCCCCTCTGCGCAGTCCGTCCTGCACAGAAGGGCCTTTTGTCCGTTTTTACTTTCTCCTCTCACCTGACATCAGCTCTCGGTGGTGGTGCAGGTGTTGTTCTCCGTCGAGGGATAGTAGAGGTTGTTGGCGATAAATTCCAGCTTCTCCTTCAGCACCAGCTCAAGATTCGCCACGGCGTGGACCATGTTGGTGGCAGAGTCGTTGACCTCCAGCAGCTTGCACAGGTCAAGCTCCTCCATGCTGAGGGCCGCCTTCATCTTCTGGGTCTCGGCACAGAGGATATGGCTCAGCGCCGACTCCTGCAGAGCGATGCTCTCCATCAGGTCGATGACTGCCTGATCGAAGGTAACGCGCGGCAGGGCGGGACAATCACAGACAACACAGTGGGTGCAGTTGGTGGTATCAGCCATAAGAAGGACCTTCCTTTCTCTCATAGGGATAGGGCACAGTCCATCCTATGTACAGCCCCGCCCGGATGTCACTCCGGCTTTGCGGCCTTCTGCACTTTCTCAATGGTATCGCGGTAGCCGCCGGAGCCATACTGGATGCAGCGGTTGATGCGGCTGATGGTGGCGGTGCTGATCTCCACGGCCTTCACGATCTGGTCGTAGGTACTGCCGTTGAGCAGAAGCTTCGCCGCTTCCAGCCGCTGGGCCATATCGGAGATCTCCTAGATCGGAAGAGCACACGTCTGAACTCCAGTCACGTGGCCTTATCTCGTATGCCGTCTTCTGCTTGAAA
>ENA-UPSX01000319-UPSX01000319.1-human-gut-metagenome-genome-assembly--contig:-NODE-319-length-13604-cov-11.523546_pt1 | contig 13604 bp, 10 predicted proteins | sample MGYA00250045_ERZ773367 | MGnify/ENA primary metagenome ERZ773367 (study PRJEB29103, sample SAMN06112033) | human gut metagenome | biome: human gut; feature: ankylosing spondylitis patient; material... | reverse complement strand
TTTTTTTTTTTTAATGATACGGCGACCACCGAGATCTACACTCTTTCCCTACACGACGCTCTTCCGATCTAGCACATGAAGCCGGCCGAGGAAATCCCGGCATTCCGTCCGGGTGACACCGTTGAAGTCAACGTGAAGATCCAGGAAGGCAACAACTCCCGTATCCAGGCCTTCACCGGCGTTGTGATCGCTCGTCAGGGCGGCGGCGTCCGTGAGACCTTCGTTGTTCGTAAGATCAGCTTCGGCACCGGTGTGGAGCGTCGCTTCCCGCTGCACTCCCCGGTCATCGACTCCATCAAGGTGGTCCGCAAGGGCCGTGTGCGTCGCGCCAAGCTGTACTACCTGCGCAACCTGCGCGGTAAGGCCGCTCGTATCGTTGAGCGCCGCGACAACTCCGAGAAGTGAGTTTCAAACGCAAATAAAGCGTGAAATTGGCCCTCAGCCTTACGGCCGGAGGGCCTTTTTCTATTCTAGACCGCTATGATAGGGGTCAGTGTGCAAACCGGACGATAAAGGAATCATGTATGAGGCATGCCAAAGAAGAAAACAATGGCGGCGACAGCTTTGGCTTGCGCGACACCTTGGTCTGGTGCGGAATTCCTATTATTATCGTGCTGCTGATACGCATTTTCCTGCTCGGATTCTACGTGATTCCCTCCGGATCCATGATGAACACCATCGAACCAGGTGACCGCGTGATCACCTCGAAACTCACCCCGAAAGTCTTCGATCTGAAACGCGGCGACGTGGTGGTGTTCAAGGACCCCGACCACTGGCTGCGGCAGGAAGACAGCAGCAAACTCGGCGGTGACTACCTCATCAAACGGCTCATCGGATTGCCAGGAGACACCGTGGCATGCGAAGGGCCAGGTAAGCCGATCACCATCAATGGTGTGGCGATTGACGAAAGCGCATACATTCGCCCCGACGTGGATCCCAGCTCATTCGCGTTCAACGTGACCGTGACCGAAGGACACGTGTTCGTTATGGGCGACAATCGCGCCAATTCCGCCGATTCACGCTATCATCAGGGTGATTCCTCACATGGACTTGTGCCTATTTCCGACGTAGTGGGTGTCGGACTCGCGAAATATTGGCCGTTGAACCGCATCGGCGGGCTCGATGCGCACCATGAAGTGTTTGCCGACGTTCCGGAAGGAGGCTCGGCGGCCTGATGGCGGTTTCCGTAATTCCCACATTGGATTTGGAACGTGCTATTGCCGAACAAGGCTACGATGTGATCGTCGGCTTTGACGAAGTGGGGCGTGGATCTCTCGCAGGGCCGGTAATGGTTGGTGCGGCTGCGATTTGGGCGCGTGACTTAGACGGGCCGGCTGGAGTTTCGCAAGGAGGCTCGCAAGAATCTTCGCATCTGGAAGTGCCGAAAGGCGTGGCCGACTCCAAAATGCTGACCGAACACAAGCGCGAAGCCATCTTCGACGAACTCAAATCCTGGTGCGCATCTTGGGCGGTTGGCGCCGCCAGCAACAAGGAGATTGACGAGTGGGGCATTTCCCATGCACTCGGCGTAGCCGCGTTACGTGCGTTGGCACAGGCGGAGGCGAAGCTCGGCATTGACGGCAACGGCATGCTCTCCGGCAAACCGGTGAAGGTCGGCGCGATCCTCGACGGACCGAACGATTACATCACCAAGACGCTGAACACCTTCGACGCGCCCGAAGTGCCGGTGCCGGCGAACGTTACCACCAAAGTGAAAGGCGACCGGTATTGCGCCGCCGTGGCCGCCGCCGCGGTCATCGCCAAAGTCACCCGGGATCGGCTCATGGTCGAACTGGGAGCGCAACCCCAATATGAACCATATGAATGGGCCCACAACAAGGGTTACGGTTCGGCCGCACACCGTGACGCCATCGCTGAATTCGGGCCCAGCGACCTGCACCGCCTGTCCTGGCACCTCGTCTGACATACGGCATCTCATCCGCAGTCCGCGATTACGCTAATCCTTGCGGATGATGCATGCCGGAAGGAAACCTGTAAGTTCATCCCGCCGTCTGATGGCCGGGACCAATCCGTTTCCGTACCGTAGGAAACATGGAACACATACTTCAGGCGACCGATCTGGTCATGGATTATTCGACCCAACAGGCGACACCAAACGCCACACACATGTTGGCGCTCAATCACGTGGATTTCGGCATCCAGGCAGGCGAAAGCATCGCGGTCATGGGACCGTCCGGTTCCGGCAAATCGACGTTACTGCACGCACTCGCCGGCATCATCACCCCGACAGCCGGCAATGTGATGTTTCGCGGTGCCAACCTAGCGCGGTTGAGCGACGCTGACCGCACCAAACTGCGCCGCAGCGCCTTCGGCTTCGTCTTCCAATCCGGACAACTGCTGCCGGAACTGCCGGCCATCGAAAACATCGCGTTGCCGATGATGCTGGGCGGCGCAAGCTATCAGCAGGCCACCGACACAGCCATGCTATGGCTGGAACGATTGGGATTGCGCCAGCTCGCGCAACAACGTCCCGGCGAAATGAGCGGCGGCCAGATGCAGCGCATCGCCATCGCACGTGCGCTCGCCGCGCAGCCGGCAGTCATCTTCGCCGATGAACCGACCGGCGCGCTCGACCAGACCACCGGCCACGAAATCATGAGCATTCTCATGCGGACCGCACGACAGACCGGCGCGGCCGTGGTCGTGGTGACGCACGATTCGAACGTGGCCGCATTTTGCGATGCCACCGTTACCATGCGTGATGGCAGGTTGAGCTCGCCGCAGCAATCCCAACCTACCGCCGGAGGCGCACGATGAACATGTTCCGATTATGGCGATTGTTCCACCGCTCCGGCACCCGCGGCACATCCGGCCGCACCTCTGCGCTGGCCATCGTTGCCTTCGCATCCGCCACCGCCGTCTTCCTAACCGTGCTCGGAGGCCTGCATGGCTTCATCTGGCGGGCCTCCGCCGACCACACGTTCGGTTGCATGATCGATTCCAACAGGTGCGCGCCCGGTACATACGAAACATGGTCCAAAGCCCTGGCGCACGCCGACAAGCTCGTCGCCACGGTCGGCGACGGCCATTGGACGGCCGACCAGGCCACAGCCGTCATGAACACCTATTCCGACGGCTATGTGATGCTCGCCGCATTCGCCAGTCTGCTACTCATCGTGCCGTTCGTGGCGCTCGCCGGCTCGGCGGCCCGTCTCGCGGCCTCCCGCAGGGACGCACGTCTCGCCGCACTGCGACTTGCGGGCGCCACCACCGCGCAGGTCACGAAACTCACCGCGCTCGATGCGGGTGGCCAGGCTCTGCTTGGCGCGCTGGTCGGCATGGCCGGCTACTTCGCGCTGATACCAGCGATCATGCTGCTCGACTTCCAAAACCAGCATTTCACCTTCGAACAGTTGTGGGTGGGACTGCCTGCCCTGGCGGCTGTGACCGTCGGAGTCACGCTGCTTGCCTTGGTCTCCGCGCTGGCCGCCCTACGCCGCGTGGCCTTCACCCCGCTTGGCGTGACGCAACGTACCGGACAACCCATGCCGTCCGCATGGCGCGCACTGATTTTCCTTGCCGTGTTGGCCGTAGGCTACCTGCTGCTCAACAGCATCTCCGCATTCGCGCACTTGGGTCAGATGGTGGTCTACGCCATCATCTTCGGCGTCTTCTTCCTCGGCTTCGCCATGGTGAACGTCGTCGGTACCTGGGTGGTGGCGATGCGCGCCAGATCGCGTGCGAAACACCCGAAGGACGCGGCCACTATGATTGCCATGCGCCGTATCCTCGACAATCCCAAGCGTGCTTGGCGCAACGTGTCCGGCGTGGCGCTCGCTGTGTTCATCGCGGGGATGACGTCGGTGTGCGGATTGCTCGCCACCGGAATCGGAGGCAACCACGACCCGTTCGACCCATCTATGCTGTACATGCGCGATATAGCGATGGGTGGTTTCCTGACGCTCGCCTTTGCCGCGGTGCTCGCCGCCGTCAGTTCCGGCGTGATGCAGACGAGCAACGTCTACGACCAGGCCGACGAGTACCGCATGCTTGCGTTGGAAGGCACGGATGAGGCGACGCTCGACAAGGCACGCATGATGGAAGTGATCACCCCGCTCAACACGGTGATGGCCGTTTCATTAGGGTGCTCGGTGTTGTTGCTGTTTCCGATTCTGGCAACGTCGTTGCTCAATCCGGCTTCGTTGCTTACGTTGGCCGCGGGAATCGGCTTGTGTTATGCGCTGATGGTGCTCGGAGGGTGTGCCGCGAATCATGCGGCGCACGGGCTCGGTCATGCCGGCTACCGTACGGACGATTGATGGTCTCGCCGCGGCGGTCGTGGATACCGCGGCGAGGACTGGCGAGGTCAGCCGAGCAGCACCGCGATGATTGCGATGAAGATCGGTGAGGTCAGTGTCGAGAAGAGAATGCCGTCGCGTGCGAACGAGAGACCCACGTTGTACCGCGCCGCGTAGTTGTAGACGTTCTGCCCGGTCGGCAGGGCGGCGAGCACCACGCACGCGTACAATGTGGCGCCGCGGAAGCCCATCACGAAATACGACAGCAGGAACGCGATAATTGGCATCACGATGTTCTTCAATACCGCCACCGTGAACACCGCGGGAATATTCGACTTGTCCTGCAGCGGCTTCGTGCCGTGCAACGACATGCCGAATGCCATCAAAATCATTGGCACTGCGGAATCGCCGATCATGTCGATCGGATCGTAAATACAGTCCGGCACCACGAAATGACCGGTTTTTGCGGAAATCGCGGATACGGCGATGCCCAGCAGCGAACCGATAAGCAGCGGCTGATGCAGCGGCTGCTTCAGAATCTCCCTCGTGGAGACCTTGCCTTTGGTGGTCACATCGAGCACGGTCAGGCCGATCGGTGTGAACACCGCCTGTTGCATGACCAGAATCGGCGCGACCAAAGCGGGATTGCCCAGAATGTACGTGGCGATCGGCAGACCGATGTTGTTGGAGTTCAGATACAGCGAATTCAACGCGCCGATGGTGGCATCCGCCGCCTTCAGATGGAAGAACAGCCTATTGAGGATCAGAAACACCAATCCGACCAGCACGGCCGAGAAGAACGCCACAACAATGGAGGAGTGGAATATCTCGAAGATTCTCTCCTTGGACAGGATGGCAAACATCAGGCACGGGCTCGATACGAAAAAGCTGAACCTGTTGAGCACCATCTGCGCGGTAGGTCCGCCTATGCGCATGCGCGCGGCCACGTAACCGGTGCCGATGACGATGCCAATGACGCAGAAGCCTTCCAATGCGCTTAACAGACCAGGCATGACACTCTTCCTTTCGCTCTCGGCCGTTGGTTTGGCCGCTATCCAGTGTTGCACCATGCATATGGATAACATCCGATCCGTCTCAAAAGCGTTGTCGAACGGCGATGTCGGTTCCGGTGGTGCTGGATAATGGGCGGTATGAACGAACTTGAGATTGGATTTTCCGCTTCCGCCACCAGGCAGGAGCAGCTGAACGAGCTGATGGAACAGATCATGGGAACCTATTCCGTGAGCGACGACGAAGGGCCGTTGACCGACGCGGTCGAAGCGTTTTTGAATAAACAGCAGCATCTGACAGTGCGCAGGCATGGCGATACGCTGGTCGCATCCACGAATTTTGGGTGTGAGTGTCGCGTGATCCTCGCCGGGCATCTCGACACGGTGCCGGTGATCGACAACTTCCCGCCGCGATGGCTGGAACCGGGCGATCCGCTGATTCGCGAGGATGTTGCCGCCGGCCATGAGCGGGAGCGCGTGATATGGGGGCGCGGTGCCACCGACATGAAGGGCTCCGACGCGGTGATGCTGTATTTGGCGGCCACGTTGACGGATGCGAAATACGATCTGACATACGTGTTCTACGACCACGAAGAGGTTGCTGCCGAAAAGAACGGCCTGCGCAAGGTGGTCGAGGCGCATCCTGATTGGATTTCCGGCGATTTTGCGATTATTGGCGAGCCGACCGATTGCGGTATTGAAGGTGGCTGCAATGGCACGATGCGTTTCGACGTGATCACGCATGGCATTGCGGCGCATTCGGCGCGAGCGTGGATGGGCAAGAACGCCATTCATGCGGCCGCTGAGATTCTGAACCGGCTGAACGCTTATGAAAATCGTGCGATTGAAGTGGATGGTCTGACGTATCAGGAGGGGCTGAATGCCACGCTGATTTCAGGCGGCAAAGGTACGAATGTGATCCCCGACGAATGCCGCGTGCATGTCAACTACCGTTTTGCCCCCGACAAGTCGTTGGCTGAGGCGAAGGCACTGATGATTGGTGCGGATGCCGGTGCGGAATTGGGCAATGGCGAGCATGTTGCCACGGGTGGCGTATTCGAAGGCTTCGGCATTGAAATGAAGGACGAGTCGCCTTCCGCACGTCCGGGGTTGACGTCGCCGCTCGCGCAGTCGCTGGTGGAATTGGTGCGCGAGCGCACGGGGCGTGAGCCTCTGGCCAAGCTTGGCTGGACGGATGTGGCGCGATTCTCGATGCTGGGCATTCCCGCGGTGAATCTGGGTGCGGGCAGTCCGTTGCTGGCGCACAAGCATGACGAGCAGCTGCCGGAATCGGATCTGCTGCTGATGGCCAACTTGCTTGAAGACTGGCTGAAGTAGCTGTCTGCTGCCTTTTTCTGCCTCCTGTTTCTGCCTGCTATCGGCTGTTTGTTGTTTTCCGTCTTCTGTCTGCACGAGTCGGATCGGCTGTCTGCACGAGTCGTAATCTGTGTCTGCATTTCTCGCGAATCGTGATTTCTTTCGACTTGTGCAGACGGAGCAACGACTTGTGTAGACGGGGCCTGGGATTTGCGGGCGGGGAAAGCAGGCGGTGAGTTGCAGGATCCGGAAAATTTCCCGTCATGTCACGTTCCGTTGTTTTTTGTGTCATACTTATAGACGGTGGTTCTGCAAATCACCGATGCATCCGATGGCGTTGATCCCCTCGCGTGAAGTTCATGTGTGTCCGCGAGCGCTGGTGTCCGCCGTCGCATGATGAGGACTTTTGACGGAAGTTGCTTCCTACGGGCGCCATGATGCGCGGCCACGGTGAGAGCGTGGTGTGAGAACCGTATGAGGCCTAAGCGTGGGCGGCGCGATTGCAGCGTGTCGTCGAGGAGCCATTGTGCCTAATACCAGTGAGGGCTTCGATCAGGTCGAAGCTTCGGCATCGCCTGAGCATGCCGTGAATGTTGTGAAATTCGAGTCGGTCCAGTCCGATCCTGCCCCGCGTCGCCGTCGTGGCGGTCGTCGCGTGGTGCGTGGCGTGGGAGCTGCCGGTGCGTCCTTGGAGTTGAAGGTCGAGGAGCATGCTTCGGCTCCGCTGTTCGAGGAGCCGAAGTTGCCGGTTGCGCAACCTGCGCATGATACCGGTGATTCCGCTGATTCCGAGGGTATGACCCGTCCGACCCGTCGCCGTCGTCGTCCGGTCCAGTCCGATGATGATGTTCGTGAGATTGCCGACGAACGGCCGACGCGTTCTCGTCGCCGTCGTTCGGTGCAGGTTGAGGATGAGCGGGACGAGGATCGTCCGTCGCGTCGTCGCAGCCGTTTCGCCGATGATGCGGATGAGTACGATGAGATGCCGCGTCGTCGCGCTTCCGTCGATGATTCCCATGATGAGGAGTCGTCTGTGGAGCGTGCCTTGGATGCCGTCGATATGTTGCCGGAAGGCCATGAGGTCCGCCACAATCCGCGTCCGATGATGTCTCTGCTTTTCCAGGAGCCGGTTTTGCCGTCCGTTGCGGATTCCCGAGACAGGGCAGACGACGATCGCGACGATTCCCGTAATGACCGCGGCGAGCGTAATGATCGCAATGCGCAGGACCATGACGATGAGCAGGATGAGGATCGTCCGTCACGTCGCCGTCGCCGCCGCAATCGCGACGTTGCCGACGAAGAGCGTTCCGAAGACAATCGCAATGAACGCGATAATCGGGATAATCGCAATGATGATGCGGACAATGATGAGGAAGGCGGATCTCGCAAGTCGCGTCGTTCCCGTCGTTTGAACGCGCAGGAGCGTCGTGCCGCAGCTGAAGTCGAACAGATCGAAGAGGATTTGATCCTCGACGATATTACGTATGCGCCGATTGATGACGAAACCCGCAATCGTAATGACGATGATGACGACGAGCAGCCGACGCGCACCCGTCGTCGCCGTCGCAGCCGCGGCAATCGTGAGGAAGCCGACGAACAGCAGCGGGATAGCGATGAAGGCGAGTCCCGTCGTCGCCGTGAGGACGATGACGAGGATGAAGGCACGGTGACCCGTCGCCGTCGTCGCCGTCGTGGCGGTGCGAAGACGGATGAGGCGGAAGAGCCGCTCGTGCGTCGTTCCCGCAAGCAGCAGTACATCGACGAGATCACCGACGTCGAAGGTTCCACCCGACTTGAGGCCAAGAAGCAGCGTCGCCGTGACAATCGCCGTGAGCGCAGCCGTCAAAGCCAGCTCATGGAGCAGGACTTCCTGGCTCGCCGCGAGCATGTCGACCGCCTGATGGTGGTGCGCGAACGCGAACGCCACACGCAGATTTCCGTGATCGAAGACAATGTGCTCGTCGAACATTACGTGTCCGACATTCAGGAAGTCGCCACTGTGGGCAACATCTATCTGGGCCGCGTGCAGAACGTGCTGCCGAGCATGGAAGCCGCGTTCGTCGACATTGGTCAGGCGCGTAACGGCGTGCTCTATGCGGGTGAGGTGAACTGGGATTCCGCACGGTTGGAAGGCCAGCCTCGCCGCATCGAACTCGCGTTCAAGTCGGGGGACCCGGTGCTCGTGCAGGTCACCAAGGATCCGATCGGACATAAGGGTGCGCGACTGACCTCGCAGGTCACCCTTGCGGGCCGTTTCCTGGTGCTCGTGCCATCCGGTGGCATGACGGGCGTGAGCCGCAAGCTCAGCGAGCGTGAACGTTCCCGCCTGAAGAACATCGTGTCGAAGGTCGCGCCGAAAGACATGGGCGTGATCATTCGTACCGCAGCGGAAGGCGCCTCCGAAGAGGCGATCACCAAGGATCTTGAAAGCCTGGTGCGCCAGTGGGAACGCATCACCTCCAAGCGAGACGAATTCCTGCACGGCAAGCGTCCGAAGCTGCTGCAAGGCGAGCCGGACGTGGCGATCCGCGTGGTGCGAGACATCTTCAACGACGACTTCTCCAAGATGATCGTTGAAGGTGACCGCGTGTACGGCCGTATCGAGGAATACCTCGACACCATGGCTCCCGACTTGAAAGACAAGCTCGAAAAGTGGGATCCGGCCGAACATGAAGGCAAAGACGTGTTCGACAAGTGGCAGATCGACTCCCAGCTGCGCAAGGGCATGGAACGTCAGGTCTACCTGCCGTCGGGCGGCTCGATCGTGATCGACCGCACCGAAGCCATGACCACCATCGACGTGAATACCGGCCGTTTCATCGGCCGCGGCAAGAGTCTTGAGGAGACGGTGACCCGCTGCAACCTCGAAGCTTCCGAAGAGATCGCACGTCAGCTGCGCCTGCGTGACATCGGCGGCATGGTGATGATCGACTTCGTCGACATGGTCATGCCAGCCAACCGTGATCTGGTGCTGCGCAGACTGGTGGAATGCCTGGCCCGCGACCGTACCAAGCATCAGGTGGCCGAAGTCACCTCGCTTGGCTTGGTGCAGATGACGCGAAAGCGCATCGGACAGGGCTTGGTGGAGGCTTTCTCCGAGGAATGCCCGACCTGCAAGGGCCGTGGATTCATTCTTCATGACGAGCCGACCGTGTCCGCGGATTATGACGATCCGTACGCCCTGAAGGGCGGCGACCCGTTCGTCAAAACCAACAAGCATGGTCACGGCACGGACGTGCAGGTGCCGAAAGGCTCCTCGCCGGACGTGAAGGCCAAACTCGCGCAGATCGCGGCGGCTGCCGTGGCCGCCAACAATGCGGAACTGGGCGAGGAAGCATAGAAGAATAAATGATTATTCCGGTCTGTCAACCTGACACGCCGGAAACAGACTTGCGGTTGTACGCGGGTATGTGTAAATTAGATTGCTGGTGTCTGGCCGCGAGGCTCGAACGTGCCGGGCAGTAAGCTTTCCAAGTTAATAAAGGAACGGATATGTACGCGATTGTGAAGGCCGGCGGCCATCAGGAAAAGGTTGAGGTCGGTGACGTCATCTACGTCAACCGTCTCGAGGCTAAGAAGGGCGAAACCGTGGAATTCCCGGTTGCTCTCGTTGTGGACGGCTCCAAGGTTGTCCTCGGTGCCAAGGATCTCGCCAACGTCAGCGTTAAGGCTGAGGTTGTCAACGATGAGGCCAAGGGTCCGAAGATCAGCATCATGAAGTATAAGAACAAGACCGGCGTTGCTCGTCGCAAGGGCCATCGCCAGCAGCTGACCGCTGTCAAGATCACGGCTATCGCCTGATTGGCGCAGGGTTAGAGTCAAGGACCGAAAGGAACAGACATGGCACATAAGAAGGGCGCGTCCAGCTCGCGCAACGGTCGCGATTCAAACGCGCAATACCTCGGTGTGAAGAAGTTCGGCGGCGAAGCCGTCGTGGCCGGCAACATCATCGTTCGTCAGCGTGGCACCAAGTTCCACCCGGGTGAGAACGTCGGCATGGGCAAGGACCACACCCTGTTCGCCCTCAAGGACGGCAGCGTGAAGTTCGGCGTGCGTCGTGACCGCAAGGTCGTCGACGTGATTGCCGCCTGAAATACGCGCAATTAACGCTTACAAGATAAAGCCGCGCCCGTTATGGACGCGGCTTTTCTTTATTTTGATGATTGCTGAGGATTGGTTTCCCTCAGCCCGTCCCAAACGTCACGTAACGTTGCATACAGTTGCATAAGACATATCAAACGGACAATAATCGGACCGTTTCGAACAAACGATTAAGGTAGATACATGAGTGATTTCGTCGATCGCGTGACCGTCCATGTGAAGGGCGGCGACGGCGGCAACGGTTCCGCCGGCATCCGTAGGGAAAAATACAAGCCGTTGGCGGGACCGAACGGTGGCAACGGCGGTGATGGCGGTTCCGTGATCTTCATGGCCGACCAGAACGCCAACAGCCTGTTGGATTACCGTTTCATGCCCCACCGCGAGGCTGGAAGCGGCACCATGGGCTTGGGAGACACCAAAGACGGTTCGAAAGGTGCCGATCTGATCCTGCCCGTTCCTGTGGGCACCGTGATTTTCGAAGCCAAAGGGCCGCAAGGCAAGCCTAAGCATCCGGGCGAGCAGCTCGCCGATCTTCGCCATGCCGGAGACAAGTTCGTGGTGGCGGCCGGCGGCAACGGCGGTCTTGGCAACGCCGCATTGGCCAACCGCACCCGTCGCGCTCCGGGATTCGCGTTGCTTGGCGAACCAGGCGAGGAACGTGACGTCATTCTCGAACTCAAATCCATCGCCGACGTGGCCTTGGTGGGCTTCCCCTCCGCAGGCAAATCCAGCCTGATCGCAGCCATGAGCTCCGCCAAGCCGAAAATCGCCGACTATCCGTTCACCACGCTCGTGCCGAACCTCGGCGTGGTTATGGCCGGAGACATGCGGTACACCATCGCCGACGTGCCGGGCCTGATTCCGGGCGCATCCCAAGGCAAGGGCCTCGGCCTTGAATTCCTGCGCCACATCGAACGCACCGAAATCATCGCCCACGTCATCGACTGTGCCACGCTGGAACCTGACCGTGATCCGATGAGCGACTACAAGGCGCTCGAACATGAGCTTGCCGAATATGCCGACAAGCTGGAACTGCCGTTGGGCGCAATCCCAATCCCCGAACGCCCCCGAATCATCATCCTCAACAAGGTCGATATGCCGGAAGCCAAGGAATTGGCCGAATTCGTCAAACCGGAATTCGAAAAACTCGGTCTCAATGTGTATGTCATCTCCACCGCATCCCACGAAGGTTTGAAGGAACTCAACTGGGCGTTGGCGGCCATGGTCGCCGACATGCGCAAGGAAGTCGCCGAACGCGAACAGGCCGAAGAAGAAGCGCGCGTGGTCATCAAGCCGCTCGAAGAGCCGCGCAACCGCCGTCGCCGCAACGACGAAGGCGGCACCGCGCTTGACTTCACCGTGGAACGCAAGGAAGCCGGCAACGGCGACGTCTGGTACGAAGTGCTCGGCACCAAGCCGGAACGTTGGGTCATGCAAACCAACTTCGACAACGACGAAGCAGTCGGCTACCTGGCCGACCGCCTCGCCAAACTCGGTGTCGAAGACGAGCTGCGCAACAAGGGAGCCAAGCCTGGCGACGAAGTACGCATCGGCAAGGGCGCGCGAGCCGTGGAATTCGATTGGGATCCGACCATTGCTGCGGGCGCGGAAATGCTCGACGGCGCCCAGCTTGGCGCACGAGGCGTCGACCTGCGACTGCAGGAACAGGACGGCCGTTCGCAGCGCCGCACCAACGCGGAACGCCGTCGCCAGTACCACGAAATGATGGATGCGCGCCAAGCCGTGCGTGAAGCCATGATGGCCGAACGCAAGGCCGGACACTGGGCCGATCCTTCCGTGGACGACGACCGCCATGACGAAACCAGCCTCTTCGGACGCGGTGAAACCACCGATTCCGAAAACGTGGAACAATAGAAGCAGCAAAACGCCCGCTGATGTGCCGATTGGCATGTCGGCGGGTTTTCTTTTCGGCCATTCGAACGCCTGGAGGAACCATGAACACGCCATCGCAAGCCCAAGTGCGCCGCGCCATCGCCGAAGCGCAAACCATCGTGGTGAAAGTGGGATCCAGCTCGTTGACCAAACCAAGCGGCCACCTCGATCCTGAGCGACTCAACGCGCTCGTGGCGGCCCTCGCACGCGTGCGACTCATGGGCGGGCGCGTGGTGCTCGTCTCCTCCGGCGCCATCGCAGCCGGATTCGGCTCCCTCGGCTTCGACTCACGCCCAACCGACGTGGCTGACCAGCAGGCGTGCGCGGCCGTCGGACAAGGCCTGCTCATGGCCCAATACGAGAACGCTTTCTCACAATACGGACTGCGCGTCGGGCAAATCCTCATCACCGTGTCCGACACCATCGCACCACAGCAATACCGCAACGTGCGACGCACCCTCGACCGGCTGCTCGACCTCGGCGCGGTGCCGATCATCAACGAAAACGATTCCCTCGCGTCCAACGAAATCCGTTTCGGAGACAACGACCGACTCTCCGCATTGATCGCCAACATCGTAGTCGCCGACGCTTTGGTGCTCCTCACCGACGTGGACGCGCTCTACACGGCACCCCCAAGCGAACCCGGATCGCGACGCATCAGCTACGTGCCGAACGTGGAGGACGCGCTCGCCAAAGTGCAGGTCGGCGGCACCGGATCAAACGTGGGTACCGGCGGCATGGTCACCAAAATGGAAGCGGCGCGTGTTGCGGCGGTCTCCGGCATTCCCGCAGTGCTCACCTGCGCGGCAAACGCAGGCCCGGCCATGATGGGCGACCCAGTCGGCACCGCATTCGCCCCCATCAACGACCGTGGATCATCACGCCGCCTATGGATCGGGTTCGCAGCACACCCGCAAGGCACGCTCGTGGCCGATGCCGGCGCTTCCAATGCGGTAGATCGGAAGAGCGTCGTGTAGGGAAAGAGTGTAGATCTCGGTGGTCGCCGTATCATTAAAAAAAAAAA
>ENA-UPSX01000313-UPSX01000313.1-human-gut-metagenome-genome-assembly--contig:-NODE-313-length-13618-cov-43.199025_pt1 | contig 13618 bp, 12 predicted proteins | sample MGYA00250045_ERZ773367 | MGnify/ENA primary metagenome ERZ773367 (study PRJEB29103, sample SAMN06112033) | human gut metagenome | biome: human gut; feature: ankylosing spondylitis patient; material... | reverse complement strand
TTTTTTTTTTTTAATGATACGGCGACCACCGAGATCTACACTCTTTCCCTACACGACGCTCTTCCGATCTTCTGCTTCTCCCAGTCGATGGGCTGGTCGCCAACAATACCGACCACATAGCCCTCGGGTGCCTTCACATCGTTAGAGTTCATCTTGGTCTCGGTCAGCTTAACATTCTTGACAACGGTAGTACCGACCTCTTTGCCCTTACGGTCAACGAACTTGACGGTGACATCTTTTGCAGTCACGCCAGGGATAGAAGGGACATCGTTGCCGGAGCAGCCAGCCAGAACACCGGCAGCAGCAACAGCCAGAGCAGCCACACCTGCGCCCTTGAGGAACTTACGACGAGAAATGTTAGACATAAGAATCAACCTCACAATCTTTTTTTGCACGCCCCGATCACTTTTTGTGGAGCCTGCTTTTCCTATATAATACCCCCCCCCCGGTAACAGTTTGTCAAGTGGTTTTTGGCATCTTTTGCCGCCGGATGCAGAAAAACAGGAGCGGCCAAGAGAAAATCGTAAGTTCCGTCAAGCCCGGCAAAAAGGGCCGCTGCACATCATTCCCTGCAGCGGCCCCTTCTGTTCTGTGCTGTTTTTATTCATCCTCAGCATGTCCCGTTTTCATCTTTCGTCTGCTCATGTTCCTCTCTTGCCGCATGCATCAGGCCTGCCGTCACAAAGCCCACATTGATCCCCACCAAAAAAAGCACAAGCCCAACCACCAGTTTCATGGTTTCTTCCTCCTTCTTTGTTTTTCATAGTTTACCACGTTCTATTTGTCAGATGGGATCAAAGCCTGTCGTGCGCTGCAAATTTTTCTGCCCGGGCGCACGTTTTTTCTGCTGCAGCGTTGCACAGCCCTGCCGCATCTGCTATACTGCTGTCAGTATACCACCGATTTTACGAGATTTTCAGCGAAACGAGGGATTTTTTATGTCTGTCATGGAGCTTCTTGCTTCCCGCCGCACCTACCGCCGCTTTGAGCAGAAGGCGGTGCCGCAGGACGTGGTGGAGGATATCATCGAGGCCCTCCGGCTTTCCTCCTGCGGGGCCAACCGTCAGGCCGTGCGTCTGGTGGTGGTGAACAGGCCCGAGGACGTGGCCAGAGTACAGCCGCTGGTCAAGTGGGCCGCCTATCTGCCGCCGGAGCAGGGCACCCCCAAGGCGGACGAGCTGCCCACCCTGTACGTGGCAGTGGTGCAGGACACCTCCATCCCCGGCGACCTTGCCACCGATACCGGCATCGCGCTGGCCAACATGACCCTTGCCGCATGGGCCAAGGGCGTGGGCAGCTGCATCATGGGTGCCATCAACAAGCCCGCTCTCACCCGGCTGCTGGGCATTGAAGAGCCGCAGAAGCTGGCGTTCATGGTGGCCTTCGGCTACCCGGCCCACAAGGCCGGCATCGTGCCGCTGACCGAACAGACCGGTGTGAAGTATTATCTGGACGAAAACCGGGATTACTGCGTGCCCAAGCGGAGCAGGGAAGAGATCGCAAGGTATCTGTAACGGGAAACGTCATCCGCCCTGACGGAAGGAGTTTTTGCATATATGCAGTTTTTCTTTCTCAGCAATGCATAATTGTTATCAATTCGGTTTCAAATCGTCAGATTTTTTGCACAAGTATTGACTTTTCAATTTGTACAATCTATACTAAATCCGTTCACCGGTTGTTCGATGAATCGCATCGTTCCGGTGGACCGGAAACTATACAGTACATTTGAGGAGTGTTTGAATATGAAAAAGATCTCTCGTCGCAGCTTTCTGGCTGCTGCCGGTCTGTCCGTTGCTGCTCTGGCTCTGACCGCCTGCGGCGGTTCCGCTTCCAGCGTGGCTTCCTCTGTGGCAAGCTCTGCTTCTTCCGCAGCTGCTTCCACCAGCGCTGCCGCTGGCGAACTGACCACCGTTGAGGCCGGCAAGCTGACCATGGCCACCAACGCAGCCTTCCCTCCGTACGAAATGACCACCGATGCGGGCGAGTTTGAGGGCATCGACATCGAGACTGCTCAGGCCATCGCTGATAAGCTGGGTCTGGAGCTGCAGATTGATGATATGGACTTTGACGCCGCTCTGCTGAGCGTGCAGCAGGGTAAGGCCGACATCGTTATGGCCGGCGTTACCGTTACCGACGAGCGCAAGGCTGTGATGGACTTCTCCGACAGCTACGCTACCGGCATCCAGTCCATCATCGTTCCCGAGGGCTCCGACATTGCTTCCCCGGATGATCTGGCAGGCAAGAAGATCGGCACCCAGCGCGGCACCACCGGCTACATCTACTGCTCCGATGATTTCGGCGATGAAAACGTTGTGGCTTACGACGACGGTCTGACCGCTGTGCAGGCTCTGAACAACGGTCAGGTGGATGCCGTTGTCATCGACAACGCTCCCGCCCAGGAGTTCGTTGCTGCCAACCCCGGCCTGAAGATCCTGGATACCAGCTACGCCGAGGAAGATTACGCCATCGGCGTGGCAAAGAACTCTCCGCTGGAGGACGCCATTAACTCCGCTCTGGAAGAGCTGAAGGCTGACGGCACCCTGCAGGCCATCGTGGACAAGTACATCACCGCCGAATAATCCGGCGGCTGACATCTGAGCCACGGGGAGGCAGCCCCAACTGGGGCACCTCCCCTTTTTTGGAAATAAGTGGTTACAAAAGATTAACAAAATCAGAACAGGAAAGTGAGGATGCGAATGGCTGCACAGTACGAACTGCTCAAAGAGCTGCTCAACAGCGGCACTACGCTCAACTTCGGGCAGAATTTCTTCTTCAAGTTTTATCAGGCGTTTATCCTGAAAGACCGCTGGCTCCAGTACATCAACGGCGTGGGCACCACCCTGCTGGTCACTGCCATTGCGCTGGCACTGGGCATCGTGCTGGGCAGCGTGGTGGCACTGGTGCGTGTGGCACACGACCAGCAGCGCCCCGGCCGCAGAAACCCGGTGCTGGGCTTCTTCAATGCGGTGTGTCAGGTGTACACCACCATCATCCGCGGCACGCCCATGATGGTGCAGCTGCTCATCATGAGCATGGTCATCTTTGCCAACAGCCGCAACTTTACCATGGTGGGTGCGCTGGCACTGGGCATCAACTCCGGTGCCTATGTGTCCGAGATCATCCGCGGCGGCCTGATGGCCGTTGACCCCGGCCAGATGGAGGCCGGACGCAGCCTTGGCCTGAACTACATGACCACCATGGTGGTCATCATCATCCCGCAGGCCATCCGTGCGGTGCTGCCCGCACTGGGCAACGAGTTCATCATCCTGCTGAAGGATACTTCCCTGATCACCACCATCGGCGGCAAGGAGCTGCTGTATGCCGCGCAGGGCATCATGAACCGCACCTACGAGGCCATGTTCCCGCTGCTGGGCGTTGCACTGATCTACCTTGTGCTGGTCATGCTGTTCACCCGTCTGCTGGCAAAGTTTGAGAGGAGGCTTGCTCAAAGTGACCGATAAGATTCTGGAAGTCCGCGGCCTGACAAAGACCTACGGCGGCGAAAAAAAGCAGGGCGCAAAGCAGCCCACCCCCACTCTGGACGTGCTGAAGGGCATTGACATCGACATCTACCGCGGCGACGTGGTCTGCCTGATCGGCCCCTCCGGCTGCGGCAAATCCACCTTTCTGCGCTGCCTGAATCGGCTGGAGATCCCCTCCTCCGGCAGCATCAAATTTGAGGGCACCGAGGTGGACGAAGCCCACATCGACGCTGTGCGCCAGAAGATGGGCATGGTGTTCCAGCACTTCAACCTCTTCCCTCACCTGACCGTGAAGAAAAACCTTGAGCTGGCCCCCACCCTGCTCAAGCTCAAGGATAAGCAGGCCATTTCCGACAAGGCCGATGAGCTGCTGGCCCGCGTGGGCCTGTCCGACAAGGCCGACGCCTACCCCAAGAGCCTTTCCGGCGGCCAGCAGCAGCGCATTGCCATTGCCCGTGCCCTTGCCATGGACCCGGACGTGATCCTGTTCGACGAGCCCACCAGCGCCCTCGACCCCGAAATGGTGGGCGAGGTTCTGGAACTGATGAAGGAGCTGGCCCACACCGGCATCACCATGCTGGTGGTCACCCACGAAATGGGCTTTGCCCGCGAGGTATCCAACCGCGTCATCTTCATCGACGACGGCAAGATCCAGGAGGACGAGCCGCCGCAGGAGCTGTTCACCAACCCGAAGCATCCCAGACTGAAAGCGTTCCTTTCCAAGATGCTGTAATATTTTTCCACATAGCAAAAACCTCCGCCGTGCAAAACACAGCGGAGGTTTTTTGTTATTCTTATGATGCAGACCATCAGATAGCTTTCCACGCAAACGCAACGGGCCATTCCATCGCCCGCCCTATTGCCTGCGGCAACAGGGTCCCCCCCCCAGCGGATCATTTGCTTAGAAAACTATCTGCCGTCCTGCTGGTAAAGTTACAGATTATTTTCTCCATTATCGCTGCCGTCCTGTTCACTGGTGTACAGCACCATCAGATGGTTTGCGCTCTCTTCCAGCTGGGTCTTGGCCTGACGCAGGGCGGCTTCCTCGTTTTCATTCATTTTTTCGGGCTTATCCTTGCGCAGGCAGCGGCGGAGGTTGGCAAGATCCGTTTTGATGCGGTTCTTCTCGTCCTTATCCAGCTCCTTTTTGCATTTGGAAAGAGCCTCGTCCACCTTGTAGGCCAGCACCTCGGCCTGATTGTGCAGGTCTAAGCGCTCCTTGCGGCGGCTGTCCTCGGCCTCGTAGGCGGCAGCGTCCGCCATGGCGCGCTGGATCTCGTTCTCAGAAAGGTTCGTGCTGCCGGTGATGGTGATGTTCTGCTCCCGGCCGGTGCCAAGGTCCTTGGCAGATACCTTCACCACGCCGTTCACGTCGATGTCAAAGGTAACTTCGATCTGCGGCTTGGAAGAAAAGCTTGCCCGGATGCCGGTGAGCTTGAATTTGCCCAGACTCTTGTTGTCGCGGGCAAAATGGCGCTCGCCCTGCAGCACGTTGATCTCCACGCTGGTCTGCATGGGCCGTGCGGTGGTGAAGATCTGGCTCTTGCGGGTGGGGATCATGCTGTTGCGGGTAATAAGAGGGGTTGCCACGCCGCCCAGCGTCTCAATGGAGAGGGTCAGCGGGGTCACATCCATCAGCACAAGGCCCTGCGCGGCTGCGCCGGTGGCACCGGCCAGCTTGCCGCCGCCCTGCAGCAGACCGCCCTGCACGGCAGCGCCCATGGCAACGCACTCGTCGGGGTTCAGGTTGTGGCTGGGTTCGCAGCCCAGCAGCTCCTTCACCTGACGCTCCACCGCGGGCATCCGGGTGCTGCCGCCCACCAGCAGCACCTTACCCAACTGGCTGGCGGAAATGCCTGCGTCCCGCAGGGCATTCTGCACGGGAGCCACTGTGCGGGCCAGCAGGTCGCCGGTCATCATCTCAAACTGCGGGCGGGACAGCGAAAGGTCCAGATGGTGCGGGCCGTCCTTGCCCACCGCAATGAACGGCAGGTTCAGCTGTGCGGACGGCGCGGCGGAAAGCTCCTTCTTGGCCTTTTCGGCCTCTTCCTTCAGGCGGCCCATGGCAGCGGGGTCGCGGCTGAGGTCGATGCGGTCAGACTTCTTGAACTCTGCCACGGCATACTCCACGATGCGCTGGTCGAAGTCGTCGCCGCCCAGATGGGTGTCGCCGCCGGTGGCAAGCACCGTAAAAGTCCCGTCCTCGATCTCGATGATGGACACATCAAAGGTGCCGCCGCCCAGATCATAGACAAGGATCTTCTGCGCCGCTTCGTTATCCAGACCGTAAGCCACAGCAGCGGCAGTAGGCTCGTTGATGATGCGCAGCACGTTCAGGCCCGCGATGCGGCCCGCGTCCTGCGTGGCCTTGCGCTGGCTGTCGTCAAAGTAGGCGGGCACCGTGATGACCGCCTCGGTCACCGGCTCACCCAGATAGCTCTCGGCATCGCGGCGGATCTTGGCTAAGATCATAGCGCTGATCTCCTGCGGGGTCAGGTCCTTGCCGTCGATGTGCACCCGGTAATCGGAGCCCATGTGTCGCTTGATGCTGGAAATGGTGCGCCCGGAGTTCGTGGCGATCTGGCGCTTGGCTGCGCCGCCCACCAGACGTTCCCCGTCTTTGGTAAAGGCCACAACGCTGGGGGTGGTGCGCTCGCCCTCCGCATTGGTGATGACCACGGGCTTGCCGCCCTCCACCACTGCCACACAGGAATTGGTCGTGCCCAGATCAATGCCGATCACTTTGCTCATATCGTCTGTTTCCTCTCCGGTGCCGTTTCTGCACAGAATTTTTATCATTTTCTGTTTATTGTAGCGTATCTGTATGACGCTTTTTTAGTCCAATTGTAAAGAATCCATGTCATAGGCTGCAGGCTGTGCAGACGGCTCAGCGGTCAGCTCCCGGATGAGCTGTTCCGCTTCGGCCAGCCGCTGGGCCGCGTCCGGCTCCTGTTCCCGGGCCAGAAGGGCAAAACCCTGCCTTGCTTCTGCCGCAAGCGCCAGCGCCTTTTTGCGGCTGGTATAGCGGGTCTCGGTCTGCGCCATGCGCAGGCACACCTGCGGGGTGTACTCGATATCCGGCATGCGGGCAGCGGCTTCCCGCGCTTTCCGGTACCAGATCAGCGCTCTGCCGGTCTCGCCCCGGGCGGCGCAGTCATCGCCCAAAGCGATCATGGAGAGCACCTCGCCGCTCTCTGCGGCTTCCTTCCACATGCGGCGGGCCTGTGTGCGGCCGGGCCGGGTGCCGCGGCCCTTATAAATGCAGTCTGCCAGCCGGGAAAGTCCCATGGCGCTGCCAAGCTCGGCGGCTTTTTCAAAGCATTCCACCGCCTGTTCCCAGCAGCCCTTGCGGGCGGCTTCCTTTCCGGCGTCTGCCTCCGCGTCTCCGGGTTCCTCGGGGGTGTGGCCCGCGTGCAGCAGACCGTTGAGCAGTGCCCCATCCAGCGTAGCCGAGTGGCTCCACGGGTCCAGCACCACGCCATCGATGCCCGGGGTGCTGAGGGCCAGCTCCATGGCATCCTGCAGCGTGTAGTCTGCCATAGGCCGGGCGGCGGTGCTGCGGTCGCCGCAGGCCGCAGCGCCGGAGGTGAACAGCGGCAGCCATGTGCGGCCCTTGTCATTGCGCAGGGTCCACAGCTGCAGGCCCTTTGCCTTTTCGGCGGGGACCGGGTGCTCCGTCCATGGAGCGGGCATGTTGTGCACGGTCAGAGCCGTCTGCAGCGGCACCAGAACATGTGTCTCCATTTCCAGCGCATAGTTCAGTGCGCCCATCAGCGTCCAGAACGCTTCCTCGTTCTGGCCCTTGTAAAGATTTTCCACGGCCTGCTCAAAGGCCGGACAGCCGGTCCCCGCCGGGCTGTAGGTCGGGGCGGTCTGCCGACGCTTGTGGGTACCCACAGGGCGCAGCCGGATGCCGCCATCTGCTCTTCTTGCCATCTGCTCACCATTCTTCCAGTTTCTGTAATCTATTTCAGTATAACAGGTTTTGCGCAATTTCTCAATCAACAGTTGAAACCCTCTCAGTCAAACCCTACGGGTTTGCCAGCTCTCCCGAAGGGCAAGTGTTAAATTTTTCGCTCCACCTTGACTTTTGCCCTGAAGCGCATATAATAAGGGTAGGCAATGAGATGAGCGTTCTCAAGGGATTCATGCCAAAAGCGAAGCCCCCCGGTATTCGGAGTACCGGGGGGCTTCTTTTAGTGTTTGCTGCCCTTGCCTATCTTGCCGTTGATCCAGCTGCAAAGGTAGTAGGCAACTACCTGCGCTGCAACGGTTTGAATAAATGAAATGAGCGTATGCAAGGAACTCACCTCCTTTCCGCGACTGGGGGATCGGAGAAGGGCCGCAGAGACAGTATAGCACAAGATCCGACAACATTCAATTTTGTGCTTTTCCTATGGCATTTTGCCTTTTTCTGCGCTATAATAAGATGGTTTTATTTAATAATGTACAGAAAGAAGGAGAACCGCCTTGAACAAGATGCTGAGCTACCTGAAGGGCTACAAGCGCGTGGCTGCGCTTGCTCCCCTTTTCAAGATGCTGGAAGCTACGTTCGACCTGTTCGTGCCGCTGGTGATGGCGGACATCGTGAACATCGGCATTGCCGCCCACGATTTCCACTATATCCTTGCGCGGTGCGGACTTTTGCTGCTGCTGGCTTTCATCGGCCTTGTCTGCAGCCTGACGGCGCAGTATTTTTCCGCAAAGGCAGCGGTGGGCTATTCCACAGCCCTGCGCCATGCCCTGTTTGCGCATATCCAGACCCTGAGCTTTACCGAAATGGACACGCTGGGCACCAGCACCCTCATCACCCGCATGACCAGCGACATGAATCAGATTCAGAACGGCCTGAACCTGTTTTTGCGCCTGTTCCTGCGCAGCCCGTTCGTGGTCATCGGTGCCATGGTCATGGCCTTTACGGTCAACGCCCGGGCCGCGCTGATCTTTGTTGTCACCATCCCGCTGCTGAGCGTGGTGGTGTTCAGCATCATGGCAGCCACGCGGCCCCTGTATAAAACGGTGCAGAACCGTCTGGACCGCGTGCTGGGCCTGACCCGCGAGAACCTGACCGGTGTGCGTGTCGTGCGCGCCTTTGATAAGGAAGCCAGCGAGGTGGAGCGCTTTGAGAACGCCAACGACCTGCTGACCCGGATGCAGCTGCATGTGGGCCACATTTCCGCCCTGATGAATCCGCTGACCTATGTGCTCATCAACATTGCCATCGTGGCGCTGCTGTACGTGGGCAGCATCGAGATCAATGTGGGCGGCATGGCCTCCGGCGATGTCATTGCTCTGGTAAACTACATGAACCAGATCCTGGTGGAGCTGGTCAAGTTGGCCAACCTCATCGTGCAGGTCAGCAAGGGCCTTGCCTGCGCAGGCCGTGTGCAGGCTGTGCTGGACACGCAGCCCGGCATGGCCTTCCCGGAAAAGCTTCCGGGCGAGGTTCCAACCGAAAAAACCGGCGATGCCGTGCGCTTTGACCACGTAAGCCTGACCTACGCGGGCGCAGGCGCACCCAGCCTTTCCGACATCAGCTTTACCGCAAAGCAGGGCCAGACCATCGGCGTCATCGGCGGCACCGGCAGCGGCAAATCCAGTCTGGTAAACCTTATCCCCCGCTTCTACGATGCCACCGAGGGCAGTGTGGAGATCATGGGCCGCGACGTCCGCAGCTACCCCCGCGAAGCACTGCGCGGCAAGGTGGCCGTGGTGATGCAGAAGGCCCAGCTGTTCGGCGGCACCATCCGCTCCAACCTGCTGTGGGGCCGCAAAAATGCATCGGATGAAGAGCTGTGGCAGGCCCTTGAGACCGCACAGGCGGCAGAATTCGTCCGGGCGAAGCCCCTTGGGCTGGACGAGCCCGTGGAGCAGGGCGGCCGCAACCTGTCCGGCGGCCAGAAGCAGCGCCTGACCATTGCCCGCGCCCTTGTGGGCAGGCCGGACATCCTCATTCTGGACGACAGCGCCAGCGCACTGGACTACGCCACCGACGCCGCCCTGCGCAAGGCACTGGCGGCTCTGCCCGGCAGCCTGACCGTGTTCATCGTGAGCCAGCGTGCCGCCAGCCTGCAGCATGCGGATCAGATCCTGGTGCTGGACGACGGCCATCTGGTGGGCATCGGCACCCACGACCAGCTGCGCCAGACCTGCCCCGTCTACGAGGAGATCTACGAGAGCCAGTTCAAGAAAGGGGATGCGCAGAAATGAGTGCAAAAGCAAAAAACAGGCTGACCCCGCAGCAGCGCAAGGCCACCCTGACCCGTGTTCTGGGCAAGATCAAACCTTATTCCCTGTTTGTGGTGTGCAGCCTGATCGTTGCCGCCGTGAGTGTGGGTGCACAGCTGTATATTCCCATCCTGTGCGGCAGCGCCATCGATCTGATGCTGGGCAAAGGCGCCGTAGATTTTGGCGGTGTGATGCGCATTATGATCGAAGTGCTGGTGGTAGCCGCAGCGGCCGCGCTGGCCCAGTGGCTGCTGAGCGTGTGCAACAACCGCATCACCTTCCTTGTCAGCCGGGACCTGCGCAACGAAGCCCTGCGCAAGATCCAGACCCTGCCGCTGTCCTATCTGGACAGCCACCCCTCCGGCGACATCGTAAGCCGCATGGTGGCAGATGTGGACACCTTTGCGGACGGCCTGCTGGTGGGCTTCACCCAGCTGTTCAGCGGCATTTTGACCATTCTGGGCACATTGCTCTTCATGCTCAGCGAGAACGTGCCCATTACGCTGGTGGTGGTGTGCATCACCCCGCTCAGCCTTGTGGTGGCAAGCTTCCTTGCCAAGCGCAGCTATGGTTACTTCCAGAGCCAGAGCACCGTGCGCGGCGAGCAGACCGCCCTGGTCAACGAGATGATCGAGGGCCAGAAGGTGGTGCAGGCCTTCGGCCATGAGACCGAGAGCCTTGCCGCCTTTGACGAGGTGAACGGCCGTCTGCAGGACGTGAGCCTGAAGGCCATCTTCTTTTCCAGCCTGACCAACCCCGCCACCCGCTTTGTGAACAACATCGTGTACGCAGGCGTGGGCCTTGTGGGTGCCGTGTACGCAGTGCGGGGCGGCATCACCATCGGCCAGCTGAGCGTGTTTTTGAGCTACGCCAACCAGTACACCAAGCCCTTCAACGAGATCTCCGGCGTGGTGACGGAGCTGCAGAACGCTCTGGCCTGCGCCTCCCGCGTGTTCGACCTGCTGGACGCCGACGATCAGGTGCCGGAAGCCGAGAACGCCCCCGTACTGCAGCCGGACGGTCATGTGCAGCTGGAAAACGTTTCCTTCCGCTACCTGCCCGACCGCCCGCTGATCGAGGGGCTGAGCCTCGACGTGAAGCCCGGTCAGCGCATCGCCATCGTGGGCCCTACGGGCTGCGGCAAGACCACCCTTATCAACCTGCTCATGCGGTTCTATGACGTGAACGGCGGCAGCATCAAAGTATCCGGCACCGACATCCGGGATGTGACCCGCGCTTCCCTGCGGGGCAGCTATGGCATGGTGCTGCAGGACACATGGCTGCGGGCCGGTACCGTGCGGGAGAACATCGCCTACGGCAAGCCGGACGCCACACTGGAAGAAGTGGTGGCAGCAGCCAAAGCCGCCCACGCAGACAGCTTCATCCGCCGCCTGCCCGAGGGCTACGACACCGTTATCGCCGAGGACGGCGGCAACATCAGTCAGGGCCAGAAGCAGCTGCTGTGCATCGCCCGCGTGATGCTCTGCCTGCCGCCGATGCTGATTCTGGACGAGGCCACCTCCTCCATCGATACCCGCACCGAGGTGCGCATCCAGAAAGCCTTTGCCCGCATGATGCAGGGCCGCACCAGCTTCATCGTAGCCCACCGCCTTTCCACCATCCGGGAGGCAGACCTCATCCTTGTGATGAAGGACGGCCACATCGTGGAGCAGGGCGATCACGACCAGCTGCTGGCTGCAGGCGGCTTCTACGCCAAGCTCTACAACAGCCAGTTCGAAGGTGTGGAGACCTGAGAGCCTCTGATAACAATAACAAAAAGGAGAGATGTGCTGCATCTCTCCTTTTTGTTATTATTTGCTTTCAACTTTCTGCACGATGGGTTCAGTGGGCGGCGGAGTGAGGGTGGAATGCTCCACGATGAACTGCTCTGCCCTCTCCCGGGCCAGACGCTGGCGCACCTTGCGTGCATCGTTGGCCAGGAAGGTACGCTCACCGTCCAGCTTCACATCCCAGTGGGCAGCGGCTGCTTCCACCTCGGCGTCCGAGGGAATGAGGCTTTCCTTTTCCGCCACCAGCAACAGCCCCAGCCAGCTGCGCAGCTTGCGCTCTGCCTGCGCGTGGAGCCATGCACGGAACTCTTCCACCGTCTGGCCGCGCACCTTGAGGAACTGGTCAAAGTTGATGCCGTTGGCCTGCAGGCTCAGGTTGAACTGCCGCTGCTCGGCAAAGTAGTTGCCGCCCACCAGCTGTTTGGGCAGGGTGCCCGTCACCGCATCGCCCAGCTGCCACACCAGCTCCCTGCGGGCACGCTGCACCGCCTGTGCGCAGCGCTGGGCCCAGATGTCCCGGGCCACCTGCCGGCGCAGCGCAGCCTTGCCCGCGGCGTCGGCTGCACGCTCCTCGTCGCCGTGGTGACGGTTGATCTCCAGTTCAATGGTCAGCTGCCGGATGGGGTGCGGCTCCACGGCCTGCACGAAACCGGTGTACTGCCCCACTTCCAGCGGCGGCAGCGCGTAGAACTGCGCCCCTGCCCGGAAGCCCTCGGCCCGGTTCACCGCCAACAATTCAAAATCCGGGTCGGTCACCGGCACCACATGGTACTCCCGCACCAGCTGCTCATACAGCGCCGAAAAGCCGCCCAGAATGGTGCGGTTCACCGCCTCAGTCAGCAGACCGTCCTCTTCCTGCGGCGCGTCCGGCCCTGCCTGCACCTGTGCAATGGCTGCCGCCAGTTCCTCGGCACCGGCTGTGAATACCAGACGGCAGTCGCCCGGCTCGGCCATGCCAAAATGTTCCAGTTTCATCCTCTTTTCCCCTTTCAGCGGGCAATGCCCACGGTCAGCACCAGCAGGGTCACACCCAGCACGGCATACAGCACCTCGGCTCCCAGCGTGGCCCGGTCGCCTTCCACGTACATCTTCTCCGGGGCGTCGGGGTCATAGTATAAGGTGACGGTATCCCCCACCGCAAAGCTCTTGCCCCGCGCAGGCTTCGGGTAGTGCAGCCGATGGCTGCCGCCTGCGGTGGTAAAGGCCAGCACATAGGCACCACTATCCCGGCTCTGCACGGTGCCCTCCACCGTGGCCGTGACCTTCTGCCCCTGCGTGCACAGCCTGCGCCGTGCCAGCACACTGCGCAGCGCCATAAAGAACATGATGCCTGCTCCCAGCAGGAAAATGATAACATTGAACATTCTGTTTTCCCTCATTTTCTCGGCAGCCGCTTTCCCGCTCCGGGGCGCACCGGGCCGACACCGCGCCACTGCCGGTATGGCAGCAAGCGGGCCGCGCAGCGGTGTGCTGCGGTGTGCAAAAGCAGCTTCTTAGTCTGCGCATACAGGAGCACCCGCAGCGCGTCCTGTTTATTGTATCACACTTTGGCGAAAATTTCGCCCTGCAGCGGCTATTCAGAGTGCATCAATTTTGCCGCAAAAATTTGTCGAGAAAATCTGAAAATAATGCTTGACATTCTTCGTATATCTGGTATAATAACTATCGTTCCGAGCGATACAGCTCGCGAACACAACAGAATATGCGGATATGGCGGAATTGGCAGACGCGTTAGATTCAGGTTCTAATCGGGGCAACTCGGTGGAGGTTCAAGTCCTCTTATCCGCACCAAGAAAAAGCAGAACACGTTCGTGTTCTGCTTTTTCTTTTCGGTGCGAAAGAGGACTTGATTCTTTCCGTTCAAAGGCAGGGCTTTGCGAAACGCCAAGTCCGCTCATCAAACAGGACCCCCTGCCCCAATGGGCAGAGAAAGGACCCCCCATGCAGATAAACGACCTCTTCGGCGCAGCAGCCGCCTTTGAAACCGTACGGATGCCGGGCGGCACGGAAGCGGCCATTCCAACAGAACACGCCGCAGTTATCTATGTAAATGAACAGCCGGCCTTCCGGGTGGTATGCACACCCCAGCTTCTGCCGCAGCTGGCGCTGGGGCGGCTG
>ENA-UPSX01000304-UPSX01000304.1-human-gut-metagenome-genome-assembly--contig:-NODE-304-length-13968-cov-40.705565_pt1 | contig 13968 bp, 13 predicted proteins | sample MGYA00250045_ERZ773367 | MGnify/ENA primary metagenome ERZ773367 (study PRJEB29103, sample SAMN06112033) | human gut metagenome | biome: human gut; feature: ankylosing spondylitis patient; material... | reverse complement strand
TTTTTTTAATGATACGGCGACCACCGAGATCTACACTCTTTCCCTACACGACGCTCTTCCGATCTAAAATCAAATTTCCGCTGAACAGAGCCAAAGCGTACGCGTTGGCCATTTTAAATCGTGATCTTACAACAAAGGAGAACTGCTATGAAAGTCGTTTCTACTTCCAATGCACCCGCCGCCATCGGCCCCTACAGTCAGGCCATCGATCTGGGCAATATGGTGTTCGTTTCCGGCCAGATCCCGGTAGACCCTGCCACCGGCAAGATGGCCGATACCGTGGAGGAGCAGGCTGCACAGAGTCTGGCAAACCTCAAGGCCATTCTGGCGGAGGCCGGCCTTTCCATGGCAAATGTGGTCAAGACGGTCATCTTCCTTGCCGACATCAACGATTTTGCCGCCGTGAACGCCGTGTATGCCAAGGCATTTGCAGAGCCGTTCCCCGCACGCAGCTGCGTGCAGGTGGCGGCCATCCCCAAGGGCGCAAAGCTGGAGATCGAGTGCATCGCCGTGCGTGAGTGAACGCGCGCAGGCTGTTTCTGAAATACCGGACAAAAAGAGAGCCGCAGGATGCTGCAAAGCAGCGTTCCTGCGGCTCTTTTGCGGAATGAGTGAGGGCGCGGGGTCACTTCTGCACCCCGGCCTCGCACTGTTCAATAAACTGCTTTGCCACCCGGGGGCTGCGGCCTCCGGCGCGGATGGCAAAGGCCTCGGCCTTTACCAGCAGCTGATCCATGGGCATATCGATGCCGTGCTGCTTTGCCAGCTCTGCCAGAATGGTCTCGAACCGGGCCTTCTCCGGGCGCTGGAAGGTGACGGTCAGGCCGAACCGGGCCGAAAGGCTCATCAGCTCCTGCCGGGTGTCGGCTTCGTGGATGTCATCGCCGGTGCGGTCGGTCAGGGTCTCCTTGATCAGGTGGCGGCGGTTGGAGGTGGCATATACCGCAATGTTCTTGGCCCGGCCGCCTACGCTGCCTTCCAGAATGGCCTTCAGGGCGGCAAAGTTGTCGTCGTTGGCGGTAAAGCTCAGGTCGTCGATGAACAGGATGAACTTGAGCGGGTTCGCCGCCAGCCTGTCCATCAGATCCGGGATCTGGTACAGCTGGTTCTTTTTCACCTCCACCAGCCGCAGGCCGTCGGGCGCAAACTCGTTGGCAATGGCCTTCACCGCGCTGGACTTGCCGGTGCCGGCGTCACCGTACAACAGCACATTGTTGGCGGGCATTCCGGCCAGCAGAGCCTTGGTGTTGGCAATGACCTTTTCCCGCTCCTTCTCGTAGCCGGGCAGCTCGGAAAGGCGCTGGGGGTCGGGGTACTTCACCGGCACCAGCTGACCGTTTTCCACCGTGAACACATGGTGCTTGGCAAACATGCCGTAGCCCTTTCTGCCCACCTCGCTCATGCGCTGGGCGTAGGCGGCAGGCAGGTCGAGCTGTGCCGTCTCCCACCGGGGAAGAAAGTCCAGCTCCTGTGCCTGACCGGCAGCAGAACCGGCTGCGGCCAGCAGCTCGTCCAGCGTCAGGCAGCACAGGGCCTGCAAAAAGGCCAGCTCGCTGTCCAGTGCAGTCTGCAGCACCGGGGCAAGGGTGCCCGCTGCAGCCTGCCGCACGCAGACGGTCTCGGCTTCCAACACGGCGGCGCTGAGGTAGCTGCCCCAGTTGGTGGTGTGCTCGAACAGCGCCGCTTCAAATTGTGCAACGGCGTCACACACCGGGCCGCAGCCGGGCGCACCGGCTTCCATGCGGTCGGTCAGATCCGCAAACTTTGCCACCACGGGATCGTCCAGCAGGCTGCGGAAAACAACAAGCCCGTGCAGCCGGGCATTCCATTCTCTCAGTTTCATATTCCTGTCCCTCTGATTTGAGCGTGTATAAATAAACGCGCAGGCGCGCATATCAGAAGTATACAGCAGCTTTTGCCGGGGCGCAAGAGGTGTTCAAATCCCTTCATGTTTGAGATGCTTCAGGAGACAAATCATCGATTGACAAAAGCCCGATTTATAGTATAATTTACATCAACAAATGCGCAGATGGGAAAAAGTACCACACGATCCCCACTGTTCAGAGAGCTGCCGTCTGGTGCAAGGCAGTCAGCGTTTCGTGCGGAAAATCATCCCGGAGCAGCCTGCCCAACGGGTGCAAAACCCTTGTAAGCAGCGCCGGTTGCAGCCGTTACCGTGCAGGGCTTTGTTGGAAGCCCGTGAGAGGGTGTGCACAGCACGCCAACGAGAGTGGTACCGCAGAGAGCTTGATGTTACAAGGTCTTTGTCTCTTGAAAGAAGCAGGGGACAAGGGCTTTTTCTTTTTCTTTTTCAAAAGCTCTCCCTGAGGGAATGGATAAGAAGTGGAACAGGAATAGGAGCAACACCATGCAGTTGAATGGTTCTCAGATCTTTGTAGAGGTCCTGTGTGAGCAGGGCGTGGACACCCTTTTTGGTTATCCCGGCGGCGCAGTGCTGAACCTTTACGATGAGCTGTACAAGAATTCGGACCGCATCACCCATGTGCTCACCGCCCATGAGCAGGGCGCGGCTCACGCGGCAGACGGCTATGCCCGCGCCACCGGACGCACCGGCGTGGTGCTGGCTACCAGCGGCCCGGGTGCCACCAATCTGGTCACCGGCATTGCCACAGCCTATATGGACTCGGTGCCCATGGTGGCCTTTACCGGCAACGTGACCACGGCCGGGATCGGGAGGGACAGCTTTCAGGAAGCCTACATTGAGGGCATCACGATGCCCATTACCAAGCACAACTTCACGGTGCGCCGGGTAGAGGAGCTGGCCGATACCATGCGCTCCGCCTTCCGCATTGCACAGAGCGGCCGCAAGGGCCCGGTGCTGGTGGATATCCCCAAGGACGTGACGGCGGCGGTGTGCGAGTTCACCCCCAAAAAGCCGGAGCCCATCCGCACCGTGACTACCTTCAACGCAGAGCGGGTGAAGTGGGCGGCAGACCTGATCAATGCGGCGCAGCGCCCGCTGGTCTACTTTGGCGGCGGCGTGCGCAGCGCAGCTTCCTGCCAGCCCCTGCGCGACCTGCTGAAGAAGGCCGAGATCCCTGCGACCTATACCCTGATGGCCGCAGGCGTCGTGCCCTACGGCGACCCGATGAACATCGGGATGGTGGGCATGCACGGCTGCTACACCTCCAACCGCGCTGTGGCCGACTGCGATGTGCTCATTGCAGTGGGCACCCGCTTCTCGGACCGTGTGGCCCTGAACCCCAAGACCTTTGCAAAGAACGCCACCATCATCCAGATCGACATCGACCCCAGTGAGCTGGGCAAGAATGTGGAGGTCGATCTTTCCATCGTGGGCGATGCGGCCTACGTGCTGAACGCCATGCTGCCCCAGATCAAGGAGAAAAAGCATCCGGAATGGATGGCCATGATCCGCGAGTGGCAGGCACAGGATTACCACCCGGTATCCGACCCCACCCGCCTGATGCCCCATCAGGTCATCGGAGAGGTGTGCAATCAGTGCGGCCCGGAGGCCGTGTATGTGACCGATGTGGGCCAGCACCAGATGTGGGCAGCGCAGTATCTGCGCCACGCCAAGAGCCGCGGCTTCATCACCAGCGGCGGTCTGGGCACCATGGGCTTTGGCTACGGTGCTGCCATCGGCGCACAGATGGCCCTTGGCCGGGATCAGCGGGTGGTCATGTTCACCGGTGACGGCTCCTTCCACATGAACCTGAACGAGGCCTGCACCGCTGTGAGCTACGAGCTGCCCATCATCACCGTGATCTTCAACAACTCGGTGCTGGGCATGGTGCGCCAGTGGCAGACCACCTTCTACGGCAGGCGCTACAGCCAGACCGACCCCCACCGCAAGACGGATTTCGTCAAGCTGGCAGACGGCTTTGGCCTGAAGGGCTACCGCTGCACCAACCTGCCGGAGTTTCAGGCTGCCTTTGCGGATGCGCTCAAGCAGAAGGGCCCCACATGGATCGAGTGCATCATCGATAAAGACGAAAAGGTGCTGCCCATGATCCCCGGCGGCGGCGACATCAACGACATCATCATGGAATAAGGAGGACACAGCAAAATGGAAACCAACAAACGCAGGGTCATCAGCCTGCTGGTGGACAACCAGAGCGGTGTTCTGGCCCGTGTGTCCAGCCTGTTCTGCCGCCGCGGCTTCAACATTGACAGCCTGACCGTTTCGGCTACCAACGACCCGGCGGTCAGCCGCATCACGGTCACCATCACCAGCGACGAAAAGGCACTCAGCCAGCTGATCCTGCAGACCGAGCGTCTGGAGGTCACCCGTCAGGTGTTCGTGCTGGACGGCGAAAAATCGCTGGAACGGGAGCTGCTGCTGCTGAAGGTGGCGTCCGACGTGCACAACCGCAGTGAGCTGCGGGAGATCGCCAGCATCTACAAGGCAAAGATCATCGATCTTTCGCCGGACAGCATGGTGTTTGAGCTGATCGGCAAGCCGGATAAGATCGACGCCTTCCTGAAAATGTTCGCGGATTATAAGATCCTGGAGCAGTGCCGCACCGGCGTCACCGCACTGGAGCGCGGCGGAATGCACCAGCACATGCAGAAGCCGCCGCAGGAGGTGCGTGCAGTGCAGCTGCCTCTGCCGGGGACCCGTTGCCCGGAACGGACCTGAGCTTTTCCGCTCTCAATGAGCGAAAAAATAAAATGTTTAGAATCAGCCACTGAATAAACACAAAACAAAAAAGGAGAACAACTACCATGGCTATCAAGAAATACTACGATTCCGACTGCAACCTCGGCGTGCTGGACGGCAAGACCGTCGCTGTCATCGGCTTCGGCAGCCAGGGCCACGCCCATTCTGAGAACCTGGCCGAGAGCGGCGTGAATGTCGTCGTCGGCCTGCGTAAGGGCTCTGCTCACTGGGAGAAGGCTTCTGAGTTCGCAGCAACTCACGAGAACTTCAAGGTCATGGAAGTGGAAGAAGCTGCCAAGGCCGGCGACGTTGTCATGATGCTGGTGCCCGACGAGCTGTGCGCCGACATCTACAACAAGCAGGTGGCTCCCTACATGACCGAGGGCAAGGCACTGGCCTTTGCACACGGCTTCAACATCCACTTCAAGACCATCACCGCTCCCAAGAATGTGGACGTTATCATGATCGCTCCCAAGGGCCCCGGCCACATTGTCCGCCGCCTGTACACCGAGGGTGAGGGCTGCCCCTCTCTGATCTGCGTGGAGCAGGACTACACCGGCAAGGCTAAGGATATCGCTCTGGCATACGCTTCCGGCATCGGTGCAGGCCGTGCAGGCATCCTGCAGACCACCTTCAAGGAGGAGACCGAGACCGACCTGTTCGGCGAGCAGGCAGTGCTGTGCGGCGGTGTTTCTGAGCTGATCCACGCCGGTTTCGATACGCTGGTGGAAGCTGGCTACGAGCCCGAGATGGCATACTTTGAGACCTGCCACGAGATGAAGCTGATCGTTGACCTGATCAACGAGGGCGGCTTCTCCAAGATGCGTTACTCCATCTCCAACACCGCTGAGTACGGCGACTACCGCACCGGCAAGCGCCTCATCACCGCTGAGACCCGCAAGGAGATGAAGAAGGTCCTGACCGAGATCCAGGACGGCACCTTCGCTTCCGAGTTCCTGACCGAGATGAGCCCCAACGGCGGCCGCAAGGTGCACTTCCTGGCAAAGCGCCGCATGGAAGCAGAGCTGCCCATCGAGAAGGTCGGCGCAGAGCTGCGCGGCATGATGAGCTGGCTGAAGAAGTAAGGGGAAAACCCTCTCAGGCCGCCTTTCGGCGGCCAGCTCCCCCGAAAGGGGGAGCTTTTGTTGAAAGTGGGAACCTTATAGATCCTCCGCAAAAACCTCTCCCCTTCGGGAGAGGTGGCACGGCGCAGCCGTGACGGAGAGGGTTTTTGACAGAAAAGAGGATTTGAAATGAGAAGCGACAACGTGACCAAGGGTTCGGAGCGTGCGCCGAACCGAAGCCTGTTTTACGCACTGGGTTACACCCCCGAAGAGCTGGAGCGCCCGCTGATCGGCGTGGTGAGCGCCTACAGCGAGATCGTGCCCGGCCATATGAATCTGGACAAGATCGCCGATGCCGTAAAGGCCGGTGTTGGGATGGCAGGCGGCACCCCCATCCTGATCCCTGCCATCGGTGTGTGCGACGGCATCGCCATGGGCCATGTGGGCATGAAGTACTCGCTGGCTTCCCGCGAGCTGATCTGCGACAGCGTGGAGACCATGCTCATGGCCCACCAGCTGGACGGTCTGGTGCTGGTGCCCAACTGCGATAAGATCGTGCCCGGCATGGTGATGGCAGCGGTGCGCATGGATGTGCCCGCTGTGGTCTGCTCCGGCGGCCCCATGCTGGCCGGTACCTACGGCGGCGAAGAGGTCAGCCTTTCCAAGATGTTCGAGGCTGTGGGTGCCTACAAGGCCGGTATGATCACCGAGGATCAGCTGGAAGACTGCACCTGCAACTGCTGCCCCAGCTGCGGCAGCTGCTCCGGCATGTACACCGCCAACAGCATGAACTGCCTGTGCGAGGCCATCGGCATCGCACTGCCCGGCAACGGCACCATTCCTGCCGTCTACTCCAAGCGTCTGCAGCTGGCAAAGCACGCCGGTATGGCCATTATGGATATGGTCAAGAAGGGCATCACCGCACGCCAGATCATCAACGAGCGCTCCATCCGCAACGCTCTGACCTGCGATATGGCTCTGGGCTGCTCCACCAACACCGTGCTGCACCTGCTGGCCATCGCTTATGAGGCCGGTGTGCCCATCGACCTGAAGCTGTTCAATGAGATCAGTGCCAAGACCCCGAACCTGTGCCATCTGGCACCGGCCGGCCCCACCCACATGCCGGACCTGTACGCCGCAGGCGGCATCCCCGCCGTGCAGGCAGAGCTGGCCAAGAAGGGCCTGCTGGATCTGGATGTGCCCACCGTTACCGGCAAGACGCTGGGCGAGAACATCAAGGGCGCACACATCCTGAACGACAAGGCCATCCGTCCCATCGACAACCCCTACTCCCAGACCGGCGGTCTGCAGATCCTGTGGGGCAACATTGCACCGGACGGCTGTGTGGTCAAGCGCAGCGCCGTGGCCCCCGAGATGCAGCAGCATTCCGGCCCGGCCCGCGTGTTCAACAGCGAGGACGAGGCCATTGCTTCCATCTACGCGGGTAAGATCGTCCCGGGCGATGTGGTGGTCATCCGCTACGAAGGCCCCAAGGGCGGCCCCGGTATGCGTGAGATGCTGAACCCCACCTCCGCACTGGCCGGCATGAAGCTGGACAAGACCGTGGCCCTCATCACCGACGGCCGCTTCTCCGGCGCAAGCCGCGGCGCAGCCATCGGCCATGTCAGCCCGGAGGCTGCTTCCGGCGGCCCCATCGGCCTGATCGAGGAGGGAGATACCATCAACATTGATATCCCCAATGCCTCCATCACGCTGGAGGTCAGCGACGAAGTCCTGGCCCAGCGCAAGGCAAAGTATGTTGCACCCGAACCCAACATCAAAACCGGCTGGCTGAGCCGCTACGCACGCATGGTCACCAGTGCAAATCTGGGCGCTGTGCTGAAGTGATTTGATGATCTAAGCAAAAACAGAGGGACGACCCCGCGTCGTTCCTCTGTTTTTTGTTTCCTGAAGGCTATCTGTAAAAAAATCGGCAAAGCCCGCAGGCTCTGCCGATCTGTGATCCGAATTATTCTCCGTGGCCGAACAGCACCGCACGGAAGGTTGCAAAGATGATCTTCCAGTCCACCAGGAAGCTGCGTTCCTTGACATACTTCACATCCAGTGCCATCCATTCGTCAAAGCTCAGCTGGTTGCGGTGCGGTGCAATCTGCCAGTAGCAGGAAAGGCCGGGTGTCACGTACAGCCGCTGCCATTCATAGGGCGTGTACTGGGCTACCTCGCGGGGCAGCGCCGGGCGCGGGCCCACAATGCTCATATCGCCCTTGAGGATGTTCACCAGCTGAGGCAGCTCGTCGATGCTGGTTTTGCGGATGAAATGGCCCACCCGGGTGATGCGGGGGTCGTCCTTCATCTTGAACACCGGGCCGTCCATCTCGTTGTCCTGCAGCAGATCGTTGAGCTTGCTCTCGGCGTTCGGGCACATGGAACGGAACTTGTACAGCCGGAACAGCTTGCCGTTGCGGCCCACCCGCAGCTGGCTGAACACCGGGCTTGCACCCGGGCTGTCGATCCAGACTGCAATGCAGGTAAGGAGCATCAGCGGGGAAAGCGCGATCAGCGCCAGCAGAGAAAAGAAGATATCCTGTGCGCGGCGCACACACCAGTAGGCGCGGTGCTCGTGAAGATTCGTCTTACGATCGATCGTAATCGGCTTGTGGATGCCAAGCTCTGCGCCGGGCTCCTCCATCCAACCGGTCTGCAGCCAGTATTCCGCTTCTGGCGCAGTGGTTACAGTTGTCATACTTAGATTCACTCCATTGATCCTATAACATGAAAACAGGAGAGCCCCAAACTCTCCCACACAGTTATTGCACCTATTGCACAATAAAACTACAAACTTCTGTACAATTTTACCATGTGTACAGGCGGATTGCAAGAGAGTTGAACCATTTTTTGTCTGGTATATCAGAAAAAACCGGATCACAGAGGTGGAAAACGATGAACAGACAGACCGGTGCGCCAGAGCCTTACCCGAACAGGCTCTTTGTGTTGTGCATATAGACCGACAGCACAAGCCCCACGCAGATATACAGCATCAGCACCGAGCTGCCGCCCGCAGAATAGAAGGGCAGGGTGACGCCGATGACCGGCAGCACCCGCAGGTTCATGCCCACATTCACTGCGATCTGCGCCATCAGAGCACCGCCGATGCCGGTGCAGATATAGCTGCCCAGCAGGTCCTCGCTGCGCGCACCGGTGGCAAAGGTCTTGATCACCAGTGCCAGCAGTGCCCCCAGCACGATGCACAGGCCCACAAAGCCAATGGCATTGCCCAGCCAGCTGAGAATAAAGTCGTTGTGGGCATTGGGCACGCTGTAGTACCGGCCGCTGAACAGGCCGTTGCCGAAGATGCCGCCGGAGCCGATGGCAATCTCGCCGCGCTGCTGCTGGTAGATGATGTTTTTCCAGGTGGCTTCGTTGGGTGCCCAGCCGGTGGAATTCTCCGGGTCGATAACGGCCAGAATGCGGTACCACTGGTAGCCCTTGCCGATCTTATCGCTGAAAAAGGCAAACGCCGCCGCCACGGCCACAGCTGCTGCCGAAATGGCACCGATGATATACTTCCAGCTCAGGCCCGCTGCAAACATCATGCAGCAGCCGATGATGGCGTAGATGATGGCGGTGCCGTCGTCGCCCTGAATGTGGATGATAAGGATGGGCACGGCCAGATGCAGCAGAAGCTTTACCAGCTCCTTTGGCTCGTTGATGCGGCTGCGCACATTGTTCAGATGCATGGCAAAGGTAAGGATAAAGCTGATCTTTGCCAGCTCCGTGGGCTGGAAGGTAAAGCCGCCCAGCTTGTACCAGGAGTAGTTGTCGGTGTCACCGGCGTTGAAGCCGATGGTCAGCGGGCCGATGGCCACATTGCGGATGAACAGTGTGGGCAGCACCAGACCCCATGTCAGGGCTACATGCACTGGCCACACCTTGACAAGGCTGCGGTAGTCGATGCAGGAGAGCAGCAGCGCGATCACGATGCCAAGCCCGGCTGCTGCCGCCTGCACCAGCGCGCGGCGGTAATCGCCGATGCCGGTAATGGCACCAGTGATCTCGTCCGTGGCAAAGCCGTTGCCCTGCTTTGCGGCCCAGGAGGCAAGAGCCACCACCGCCATGGTGCTGCTGAAGATGCACAGCAGCAGATAGATCTTATCCGTTCGTTTAAAATATTGTCGAATGCTTTCCAAGAAAGCACCACCTTTCGTTCCCAGATGCACACCGGGTTTTGCCGCTGCAGCGGGCAATACCAACCCAGTTTATCCTATTATACACAGCCTGCACACCGTTTGCAATCCACCGGGTGTGACAGCTTTGCAAAATCCGCACGAATGCTTGACAAAGCAGACCGCACCATCTACAATGAAGGTGCAGCAGAAAGCTCCTTTGCAGAGCGCCTGCCGCGCAAAGAAAATGGCAGGAAGATGCCTGCTGGAAAAGGGCGGCGTGCCGCATTGGGCGGCAGATATGCCCGGAGGAAATGGGAATGGAACACGATATGCTCCGCCGTTTTGGGTGTGCACTGTGCGCTCTGGCTTTCGCGCTCACAGCGCTGCCCACAGCGGCTTTTGCACAGCAGCCGGAAGAACAGGCGGCTGTGCAGCAGAGCCTTTCGGCCACAGATGTGCGCGAGATGCAGCAGGCAGATGCTGCTGTGACCGCACTGACCGGAGGCAGCGACTATGCACAGATGACCGAGGACGAGCGCACAGATGCTGCTTTGCAGCAGCTGGATGCGCTGACCGCACAGGGCCTTGTGAAGCAGGGGTCTGTCTACACCGATGCCGAAAACGGCATGATCAGCTTTACCTACAGCTGCGGCGCGCTGGGCGGCATCTTGCTTACCGACCCGGAGGAGGAGAACACCGCAGCCCTGCCGGAGCTGGACGAGAGCCAGCTGCAGGAGCTGGCAGAGAACAAGCGGGTGGGCACGGCGGCGATCTATTATGCGTTTGACAACACGATCAACAGCACCCGCTACCCGTATTATGCCTACATGCAGACCTATTGGGATTCGGTGGGCCTGCAGACGGATCTGGATACCACCGTTACCGTATCCGACCTGCGCAGGATGGGCCGTTACGACCTGTGCATCCTGAGCACCCACGGCGCGTACTACACCTATGAATACGGCTGGCTGTTCAAAAAGACCACCACGGAACCACTGATCCTGCTGACCGAGAGATCGGATTTCTGGAGCGACCTGCGCTATGGCTTTGACCTGCTGGCCCACCGCGTGGTCAAGGTGAACGGTATGTATGCCGTCAACGGCGATTTCTTCCGCAGTGCCTACCGCGGCAATGGCATCGTGCTCAGCGAGACCTGCGAGTTCTACGGCAAGAACGGCCATGTGGACACCTCTATGGCAGACGGCCTGCTGGCAGGCGGTGCCAAGGCGGTGATGGGCTATGTGAACAATGTCTACTCGGTGTATTCACGCAGTATGCTGTGGGCCGCTGTAAACTGGATGATCGAGGGCGAAACGCTGGAACAGGCCGTGGACTATGCCAAGAGCATCTACGGCACCGATGATATCATCTGGTACAACGAGCAGGGCGGCAGACGGCCCCATGCGGCGGCATCCTATGCGATGCTCAGCGGAGACCGAAGCGCTGCACTGCCCAACCCCTACACGGCAGCGGATGTGGATGCGGCGGCGTAAGTAACACACGGCATTGCACTTTTGCACAAAGTATATTATACTAAGGGACGGCAGAGCATTCTGCCGTCCCTTTTGCTTTATAAAATGAGGTAAGCTTCATGTCAGAATATATCACCCACTCCCGCGCCGAGACGGTGGCGCTGGGTGCCCGTATGGCCGCAGTGCTGGCACCGGGTTCGCTGGTTGCGTTCACCGGCGGGCTGGGCGCGGGCAAGACCGCTTTTACCGAGGGCCTTGCCGAGGGCCTTGGCTGCACCGACCCGGTGTCCAGCCCAACCTTTGCCATTGTGAACTACTACCGCGGCCCAAAGCCGCTGGCGCACTTTGACCTGTACCGTATTTCCACTGAGAACGACCTGTGTGCTGCAGGCTTTTACGATTATTTGGATCAGGGGGCCATTGTGGCAGCAGAGTGGAGCGAGAACTTTGCAGACCTGCTGGCACTGGAAAACCCCATCCGGGTGGATATCCAGCGCGTGGACGAAAATACCCGCAGGATCACCATTGAGGGGGTAACGCTATGAACATCTTAGCTGTGGATACAGCGGGTAAAACGGCTGGTGTGGCTCTTTTGCAGGATGATCGCCTGCTGTACGAGGTGTATCTGGACGCAGGCATGACCCACAGTGAAACGCTGATGCCCATGATCGACACCTGCCTGAAGATGTGCGGCATGACCTGTGCAGATATTGACTTGTACGGTGTCAACGCAGGCCCCGGCAGTTTTACCGGGCTGCGCATCGGTCTGGCGGCGGTCAAGGGTCTGGCCTTCCCGCGGGAAACGCTGTGCGCACCGGTCTCCACGCTGGAAGCACTGGCCGCAGCCCACACGGGCGAGGGCACCGTGCTGTGCGCACTGGATGCCCGCCGTGCGCAGGTATACAGTGCCGCGTTCGACCTTGCCACCCACAGCCGCCTGCTGGAAGACGATGCCCGGGCGGTGGCAGATCTGGCCGATTTTGTAGAAAATTGCAAAAAGCCCCTGTTTTTTGTTGGTGATGGCGCATCTCTGTGCTATAATAAATACGGCAGTGTGCCGGGCGTGCTGCAGGCACCTGCGGCCCTGCGCGGCGGGCGTGCTGCTGCAGTGGCCCTTGTGGCAAAGCAGATGGCCGAAGCCGGAAAGGCTGTGCTGCCGGAGGCTGTGCTGCCGGACTACCACCGCCTGAGTCAGGCCGAGCGGGAGCGCGCAGAGCGCCTTGCAGCAGAAGCTGCAGCCAATGCCGCCCAAAACAAGGAGCAGGCATAAAACCCTGCGTGACTGAGAGAAAGGAACATTTCCATGGCAAAACCCATTGCACTGGCCGCTGACCACGGCGGATTTGAACTGAAAGAAGCTGTCAAGGCGCATCTGAAGGAGCTGGGGCTGGAATACATCGATTTTGGCACCCATAGCACCGACAGCGTGGATTACCCCGATATGGCCGTGCCCGCCTGCGATGCAGTTGTGAGCGGCGAGTGCAGCAAGGCACTGCTGTTCTGCGGCACCGGCGTGGGCATCAGCATGGCAGCAAACAAGATCAAGGGCATTCGTGCCTGCTGCTGCTCTGACAGCTTCAGCTGCGAGTATACCCGCCGCCACAACGACGCCAATGCTCTGTGCATGGGCGGCCGCGTGGTCGGCCCCGGCCTTGCCTGCCAGCTGGTGGATCTCTTCCTGAATACGGAGTTTGAGGGCGGCCGCCATCAGCGCCGCATCGACAAGCTGACCGCACTGGAGAACCGCTGATCATGGCGAAGCGTATGCGGAGCTGTTTTAAATCGTAATCTTGGACCCGATAGAGTTATCTATTTAAAATAAGGAGCGTGTTTTTATGACCCCGATGATCGTTGAGCATCCGCTGCTGCAGCACAAGCTGAGCATTCTGCGCAACAAGCAGACCGGTACCAAGGAGTTCCGTGACCTCGTTGGAGAGATCGCGACCCTGCTGTGCTACGAAGCGACCCGTGACCTGCCTCTGGAAGAGGTGGAGATCGAAACGCCCATCACCATGGCAAAGACCAAGGTGCTGGCTGGCCGCAAGCTGGCTCTGGTGCCCATCCTGCGCGCAGGCATGGGTATGCTGGACGGTATGCTGACCCTGCTGCCCGCTGCAAAGGTGGGCTTCATCGGCCTGTACCGCGACGAGGAGACCCTGCAGCCTGTGGAGTACTTCTGCAAGCTGCCGCAGGATATCGCAGAGCGCGATGTTCTGGTTCTGGACCCGATGCTGGCTACCGGCGGCAGCGCCATTGATGCCATCACCCAGATCAAGAAGCATGGCGCAAAGCGCATCAAGTTCATCGGCCTGATCGCCGCTCCCGAAGGCATCAAGGCCCTGCACGAGGCACACCCTGATGTGGACATCTACCTCGGCGCACAGGACGACCACCTGAACGAGAACGGCTATATCGTTCCCGGTCTGGGCGACGCAGGCGACCGCATCTACGGCACCAAGTAAGAAACTGCATCACGGAAGGGCAGCTGGGAACAGCTGCTCTTTTTTGTGCAGACGAAAAGGGGAACGACGGCTGTCGTTCCCCTTTGTGCGTTATGGAAAAACTCAGATCTCGGCCAGAATGGCATCGCCCATGGCGGTGCAGCCAAGGCAGGTGCAGCCCTCGCTCATGTTGTCGGCGGTGCGCAGGCCCTTGTCCAGCAC
>ENA-UPSX01000295-UPSX01000295.1-human-gut-metagenome-genome-assembly--contig:-NODE-295-length-14097-cov-18.605492_pt1 | contig 14097 bp, 9 predicted proteins | sample MGYA00250045_ERZ773367 | MGnify/ENA primary metagenome ERZ773367 (study PRJEB29103, sample SAMN06112033) | human gut metagenome | biome: human gut; feature: ankylosing spondylitis patient; material... | reverse complement strand
TTTTCAAGCAGAAGACGGCATACGAGATAAGGCCACGTGACTGGAGTTCAGACGTGTGCTCTTCCGATCTATGTCGCGCCCATCGGTCTGCAGAATCTGTTTGTCATCAATACCGCGCTGACACAGCGCAAGAGCCGCGTCTACGCGACCGCGCTGATCGTCATTTTCTTCGATGTGACGCTGGGACTGGCGTGTTTCTTTGGCATCGGCGCAATTATGAGCGCTTCTCCGATCTTGGAAATGATCATTCTCGGCATCGGTTCGCTGATCGTTATCTGGATCGGCATCGGACTGGTGCGGGCGCATGACACCATGGACACCAGCACCAAGGTCGATATCCCGATCGTCAAGGTCATTACGACCGCCTGCGTCGTGACCTGGTTTAACCCACAGGCGCTGATCGACGGCTCGATGATGCTCGGCGCGTTCAAGGCAACCCTGCCCGCGGGCACAGACTTCTTCTTCGTCGGCGGCTTTGCCAGCGCCTCTGTCCTGTGGTTCCTGAGCATTTCGACCATTATCTCCCTGTTCAGCGCCAAATTCACCGACAAGGCCCTGCGCATCATCAATGTTATCTGCGGCTGTGTCATCATCTTCTACGGGCTAAAGCTCGCGTGGAGCTTCATGCAGCTTATCCTGCCGTATTTCAGCGCTTAGCACCGCGCCGCGCGGCAAATCGGTGTGCGAAGTGCTGTGCTGACCACCCGAAGAGTGGACGTTGATTTCACCCAGCATGTTGTTGCCCGAAGGAGAATGATCCTTGATAATCTGACCTGCTCCGTCGTTGAGTTTCCAGTAGCCTACCAGACCTTCCGAATCCACCGGAACGGAGTAGAAGTGGTTTTCGGCATTGATCTCCTCCTTGGTCAGCGTGCGGTTCCATACGCGCACCTCGGCCATATAACCGGGGAAGAAACGGTCGGCGTTGTAGGCATAACCGATCCAGAAAGCACGGTTGTAGTCGCTCTCGGAACCGCCGTATGCCACACCTAGGTTAAAACCGGAGTAATTGGAGATACCGGTTCGATACAAAAGTTCTCCGTCAATGTAGAAATAAGCGAAAGTATCGTCCCACGTCACGGCGACATGGTACCAGCGATCCAGTTCGGAGAGTTTCAACTTGATATCCGTACGGTTTCCGCCTTGCATGGCCAGCTGAATTTGGTTCCAAGGCACATTGACGTCGCCCAGGCGGAGGAGGAATTTACCCTCGACACCCATGATGGTCGACAAAGATCCGGATACGCGCGTCTCCTGAATATTGACCAGCGCCTCCATGGTGCCGTTCTTCAAGCTGTTGAGCGCTCCGCCATTCTTCAAAAACGGGAAATAGCAACGCGAGCGGCGCATGTCGGCCACACACTCGATCAGACCCTTGGGCTTCTGCGTAATATTGATGTTGACCGTCAGCGCCTCGGAGTTGTCGGGAGCGTTCTTCTCGGTGAGCACGACATCGCAGCTGCGAGCAGATCCGTTAACCAGAGCCTCCACTGTGAAGTGCAGGCCGCTATCGTCGGCATTATTATAGGTAAACCAGCCCGTCGCCCCCTCGCTTACCGTCACATCGAACTCGACATTGGCCGTTACCGGAATATCGAGTGTCTGAGCCTCCACATCTAGGAAATAGGCCAACTTCTCGGGCTCGATCTTCGACTTGGGAAGCTGAGTTACCTTCAGCACGGCTGTGCCGTTCTTCACACCCTTGATCGTCACGGTAGCCTCACGCGGAGTCTCACCGTCGTTCTGGGCCATGGAGAAATAGGCCGTCACGTCGGTCTCGGCGCCGCCCTCGGTGGGGCGGGCAATCGTATAGGTCAGCCACCCCTCGGTCTCCGATACGATTTCGGCCGTCAGGTTGCGATAGTTGACATTCGTCGTCAACTCCACGGCCAAACGCTCCACAGCCGTATAAGCCAGGCGCATTTCCGACTTCGACGTGATTTCGATGGTCTCGCCAGTTTCGCCTTTCTCGACGATCTGGAATTCGACCTCCTTACTGCCCATCTTGAAGACGTAGTTGGCGCTCCGCTCCTCCTCGGTCTCATTGGGATCCACCTCGAAGACTATCTCGGCACCGTCTTCTCCACTCGTAGCCGACGGCGTCACGAAATCGGACTCTCCTTCGAGCGTCCACGCGCCCGAGCTGGTAACCAGCACCGTCACCTTGCCGCCTTCGCAGGACAGGATGTTCGCCCCATCGGCATAGAAGAGTTCGAGCTGCTCCTCGGTCTCGGAGGCCTTTTTCTTGAGCGTAATCTTGAAAGACGCGGTCTTCTTGCCGCATGTGAACGTATAGGTGAAGACCTGGTCTTCCTCCTTGTCGTTGGCCTTCACGGTGAAGGCCACGATGTCGCCATCCTTGCCCTTAACGGCCGAAGGGAGCACATAAGCGTTCTCGGCGCCTTCGAGCGTCCACGCGCCCGAGCTGGTAACCATGGCCGAGACATCGCCGCCCTTACTCCCCACAACGCCTTCCATCGGCGAAACGGAAATCTTGTCTTCGGTAGTCGAAGGATCCACTTTGTCGTCGCTGTCATCGCAGGCTCCGCAGAGTGCGAGCGCAGCAGCGGTAAAAAGAAATATTTTCGAAATTTTCATATCTTGTCGTTCAGGTTTTAAGGATTTGTTCATTACCAGCGAACCGGAAAACGGCTTCGCCCGGTTCCGACCGAACGATCGGCGGCATCCCGGCCGAAGCCGGAACGCACGACCGAGTCGTTCGTTTTCAAGTTAGTTGATCGGGTGCGGTGCGGGATCGTATTGGCCCTCGCTGATCTTGTTGTAGACATTTTTGGGATCGCGTACGCTCTGCTCGTAGCAGCCCTCTGCCACGTTGCGGAACTGCCGGAGCGAATGCGAACGGTTGTTGCTGACCGTTCCGGTTCCGGAAGGATCGAATGCGAACCACATGATCCAGCCGTAACCCTGATTCATCAGTGCCTTGGCTCCAGACGACGAGATGGAGTAGCCATAGTTGAGTTGGATAGAGTTGCCGGCACATCCGCTCAGTCCCATACCGTTTACCGGTCTTGCCGAACCGCCGTAGTCGGCGCAGACGTTGTCAATGAATTCAGACGGCTTATGCTCCACACCGTCGATGAATACCGAAGGCAGAGAGGACTGGATATAGCCCAAGTAATAGAGGTGTACCCAAGTCTCCCAGGGGCACAATTCCTTCATCGCCTTTTTGGTCTCGTAGCAGAGACGGGCGGCCTGCTGGGAGCTGGGGCCTGCGAACCATTTTCCGGATCCGTAGTAGCTCGAATACTCGTCATCGAAACCGATACCATCGAGTTTATAGTCGAGACAGATTTGAGCCAGCTCCTTACCGAACTGCTCACAACCCCAGTCGCTCAAACCAGCGATGCCGGCCTGGTCGTGGTTGCCCAAGATGTCGAGCAACACCTTGATACCTTTCTTACGCAGCGGCTGGAGCAGTTCCTCCGAGTTGTCGAGTAACGCCTGCACGTTGGGGTTGGCTTTCATGTAGACCTTCTGCTTCGAAGCATCCCAGTTGATGTTGCCAGCGAATAGCACGACAGCATCGAAAAACGGCTGACCGTCCTCCAAAATGTACTCAATGGCGTTGAGCGGGTTGCAGTCGTTCACCTCGAAATAACAGATGTTACGGATCTTCTTCGAACCAATGCGCGAAACTAGGAAGTCAACGTATTCAGCCTCATCTTTAACGACGATACCCTCCGTTTGGGCTACGGCCTGAAGGGGAACCATGTAGGTGGTTACATACTCCAGATCGGAAGCACTCGGCGTGAGCGTTACCTCGATCTGCGCAGAGGTTTCACCGGCGGGGATAGTCATCACGCCGTCGTTCGCAATGGTGCAGAGTTTCTCGGGGAATACGACATACTCGGTAGCGTGGTCGAAGTTGTACTCTTCGACATGGCGTTCGTCGAAGACGAGCTTCACCTTGGTCTCAACCATAGCGGTCTTCTCCAGCGTGAAGGTCAGGGTTTTCTTGACGGGCTCCACGGCATCGTGAGCGAACTGGATGTTCAGATCATCGGCCGTCGAGAGCGAACCGGCGATCTCCTCGCCCGGGGTGGGATTCTCGCTGCCGGCCTTCTGCGACACGGCGATCTTCGCAGTCTTCTCACCCTCGCTGGACGTCACGACGATCTGCCCCACACGGGCATCTCCCGTATTGTCCTTGGCGTTGACCGTCAGCTTGTCGCCCTGCTTCTCGGCCGTCATCCACTCCTCGGGGTAGGAGAACGTCCAGTCGGGTGCATTAGTCGTAACGGTCAGTTCAACGGCCTTGTTGCCAGTAGCCTCGAACCCAATGGGATCCGACGGCGAAATGCTCAGTACGATTTCACCTACTTCAAGCCCCTTTTGGTTTACGTTGATGTTGACGGGTTCGGCGTTACCGGCCGTAATCGTGATGCGGCCCGGACGTACGGACTCCGTGGTATTAGCCTGGGCATTCACAGTTAGTTTGTCGCCGTCCTGCTTGGCGACGATCCACTCACCGTTCTTCTCGAATGCCCACGACTTGGCGTCGGTCTTGACGGTCAGCACAACGTCCTGATTGTCGCCGGCCTTGAACTCAATAGCAGACGCAGGTGTTACCGACAGGGAATTCTTTTTGTTCACATCATCGTCATCGTTGCAACCGACGAGAGCCCCCGATGAAATGGCGAACATACCCGTTAAAAGCATCAGAAATGACTTTCTTTTCATGTTTGGTTGATTAGGTTAATTAAAAAGGTTAAATTAAAGTTAAGGAATTACGATTCTTCAGGTAATAAATCTCTCACTCTTCGGGAAGCGCGACGCTCTGCCAATTCACTTCGCGCTCGGTCTTCAGATCGAAGCCGTTGCCGGTATAATCCTTGACGGTCTTACCTTTCGTATTGTCGTCGAACTTCCAATAAGCCACCAGTCCGTCTGATGCGGGATCGATTTTGTAGAAATGGTTCTCGGAAGCGATCTCCTCGGCCGTCAGGGCCTTGTTCCAGAGGCGCACTTCGCCCATCATGCCGTCGAAACGACGCTCGTAGAACAAGTCGCCGTCCGACTGGAGGCGGTACGAGTGGCCGATCCAAAAGCAGCGCTCCTTGCCGTCCGTCTCGTCGGAGTGCGGAATGGCGAAGTTGATCTTGTCGATGATCACGGCATGCCCGTCGGTACCAGATACTGAAGCCTTGACCGTATCCTTCAGCTTGCCGTCGATATAGACGCAGATAGTGCCACGATCGAATGTGACGGCGATATGATGCCAAACGAACAGCTTGAGGTCATAACGGCTGTCGGCCTCGGCCGGAATCTTCCCGCGTGCAGGCGAGGTCTCCTCCTCCGAAACCTTCTTGGCGAAGGCCACCTGCAACTGGTTAGTCGGACGGCCGTCGTCGCCCAAACGGATGAGGAACGTATCCTCGATGCCCATAATTGTCGAGATCTTGCGGTCGAACGAGTTGGCGTAGACGAGCGCTTCGAGCGTGAAGGTCTCCATGTCCTTCACCGCCTCGGTATCAGCCGTCCACTCGGGCCAGGCGCAGTTGTTCTCCATCTCGGCCACGACGTTGATGAGCGCGGCCTTCGAGAAGACGAAGTAGACCGTCCGGGCGCTTTCGAGGATATTCATGCCGTCGGCCGACACGATGCGTACGGGCAGCACATAACGCTGCTTCTCCTCGATGGGCAGATTGTCCAAATTCGTAAAGGCGAAGGTGAGCGGCGCACTCTCCACCATCCCGGCCGTGATGACAGTCGAATTATCCGCGAAATCGTAATAGCCGCCGTTGGCAGGGAGCAGTTCGGCCGTTGGATCGTCGTAGAACATCCGGTAGTGCTCCAACAGACCGGGAGCCTCGGCGAACGTGACCGTGATGTCGCGCTCCCGGGGCTGGGCCATGGCGACGGTAACGTCGCAGCTCTCTTCCCGGGTCACGTCGAGGTTGTCCCGTTTGATAAACACGTCGTCGGTGAACGACGTGGCGGAGATGAACACCTGATTGCTGAAGTGGTGTTTGCCCTCCTCATCCTCCTTGCAGCCCATGAATACGGCTACCAGGAGCAGACACAATGCGAATCCTAATTTATTTTTCATCGTCGTTTTTATTTTCGGGATTGTTTTCGGGCTCCTCTTCGGGCTCGGGGTTCAGGATGCCGAGCGCCTCGCGGATTCTCTTGTATGTTGGCGTATTGAAATAGTCTTCCTGTGCGTTCGATGCGCAGAGCCCCAGCTTATCGCACTGTACAGTCTGGGAGGTTTTCGGATCCATCACCCACTGCGCGGCCACCTGGAGCGAAGCGCCCACCTGAGCGTCGTCGCCACCGTCGGCGATCGACGGCACGGAGGCTTCCAGCACGACCCGGTTGCTCGGAACACCCTCTTCGAGTTGGTCGCGCACCATACGGGAGATAGCCACCGACGACGAGGCACCCTCAGTCAGGATGATGACGTAGTCACACTCCGCAAGAATCGTCTGGTTCTCGATGCTCGTGATGAAGGCGGGGTATCCGCGGAAGAAGAGTAGCTTGTTGGGATTGTCGCGGCGCCACGTGTCCGCCGCCAGGACGAACGGAGCTGCGGCGCTGCTGTCGTAACCGCCCAGATAGGAGACGACGATGCCGTCGAATCCGTATCGGGAGCAGGCCGCAAGCTGCTTTTCAGTCTCGGCCTTGCAGTACTCGGCGAACTTCTCCTCCGTATAGTCGCCCTCGTGCTCTGTACCGAAAGATGCCTCCTTCATGGCGTCCCAGGTACTGCGGATTGTCGTATAGTCCACGACGTTGAGCGTGCGGGTACCCTTCTTCGAACGTACTTCGGCGATCTCGTCCGACAGCGCCGGATGCAGGTCGTCGACGTCGGTCATGAGCAGGTAATCCACACTGTCGGGCATGGACATCGGATGCTGGTTCTGCCGGTTCGGAGCGGTCGAAGTTCCCCGGACGATCATCATCGTCACCAGGTGTTCGCCGACCTTGAAATCCCGGAGCGATGTCAGAAAAGCCGGATCATTCTGATTCATCGGCGGCAGAAAATCTTTGTGTTCGGCTTCCGTCCAGTCGCTGCACGAGGCCAGCAGGGCCGCCGCGGCGAAGAACGGAATGAATATGCGTTTCATGTCGAATTTCGTTTTAATGGGTTAAACGGTGTGTACGGTTATTTGACGGCCGGATTGCAGTCCCACCACATGCGGGTTGCCATGTTATCGGAGCCACCAAGCATCTCCACAGCCTTGGCGTAGTTCTCCGGGTTGTTGGTCGCCTCGTCCGCAGGATAGGACATGCGGCGAGCGCCGAGCGTAAGGTTCCGGATGCCCTGCGAGTTATTGCCCACGGCAGACTCCATGGCCGGAATCAGGTGCGGAAAGCCTGTACGGCGGAAATCAGCCCACGCCTCGTTGCCAAGATGGAAGTTGGCGATCCACTTCTGGATGATGATGCGCTCCTGCATCTCCTCCTTCGAGGCGCTGTCGTTCCAAGCCACCCCCAGCTGGGAGAGCTGTGTAGAATAGGAGGTCGCACCGCCGTTGGGGTCGGTGTAGGATTCCGGAAGAGTGGTGCCGACAAGGTATTCGTCGACGCCCGCAACACCCCACTGTTCGAACGAGAGGCGGACGCCCTGCTCGTAGAAGGTCTTAGCGCTGCCACCCATGTTCCAGCCGAACACGCCGACGGCTTCCGCCTTCAGGAAGGCCACCTCGGCGGCATTCATCCACTGCAACGGAGTAGCCATGCCATCTACGAAGTTGACGCCTGAATAGAGCAGCCCCACAGTGCTGAGCGCTGGAATGGCGATACCACGACGCATGCCCACATACTCAAGGGCATTGTCCCCGGAGAACTGTGCCTTGCTGAAATATTTCTCGCGGCGCGGATCCTCATAACCGTTCATGTAGCAGATGATGTCGGCTGCAGCATGCGAATCGCCGCCCGTCACCGACCCAGCTGGGGAGTTGTACATGCATGCCGTATAGAGCGGATTGCCGTCCTTGCCGAAGGCCAGGGACGAAAGCTGCGCATTGTCTGCGTTCGACTGCATGACACCGACAGAGTGCGCCACGGCCTGTTCGCCCAACTGCTGCGGAGAGAGGCCCTTCGAGCTTACGAAATCGGTGTATACCACCCGCATGGCCAGCCGCAGCTTCATCGAGTTGGCAAAACGGCACCATTTCACGGCTGTGCCGTCGAAGACTTGGTCGGTCGTGCTCGTGATGCTCCTGTCGATGTTCTCGTCCAACAGGGCGATTGCCTCGTCCAATTCATCGAACATCTGCGAATAGACCTTGGGCTGGTCGTCGTAAGCCACCTGGATCTTACCGGTGCTTCCGATCTCGGAATAAGGAATCGGGCCATAAGTGTCCGTCACACGGTTCAGGACGCAGACCTTCACGATCTTGAGGATGGCCAAAACGAGCGGATCCTCCGAAATCCCCTCCACGTTCGACATGTTACTGTACAGTTGCGGGATGACTTTGTCGCTGTACATGAACACGTTCGTCCAGTTGTCGGTCGGGTTGTATTTGGAAATGGTGTTCGTCCAGCCATTGTTCGCATCAGCGTAATAACCGCCCTGCGTACTGCCCAGCAGACAGTCAGTGAACTGCGCCGTATTGACATCCGTCGAGACGACGGTCCCGAACATGGCAGAGAGTCCCGAGGCGATGGCGTAGTCCTTGGCCTCCATCTGCTCCTTGTCCACCTCGTAGGGATTGCTGTTGATGTCGAGGTAATTCTTGGTGCATGCGCCCAGAACGCACACAACTGCGAAGGAGAGCGCCGCTTTTATCAATTTGTCTTTCATCGTGTCGCTGTTTTAGAATTTGAGACGGAGATTGAATCCTACGTTGCGCAATGACGGCATCATGAAGTAATCAATACCTTGATAGTAGTTGCCCGTCGTAGCGATGCTTTCTGGATCGAACGGAGCCTTGTTGTAGAGCATCCACAGATTGCGGCCCACGATAGAAACCGTAATCTCGCAGACGTTACGCAGCAGCTTGCGGGGAATCGTGTAGCCAATCGAAGCCTCCTGCAACCGCACGTTCGTGGCCGAGTAGGTGTAGAACTGCGGGATGGAATTGCCGCCTGCGATGGCCGAATACCAAGTGTAGGCATCCACCACGTCGCCGCCGTTGAGCGTCACGCCTCCGGCATCGCGCGCCGCGGCCGTAACCTCTGACACGCCGTATTGGTCGAGCATGGCCTGCGTACGCGAGTAGACGATGCCGCCCAGACGGGCCGAAATCATGAAGCCGAAGTTCAGGTTCTTCCAGCGGAAGTCGTTGCGCCACGACATGTTGACATCGGGCAGTACGCTGCCCAGCTTGACATACTTATTCACATCCTGGATCGTCTCCGTAGCTACATTTCCGTTCTCGTCGATGTAAATGGCATTGTTCTCGTCGTAGCGCAAATCGCGGCGGGAGTAGAGGTCGCCCAACGTACCGCCCTCCTGCAGTAGGAACTGTGCGTCGCCCAGACCGCCCATGTTGAGCCGGTCGATCGAGAAGCGCTCGCCCGTAGCGTAGTTGATGACGTTGTTGGCCAGCGAGATGATCTTATTCTGATTGGTCGACAGGGTGTAGTTGGTATCCCACGTGAAGTCGCGCCAGGTGTTCCGATAACCCAATGCCAGCTCGATACCCTGGTTACGGACGTTACCCGACTGGATGATGATCTTGGAGAAACCCGTACCGCCCGAGATCTGCGGGTCGAAGGTCTGGTTCGACGTATGCGAATTGTAGTAGGTGAAATCGAGGTTGAAATGCTTGAGGAAACGCATCGTCAGACCCACCTCGAACGACTTGGTGCGCTCGGGCTTGAGGTGATAGGTGGGATACTGCGTCTGCGTGTTCCACGACAGGCCGCTTTCGTTCCACGAATAGAGCGGGTTGGCGATGTAACGCTCGAAGGCAACGCCCACCGAGGCGAACGAACCGCGCAACTTGATATAGGAGAGATTTTCAGGCATGTTGGGAATGAGCTGCGACAACACGACCGAAAGTCCGACCGAAGGATAGAAGAACGACTTGGCGTTCGAATGCGGACCCGCCAGTTGCGAAGGCCAGTCGTTGCGACCCGTAAGGGTCAGGTAGTAGGTGCCCTTGTATCCCACCTCGGCCGAAGCGAAGATCGACTGCGTCTGCTCACGCCAGCCTTCCTGCTTACGGACGGTCTTGGTCGAATTACTCAAGTTCTGAATGTTGAAGACGTTGGCCAGCCCCTGCTTCTCGCCCGACGTACCGTCGGCAATGGGGCCGCGGATCTTCAGGGCGTCGTTCTTCATATCCGAGAACGAAGCACCGATGTTGGCCTGCAACGACCAGTCGTCACCGAACGTTTTATTGATATTGAGCAAAGCATCACCATAAACCTGGCGGTCCATCGTCTTGGTGACGCCGTAAAGGCCGTTGGCGGACTGCTCGGTGAGCTGCACGTTCGAGGAAGCATACATCTTTTCGGTGTAGGTGTTGTGCGAGTTGTCGATGCGGATGCGGCCTGAAACATTCAGCCAGTCGAGGATGTCGTACGACAGCGCCGCGTTGAGCATGTAACGATCCTTACGGTTCTCGCGCAGGTTGCGGTAGTTCGCCCAGTAGGGGTTCTGCATGGTGATGGAGCCGTCACCCATCGGCCAGTACTGTTTCGAAATCTTGTCTATGGGATCGTAGCGCTCATACATTTCGATATCCGCCCAGTCATCGCCGCGCGGGAAGAGGTAGGCTCCCGTCAGAGGGTTGTTGTAGGTTCCCTGATTGATCATGTTGCAGTCTTCCTGCAATATGTAGCTGGCTCCTACGTCCAGTCTCATCTTGTCGTTCAGAAAAGAGGAGGTGTTGCGGAACGTGAAGTTGTAACGGTCATAGCTGTTGTTGGGCACGATGCCGTTGGAATTGATGGCCGCGGCTGAAAAATAGGTCTGGTTCTTCTCCGTTCCGGTCGAAAGCGAAACGCTCTCGGAATTGGCTACGCCGGTACGGAAATAGTCTTCGCGGGGATCGTAGCCGTATCGGTTGGCGCGGTTGAGCCGCTTACCCCAGCTGTAACTGGCCACGTTGATCGGCGTAGTAAGGTTGCCCGTACCGTACCGGTTCTGGAACTCGGGAAGAACGAACGGAGTCATGATCTCAACACCGGCCGTCGCAGTGACGGAGAGCTGCCCCGCCTGTCCCTTTTTCGTTGTCACGACGATGGCGCCGTTGGCCGCGTCCGAGCCATACAATGCAGCTGCCGCAGCACCCGTCAGTACGGAAATCGACTCGATGTCCTCGGGGTTGATGTCCGCAATGGGATCGGTCGTACCCTGCGAACTGAACTCTGTGCCGCCCTCCTGGGCTTTGGTGAACATCGGCACGCCGTCGATCACGTAAAGCGCATTGGAGGTCTGCGAAATGGACTTCATACCGCGCATGATGACCTTCGAAGCGCCGCCGACGCCCGCCGACGAGGCGTTGATGTTCACACCAGCCACCTTACCGTTGAGCGAGTTGATGAAGTTGGCGTCCTTGTTGGCCGTGATGGCATCGGAATTCACCTGCTGCACGTTGTACGACAGGGCTTTCTCGGCACGTTTGATGCCCAGGGCCGTAACGACGACCTGCTCGACCTCGATGGACGAATTGGCCAGCGTGATGTCGAAAGTCGTACGCGAGCCGATGGGCACGACACGGGTTTCGTAGCCGATGAAGCTGACCGACAGTTCGGGGTTGTCGACCGAGGCGGGGACCGTCAGGGCGAAGTCTCCGTCGATGCCGGTGGTCGTTCCGACGGTCGTGCCCTTGATCAGAACGGTGGCTCCGATAATGCCCAGGCCGCCGGAATCCTTCACCACGCCCGAGATGGCCGACGGCCGCGCTGCGGCGACGCGCTTCGACAGCACGATGTTGGGAACCGTGATCTCATAGGTGATGTCCGTGTCCTTGAACAGCAGCGGCAGCACCTCGTTGAGAGGCTTCGAATCGGCCTTGATCGAGACGATGCGTTTCGTGTCGATTTCGTCCGTATAAAGGAAAAGATACTTGGTCTGCTTTTCGATTTCGTTCATGACGGTCTTCATCGGAACCTTCGTCATGTCGAGCTTCACCGCGATTTTCTGCGTTTGGGCCACGGCGGGCGCACCGCACAGGAACACGGCGAGAATTAGAGTAATCAGGCATTTTATCTGCCTAATACTTAAATTTTTCATAAGTTTGCTGATTTAAGATCAATAGGTTAGCAATCGAATCACTGTTTATCTCCCGCCGGCGGACACGACCGTGTCCGGACGCGTCGGCGGTGCAGCATAAAAGTGTCTTGAGGCAGAGGCGGTTTATTCCATAGAGTCGGTTTAGATTTTAGTTATTTTTATGTGGATCGTATTCGTCTCGTCGTCGCGCGTATAGGAGAAGTTATTGGTGATCTGGAGCAGCTTCAGCGCATGGTCCACACCGTCCGACACGCGGATTTTGCCGTGGTATTTGAGTTCGGGCATATCCTCGGGATTGTCGATCGTGATCCGGACTCCGTAATAGTTCTCGAATTTGCGGATCACCTCCGTGAACGACAGCGTGTTCAGGTTCATCAGCCCGTCGACCCAGCGGAAGTCGTCCGGATCGGTTATCCGGTTGAGTTTGAGATGTCCGTCGACCAGGTCGATCTGATCGTTGGGCGAGAGAATGAAGGATTCGCCGCCGACGAGGCGGTTCGAGATTTTCAGCCGCCCTTCGAGCAGCGCCGCCGAGAAATCGGCGGTCCGGGCATCGGCCAGGATGTTGAATTTCGTACCCAGCACCTCGGCATCGCAGGCGAATGTTTCCACGATGAACGGACGGCTGGCGTCATGTTCCACCTCGAACATGGCCTCGCCCGAAATCTTGACCCGGCGTGTCTTTCTGGAAAAGATCGAAGGGTATTCCAACTTGGCGCCCGAATTGAGCCATACGGTCGTCCCGTCGCTCAAGGTGACGGACATGCTCTGCCCGTTGGGCGCGGTAATGGCCATCATGTCCCGGGTACGGCGTTCGAGAATCCGGTCGGCCATATAGTGGCCCAACCCGGCGCATGCGAGCAGCACGGCCGCAGCCGCGGCACTCCATTGAGCCGTTCTCTTCCAGAGCGAAACGGTATGTCTGCGGATACGGGGCTGCGCCTCTCCGGCCAGGATATTGAGGTTGGAAATATAATCGAGCCGATCGAGATACCGCTGGTTTTCCGTTGACGCGTCCAGCCAGTCGAGCACCTCGACGAGTTCCTCCTCCGAGGTCTCGTTTCTCAAGTATTTCTGCAATAAAAGATCGTCCATGTGTTCGTGTTATATAGTAATAACAAACACACGGAGGGGGTAAGTAGTAAAAAATGCAAGTTTTTTTGAAAAAAGATCGGAACGGACTCCTGACAGCCCTGCGGGGCGCTATTTCACCACCGGGACGAGAGTATCAGGATGATCAGCACGGCCGGGAGGTAATCCTTCAGTTCGGAGCGCATCAGGTTGAGCGCCCGGCGGATTTCGAAATTGACATGGCTGACGGAAATTCCCAGTTCGGCGGCGATCTCGCTGTATGTCATATTCCTGATCCGGCTTAACAGGAATACGCTGCGGGTCATTTTCGGCATCTTGCGGACTGCCTGTTTCAGGATGGCGCGAATTTCTTCGGAGAAGAGCAGATCGGGATCGCAGGCCGACAGCGAGCGCACGTCGGCCTGAAGCCGGCGCGTCAGCGTCGAATGCATGTCCTGTTCCGCCCTGCGGTGGCGGATCTGGGCGTTGAGATGGTTCAGGCAGCGGTTTTTGACCGAAGTGAGGATATAAGCCGGCACATTGATGTCCGCCGGCAGGGTTTCATGCATTTCCCAAAAGGTCATAAAACTGTCCGACACCAGGTCTTCAGCGGTCTCCCGATCGCGGACATAGCGGTATGCCAGGGCGATAAAACGGGGCTTGAATTCGAAAAATAACTTCCCGAATTCCGTGGAGGAGATGTTGTCTGTCTTGACGTCTGCCATTTGAAGTCCCGTCTGTCCGGTACACGAAAATACCGGCGAACCCGATTCAGGATTCGCCCATCAAAAATTCCCCAGATCGGAAGAGCACACGTCTAACTCCAGTCACGTGGCCTTATCTCGTATGCCGTCTTCTGCTTGAAAAAA
>ENA-UPSX01000290-UPSX01000290.1-human-gut-metagenome-genome-assembly--contig:-NODE-290-length-14152-cov-44.747567_pt1 | contig 14152 bp, 10 predicted proteins | sample MGYA00250045_ERZ773367 | MGnify/ENA primary metagenome ERZ773367 (study PRJEB29103, sample SAMN06112033) | human gut metagenome | biome: human gut; feature: ankylosing spondylitis patient; material... | reverse complement strand
TTTTCAAGCAGAAGACGGCATACGAGATAAGGCCACGTGACTGGAGTTCAGACGTGTGCTCTTCCGATCTACATTTACTCCGGAATTTGCAGATCGTTTACGCGAAGTCTTTCATCTTCCCAGACAGTTTTCGGAACCACACCACAGAGACTGGTACGGATATGAGCTGGAGAAGCTGACAGGACAGGATTTGCTTCAGGCCAGTGTCGGATGGTCTACCAACTATTACTTGAAGCAGGAGCCTTACACGGACGAATGGGGTGTCGAATGGAAGATTGATCCTTATGAAACTCCGTTTGGCATCGGACATTATACGAACATTGCCCGGAATCCTCTGCGGGATAATGATGAACTGGCAATGGCTTATAAGGCACCCGATCCTCACCGGCCGGAGCTTTATAAGAATGTGGAGCGTCTGGTGAAGGAATATGGCGATGAATATTATATTATCGGGCGTATTCACTGTACCATCTTTGAGTCTGCATGGGCTTTGAGAGGACTTGATACACTGATGACCGATTTTTATATCAATCCGGATCTGACCAATCACCTGCTGGATGAGACCGGAGGCTTCCATAAGGAAGTGGCTAAGAAGATGGCACAGATAGGCGTTGACATGATCTGGCTGGGTGATGACATGGGAGCACAGGATTCACTGATGATTGATCCGGAACTGTGGCGCGAGTTCTTCAAGGGCAGAATGGCCGATATCATCCGCACGGTGAAAGAAATTAAGCCGGATATCAAGGTGGCTTATCATACAGACGGCTGTAATTACGACATTATTCCCGATCTGATCGAAATCGGTCTGGATGTATTGAATCCTATCCAGACGGAATGTATGAATCCGGAGATCCTGCAGGAAAAATATGGAGATCAGCTTTGCTTCTTCGGGGGAGTGGCGGTTCAGTCAACCTTGCCCATGGGAACTCCTGAACAGATAGAAAAGGAATATGCATGGCTGAAAAACTCTGTAGGAAAGGGAGGAGGATGGATTTGTGCTCCGACTCACCATGTGCAGCTGGATACTCCGATGGAGAATTTCTTCCATTTGCTGAAAACTGTAGGAACCATCGGTTAATGCAAAGACAGATTCAGACAAGAGCGGGAAACTGCCGTAAAAAAGGATTGGTTATACTGAAAAAGCATTCTGTGTATGAGATTGAAAAAGATACTGTTGTTGGGAGGTCTGTTAAGTCTGACCCTGACTTCCTGGTCGCAAGACAAGAAATGGGTGGAAGTGGCTTATGACGACTGTGGCGAGAAAGGAAAACAGCCTCATCTGGTTTTGGGGGAAAATTATGAAATGCCGGCTGAACTGTCGGGCAGCACGGCCCAGCGTTCCTGCAATTTCGGCGGGAAGGTGATCTATGCATTCGATAAGATGGATATTCATGCCGACTATCGGATGGAAGTGACTTTTCTGGCCGACAGTGAACGGATCATAGAAATTGTCGCCGATGGAAATCCAGTCTGTGAGTCTATCCATCTTCCGGCGGGAGAGGTAGTAAAGAAAACAATCGATTTGCCCCGTCACTCGTTTGCCTACGGTCAGTTCGTGATGGTGGTGAATCCCGTCAAGGGACCTAATGCCATTATTTCCGAGATCCGGATTTTATCTTCCGATCCGGGACAGCTGGCTGCCGTGTCTGAAGAGTCACGCGAGGCATTGAAGTCGGTTCAGGCTTATGTGGTAGACACTCAGGTGGATGCGGAACAGGTGTTGCCGACCTATGTCCCGGTACCGGCTTCCGTGAAGGATGTCTACCGGAATCAGCTTTCCCTCAATGGGGAGTGGCTGTTCTCAGAACAGGCGGAAGGAGAAGACTGGCATCGCATTATGGTACCGGGAGAATGGTGCATGCAGGGCTTTAAGGTGGATTCAGCTGCATTTGCCCGTTATCAGAAAAACTTTGAAGTGCCGCAGGACTGGAAAGGCAAGCAGGTCATCCTTCGTTTTGACGGAGTTCATAGTGAATATAAAGTGTTTGTCAACCACCGTCAGGTAGGTTCCCATCTGGGAGGAATGACACCGTATGAAGTAAACATTACGGATGCTTTGCAGAATGGAACGAATGTCCTGTCTCTTCAGGTGCGGAGTGAATCGCTGGCCGATATGCTGGGAAGCCTTACCCAATATGCCGCTCATCAGCTGGGAGGTATCACCCGTAAGGTTACCCTGTTCGCTGTTCCTGACATTCATCTCTCGGATCTGCGTATTCAGACAGACCTGGACGAGAACTATCGGGATGCACGTCTGAAACTTTATGTAGCGGTGAGAAACGACTCCGACCGTCCGTCCCGGAAAGTATCTTTGAAGGCCGTTTTGGACAAGCATGAGGCATCCGGTTCCCTGAACTTGCCGGAAATCGCTCCGGGAGAAACCTGGAAGGGATGGCTGGAGATGGACGTGAAGTCACCTTTGCTGTGGGACAATGAGCATCCCAACCTGTACCGGCTTCATCTGGATTTGTATGAAGGAGAAAATTCCATAGCACAGATTGAGAAAAAATTCGGCTTCCGTGAAGTGGAAGTACGGGGAAACCGTCTGCTGGTCAACGGCCGTCCTGTCAAGTTGAGAGGAGTCTGCCGTCATGAGGCTCATCCTCTTTACGGACGTTCGCTGACCGATGAGGAATGGAAGGCCGATGCAGAACTGTATCGGGCTGCCAACTGTAACTTCATCCGAACCTCTCATTATCCTCCGGCAGAAGAGTTCATTGAATATTGCGATGACCTGGGGCTGTTTGTCGAACTGGAAGCACCCGTATGCTGGATCGGTCATCATGCCAATGAGAACTGGCAGAAGCTGAATTATAAGGATGAAAAATATTATGACTATGTTCTGCAGGCTGATATGGAAACTGTACATTTCTACCGGAACCATCCTTCAGTCATTTTCTGGTCGATGGCCAACGAATCCTACTGGAACAAAGGATTTGCACAGGTTGCCGAATACATGAAGAAAGCGGATACGACCCGTCCGTTTGCTTTCCATGATCAGGCCTATGGCGGTTTCAACAATCAGGGCAGTACGGCTCCGATAGCCAACATTCATTATCCCGGACCGGGAGGATATCAGGAAGCGGCCAAAAGTGACCGTCCGATGACGTACGGAGAATACTGTCATCTGAACGTCTATAACCGCAGTGAACTGGTGACTGATCCCGGTATCCGCAGTGACTGGGCCCTGGCACTGGCTCCGATGTGGGAGAACATGTATGCAACAGATGGTGTTCTCGGAGGTTCAATCTGGTCGGGTATTGATGACATTTTCCAGCTGCCGGACGGAAATGCTGTGGGATACGGTGCCTGGGGACCTGTGGACGGATGGCGCCGTCCGAAGCCTGAGTACTGGGACATGAAAAAGATCTATAGTCCGGTCAAGTTACATACCGAAGCCCTGGAACCCGCCCGGAAACTGGTGATTGATGTGGAAAACCGCTATATTTATACGAACCTGAACGAGCTGAAGATCCGTTGGACTTACGGAAAGGAAAGCGGAATGTCTGTACTTGATGTAGCCCCTCAGGGCCGTGGACAACTGGTGGTAGAGGTCAGTGATCCTTCTGCTTCCAATCAGCTGAGCCTGGAATTTGTCGACCCCAGAGGATTTGTGGCCGATGAGTACCTGATTCCGGTGGGTGAGCAGAAGCAGAATCAGGTGGAAGCACCTGCCAGACAACGTACGAAGGTGAAACAGGATAAATCCCGCATTCGCATATACGGAAAGAACTTCACCTGTCTGGTAGACCGTTCTACCGGAATGATCCTTTCCGTGGAGAAAGACAACAGACAGATACTATCCGGAGGTCCGTGGCTGATGGCGCTTCCTCTGACAGGCGGAGGATGCTATCCGAACCATAATGCCGAGACTCCGGTATTCAATGATTTGTGCAAAGGATGGAAAGTAACCGGTGTGGAAGTTTCGGAAGAGGGACAGGACGTCCGTCTGAAAGTCAGCGGATCGTATGACGGTTTCGACGGACAGTATGAAATGATATGCAATGCGAACGGAGAGATCCGGGTTGATTATCAGTTTACGGTTCGTACGGCTGTCAATCCGAGACAATGGGGAATGGTCTTTGAGACCCCTGCCGGATTTGAAGAAACCTTCTGGCGCAGAAAGGGACTCTGGAGCGTCTATCCGGCAGATCATATCAGCCGTCCGTCCGGTACGGCAAAGAGCTTTTATCCGGAAGTACCTGCCGTACAGAATCCCCGTATCAAACCGGCCTGGGCATGGAGCAAGGACTTCAACCAGCTGGGAAGCAACGATTTCCGTTCTACCCGTAGAAACATCTGGTATGCAGGATTGCAGGATGTGGAAGGACAGTCCCGGGTAACGGTTGTTTCTGACGGCCGGCAGCACTGGCGTTCCTGGAAAGAAGGAGAGAAGACCTGCTTCCTGGTGGCAGACTTTGTGACGGCAGGCGACGAAATGTTTTTAGGCAGCCATTATGCGCCTTACCGGAAACCGCTTAAGGTGGGAGACGTGATCAGTGGCAGCATTATTTTGCGTGTAAGATAAGAGCAGATTATGAACACATTCTCCGTTTTAGACAGTGTCATCTTCATCGTTTATGTACTCCTGATCGTGGTAATAGGCCTTTGGTGTTCCCGTACCCGTAAAGGAGGCGTAAAAGACTCGAAGGAATATTTCCTGGCAGGGAATACATTACCCTGGTGGGCGATCGGAGCTTCCGTCATAGCGTCCAATATATCGGCAGAGCAGTTTATCGGCATGTCCGGATCCGGCTTTGCCATCGGACTGGGAATCGCTTCCTATGAGTTTGTAGCTGCCGCTTCCCTGATTGTGGTTGCCGTATTTTTTCTGCCTATCTTCCTGAAGACGAAAATTTATACGATGCCTCAGTTTCTGGAAATCCGTTATGGAAAACCAGTCAAGACTCTATGGCATTCTTCTGGCTGCTGGTTTTTATTTTTGTCAATCTGACCTCCATCCTTTATCTGGGAGCCCTGGCCATTCATAAAGTGGTCGACATACCGGTCGGATTCAGTATTGTCTGTCTGGCTGTCTTTGCCGGAGCCTATGCCATCTATGGAGGACTGAAAGCGGTGGCACTGACCGACATGGTACAGGTGATCTTCCTGATCGGGGGCGGTCTGCTGACTACCTACATAGCCCTGAATCACTATTCGGAAGATGCCGGTGCTATAGCCGGAATGCAGAAACTGATAGCGCAGGTTCCGGAAAAGTTTGACATGATCCTTGATCCCTCCAATCCGGATTATAAATATTTGCCGGGAATCGGGGTCATCCTGGGCGGACTGTGGGTCAGTGCCCTGTATTATTTCGGATGCAATCAGTACATTATCCAGCGTGCCCTGGCAGGCAAAAGTCTTTCGGAAGCCCGTATGGGACTCGTCTTTGCCAGTCTGCTGAAGCTGATTCTTCCCCTGATCGTCGTGATCCCCGGAATCGTAGCTTTTGCCCTGGATGCCCCCCTGGAGAAGCCCGATCAGGCCTATCCCTGGCTGATGCATAACTTTATCCCTTCGGGAGTGAAAGGAATTGCATTCGCAGCGCTGGTGGCAGCCGTGGTCAGTTCGCTGGCCTCGATGGTAAACAGCATCACGACAATTTTCACGATGGATATCTACAAGGAATATTTTGCGGGAAAGGATGTGCCGGAGAAACGTCTGGTGAATGTCGGCCGCTGTTTCGGATTCTTCAGTCTGGTACTGGCCGTACTGATCGCCCCTGCACTGGCCGGTCTGGAACAGGCCTTCCAGTTTATACAGGAGTTTACCGGTTTCATCAGTCCGGGAGCCCTGGCCATCTTTGTCATGGGATTCTTCTGGAAACGGGCAGAGATGAAAGGAGCCCTGGCTGCGGCTGCAGGAACCTTTGTCTTCTCGCTGGTACTTATGCTGTTTTTCCCGGAGATCTCCTTTATTGACCGGATGGCCTATGTCTTTATCCTTTGCGTACTGCTGATCGTGGTGTTTGGACTGTTGTCCGGCAAGAAGACAGATGAAAGAGCAATTATTCTGGAGCCGGGACTGTTTGCCACCACCTGGACCTTCAAGCTCCTGAGCGGAGTGATCCTGGCTATTCTGGGTGTGATTTATTATGTATTTTGGTAATAATTAAAGTCTATAAATATGGAAGAGTTGTTAGAACGAATTGCAAAATGTGTGGAGTTGGGTAAGATTAACGAGAAAACCCCTTATCCCCCTGCCATGAAAGGACAGCCTGGAGCTGATGAGCTGACCTTGCAGGCACTGAATGAAGGAATTTCTCCGTCAGATATTCTTCAGAAAGGTCTGATTGTCGGAATGGAACGTATCGGAGTGAAATTCAAGGCCAATCAGGTGTTTGTTCCCCAGGTGCTGATGAGTGCCAAGGCAATGGGAACGGCGATGAATCATCTCAAGAAGTTCTTTAAGGACGGAAGCGTGCAGCGTAAGGGAACAGTCATCATCGGCACCGTGGAAGGAGACTTGCATGATATCGGCAAGAACCTGGTAGCCATGATGGTGGAAGGAAACGGATACGAGGTGATTGATCTGGGAGTGGATGTAAAGGCTGAGAAATTTGAAGAAACCCTGGAACAGCATCCGGGAGCCTTTGTCTGCATGTCTGCCTTGCTGACCACCACCATGATTCACATGGAAAAGATTAATCAGCTGCTCAAGGAAAAACATCCGGAAGTCAAGACATTTATCGGAGGAGCACCCGTAACGGCGGATTTTGCCAGACAGATCGGAGTCGACTATTATTCAGACGGTCCGCAGGATCTGGTGGAAACATTGAACAAGCTGAGTGCCTGAGAGGTGAAAAAGAGTAATAGGAGGACTTGTTATGAATCAATGGATCAATGAAGTATTTCAGAACAGCAAGCGTGTGGCTGTTCCTGTTATGACCCATCCCGGAATAGAACTGACGGGACACCGGGTAATTGAAGCCGTGACAGACGGCCGTGTACATTATGAAGCCATCAAATACCTGGCCGATCATTATCCCTCTTTTGCCACTTCCACCATCATGGACCTGACGGTGGAAGCTGAGGCCTTCGGATGTCAGATAAACTTTCCGGAAGATGAAGTACCCAGTGTGGTGGGCAGACTGGTCAGTGATGCAGACTCCGTGGCAGCCTTGCAGGTTCCCGATTTGCAGGCAGGACGGGTACCCGAATACCTGAAGGCTGTCCGGCTGGCAGTGGAACATATCACTGACCGTCCCGTACTGGCCGGATGCATCGGCCCTTTCTCACTGGCCGGACGTTTGTATGACATGTCAGAAATCATGGTTGCCATTTATACAGATCCGGAAGTGATTCTTCAGCTGCTGGATAAATGTACGGCATTTATTCTCAAGTATTGTGCAGAACTGAAACGTCTGGGAGCTTCGGGAGTCTTCATCGCAGAACCGGCAGCCGGACTGCTCTCCAATGAAGACTGCATGGCCTATTCCACCGTGTTTATCCGGCAGATCGTACAAACCTTGCAGGACGATGACTTTGCGGTAATCCTTCATAACTGCGGCAACACAGGACAGTGTACCCAGGCCATGGTGGAGAGCGGGGCGGCCGCACTGCATTTCGGGAATGCCATAGATATGGTGAGCGCCCTGCAGGAATGCCCTTCCAGTCTGTTGGTCATGGGAAACATAGATCCCGTCGGAATTATGAAACAGGCCTCTCCGGAGGTTGTCAGAAAAGAAACCCTGGCCTTGCTGGAGGCTACAGCTTCCTGCCGGAATTTTGTATTGTCCACAGGATGTGACGTACCTCCCCAGGTTTCGCAGGAGAATATTGCAGCCTTTTTCCAGGCACTGGATGAGTTTAACTCCCTGTAAGATCTAATCAGGCATCTTCTTTATGCAGCCTTACTGCCGAAGTGCAGAGCTGCGCAATGGTTTCCCGGTGGGTGATCAGGATCAGCGTCTTGTCCTGTACCTGCCGGGAAAGTCGTTCCAGCAGCTTCCGTTCCGTTTCTTCATCCAGGGAAGAAGTCGGTTCATCCAGCAGGAGGATGCTTCCGGGGCGGAGCAGGCCGCGGGCAATTGCAATCCGTTGTGCCTGGCCTTCACTGAGTCCTGCCCCCTGTTCACCACAAAGCGTATCCAGTCCTTCCGGTAAGGTCATGACAAAATCGGCAACAGCCGTATGCAGAGCAGCCTGCAGTTCAGCTTCCGTTGCCTCCGGTTTTCCCAGCAGCAGGTTATCCCGGATCGTTCCGCTGATCAGTGTGTTTCCCTGGGGCACATACGACAAATTGCAGCGGGTGAGGGGAGACACCTCTTCCCTTTCTTTCCCGTTATAGAGTGTCACAGACCCGCGGTCCGGTTTCAGCAAAGCCAGCATCAGTCGCAGCATCGTACTTTTTCCGGCTCCTGTCTCACCGACCACAGCCGTAAGACTTCCCGGCAGGAAGTCGTGTGAGAATCCCTTCAAGACTTTGCGGCTGCTGCCCGGATAGGAATAGTCCACGTCCTTCAGGCAAATACCCAGTCTGCCTTGTAACCGGACCGCTTCCCCCTGTTCTTCCGGCGATAAGGATGAAAGCTCTTCCAGCCGTTCGGTGGCAGTAAATACCTGGATAAAAGCCGGAATCTGACGGCTGAGTTCCACCATGGGACGCTGTACCTGGGCAACCAGCTGCAGAAAGGCGGTCATCATACCGAAGGTGACCGAACCGTCGTACAGACCGAATATCCCCCATAAGAAGGCGGTTGCATATCCGGCGGCAAAGCCTGTCTGTACCATGATCCGTGAGAAAATGGAGAAGTCCGTACGCCGCATCACCTTTCTTTGCAGATCAGCCTGTAAGCCTGCCAGAGCCTGTTCGGCCTGTTCCGTATACTCCAGTGTGCGGATCAGGATGCGATGCTGTATCTGTTCCTGCAGGTGACTTTGTACCTGACTGTCCGTGGTACGGATTTCCCGTGAGAGCCGTCTCATCCTGCGTACATACGTTTTGCTGAAGAGCAAGGCGACCGGCGTGATGAACAACAGCAGTCCCGTCAACTGGGGATCCAGCCGGTAGAGAAAATACAAAGCCCCTGCCAGTTGTACCCCTGTGGCAAAGAGCGCCGGAATGTTCCGGCACAAAGCAGCCGTAATGACCGGTACATCCTCTACCAGACGGTTGAGCATATCTCCCGAATGCAGTTTTTCCCTTCCCATCCAGCGGCTTTCCAGAATACGTCCGAAGAGCTGGTGGCGCAGCCGGTTCCGGAAGCGGATCTCTATCCGGCTTCCCTGACGTGCGCTGATCACTGACAGCAGCAACTGGGCAATGATACATCCGATCAGACAGGCGATGCCTGTATACAGACTGGCTTCCGTATGGCGGGTGACAATGTCAATCAGATACTTGCATACCCAGACGAAGCAAAGTGACACACTCACCTGCAGGATGCCGGTCAGTCCGTTGAGTACAGCAGGCAGACGGAATCCTTTGGAAGTTTTCCACAACCAGCCCAGGCATTCCCTGAGCCGCATTTCCTTATCCCTGTCTCTATACATGCAACCTCCTTTCTATCCGGCAGATGGCCAGCAAGTATCGCCGCAGCGGTCGCAGCCACATCCATAACCAGGCTTTACACTGTTCTGTTACGGATGTACAGCGGATGTAACGGCCGTTGCGGATAATTTCTATGACGGTCCCGCAGATCTGGTCCCGGTTACACAGTTCGGTAGCCTGGAGGTTGCCGTCGCCCATCAGGGTCATTTCATTATCCCGGATGGCAATGATCCGGTGAAGAATATATCCCCTTTCCGGAATCCGTGCCAGCACGATATCACCTCTGTGAACCGTTTTCTTCTTTTGCAGGATGATGCTGTCCCTGTCGCCTGTGATAAAAGGAAGCATGCTGTTTCCCCTGGCCCGCAGTTTCACCCGATGTCCTGTCTGGAGCAGGCTGGTCACTTCGGAAAGCATGCTTTCATTAGGAAGTGTGATTTTCAACTCCAAATTTGGTTGGTCTGTCATGTACTGTCTGAAAACAAACATGGATTCCATACCGCCGGACAGTCCGTAAAGACTGTCCGCGGCAGGAATCCATGAACCTAATTTAATTAAAAATCTGAATTATTCTCCACGGGTGATAACGGCACGGCTCAGACGAGGATCATCGTAGAACATGTTATCCACTCCACCCTTGTAGTCCATGCGAAGCTGTGAAGCCGAAACACCGAACTCTTTGGTCAGGCAGTCGAATACAGCCTGTGCACGTTCCTTGCTCAGCTGTTCGTTTCTCTTCTTGCTGCCGGTACCGGCATCCGAATAACCGGTGATGGTATATACCGTATTCGAGTCGGATGACTTGATTACTTCAGCCAGCATACCCAGGTTTACACGTGCTTCGTTTGACAGTTCACTCTGTCCCATGGCGAAGACAATCAGGCTTCCGGAAGCAACCTTCCTGACAGCCACTTCAGCTGCTTTCTGGTTACCTTCAGCAATGGCCTTCTGCAGACGCTCGTTTTCTTCAGTCAGTTTGTTCAACTGAGCCCGCATGTCATTGATGGCAGCATTGTCATAACGGGTAACCGTCTTGCTGCGATCCCATCCGCGGCGTTTGAACTTGTAAGTCAGACCGACCGTTGCTCCCAGCAGACCGTCAAACTTGGACTGTCCGATTTCCCCGTCAATGGCGTCATCCACCATGGAAGCCCGCAAGTCAATGTTGGCATCCAGTGCATCACACAGACGGAAGGAGTTCAACCAACCTGCACTCAGCGTGATGTTTCCGGCTGTCGGTGCTTCCCAGGTACGCATGTAACCTACACCAGCATAGAAACTGCTGTTCCAGATACGTTTCTCCTTGTATCCGCAGAACAGGTTGGACAGGTTGAACATCACATCAGCCCGTACGTTGTAGTACTTGAACTTGGAGTAATACATACCCTCTCCCCAGTCAGGCACCTGTTCTCCGGTGGAGTGAGCTGCTCCCCAGCGGGTAGCTCCCCGGAGAGAAAGACCGTTGTACATCAGTCGCATTCCGACGCCCGGAGTAAACCATTTGCCGACAGCAATGTCCAGAGAGGGCGAAATACGTTTGCCAAATCCGACCTGTTTGTCATGGTCTCCGAACATCATCTGCGGTCCTGCGCCCACCGTGATGAACCAGTTGTCCCAGAAGTGGTTGGTTTCCACTTTATATTTGTCTTCGGTGTATTCCACTTTTTCCGTGATATCACCGTTTTGTGTTGTCTGCTCCGACTGAGCCAGAGCAGGACTTGCAGCTGCCAGGGTAAGGGCTGCAAAGATTGATTTTTTCATCATAACATTATGTTTTGATTAATGTGTTTTTTGTTTATTACTCTTTTACACAACGAATAGCACAGGCATCGCGACGGCTTGAACTAAAATCACAGATATTGATTTTGTTTTCTGCTCCCCATGGGGTTGAACCGTTCACTTCCGTATAAGAACCGATCGACATATAAGCCGAATAGGCATCGGTTGTTCCCCCAATATTATAAGGAGAAGCTGACCAATATCTGGATGAACCTCCTCTCATCAGTACAGATCCTTGTCCAGCAGACCACATTGTTCCCGTTGATCCGTATCGGCTGCCGGTCTGAGGGTAGAATGTCCCTTCGGTATCCGAGTCATTCTTTTTGAAATAGTAACCATTGTCATACTTGACATAATTGATGTAATCAAGTCTGCTTGTTGTTCCTGAAATTCCAGATGTATTGCCATCATTTCTTTTCACAAATCCTGTCCATGTATATTTGTTTGCCACACGGTATCCCACAGGAGAAGGATCATAGATGGTTTTCACATCCGTCCATCCGGAACATGCCATAGGATCTTCAAGATAGTCAGGATATTTTGGAGTAGTTCCGTTCGTATCTCCCCAAAGGTAATTGTTTGTTTCAGCCATCCAATTACCATGGAAGTTATCTATATATTTCTGTAATTCGGCCGGGTGCTTCACACTTTCTGCTATTGTACCGGTCTGCGAAACATATACGGGGAAAGATGTTTCAACTTCTTCTGCTATTCCGTTCACATAATATGTAGAAGTATTTGGAAACGGATCTTTTCGTCCCCATTGATACAGAGTAACATAAAGAGATGTTGGGGAATGAGCTCCCAAAGTACGATCCATTACAGTAAACTGGTCACCAATTTTGTTAGTATATATCTCATCGGCAGGCATTTCATCGCCTACGCCCCAGATATGCCAGCTCCAGAGGATATCACCAGTCTGGTTATCGCCACTATATACTGCAATCACCGCATTTCCTACGTTCTTGTTCGCTGTGTAATAACAACGTCCGTCAGCACCAAGTCTGACAGAAGACGCATCAATGAAACCGTTCACATCCTGCCACATCAGCTTGGCTGATTTCGGACTGATATATGCCGATTCAGTATGGAATCCGGCTCCCGGAATAATACCTTTCTGCCCATTGCCAATGACAGTTGTGATGAAAGAGTGTTCACCAACAGAATTAATCATATAGCAGTTGGCAGTCTCTTCCTGAACAGGTGCATCATCTATCACAGCCTGATTGTTTTCCAGCACAGTGGCATTCAACGGCATTACGTAATACTTGCCTGCCTCGAAGTCGCAAAGTGCATCTGTTGTGAAAGACACCTCATGTTTGTCGGTCAGGAAAGTGCAATGCCATGTAGTACCCTTCTGTGCACCCGGTGCAGCGACAGCATACGCAATCACAGTTTCCGAGAGTGAAGGTTGGTTTGAGAAAGTCAGATTCAGAGAAGTGCTCTGTGCGTCGGCCACACCTGCAAGACCTTTATCAAGATTGGTAAGGTCGTATGTGTAGCTTCCAGTCACAGGAGCCCCAGTCTCCAGTGTCACACGCTGAAGCTTCTCGTCCACTGACAAGCCTTCTACATTAGTGAGACTGAACTCAAAACGTACCAGCGAAACCATCTGACGCATTTTCAACTGATAGTTTCCGCTACCAAGATTGGCAATAGCATCTGTGGCTTTCACATCATAAGCTGCAATAGAGTTTTCATCGGCATAAATCTGCTCTGTAGGTATTGAAACAGGAACAGCCTGCAGATTCGATACATTATCACTGAACGGATAGTAAGCATACTTGGGAGTATCACCAGCGGTCACACTACCTGAAAATGTGGTCTGAGCAGCAGGCGAAGAGTGATTGCCTGTAAATGCAGCATTCACTGTATTGTCACCAAACACACCCACTTGGTCACCGACCGACCATTCCATAAACAAAGCCCCGTTTTCGGCCATACCTCCCACTTGTGTGCGGGTAGAGTGCAATGCCGAAAAGCCGTCGAGTGTTCCGGTTATACTAATTTTTTCCTGCATGGAAGAAGAAGGTTCCTCCAGCTCTGTACAGGCTGCCATCAAACCGGTAAAAACGAGCAAACAGCCTATCAATCCGTTCTTCTTTTGTTTCATTGATTTGTTAGTTATATAAAAGAGTAAAGGAGGCTGTCCCGGATTTTATTTCCAAAACAGCTTCCTTGTTGAGTTGCATCATTCAATTACATTGCCACCTGATGCATATGAAGCATCAGAAACAGTCTGTCCCTGAACATCATCGCTTGTGATAAGAGGGAACCGGTAGTTGTTATTGATTATAACCGACGGCAGATAAGAGCCACCACCTGATTCATACACCCTGTCAAGAATCACAATATTCATCGGGCCATAAATATTTTCTGCACCATAATTCAATATTTCACTATAGAACCAGTTATTGATATCTGCTGCAAAAGATTCAATATTACCAGCTACACCACCGTTACCATACCCAAATGGTGAGCTTCCACCATTACTATTTGTATAAGAATCACTGCGTCCCTCTATATACGGTTTCTTACTCAATTCCACAGCATCATCCACATAATAACCGTCCAGACAGTTAATATAGAATGTAGAACCTTGCTGGTTATTATTGTCTTCTATGGCAAGTTCAAAGGTACTCCATATATCATTCTGTTTTTCGGTCAAGGATTCCTGCCAATAGACATATTGAGTATAATCTTCATTGTAGTAAGTTCCAGTTCCCCATTCCCAACCGCCATATTTATAAGATGTATACAGGCTAAAGTTCTTCGATTCTTTCACAACACGTGCCCAATCCTGAATATAGATCGGAAGAGCACACGTCTGAACTCCAGTCACGTGGCCTTATCTCGTATGCCGTCTTCTGCTTGAAAA
>ENA-UPSX01000288-UPSX01000288.1-human-gut-metagenome-genome-assembly--contig:-NODE-288-length-14158-cov-32.191961_pt1 | contig 14158 bp, 11 predicted proteins | sample MGYA00250045_ERZ773367 | MGnify/ENA primary metagenome ERZ773367 (study PRJEB29103, sample SAMN06112033) | human gut metagenome | biome: human gut; feature: ankylosing spondylitis patient; material... | reverse complement strand
TTTCAAGCAGAAGACGGCATACGAGATAAGGCCACGTGACTGGAGTTCAGACGTGTGCTCTTCCGATCTCTTTGCTGATGTTGACAATGGCGGTGCAGGCGTTGGAAATGGCGGCGATGATTATGAGCATCCCGTTCTGAAGGATGCTACCGTCATTGACCCCAAGAGCATTCCTGCGGACAAGATCCCGCAGGGCTATGAGCTGGCCGACACTACTCCGGTCGAAATCATTGACAATGGTAACACGCTTTTGGCTATCGTTAAGGTGAAAAAGACGGTCGATACTTCGATCAATGTCAGAGTTACTTTGCAGCTCATCAACGGTACTGCTGATGACAACCAGCGCGTGCTGGTTGTTAAGATGCCCGGCGATGCAGCATATATCTCTACGGACGACATCACTCTGCCTGAGGATTTGATTTGGGCACCCGGTATGGAAGGTGAAAAGCGTCCGATTGGCAGGGCTATCTTCCTGGTTCAGAAGGTTTGATTTCCGAATTTGCATCTCACAGAGCAACGAAAATTCCTTCAATAATTCCCGATACATGCAGAGAGGCTTCCCCTTCGAGGGGAGGCCTTTTTGCGTCCCGCGAGTTATGATTCACAAACCATTCATTGTGTTTTGGCGGGCAGGATGATACAATAGAGAAAAATCCAGAAAACACAAAGGAGCAAGACCATGAAACAATATCCCGGCTATACCCTCGTCAAGCGCGAGGAGTGCCCCGAACAGCACGGGACGCTGACCGTGCTGACCCACGACGTCAGCGGGGCGGCTGTCCTGCTGGTGGAGAACGACGACGACAACAAGGCCTTCGGCATCGGATTCGGTACCTTTCCCTCCGACGATACCGGCGTGTTCCACATCCTCGAGCACTCGGTGCTGGCGGGCAGCGAGAAATACCCGGTAAAGTCGCCGTTTTTGCAGCTGCTCAAGAGCAGCATGGCCTCCTTCCTGAATGCCATGACCTTCCCGGACAAGACGGTGTACCCCTTCGCAACGCCCAACGAGACGGACTTCAAGAACCTGATGGACGTCTACCTCAACGCGGTGTTCTGCCCGCTGGCGATGGTGGACCGGGGCGTGTTCGAGCAGGAGGGCTGGCACAGGGACGAGGACGGCACGGTGAGCGGCGTCGTCTACAACGAGATGCAGGGCGCACTGGCGACGCCGGATGCCCAGCTGCAGAACGCCCTGAGCCGGGCGATGTTCCCAGACACGGCCTACGGCTTCGTCTCCGGAGGCGACCCGGCCTCCATCCCGGCGCTGACTTATGAGAAGTATGTCCGGGTCTACCGCCGTCATTACAGTGCTGACAACTGCTGCATCACCCTCTACGGTAAGATGGACATGGCCGAGAAGCTGGCCTTCCTCGATGAGCAGTATCTGAGCCATATGCCCAAGAGCGTCAGCCGCCCCCGGCTGACGGTGCAGGACGAGCAGACCGGTGTACGGCTGCACATCCCCTACTACACCGAAAAGCCCGAGCCGGATGAGGCACAGTGCGCGCTGGCGTGGTACACCGGCGCGTTCGCGGACCGGGAGCGCCAGCTGGGCGTGGAGATCCTGCTGGACGCCCTGCTGGGTAACAACCAATCGCCCCTGAAAGCCGCCCTGCTGGAAGAAAAGCTGGGTGCAGACATTGATGTGGGCTTCGACGACAGTACATTGCAGCCGACGCTGGAGCTGGTGCTGCGGGGGGCTACCGAGGCGTCGGCAGGGAAATTCGCTGCCGCTGTCCGGAATGCTGTGGACGGCATCCTCGAAAGGGGCATCCCCGAAGAGCTGCTGATGGCAAGCCTCAACTCCACCGAGTTCGCTTCCCTTGAGCGTCCGGGCAGCATCCCGGACGGCGTGCTGGACGCCATCCATGCATCCACCGGCTGGCTCCACACCGGCGACCCGGCCCTGCTGCTGCATACCAACGGGCTGTTCGCTTCGTTGCGGGAGAAGCTGGAAAAGGGGTGGTTCAACGAGCTGCTGCGGGAGCTGTTCGCGCCCGTGCCGGTGGAGGTCATCCAAGTACCCGCCCTGTCCAAGAAGGAAGAAGAGGGCCGGGCCGCCCGCACCGACGGCAAGCTGGTGCTGGACCATCCGCTGACCGCCGCCGACCTCGGCGAGGGCAAGAAGCTGACCCCGGGCCGGAGCGGGATGCTGGCCGGAGCTGAGCTGCTGCATCACCCTTCGGTGGGCAGCACCTACCTGAACTTCTACTACGACATCGGCAATGCAGCGCCGGAGGAGATGCCCTATCTGAACCTGCTGACCGATGCGGTGGACGAGCTGGACACCGGGAAGCACACGGCACAGGAGCTGAACACCCTGCGGAACACATGGCTGGGCCGCAGCGGCGCATGGGTGGACGGCTGGACCGGCCGCCAGCCGGGCCGACCGGTCCATGCAAAGCTGGTGGCCGGGATGAGCCTGCTGGAACGCAGCCTCGAAAAGGCTGTGGAGCTGGGCGGCGAGTGGCTGTATGAAACGAAGTTCACCGGCCCGCAGGCAGAAGCCGCGATGGAGCGGGTGGTCAGCCAGCAAAAACTGATGATGGAGCAGAGGTTCCTGCGGGAGGGCCATAGCTTTGCGTCGATGCGCGCGGCGGCCCACTTCTCGGTGGAGGCTGCCATGAACGAGCGGTGCAGCGGCGTGAGCTACTACCACTTCCTCTGCGGGCTGCTGGAAGAGGCCGACTGGGCCGGACTGGGCCGGAGGCTGGAAGCGCTGCGGGAGAAGGTGCTGGGCGGAAACGCTCTGACGGTCAGCCTCCACGGCAGCGATGCAGCACTGGATACCCTGAAAAAGCTGCTGCCCGGCAGTGCTTTTGCGGCCGGAGAGCGCCGCGCGGCGGTGCCCTACCGGGAAGCGCTGGCCCCGGCGGTGAACGAGGCCTTCGTCATCGACGGCGGCGTGAACTATGACGTGCTGGCATGGCCGATGGAGCGGCGCTTGGAGCGGAAGGTGCTGGCCCGGGTGATGAGCTACGAGTATCTGTGGCACAGCATCCGGGAGGTGGGCGGCGCTTATGGCACCGGCATGGTGACCCAGAACGACGATGTGGAGTATCTCTACACCTACCGTGACCCCCATCTGGCGGAGAGCTATGAGGCCTTCGCCGCCGGGCCGGCAGAGCTGGCGGGGCACGACTATACCGAAAACGATATGAACGAATTCATCGTGGGCGCTGCGGCCAAGCTGGACACCCCGCGCAAGCCCCGGGACGAGGCTGCGGCCACCGACTGCAAGTATTTCTGCGGCATCACCGACGAGATGAACGCCGCCGAGCGGAAGAGCCTGTGCAGTGTGGATGCTGCCGCCCTCAAGGCTGAGGCGGCGGACCTGTCTGTCCGGATGGAGAAGGGCGTTCGGGTGGCGTTCGGCAGCAAGGAGGCCGTGGAAGCCGCGAAAGCGCTGTTCGACCGGGTGGAAACGCTGTAAAAGAAAACGGAGCACCTTCCGGAGACTTTGCGCAGAAAATCGTGCAAAAATCCCCTGTCTGTGGAAAAGAACACAGGCAGGGGATTTTTCTTGCCTGAAAATATTACTGTAGGGATAACACAGTGCAAAAGATACAAATGCGAATCGAAAAGTATGTACTCCTGCGGAGGGGAAAAGCGTGGTATCCTTTTGCCAACGAAAGAACGAAAGGATGTGAGAACACAGGATGGGGCAGGAAAAGCAGGAGGCGTCCAATGGGATGAAAAATCTTCAGAAGGCCGCAGACACCCTGAGCACCATGCTGGTGCAGGAGATCAAGGGCCTGAACATCCGCCAGCGTGCGGCCCGGAAGGAAAAAAGCACCGACACCGGCCTCATGAAGGAGCTCAAGGAGGCCACCGCCGTGCTGAAAGACCTGACGGGCGTGACGAAGGCCCTGAACGACCAAGGAATGGAGGAAGAAGGGCGGGAATGCGGCGTGGTGCTGCTGCCGCCGGTGGAGGAGGCATGATGGAAGAAAACAAGGTGAGGAACATCGTCTGGAAGCCCCAGCCGAGGCAGCTGGAATTCATGCGGCGGCCTGAGCCGGAGGCGCTTTACGGCGGCGCGGCAGGCGGTGGAAAGAGCGACGCCCTCGTCATCGAGGCGCTGCGGCAGGTGCACATCCCCCACTACCGGGCGCTCATCCTCCGCAAGACCTACCCGCAGCTGTCCGACCTCGTGGACAAGAGCCAGCGCTACTATCTCCGGGCTTTCCCGGAGGCGCAGTACAACGCCACGAGTCATGTGTGGGTCTTCCCCAGCGGGGCGAAGATCTACTTCGGCTCGATGCAGCACACGAAAGACCGGACGAATTATCAGGGCAAGGCCTTCGACTTTATCGGCTTCGATGAGCTGACCCACTTCGAGTGGGAGGAGTACAGCTATATGATGAGCCGCAACCGTCCCACCGGCCCCGGTACGCGGGTGTACCTGCGGGCCACCACCAACCCCGGCGGGGTGGGCCACGGCTGGGTCAAGGCGAGGTTCATCACCCCCGCCCCGCCCGGGACCCCCATTGAGGAGGAGTGCACGGTGCAGATGCCGGACGGTACGGAAAAGATGCTCCGGCGGGCGAGGGTGTTCATCCCGTCCAGCGTCTTTGACAACCCCGCCCTGCTGAAGAACGACCCGGGCTATCTGGCCAGCCTCGCAGCCATGCCGGAGGCGGAAAAGCAGGCGCTGCTCTATGGCAGCTGGGACAGCTTTTCCGGGCAGGTGTTCACCGAGTGGCGGAACGACCCGAAGCATTACGAGGACCAGCGCTGGACTCATGTCATCGCGCCCTTTGCCATCCCGAAGCACTGGAAGATCTACCGGGGGTATGACTTCGGCTATTCGAAGCCGTTCTCGGTGGGGTGGTACGCGGCGGACGAGGAGGGAAGGCTCTACCGCATCAAGGAGCTTTACGGCTGCACGGGCCGGCCCGACGAGGGAATGCACATCGACCCGGTGGAACAGGCCCGGCGCATCCGGGAGGCCGAGCAGAACGACCCGATGCTCCGGGGGCGGGTGATCACAGGCATCGCCGACCCGGCCATCTTCGACCAGAGCCGGGGCGAGAGCGTCGCGGATATGCAGGAGAAAAGCCCGAACTTCCTGCATTGGAGGCCCGGCGACCACACCCGTCTGGCGGGCAAGATGCAGTTCCATTACCGGCTGCATTTCGACGGGGAGGGCAGGCCGATGCTGCAGGTGTTCCATACCTGCAAACACTTCATCCGCACCATCCCGAACCTCGTGTACGACGAGAGCAATGTGGAGGACATCGACACCCGGCAGGAGGACCATATCTACGACGAGTGCCGCTATGTGCTGATGGAGAATCCCATTTCGCCGCCCCGGCAGATCGCCGAGCCGACGGTGTGGGATGACCCGCTGGAGCTGCATGGCAGGGCGAGGGTGTATCGGATCTGAGAAGGGACAACCTCTCAGTCTCGCATTCGCTCGACAGCTCCCCTACCGAGGGGAGCCTCTGGCGAAGAGGTAAAGTTCTACGGAATGCCAAGGCCTCCCCTCGATAGGCAACGGCGACAACCGCCGCCAGCGGCAGAAGCGGAAATGCCCTGCGACAGAGGGCAGAAAGGAGTTAAATTGGACGAGATGAGAGAAAAGCTGCCCATCGGGCCGGAGGAGGTGGGCGAGGCGGCACAGATCTTGCAGCGGTATAAGGCAGGCAAGGCGGCGCTGGACAAGCGCCTGGTGGATAACGAGCTGTGGTTCCGGATGGGGCACTGGAAGAACTACCAGAACCCCATGATGGAGGGCAAGCCCCAGCCGTCCAGCGGGTGGCTGTTCAACTCCATCGCCAACAAGCACGCTGACGCGATGGACAACTACCCCAGCCCCAACGTCCTGCCCCGGGCCGAGGACGATGAGGCTGCGGCACAGGCGCTTTCCAGCGTTTTGCCCGTAGTGCTGGAACAGGCCGACTACGAGCAGGTGTACAGCGATACATGGTGGCGCAAGCTCAAGCAGGGCACCGGCGTCAAGGGGGTGTTCTGGGACCCGGAGCAGCGGGGCGGCGTGGGCGAGATCAGCATCCGGCCCATGAACCTGCTGATGCTCTACTGGGAGCCGGGCGTGGACGACATTCAGGCGTCGCCCCATTTCTTCTCGCTGAGTCTGGCGGACTCGAACCAGCTGGAAGAGCGCTGGCCTCAGCTGGCAGGGCACACCGCCAGCGTCCTCGACGTGCCCCGCTACATCCACGACGGAGGCCTTGACACCAGCAGTAAGAGCGTCGTGGTGGACTGGTACTACAAAAAGCTCTCGCCGGAGGGCCGGAGCGTGCTGCACTACTGCAAGTTCTGCAACGGCGTGGTGCTCTACGCCAGCGAGAACGACCCGGCGCTGGCCGAACGGGGATTCTACGACCACGGCAGGTATCCCTTCGTGTTCGACCCGCTGTTCATGGAGGAGGACAGCCCGGCGGGCTTCGGATACATCGACGTGATGAAGGAATGCCAGACCGCCATCGACCGGATGAACCATGCCATGGACGAGAACGTCCTGCTCTCGGCCCGGCAGCGGTATGTCCTGAGCGACACGGCAGGGGTCAACGAGGAGGAGCTGACCGATCTGTCCCGGGACATCATCCATGTGGCGGGGCGGCTGAACGACGACAGCTTCCGGCCGATGCAGACGGCGGGACTGCAGGGCAACAGCCTGAGCTACCGCAACAGCCGCATCGAGGAGCTGAAGGAGATCAGCGGAAACCGTGACATGACGCAGGGCGGCACTGCCGGAGGCGTCACGGCGGCTTCGGCCATCGCTGCTTTGCAGGAGGCGGGCAGCAAGCTCAGCCGGGATATGCTCAAGAGCGCTTACCGGGCATTTGCCAAGGAGTGCTATCTCATCATCGAGCTGATGCGGCAGTTCTACGACGAGGAGCGCATCTTTCGCATCACGGGAAAGGGCGGCGAGAGCGAGTTTGTCCGGTTTTCGGGCGAGGTGCTCCGCGCCCGGCCGGCGAAGGTCGTGGGCGGTGTGGAGCTGGGCAGCCGTGAGCCGGTGTTCGACATCGTGGTGAGCGCGGAGAAGAAGTCCACCTTCAGCCGTCTTTCCCAGAATGAGACGGCCAAGGAGTGCTATCAGCTGGGCTTCTTCGCCCCGGCCAACGCCGATGCGGCGCTGGCAGCACTGGAAATGATGGACTTCGAGGGTATTGAGAAGGTGCGCCAGCGGGTGCGGCAGAACGGCACCCTCGCCCGGCAGCTGGCACAGATGCAGGCTCAGGTGGCCCGGCTGACGGGTCTGCTGGAAGCGCAGGAACAGCCTGCCCCGCCCAAGCTGAGCGGCCCGGCAGAGGAACTGAGCACGGCGGCGATGGCGAGGGCGATGAAGACGCAGAAAGGAGAAATGAGATGATAAAAGTGAACTATACCGAGCTGGACGGCCCGGCAGGCCCCACCTGCCGGTTGGAGGCCTCGGGCCACGCGGGCTATGCCCCCGCCGGGCAGGACATCGTGTGTGCGGGAGCAAGCACCCTGATGCAGACCCTCTGCGCCCTGCTGGCGGGCGAGGAGGGAACGAAGAGCGGCGCATGGGATGAGCCGGACGGCCCGCGTCTGGCGGTGACGGCGGCTGTGCCCCAGAAGCCGTGGGTGGAGGGGGCTTTCGAATTCGCCAAGGCGGGTTTTGCCCTGCTGGCAGAGCGCTACCCGGATCATGTCCGCTTTGCCGACCTGAGCGGCCGGGGCGAACAGTCGATGGTGGACTTGCAGATGTTTGCAGCAGCAGAGGCGGCCGCCGCTCCCGACTCCACCCCTGCCCTCAGCCACGCACAGGCCCAGCAGGCCATCGCCTCCGGCACCATGAGGGCCGACGAGGGCAGCAGGGAGGCTCCGGATGCACCGGCGCAGGCAGCACCGGAAAAGCTGGAAGAGCCGCCCGCACCGCAGGAACGTCCTGCGCCGCTCCCGCCTGTCCCGGGCCTGCAGGCGGGAGAGAACGCCGTCCGCGCCCTCCACGCCCTCCACGCCCGCTGGGCCGCAGAGGAGGCGATGATCCGCCGGGACGTCCCGGGCTTCTCGCTCCGGCAGGAGCTTGCGAACCCCGAGATGCGCCGTCTGATGGAGCTGCCCGGGATGCGGATGGGGGACGCCTACCGTCTGGCCCACTACAGCGATGCGCTGCAACAGACCGCCCGGACCGTGGAGCAGGGCGTCGTGGAGCGCATCCGCCAGCGGTCGGCCCGCCCGGCAGAGAACGGCACCAACCCCGGCGGCGCAGCCGTCACCCGCGCCGATGTAGCCAGCATGACCCGCGCCCAGCGCGAGGCGCTGGAACGCCGTGCGATGCACGGGGTGAAGATCAGCTTCTGAAGAAGACCTCTCCGATGCAGGAGGGGAAAAGCAAGGAAAAGAAAGGACAAATGACATGAAAAACGACAACATGAAGATGGATCTCCAGCTCTTTGCCGACGCTTCTGCAAGCCTGCAGAACACCACCGGCACCATGACCAAGGAAATGAAGACCTTCTATGAAAAGCGCCTCATCGATCAGGCCGAGCCGCGTCTGGTGCACGACCAGTTCGCGGACTACTACCCCGTGCCCCAGAACGGCGGCAAGACCATCGAGTTCCGCAAGTACGACAGCCTGCCCAAGGCCGATACCCCGCTGACCGAGGGCGTGACCCCCAACGGTCAGGCCCTGAACGTCACCACCATCACCAGCGACCTCCACCAGTATGGCGGCTGGACCCCGCTGACCGATGTTTTGCAGATGACCGCCATCGACAACAATGTGGTGCAGGCCACCCGTGTGCTGGCCAGTCAGGCCGGCCGCACCATGGACAGCATCACCCGCGATGTGCTGGCCGGAGGCACCAATGTCATCTATGCTCCGAAGCTGGGTGAGGACGGCACCGAGACGGCTGTCACCAGCCGCAAAGCGCTGGACAAGAGCTGCACCCTGACCCCGAAGCTGTTCTTTCAGGCGGCAGCGCAGCTGGGCGCCATGAACGCTGACCCCGTCGGCGACAGCTACATCGCCATCATCCATCCTTATGCAGCTTACGACCTCAAGACCTGCAAGGAGTTCATCGAGGCTCACAAGTACGCCGACCCCGAGACGATGTACCGCGGCGAGATCGGCAAGCTGGGCAACATCCGCTTTATCGAGACCAGCGAGGCGAAGATCTGGAAGGACGGCACCTGCCCGACAGGTCTGGCGGTGTTCGGTACTCTGGTGCTGGGTGCCCACGCCTATGGCGTCACCGAGCTGGAAGGCGGCGGTCTGGAGCACATCGTCAAGCAGCTGGGCTACGGCGACGACCCGCTGAACCAGCGCGCTTCCGTGGGCTGGAAGGGGATGCGTGCGGCGGAACGTCTGGTGGAACAGTATATGGTGCGCATTGAGAGCGTGTCCAGCTACTCGGGTACTGCGGCGGCGAATTAAGCCCTCTCAGTCACCTGCGGTGACAGCTCTCCCAAAAGGGGCAACGATTTCGACCGCCGCCAGCGGCGGAAACAGGGAGAAATTGTTGGGGCAGCGGCCAGCAGGATGCAAGCAACAGCGAAGCAGACGCTGGGAGCCGCAACCCGGGTGCGAAGCACCCATTGGCAAGCCGGGCAGCTCTGCGCTGGACGAGAAAGGCCCGGTAAAAAACAGAAAGGGCGGGCCTCGCTTACAAGGGCAGGCCCGTGGGAAGGAGAAAGCCATGGAAGAAAAGAAGAATGTCCGGATCCGGCTGTTCAAGGACAACAGCCGCTACAAGGGCGACCTGTTCGTCAGCGTCAACGGCGTGAACTACAAGATCCGCCGGGGCGTGGAGGTGGAGGTGCCGCCTGAGGTGGCTGAGGTGCTGGAGCACAGCCAGCAGCAGGATGAGTACACCGCCGCCCGCATCGCTGCAGCAGAGACTGCGGCCCAGTAAGAGAAACGCGGCCCGGCAGAAACGGCAGAGAAAGGCCGCCGCTGCCGGGCTTTTTTGGAAAAAGCGAAAGGAGGCTTTTTATGACGGTAGGAGAAGCGATGGAGCGGGCCGAGGAGCTGCGCCCGGGCAGCCGTGTCGCGGCCCGGACCCGGCAGCGGTGGCTGTGCGAGGTGGACGGGATGCTGCGGGAGCGGTTCTTCCGCCCCAGCGGTGCCGACAGCCGGGAGGGCGTGGGGGCAGACCTCGCGTGGGACGACGGCCTGCGGGACGACGATGTGCTGCTGGTGCCGCCGCCCTTCGACAGCCTGTACCCCCACTACCTGTGCGCCATGACCGACGCCGCGCTGGGAGAGAACGACCGCTACGCCGGGGAGCAGGCTCAATATAACAGCATTCTGGCCGAGCTGGCCGGGTGGCTGCGGCGGAACTACCGGCCTGCCCGGGGCGGCCGGTGGCGCTGGTGAAGGAGGGATGACAGATGATCCTTGCGAACCGGAACGGCCTGAAGAACACCCGGAATATGCTGCGGGTGTTCGGCGGGCTGAACGAGACGTACAGCTGCACCGAGGCGGAGTACAGCGCGGGCATCAACTTTTCGGCCCGGGACTTCCCGGCCCTGAGCACCCGTCTGCCCCGCCGGAAGCTGCGGGAGACGGCAGAGCTGAACGGGATGTATCACCTGAACGGCCTGCTGATGGTCTGCGGCACCAACCTCATCTACACCCCGGATGACCCCGACGAGCTGGAAGTGACCCTTGAGAACGCGGTGGAGGACGGAAAGAAGGCGCTGGTGGGCATCGGGACAAAAATTCTGATCTTCCCGGACAAGCTGGCCTTCGACACCGTCAGCCGGGAGGTGAGCGCACTGGGGGCGGTGTGGTCGGGGGCGAACGCCAGCATGGAGTTTGCCCCCTGCGACGCCGAGGGCAGGGTCTACGAGGTGAGTGGCAGCGGCCCTTCGGAGCCGGAAAATCCGAAGGATGGGCAGCTCTTCCTCCGGGTGGAGGACCCGGAGAAGCCATGGAGCAGCGAAAGCACGCTGGAGGTGTACAGCGAGGCGTCGGGCAACTGGTCGGCGGTGGTGCTGGACTGCTGCCGCATTTCGGCCAAGGGCGTCGGCGCAAATTTCCGGGCCGAGGACACCGTAGCCCTCAGCGGCTCGGGCGCAGAGCAGGCCGGGCAGTGGAGCGGGCTGGACGGCGACCGCATCGTCTGCGACGCCAGCGAGGACGTCCTGCGGGTCAGGGCCGACCCCGGCGGCGAGTGGTTCTATGGCCGTCTGACCCGCACCGGCGCAGCGGTGCGGTGGGTGAGTCTGGACGGCAGCGTTAGACGGGAGTTCGTCTCGGCGGAGACGGTGAGGCTGGAACGCCGGGTGCCGGACATGGACTATCTGACCGAGTGCGACAACCGGATATGGGGCTGTTCCAGCAAGGAGAACGTCATCTACGCCTGCAAGCTGGGCGACCCGTCCAACTGGTTTTCTTACCGGGGCATCGCCGCCGACAGTTATGCTGTGACTGTGGGCAGCGACGGGGCGTTCACCGGCGCGGCCACCTGCATGGGATATGCACTTTTCTTCAAGGAGAATACCCTCCACAAGCTCTATGGCTCCAAGCCCTCGGATTTCCAGCTGAGCAGTCTGCGCTGCCGGGGCGTGGCAAAGGGCGCGGCCCGGAGCCTCTGCGTCATCAACGAGACGCTCTACTATCTCTCGCCCGACGGCGTGATGGCGTGGGATGGAAGCATCCCCACCAAGGTCTCGACGGCCCTCGACCCGGCCCGGCTGCGGAACGTGAGGTCGGCTCTGGGCGGTGCGCTGGACGGGCGGTATTACCTGCATCTCGTGCGGGGCAGCGGCGAAGCACAGACCGTCCGGCTGCTGGTCTACGACACCGAGCGGGGCTTGTGGCAGGAGGAGGACGTCTGCTCCTACGAGATGACCGGCAGCGGCGGACAGCTCTACCTCTGGGACGGCAAGGCGGTCTGGGCGGCGGATGCTGACCGGGAGGAGAACTGGCAGCGGGCCGACGGCCTCGAAGAGGGCGTGCGGTTCGAGCTGGTCAGCGGGGACATCGGACTGGACCGCCCGGAAGAACAGTATCTTTCCCGGCTGACCCTCCGGCTCGAGGCCGAGGCGAAGAGCTGCTTCGAGCTGGCGGTGAGCTATGACGGCGGGGCGTGGGAGACACTGGCCCAGAGGACGGCCGACGGGCGGCGCAGCTTCGACATCCCCTTCGTGCCCCGGCGGTGCGGGAGTCTGCGGCTGCGGCTGAAGGGCCGGGGGCAGCTTACCCTGCGCAGCCTGACCCGGACGAGCGCCGCCGCGAGAGGCGGTATTCTGGCACAGGAGGTGAACTGATATGGCAAGTGTCACGGGGCTTTCGAAGATCGGCCTGCCCCATCTGAGCGAGAACATGGACGCGGAGGATGCCCGCGCCATCCGCAACTACTTATACCAGATGCAGGAGCAGCTGCAATATGTGCTCTGCAATCTGGACGTGGAAAATATGTCGGAATCGCTGCGCACCCGGCTGAACAGCATCCAGTGAGAAAGGAGAAGCTATGAGCACCGAGAAGAAGAAAGAACAGCAGCTTTTGGAGGAGCTGAGCGCCCGGCCTGCGGCCCGGTCTTCCTACAGCACGGCGGGCCTGAGCAGCCGCAGGGAGGTGGAGAATGCGCTGGCAAAGGCGGAGTACAGCCCCAGCCAGAGTGTGACCGATGCGGCGGCCGACCTGAAGAACTGGCAGCAGAACCGCCCGGGCCAGTACGAGAGTGCCTATCAGGGCCGGATCGAAGACCTCATCGGTCAGCTGCTGGGGCGGGACAGCTTCCAGTACAGCTACGCACAGGACCCGCTCTACCGCCAGTATGCCCGGCAGTACACCCAGAACGCCCGCAATGCCAGCGCGGATGCCGCCGCACAGGCGGCGGCCCTGACCGGTGGCTACGGCTCGAGCTATGCGGTCAGCGCGGCGCAGCAGGCGTATCAGCAGCAGATGGGTGCCCTGAACGACGCTTTGCCCTCCCTCTACCGGCTGGCGCTGGATACCTACAACAGCGAGGGCGACGATGTCGTGACCCGCATCGACCAGCTCAATGCGCAGGAACAGAACGCACAGGCGCGATATAATGCGGAGCTGTCGGACTACTATAGTCAGCTCGACCGGAAGGGAAGCGCCTACAACGCCGCCTATGAGCAGGACTATGGCCGCTATCAGGACTATCTGGGTCGGCTGGACACCCTCTACGGCTATTACTCCGCGCAGGAACAGCAGGCGCGTGCCAAGCGTCAGCAGGCGTTCAGCAATGTGCTGAGTGTTCTGGGCGTCATCGGCGACGCGGTGCAGCTGGCCATCACCGGCACCACCGGCATCGGCTCGCTGGTGGGCAGTCTGGCGAATACCGGCTACAATATGTATGCCAAGGATCGCGCCTATGAGGCCGAGCGTGCTGATGCTGCGTGGAGCCAGCAGATGCAGGAGAACCAGCGGCAGGACAGTCTGGCCCAGCAGAAGTACAAGAACGAGCTGGCCGAGCGGCAGTATCAGGACACCCTGCGTCAGCAGGCGTTCAACAACAATGTCACCAGCGAGAAGCTGAACATTGCCAAGGGCGAGTGGGCGCTCAAGCAGTCCAAGGCGGCCCAGAGCGCCCAGCAGGCTGCGGCAAATGCCGGGGCAAAGAGTGCGGGCGTCTCGGGCGGGGAGCAGGTGCTGACTTTGGGCGGCACGGTCGTGCCCTACAGCGCCGCCCGCCTCTACCGTCAGGGCAGGAGCGACACGGCCATCCGGAGCGAGCTGCTGAAGGAGGGCTACTCCAACGAAGAGGTCCAGAATATCCTGAAGCAGCTGGGAAGCTGAGAAAACGGAAAAAAGGCCGCAGCACGGAACACGAAAGAGCGTTCTGGGCTGCGGCCTTTTTTGTTTTGAGATGTTCTGGAGCTGTTTGTAAAGCGGAGGAGGGAAGCGGCCTACGAGTTGCGGCACCCGGCATCCGCTGCACGGGACGCCCCACGGAGTTACCACGGTAGACATTCCTACAGATTGGTTCGAGTTCCACTGGGCACCCCACGGAGCTACCACAGTAGACATTCCTACAGATTGGAACCCGCGGGCTAAGCGACAGCCCACTGGGCTGATCGCTTACCTCGCCTGCGGCGAGGCCGCCCTGTTCTCGTCCCACTGGACGCCCCACGACAGAAAAAGACCCGCAAGCATATGCTCGCGGGTCTTTTTAGTGGGGTGCCCAGTGGGACTCGAACCCACGGTCTCCAGATCCACAATCTGGCGCGTTAACCGAC
>ENA-UPSX01000283-UPSX01000283.1-human-gut-metagenome-genome-assembly--contig:-NODE-283-length-14281-cov-30.490777_pt1 | contig 14281 bp, 9 predicted proteins | sample MGYA00250045_ERZ773367 | MGnify/ENA primary metagenome ERZ773367 (study PRJEB29103, sample SAMN06112033) | human gut metagenome | biome: human gut; feature: ankylosing spondylitis patient; material... | reverse complement strand
GGCTTTTTGGTAGCCGATCGTCCCGGCTGCGATCCCCAGGAGCGAGAATTTCCGTCCTTTCAGGGCGTAATAGGCCAGCTCCGGGCCGACCGTCACGGTGTTTGCCTTTACCAGATCTCGGTTTAGATTCCGGTAATTAAGGTTTGCCCCCACCTTGAAAGCCTTGTACACCTTTCCAAAACCGAACGTCCCCTGCACCTGACTTTCATCCACGATATAGCCCAGCTTCACGTTCATATACTGGCTTCCGATATATTGTGCCCTGCACACGGCCACCAGGCACAAAAAGAGCGATAATACGGCAATTTTTCTCATAACCTCATTGATTTACTTGTATCGTTACATTCTCTTTCACTGGCAGACCGTAACGGCTTGAAACGGTAAACTCGATCACCGCCTGTCCGGTCGCATCCGGCCGGAACGTCACCAGGTTGTTTTTTTCCAGTGCCACGCCCTCGCCCCTTGTCGCATCATACCCGGAAATATATACCCGGCCGCTTCCCTTTACGAACCTGGCCGACGCTTTCACCCTGTAAAGTTCCGTATCAAGCTGCAAATAAAATTCCGCTTCCTCCGATACCAGCATAAGATCCGGCACGTTCCGGAAGCGTATGTTTATCTCCGGGCTGGAAACTTTCAGCTTGATGCTGTCGGATCGTGTCACCAGTTCGCTGGCTACCCCCATGACGATATACGCCTCTCCCTCGGTTGCCGGGATAAAATCGAAATCCAGCCGATTGTTTGCCTTGAAATCATATTCAAACGTTTCTCCGGGGCTGTATTCGTTGTTATCCACCAGGATAACGCCGTCCCCGTCCCTGACCTCAAAGCGTGTCAATATCTGATCCCCGTTGTCCGGATCGAGATCCGAGATCGTAAGGGTGCAATTAACGGGCTTCCCCACTACGGCCGTACCCACGTCTATACTTTTCAGCGTCACGGAAAAATCCCGGCTGACAAGTTTCAGTTCGTCGTCGCAAGACGACAAAAAGACCAAAGCGCACAAGGCGGTAACTAATTTTCTCATACGATTTATTTTATTTGTTCACGATAATACGATCAAACAGAGCGTTCAGATCCACCCCTTTGCTCCTTAGAAAAGCGATGTATTTCACCACCACGGGGGCGGTTTCCGACTGCTCGATGTTGCAAAGCTGCTGGCGGCTGATCCCCATTTCCTCGGCAACACTTTTCGCCGTCAGGCTTAGCCTGATCGCATAATTACAGTTTTTCCTTTTCTTCCGTTCGGCAGTGCGTACCGCCATGCCCTTGTCTTTCCAGCCTGTTCCCGTCTTTTCCCTTTTCTTTCTCGTCCCTTGTTTTTTCTCCTTTTCCTGCCGTTTTCCCACGCTTTTTCGCTCCGTTTTCTCCGGCCTGCGGTGTAATGTGATGACACATGGTGTAATGTGTGTCCTAACATATTGCAAATCAATTATTTATCAATTTTTCTCCTATATATTTGCGGTGACAACATGAGTTATCAACACTAAAAATCAAAAATTATGGCAAAGAAAAATGCAAGAGAAGAACCCCCGAAACCGCAGGTCTCCGAAAACGAGCAGATGAGTGACATCGTGTTCATCCTTGACAAGATGGAACTGATTCTGGAAGCGGTGTCGCAAATCGGACAGGACGGAAAATTCAACACGGTAGCCGCCGACAGGCAGAACCGGAACTCCTTCCTGAAGATTGACCGCTATGCAGACGCCTTCGAGAACTTCATCAAGAACTTCTGGAGCCAGCTGAAAGACCCGACACGCTTCGGAATCCTCTCCGTCAAGGAAGACAGGCTGGACGACCCTGCCGTACAGCAGGCCATCGAGGACATCGCCGCAGGAAAAAAGACAAAAGCCGTGGAGGAATTTCTCAAGCAGTACGAGATTGTTCCGCGCAACAAGGAAAACCAAAGTATCAACCCCAAAAACCAAGAAGAAATGGCAAAGAAAAATGAAACCCAGCAGCAGGCTGCCGCAGCTGACAGCCAGCCGCAGAACCAGTCCCCCCAGTACCGTTACAACGAGTCCATGATCAACTGGGAACAGCTCAAGAATTTCGGAATCTCCCGTGAATACCTCCAGGAACGCGGACTGCTCGAACAGATGCTCAAGGGCTACAAGACCAACCAGGTCGTGCCCATAAGCATGAACTTCGGCTCGGCCGTACTGAGAACGGACGCACGTCTGTCCTTCCAGCAGTCCATGGCGGGCGAAGTGGTGCTCGGCATCCACGGTATCCGGCAGAAACCCGACCTTGACCGACCGTACTTCGGACACATCTTCTCCGACGAGGACAAGAAGAACCTGCTCGAAACGGGCAACATGGGGCGTGTCGTGGAACTGAAAGGACGCAACGGGGAATATATCCCATCCTTCATCAGCATCGACAAGCTGACCAACGAGGTGGTCGCCATGAAAGCGGAGAATGCTTTCATCCCGAGGGAAATCAAGGGAGTGGAACTGACAGAGCAGGAGCAGAATGACCTGCGTGAAGGCAAGAAGGTCTATGTAGAGGGCATGATCGCCAAATCCGGCAACGAGTTCAACGCCTTCATTCAGGTGAATGCCGAACGCAGGGGTGTCGAGTTCATTTTCGAGAACGACAAGCTCTTCAACCGCCAGACACTCGGGGGCGTGGAACTGACACAGAAACAGATTGAGGACCTGAACGCTGGAAAAGCCATCTTCGTGGAGGGAATGCAGCGCAAGGACGGCGAGGTGTTCTCCTCCTACGTGAAGTTGGACGAGGCGACAGGCCGCCCGTCCTACACCCGCTATAATCCGGACTCTCCGGAAGGCGCACGCGAAATCTATATTCCCAACGAAATCAACGGGGTGAAGATTACGGCGGAGGAACAGCAGCAGCTCCGTGACGGCAAGGTGATTTTCCTCAATGACATGGTGAACCGCAAGGGAGAGGAATTCTCCTCCTTCATCAAGGCCGACCTGGAAACGGGACGCCTGAGCTACTCCCGTACGCCGGACGGCTTCGAGCAGCGCGAGGATTTCAAGATTCCACCCAAGGTATGGGACGTGGAACTGACCAGACAGCAGCGTGCGGACCTGCAGAGCGGAAAGGCCGTGCTGGTGGAAGGCATCAAGGGATATGACGGGAAGACCATCTCGCAGTACGTCAAGGCGAACTTCAACCAGGGGCGTCTGGACTTCTACAACGAGAATCCTGACCGCAAGCGTGATGCCTCGCAGCGCAATGTGGTGGCCAACAGCCAGCGACAGGAACAGGGAAACCGCAAGTCAAAAGGTGCGAGCATTGCCTGACAACAGGTTACTGAAAAATGAATGTTGAATCAAAAAAAGAAAGAAATATGAAAAAGGAAAACGGAAACGACATGCCTTTCAAGGCTGATGAAGTGAACTGGGACGAACTCTCCGGTATCGGTATCATGAAGGACGAGCTGGAACTCTCCGGCGAAATGGACACCCTCCTCAGGGGAGAGAAAACGAAAGTGATGTCCCTGAGCCTCGTGCTCCTCGGCGTGGACGTGGTGATGGACGCCACGCTCCAACTGGTCCGTAAGGGCGAGTCTGCACTCCGAACAAGCCGCCCCCGACCTGCTGCAAAAATCACTCGACGCCTCCGGCGTCGGATGGTGGCAGCTCGACTTCGGACAGCGCGAAATGACCTGTTCGCGGCTGGCGGCGGACCTTTTCGGCGCAGATCGCACCCGCATTTCGTTCGAGGAGGTCTACCTGCTGCCCGGCGAGGAGCACCGGGCGCGCATTTACACCCGCTGCGCCGCCCTCAAGGTCTCCGACTCGCTCGACGAAACGTTCGTCACGGCCAACGGCGACAGATGCCTGCAAGTCAGAGCCGTGGCTGCCGCCAACGATCCGCTGACGGGCGTCCGCTCGGTTTTCGGAACCGTCCGCCGCGTTACGGAAGGCACTCCCGAAAATGCCGAACTAGCCTCCATCAATCAGAGTTACAAGGCGACGCAACGCAATTACAGCCACCTCGCACAACTGATCGAACACCTGCCGATCGGCTACCTGCGCGTCAACATCCTGCGCGACAAATCGGGCGAAGCGGTCGACTACCTGCTTTCGTACATCAACCAGCAGGCCGGCAGGATACTGGGCATCCACACGCAGGGCCATGCCGGAAAGACGGCCCGCGAGGTGGGAATAGATCCCCTGAAACACATCCCCACATTCGAGCACATCCCCTCCTGCTCCTTCTGGGAGCAGACCGGGAAAAGCCCGGACGGCAAACGCACCTGCCGCTGCCTGATCTACAACACGCCGGGCGACGACGACGAACTGGTCATCCTGCTCGAAGACATCACCGACGCCACGCGCAGCCGCGAACAGCTGGACGATTTCGAGCATCTCTTCAACCTGGTTTCGGACTTCGCGCACGTGGGCTGCGTCAGCTACAACCCCCTTACGGGAGAGGGTTACACCAAGGGTCCCTGGGCCAAAAATTACGGCGAAGCGGAAAACACGCCCGCCTCACAGATTCTCGGCCACTGGCGGCAGGTCCATCCCGACGACCGGCAACACCTTGAGGAGGAGTTCGAACGCCTCAAAACCGGAGAAATCCGGACTTTCGTCAACGAAGTGCGCATCGTGAGCGATCAGGAGCCGATGCGCTGGATCAAAATCCACCTGCTCTGCCGCGACTACCGTCCGGAGGAGGGCGTGATCGACCTGGCGTGCGTCAACTACGACATCAGCGAACTCAAACGCACCGAGGAGGAGGAGCTGCGCGAAGCGAAGAAGCGCGCCGAGGAGTCCAACAAACTCAAGTCGGCGTTCCTGGCCAACATGAGCCACGAAATCCGCACCCCGCTGAACGCCATCGTCGGATTCTCGGAGCTGCTGGCAGACGAAAGCAGGCACGAAACCCGCCGGGAGTACACCGACATCATCCTGCGCAACAACACCCTGCTGCTGCAAATCATCTCCGACGTGCTGGATCTGGCGCGCATCGAGTCGGGACGCACGGACATCGAGCGCACGCAGTTCGACGCCCGGGACTTATGCCGGGAGGTCGCCGACTCGCTCCGCCTCCAGCGCCGGCCGGGCGTGGAACTGCGCGTCGAGGAAGGGCTGCCGGAATTCCCCGTCACGGAGTACAGGAAGGGGCTTGCCCAGGTGCTGAACAACTTTACGCGCAATGCACTGAAATTTACCGAAAAAGGATCGGTAACGATCGGATTCCGCCGGATTCCCGGCCACATCCGTTTCTACGTCCGCGACACGGGCATCGGCATCGCGCCCGAAGACCGGGAACGCATCTTCGAACGTTTCGTCAAACTCGACACCTTCACCCAGGGGACCGGGCTCGGGCTGTCGATCTGCAAGTCGATCGCCGAACAGCTGGGCGGCTCGGTCGGCGTCGACTCCGTGGCGGGCGAAGGCTCCTGTTTCCGGATCGACATTCCCGCGGGGGAGTAATCCCCAAAACCCGCGTCCGTCCCGGGCGCAGAACCGGACGGGAAACGACCGGGACGGTCATCGCCCCGAAGCCGGACGCGGACAGCCCCGACGAAGGGAAGGCCCCCGCAGACCCCGCTTCCCGGAACGGACATCCATAAATCGAACGCTTCAGACCCGTTTTTCAAATCTTTTTTATATCTTTGCCAATTGTCAGAAAATTAGCGAAGAAATTTCTACCGATATGAAGTTCAAGGAGTATAAAGGCCTCGACCTGGCAGGCATAGCCGCCGACGTGCTCGGCGAATGGGACGCACGCGACACGTTCCACAAAAGCATCACGACCCGCGAGGGCCATCCCACGTTCGTATTCTACGAGGGTCCCCCCTCGGCAAACGGCATGCCCGGCATCCACCACGTCATGGCCCGCACGATCAAGGACGTATTCTGCCGCTACAAGACGCAGCAGGGCTACCTCGTGCACCGCAAGGCCGGATGGGACACTCACGGACTGCCCGTGGAACTGGGCGTCGAGAAGAAGCTCGGCATCACCAAGGAAGACATCGGCAAGAAGATCTCCATCGAGGAGTACAACCGCACGTGCCGCGAGGCGGTGATGGAGTTCACGGGCAAGTGGGAGGACCTCACGCGCAAGATGGGCTACTGGGTCAACATGGACGACCCGTACATCACCTACGACAACAAATACATCGAGACGCTGTGGTGGCTCCTGAAGCAGCTCTTCGACAAGGGGCTGCTCTACAAGGGCTACACCATCCAGCCCTACTCGCCCGCCGCCGGAACGGGTCTCTCGACCCACGAACTGAACCAGCCCGGCTGCTACCGCGACGTGAAGGACACGACCTGCACGTCGCAGTTCCGCGTGATCCGCGACGCGAAGAGCGAGAAACTCTTCGAAGGAATCGAAGGTGAACTCTATTTCCTGGCCTGGACCACCACGCCGTGGACGCTGCCTTCGAACACGGCGCTGGCCGTAGGCCCTGCGATCGAATACGTGAAGGTCAAGTGCCGCAACCCCTACACCGACCGGCCGCAGACGGTCATTCTGGCCAAAGAGCTACTGGGTTCCTACTTCACCAAGAAGATGGAAGGCACATACGAGATCATGGAGGGGAGCTGGAAAGGTCCCGAGCTGGAAGGCATCCGCTACGAGCAGCTGATCCCGTGGGTGAAGCCGGAAGGCGACGCCTTCCGCGTGATCGTCGGCGACTACGTGACCACCTCGGACGGTACGGGCATCGTGCACATCGCCCCGACGTTCGGCGCCGACGACGACCGTGTGGCCAAGGCCGCCGGCATCCCGCCGCTCTTCATGGTCGACCGCGCGGGCAAGAACCAGCCGATGGTCGACAGGCAGGGCAAATTCTTTTTGATCGAAGAGCTCGACCCGGAGTTCGTGAAGACGCACGTCGACGCCGCGAAATACGGGGAGTATGCGGGCCGCTACGTGAAGAACGCCTACGACGAGCGGCTGAGCGAGACCGACCCGACGCTGGACATCGACATCGCGGTGATGCTGAAAGCCGAAAACAAGGCCTTCAAGATCGAGAAGCACACCCACTCCTACCCCCACTGCTGGCGCACGGACAAACCCGTGCTCTACTACCCGCTCGACTCGTGGTTCATCCGCACCACGGCGCTGCGCGAGCGGATGATCGAACTGAACAAAACGATCCGCTGGAAACCCGAATCGACCGGAACGGGCCGCTTCGGCAAGTGGCTCGAAGGACTGGTGGACTGGAACCTCTCGCGTTCGCGCTTCTGGGGAACCCCGCTGCCCGTATGGGCCACGGAGGACTACTCCGAGGTGAAGTGCATCGGTTCGGTCGAAGAGCTGATGGCCGAAATAGAGCGTTCGATAGCGGCGGGCGTCATGCAGGAAAACCCGTACAGGAATTTCAGGGTCGGCGACATGTCGAAGGAGAACTACTCGACCGAGAACATCGACCTGCACCGCCCCTATGTCGATTCGATCGTGCTGGTCTCGTCGAAGGGCGAGCCGATGAGGCGCGAATCGGACCTGATCGACGTATGGTTCGACTCGGGCGCCATGCCCTATGCGCAGGTGCACTACCCGTTCGAGAACAAGGAGGGCTTCGGCCAGGTCTACCCCGCCGACTTCATCGCCGAGGGTGTCGACCAGACGCGCGGCTGGTTCTTCACGCTGCACGCCATCGCCTCGATGCTCTTCGACTCGGTGGCTTTCAAGAATATCATTTCGAACGGTCTGGTGCTGGACAAGAACGGCAACAAGATGTCGAAACGCCTGGGCAACGCCGTCGATCCATTCGAGGTGCTCGACACCTACGGAGCCGACGCGACGCGCTGGTACATGATCTCCAACTCGCAGCCGTGGGACAACCTCAAGTTCGACAGGGACGGCGTCGACGAAGTGCGCCGCAAATTCTTCGGAACGCTCTACAACACCTACTCGTTCTTCGCCCTCTACGCCAACGTGGACGGCTTCACGGGCCGTGAAGAGGAGGTTCCGATGGAGAAGCGTCCCGAAATCGACCGCTGGATCATCTCGCTCCTGAATACGCTGGTGAAGAACGTTACCGAATCTCTCGAAGACTACGACCCCACTCCGGCGGCCCGCGCCATTCAGGAGTTCGTGGGCGAAAACCTCTCGAACTGGTACGTGCGCCTCAACCGCAAGCGGTTCTGGGGAGGCGGCATGTCGGAAGACAAACTGGCGGCCTATCAGACGCTGTACACCTGTCTTGAGACCGTCACGATGCTCGCAGCGCCGTTCGCACCGTTCATCTCCGACCGCATCTTCACGGACCTCAACGCCGTGAGCGGCCGCCACAAGGACGAATCGGTGCATCTCGCGGCGTTCCCGACGGCCGACGAACGGCTGATCGACGCCCGCCTCGAAGAGATGATGTCGCTGGCGCAGAAGGTCTCGTCGATGGTGCTGGCCCTGCGCCGCAAAGTGTCGATCAAGGTGCGCCAGCCGCTGACCAAAATCCTGATCCCGGTGCTCGACCCCGCGACGGCGGAGCATATTTCGGCCGTGAAGAACCTCATTATGAACGAGGTCAACGTGAAGGAGATCGAGCTGATCGAAAAGACCACGGGGCTGATTACCAAACGCATCAAGCCCAACTTCAAGACCCTCGGGCCGCGTTACGGCAAGTGGATGAAGCAGATCGCCGCCCTCGTCGCGGAGTTCTCGCAGGAACGTATCGCCGAGGTGGAGGCCGCGCCGGAAACGGTGCTCGACCTCGGAGCGGAGCGGATCACCGTGACGCCCGCCGACTTCGAGATCACCTCGGAAGACATGCCCGGATGGCTCGTTGCCTCGGAGGGAAAACTCACCGTGGCGCTCGACATTACCGTCACCGAGGAGCTGAAAGCCGAAGGTGTGGCACGCGAGTTGATAAACCGCATCCAGAATATCCGCAAGGACTCCGGATTCGAGGTCACGGACAAGATCCGCGCAGAGATCGAACAGAAGCCCCTGGTGGCCGACGCAATCGCCCGATTCGCCGGTTACATCGCTTCGCAGACCCTCGCCGTGGAGGTCCGTCCGGCAGCGGAACCGGCAGGCGAAACGGTCGTCGAAACCGACGTGGACGACGAACCGCTGCGCATCGCCGTGACGCGGATATAGCCCCTTGATATATTCCGGTAAAATTTGGTAATATCGGAATTATTGCTTAATTTTACAGTAAACCTTAAAAGAGAGGAGATTATTATGGCAGACGAAAGAACCAGATACAGCGACGCCGAACTCGAAGAGTTCCGGCAGCTTATCCTGAAAAAGCTTGAGAACGCGCGTGCGGACTACGAGCTGCTGCGCGCCACGATCACCCATACCGCCGACAACGATACGGAAGACACATCGCCGACGTTCAAGGTGCTGGAGGAGGGCGCTGCAACTCTTTCCAAAGAGGAAAGCGGTCGTTTGGCTGCCCATCAGATGAAATTTATCCGCAACCTCGAAATGGCGCTCGTACGCATCGAGAACAAGACGTACGGCATCTGCAAAACGACCGGAAAGCTCATTCCCAAGGAGCGGCTGATGAAAGTGCCCCACGCCACGGAATGCATCGAGGCCAAAGAGGGCCGCAGATAAGGCGGGGAAGGGATGACCCCCATTCCACGCTGAACGGAAAATGGAAAAAGACGACCTTCGGGCCGTCTTTTTCGTCTTCTCCGGGGGAGGGCGTCGCGGCAAAGAAAAGAGAGGGATGGAAAACACCGATTATAAGCCATGCGGGGAGCTGCACCCGCCGCCGAGACGGAATAATCGGGATATGGGTATCGAATCCTCAATTTAGGCCCCTGTGTCGCACTTTTTGCCGAAAAAATCCGTTATCTTTGACACAATGTTCGCCCGGTTCTGCATATTTTCCCTGATCCTGATTGGGGCGGCAACGGTCCTCTCGGTCCGTGCCGCAGGACCCGGCACGCACGCCCCCGACCGGTTCACGCCCGACAGCGCCCGCGTGGCGAATCCCGATGCATCGGCGCGCAACCAGCGCCTCTACGACAGCATCCAGTCGAAAACCAGCCGGCGCGCCGTGCCGCGCATGCTTTACCGGATGCTCTTCGTAAAACCCGTGCTCGACACCACGATGAGCGGCCGCGTCACCGACGAGAGCCGCCTGCTGGAACCCTACGCCGGGAAAACCATCGGCGACATCACCATCGAACGCCAGCAGGTTTTCGACCCCGGCGGCAACCGGCTCGAACGCATGGCCAACAAAACCCACATGCTCACCCGCGACCGCGTCGTCCGGCGCGACCTGCTGTTCCGCTCGGGCGACAAGCTCGACCCGCAGCTCATCGTGCGCAACAAGCAGCTGATCCGCTCGCGCGACTACATCTCGGACATCGACGTCACGGTGCTCCCCGACGCGGTGGACTCGACACGCGTGAACCTCCTGATCACCACGCGCGACAGCTGGACCATCTCCGTCGACGGAGGATGGCATTCCGAGGGCCGGACGATGGTGGGGCTTTCCGACGCCAACATCTTCGGATCGGGCAACAAACTCAAATTTATGACCAACTTCAGCCGCAAGGACTTCTCCTACGGCGGCAACATGGTCGAATACGAAATCCCCAACCTGCTCGGGACCTTCTACACCGCCGAGATCGGCGGAGGGCGCGACTTCTACAACTCGACGCTCAACATGGGGCTGCGCAAAGAGTTCCTCAAACCCACGGACTACGAGATAGGCCTTACATACAGCGACATCAAAGCCAAGCGCTACATGATCGAACAGGACACGTCGCTGCTGGTGAAGGAACGCAACCTCGACGTCTGGGGCGGCTACTCGCACTACCTGCGCGGGATCAAATCGAGCGTTTATCTCTCGGGACGCTACAACTACCGGCGCGTGAGCCGCAGGCCCCTCGTGGCCCCGGACTACAACCCCGCGCTGCACGACCAGGACGCCCTGCTGGTCGGCGGGGGTCTCTACCGCGAAAAATTCTACACGGCCAACATGATCTACGGATTCGGTACGCGCGAGTATCTCGCGACGGGCTACAAGGCCGAAGTGACGACGGGCTATTCGTGGGGCGAATTCAACGACGCCCTCTACCTCGGCGCGAGCTACGAAACGGGTGGATTCCGCGGACTGGGCTACATCATGGGCGGCTTCACGCTCGGAAGCTACATAGACCTCGAAAACGGCATGTGGCAGCGCAGCGCCGTCGATGTCGACCTGCGGTGGTTCTCCAACCTTTTCCTGTTCAAGCGCAGCCGCATCCGCCAGTTCCTCGCCTTCAACTACACGCAGGGCTGGAACCGTGCGACGGGCAGCGACGAGAGCATCCGCTTCACGCGCACCGACGGCCTGCAAGCCCTCAAGGAGTACATCATCGGAACCAACCGCATGATCCTCAACACCGAGACGGTGGTATTCACCCCCTACCAGCCGCTGGGATTCCGCATCGCCGTCTTCGGGTTCGCCGACTTCGGGCTGATCGGCTATTCGCCCAATATCTTCAAAAACGACTTCTTCACCTCGTTCGGACTGGGCGTGCGGCTGCGAAACGAACGGCTGGTGTTCAACACGATCCAGATCCGGCTGGGTGTGGCCTTCGGCAAACGCGGGCTGGTCGAGAGCGAATATTTCCGCCTTTCGAACCCGACACGCATGGAGCAGTACCGCTACCGGCCGACGCGGCCCGAGATCGTCGAATTCAAATAGGCACGCACAAAAAAGCGGAGGATTCCGTGGAATCCCCCGCCTTCGTGAACTTTTTATCTGCTTATGGTTTTTCCTTTAAGCCTTTACCTGCGGGCGCGGATCTCGACCACGCCGTTGCGCCCCTTCTCGCCGTAACGCTTCACGGCCTCGTCGCCCTTATAGACCTCCATACGCTTGATCTTCCCGGATTCCAGCCGTTCAACATCCTCTTTCGAGGCCTCCCTGCCGTTGATACGGATCAGCATGCCGTCGGGAAATCCGCCTTTCAGCGTAACCTGTCCCTTATAAACCGACACCGAACTTTCCGGAGTGCCCTGAATGGTCACCTTATCGGCATGCCCGGCGTCCGCCGAAAGTTTAAGCGACGTTCCCACCGCTTTCTGCGCTTCGGAAAGCTGTGCCGAAGTCTCCTTGCGGGCCGCTTCAAGCTCCTTCTGGGCCTTGTCGAGCGCTTTCTGGGCCTGCTTCCAGTCATCGGAACTCATATACTTGCGGGCCAGTTTCAACCCTTCGCGGGCGGCTTCGATCCCGGCTCTCCCGGCTTCGATACCCTCCCGGGCCGACTTCGCGGCGGCTCTTTGCGCGGCAGCCGCCTGTTTGGTCGTAATCGTTATCACGCCCTCATACCCCTTGTCGGCAAACTCCCCGGGGAGATTCGTGCCTTTGATCACCGACATGCTTTCAATCTGATCCGGGTCGAGCGATTCGATTTCAGACACTTGTACGCCGTCGACGATAAATACAGGATTCGACTCGACCGACGAGCCGTTCTCGACCTTGAACCGATACGATTTCGCGATTCCGGCCGTATTCACCACAACCGTTCCGTCTTTCGGCCTCGTACCGTGACCGATCACCCGCACGGTTGTCGACTCGTTCGTCCCGGCGCTGTCCGCCCGGGTGACCGTCACGACTTTGCCTTTCAGTCCCGGGACCTGCGCCCCATCGCCCGGTTCTCCGGTCTTTTTGAGCGTTACAAGAATCACGCCGTCGGCGGCCTTTTCGCCGTACACAGCCATCGAAACGGAATCCTTGAGCACGATGATCGCCTCGATCCGGTCGGCAGCGAGGCTGTCCATCGACTTCACCTCCCGGCCGTCGACCAGAATCAGCGGTTGTTGCCCATCGGAAAAAGATTTCGACCCCCGAATGTAAATCGTACTGGTTTCTTTTTTACCTTTGTCTTCCCGAAAGACATAAGCGGTTTCGGCGAAAGCCCCCAGGGCGACGGCCGTGAGCGGCAGGAGCAGGAGCGCCCTGGCCCCGGCCCACCGCGACGATTTTTTACGCAACATCATGGTAATACGATTTTTAAGTTTACTGTGATTAAAGCTGTTGGCAATCGAGTACCACCTCCCGCCGGCAGCTTTCTTTATTAACAACATCTGGTAACTCCGGGCGTCGACGCCGCTGTCGAGCACCGCCTCGTCGGCTTCGTATTCGTGGATGGCCCGCAGTTCGCGGCGCAGCAGCCACATCGCGGGGTTGAACCATTGCAGGCAGCCCGCAACGTCGGTCACGATCAGGTCGAGCGAATGACGCAGCCGCAGGTGCGCCCGTTCGTGAAGCAGAATCGCCCCGCCGTTTTCAGCCAGGTCTCTCTCGGACATCACGATATAGCGTCCCCAGCTGAAAGGCGTCACAGGCCGTTCCGTGCGCACCAGCACAGCCCCGTCCTCCAGCCGTTCGCGACGTCCGCCGCGGATCAGACGCAGGACTCCGATGAGCGAACAAAGCGTCCACAGCAGCGTGGCGGCCGCCCCGAGCAGGAATGCCGCCCCGGCGAGCATCTCCCACGGAAAAGGTTCGGAAAGCGGTTCGGCGAAGGCCGTCGCAACAGCCTCCCCGTCCGGGATTTCCGGCAGGACGGGGATTTCGCGGTAAACCGTGATCACGCACAGCGGCAGCACGAACGAGAGGAACATCGCCCCCAGAACCACGATCCGGTTGAAGCGGTGGAAGGTCTCACGGCTCAACAGCAATTTGAAAAAGAGGTAGAAGACAGCCAGGCAGACGCCGACTTTCAGGCTGTAAATCATCAGGTCGTACATGGCGCTACCGGTTTTGATTTTCGATGCGGTCGATCAGGCTGCGCAGTTCGCCGAGCGAGATCTTCTCCTCCTCGACCAGCGCCGAGACCGCCCCGAGGTAGGAATTCTCGAAATAGCGGCTGATCACGCTGCCGAGCGTCGAGCGCGAAAACTCCTCCTCGCTCACCACCGGATAGTATTGGTAGGTGCTGCCGAAGGAGTTGTGGGCGACATAGCCTTTGGCTTCGAGCGCGCGGACCATCGTCGAAAGGGTGTTGAAATGGGGTTTGGGATCGGGCGAAAGGGCCACCAGTTCGCGTACGAACAGCGGACCGTGCTCCCAGAAGCAGCGCATCAGCTCCTCTTCCCTGCGTGTCAGTTTTTCAGGATTCTCTTTCATATTTCACTCAAACAAGCGTTATCAGGTATCGTTTTCAGTTGAAACGGAGGCATTCCAGCATACGGCGGCGCAGCAAAACGCCCGGTCCGGTCCCGATGCGGCGAACGGCGCCCTCGCGGCCGACGATCCCGCCGAATTCGTCCCACGACTTCCCGGACACGCCCGGCCGGCAATGCTCCCTTCGGAACAGCCAGATCGGAAGAGCACACGTCTGAACTCCAGTCACGTGGCCTTATCTCGTATGCCGTCTTCTGCTTGAAA
>ENA-UPSX01000279-UPSX01000279.1-human-gut-metagenome-genome-assembly--contig:-NODE-279-length-14379-cov-23.743672_pt1 | contig 14379 bp, 10 predicted proteins | sample MGYA00250045_ERZ773367 | MGnify/ENA primary metagenome ERZ773367 (study PRJEB29103, sample SAMN06112033) | human gut metagenome | biome: human gut; feature: ankylosing spondylitis patient; material... | reverse complement strand
TTTTTTTTTTTAATGATACGGCGACCACCGAGATCTACACTCTTTCCCTACACGACGCTCTTCCGATCTGAAAAATCCGTTTGTCTTCCAGAATTTCCAAGACTTTCATCCTGGTTGGGGATGTCGGACGCGTGTTGACGCCAGAGAACGGTATGTCATTCTGCAACTCACGAACTTGATACCGACGGTGAGTTCTTCGGGGGCGGTGCGTGACCTGATACATTTCTGTGCCCACCACCGCTTGACGCTTACTGGCGTTTCTGGCTCCTTGGCACAGGTCGAGTCTTCCGAAGCGAATGTTACAATTCGTCGCTACGGAGAATGAGGGGCAACACGTTGCGGTTGGATGCGCCTGAAAATCCGTTCACCTCTGGTCCCCTCCAACCAACGACTTCATCATGATTTCTCTGAAAGACCTTGGCTTTGGAATGCGGCAGGTCCCGACCCAGGACGGATCCGCCGTCCATCAAATCGACACACCTTTCCGACTTGCCGAAGACGCGCCGTTGGAAGCCTACGTTCAGACGTTCGAAGGAGAGGTTCGGTTCTTTGACGACGGACTCAATGTGCACACGTTACTTGCCCTCGGTGTCAGCTTCGAAGACGAGTCCTCATGGAACCGTCTTCAGGACTCCTTTCAGGGGACGGGCGTGGTTCTTCATCCTTCCGGCCAGATCGAAATGATTGCGCCGCGAGAACGAACCGAGGAAGCCTGCGCCCGATATCTGCTGGCTCTCACGCAACTCGTTTCCCTGCCGGCCGGCAAGAACTGCCCGACGGATTGCGATCGCAAGGAATATGTCGCCAGGGCGGCGCTTGCCTTTCGGTGCCTTCTTCCCAAAGCGGAAATGGAAAGTTTTCCCGCCCTGCAGACGGCAAGGGGTGCGATATCCTTTGATCTTCGCGTTGACGGCCGATACGTGGACGTTCTTTCCGTAGATGCCGTGCCCTCCCACGTGGGGAAGATCGAATCCCTGCGGCGCGAGCGCCCCGACGAGCAGACCCTCGCCGTCGTCATCGACGAGGCGGACGCGTCGGGGAGGGCGGTTGCGGAAATGAAATCGATCGAAGGTGCGATCCCCGTAGCGCTTCTCTCCGAACTCGAAGCGTCCGCCTTGAGACCGAAGCGGCAACCGTAACCCGACCCCGATCCCTGCGGCATATCCCGTTGCCGGAACCTCATACATTCTTCGCCCGACAGATTTCCTCAGCATTCCCGACTCATGCACCCCCACTCCTACCGCTACCTCTCCGCCATCCTCACTGCCGGCAGCATCTCCAAAGCCGCCCAGACGCTCGGCATCTCGCAACCCTCGCTCTCGCAGTTCGTGCAGCGAATCGAAAAGGATCTCGGGGCCGAAGTCTTCGACCGCTCCACGCGCCCGCTCACTTTGACGGAATCGGGCCGGATCTTCTTCGAAGCGGAAAAGCGCGTCGCGGAAATCCGCGAGGACTGCCGCCGCGCGGTGGAGGACATCCACGGGGGCGAGCGCGGACGCGTGGTGATCGGGGCGTCGGAATACCGGGAGATGTTCTTTTTGACGGAGGTGCTCCCCGTCTTCAGCGCGGCGCATCCGGGGATCGAAATCGCCCTTGAGGAAGGAACGACCCGTGAACTCGAAGACTTCGTGTGGACGGGAAAGACGGACGTCTCGCTCGTCATCTCGCCTCTTGCGCAGCCGGGCCTCGAAGCGGTGGAGATCTATGAGGAACGCCTTCTTTTGGCCGTAAGCGAGAAGAGCCCCCTCATTGAAAAGGCACTCGCCCTTTGTCCCGAAGAGCGCTGCGGGGACGAGTTCCCTCCGTTTCCCTTCCGACTGCTCGCCGACGAACCCTTCCTCGTCGTGCGGGAGGGGCAGCAGATCCACGATCTCTACCGCACGCTCGTCGCCGAGACGGGCGCTTCGCCCAAGATCGTCCTGGAGAGCGAATCGCTCACCGCCGCGCTGGCGCTTGCGGGCGCGGGGCTCGGCGCCACGATCGTCACCGAAACGCTCGCGAGACGAAGCGCCGCCGCGAAGCGCGTGCGGTTTTTCTCGATCGACCCCGAGGTCCCCGTTCGGAAGGTCGTGGCGGCGTACCGGCCGGCACGCTATTTGTCGAAGGCCGCGCGCCTTCTCATCCGAACCATGCGGGACGTGGCGCAGGAGAAGTTCTCCCGCGGGTGAGACGAGAGGCGTTTCTCCCAGTCCGGTCCCTTCCGGACGCAAAACGGGCGCCCGAAAATCCGGACGCCCGCATTGCCTGATGTTTTCGTCGGAAGAAGTGCGTCAAACGCCTCAGTCGAAGTAGTCGACGTGACGGTTGATCTCGTCGACGATCGGCTGCTTCTTTTCGTTGAAGACCTTCTTGTTCTTCTCAAAGAGGTTCTGCCCCTTCGTGTCGATCGAAACGATCATCGGCCCGAAGTCCTTGACGCGCATCACCCAGATCGACTCGGGCATGCCGAGCTCCTCCCAGTGGTGCTCTTCGACTTCTTCGACCTTGCTCGCGGCAAGGACGGCGCAGCCGCCCGGCCACACGCAGTGAAGGGCCTTGTGGTCGCGGCAGCCCGCTTCCGTGTTGGGGCCCATGCCGCCTTTGCCGACGATGATCTTGACGCCCGTGTCGCGGATGAATTCGCGCTCGAACTTTTCCATGCGCATGGAGGTCGTGGGCCCGATCGAAACGACCTTGTAGCCGCTTCCCGACTCGTCGCCGCAGGGGACCATGATGGGACCCGCGTGGAAGATGGCCTTGCCCGCGAGGTCCACGGGGAGCGGACGGTGCTGCTTCACGAGACGCATGTGGACGTCGTCGCGCGAGGTGATGAGGTAACCCGAGAGGTAGACGATGTCGCCGATTTCGATCCCTTCGAGATCTTCGTTTTTGATCGGCGTCGTGAGATGATGCGTTTTCACAGTTCCACCCCCTTGTAGGAAAGCAGTTCGTACGACATGTCGGCGTGGATGCGGATCGCGCCGCGGCGATGACCCCAGCAGCCGACCGAAACGCCGACGGCGAGGCACGACGGATGGCGCGCGGCCGTCTCGACGTTCACGCCCATGACGGAGCCTTCGCCCGTGAGGCCGCCCGGGCCGATGTTGATGCGGTTGAGGCCGTCCTCCACCATGCGCTCGAATTCCGCCGCGCGGGCGTTCGGGTTGTGCGAACCCACGGGGCGCATGAGGGCACGCTTCGAGAGCGTCGCCGCGACTTCGACGGAACCGGCGATGCCGACCCCCACGAGAAGGGGCGGGCAGGCGTTGACGCCGCGCTCGCAGATCACGTCGAAGATGAACTGCACGACCGCTTCGTAGCCTTCGACGGGCATCAAGACCTTGGCCGTGCCCGGAAGCGAGCAGCCGCCTCCCGCCATGTAGGCGTAGATCACGGCGTCGGACGAATTCGGAACGATTTCAAGATCGATCCAGGGGATGCGGCGGCCGGTGTTGTCGCCCGTGTTCTTTTCGTCGAAGATCTGCACGGCGTTGTGGCGAAGCGGCGCCTTGACCGTCGCGCGGCGCACGGCCTCCTTGAGACAGGCTTCAAGTTCGTTTCGGATCGGAAAGTCGGCGCCGAGTTCGATGTGGTACTGGATGACGCCGGTGTCCTGGCAGAAGGGGACGTTTCGCTCCTTCGCCATTTCGAGATCGGTGAACATCGCGTCGTAGACGAGCGTGGCGAGTTCGCTCTTCTGAACGCGCCGCATGGCTTCGAGCTTTTCGAGAACGTCGTCGGGAAGGCGCTTGCCGAAGAAGGCCGTGAACTTCGCCATGACGTCCGTAAAGCGCTCGGCGAGCTGAGCTTGGTCGGACATGGGGAATCTCCTTGGGGTCGGGGATGACGATGCGGACCGCCTCGGGGAGGCGGCCGCAACCAACTACGCCTAAAGTCTAAGGAGAACTAACCCATAAGTCGAATATTGAAAATGTTATTTGTTCGATAGGCCTAAGACTATGGATTGCCGTTTTGCTTTGGTAAGGCGGGGGAAGAGGGGACGTCGTGCGTTACGACGGGGGCCGGGTGGAGGTGCCGGCGGGGACCGCCGGGCTTTCGCGTTTCTAAATCTCTTGCGGGGACCCTTGGCGTCTCCGCCGTTTCCCGACCGTTCGGCCGAAAATCCAAAAATGGCAGGACCGGGTACGGAACGACGTGTGGTGCACAAAGGGTGGTCGCGAAACTAGCCGCTTACGCCTAACGCAGTGCGTTAATCTTGGCAAATATCTCTTCCGGCTATTGTTTGAAATGACAGATATCCCATAGAAAGAGTGGGGGAAAATAGTGATCGTCCGCGTAGCGGTTTCTCCGGGGCAACCGTCTGGTGCGAAATGGGAGGAAACGAAAACATCCTTCGAATAACGAGCATTCGACAACGCAAAAAACGCGAATCCCGCGTCGTCCGCCGTGATTCGTGAGCGATCTCAGAATCTTCGGGGGAAGGAACGTGTGCACGGACCTCTCAAGAACGAGAAGAGGATTCCAAAATTATGTTTGCCTGCGATCGGGACGGATGTTCCGGGTACGGAAAAGGCCGACCCGTTTCCAGGTCGGCCTCGTGAGCATCTCGGGCGGGCGGCGGCCGTGGTTTTGCCTCGCCGCCCGCAGAGTACCAACATCATGCCGGCGACGCGCGGTCGCCGGCCCTTGGGTTACGCGGCCGTCGCGGCCGATTCGCCCGCGATGCGGCCGTACGTGAAGGCGTCGCCCAGCGCGTTGCCGCCCACGCGGTTCGTTCCGTGGATGCCGCCCGTCACTTCGCCCGCGGCGTAGAGCCCTGGAATCACCTTGCCGTGACGGTCGAGCACCCGGGCCTTGACGTCGATCTTGACGCCGCCCATCGTGTGGTGGCGCGCCATGCCGATCGGGCCCGCATAGAAGGGAGCCTTTTCGATCTTGTGCGCAAGCATGCGCGGCGCACGGCCGAGGGGATCCTTCTTCGTGTCGACGGTCTTGTTGTATTCCGCGATCGTCTTCTTGAGCTCTTCGGCGGGAACGCCGATCTTGCCCGCGAGCTCTTCGATCGTCTGCGCTTCAAAGAGCGTGCCGTCCGCAAGAGCCTTCTTGTTCGTTTCGCCCTGGAACTTGTTGTCCGCGGCAAAGCCTACCGAGTCGGTGAGCGGATAGACGGTCTGTGCGGTCTGCGCGAGCGTCGCGTCGCGGATCACGTCGCGGCGGGAGTCTTCGGCGACGAAGCGCTTCCCTTCCTTGTTGACGAAGATCGAGTACTCGATCACCTGAATAAGGTTGCCCTTGGACTTGTAGCCCGGAGCCGTGCCCGGGATGCACTGGATGTAGTCGAGTCCGATCGCAAGCGCTCCGATGTCCTGCATGGCGACGAGCACTTCGCCCGTGGCGCCGGGCTGGTTCGTGGTGGAGAGCTTGGTGAGGCGCGGGTCGAAGTAACTGCACATTTGGGCGTTGTAGGCGTAGCCGCCCGCGGTCGCGACGACGCCCTTCACGGCGCGCCAGTATTCCTTCTTGCCGTTCACTTCGACTTCGACGCCGAGGACGCGGCCTTCCGAGGGATTTTCGCGGATGACGGCCGTCACCTTGTGACCCGTCTTGACTTCGCCCTTTAATTCCTTCAGGCGCTTGAGCATCGCCTCGATGTAGGCGTAGCCCTTCTGACCCTGCGGATTGCGGCAGCGCGGCCAGAGACCGCCGTAGATCTGGTAGATGGGCGTGAAGGTGACGCCGAGCTTGCGGAACCATTCGACCGTTTCCGGCATCTTTTCGGCGTACTGGGTGACGAGCGCCGGGTCGGCGCGGAAGTCGCCCGCGGCGAGCGTCTGTTCGGCGTGAAGTTTCGGCGAATCTTCAATGCCCGCCTTCTTGGCTTCCTCCACGACGGCGCCGTTCATGCCGCCGCCCGAAACCATGGTGTTGCCGCCGGGCATGCCGAGCTTTTCAAGAATCGCAACCTTCGCGCCCTTTTCCAGCGCCGTGATGCCGGCGGCAAGACCCGCGCCGCCCGCGCCCACGATGATCACGTCGACGGTGTGGTCCCACTTCTTGGGAACGGAGCAGAGGTCGGCCGCGCGGGCCGCGCCCGCAAGACCGACGGCCGCGACGGCGGCGGTGGAGCCGAAGAATTGACGACGGGAAATATTGCTCATAACAACTCCTTTTTTGGGACGGGGCGGACGGAGTTGGCTCGTACGGGCACTTGGATCCGCCGCGCGGCCCGTCAAGAGAAAATTTTCTTCGTACGCTTTCATGCTAGTCGCGGGAGGGGAGGAAAGTCATTCGACCTTTCCCTATGTGGGTTGTATGAAATCGTGAACGAATGTTCCAAAGTGTGTTGCGTCGATGATCCGCGCAGGCGGTTTTCGGCAGGTGTGTCGAAGGGGTTTCCCTTCTTTGCCGGGGCTTGTGTTGACGTTGTTCCGGAGGGCGCTCAATAATGTTTTTCTCTTTGATTGTGCCGCATTCCCTTCATTGCCTCCATGTCAGAAATTGAATTCACCCCAAAGGACCTCAAGCGTTCCGTTGTGGATTGGCTTCTTGAGAGACATCCCGCCGCCGTCGCCGACTACCAGCGCTCCTACGCATGGTCCGAGAGTCATGTGACGGCCTTCACCGAAACCCTTCTCGACGAGTTGAGCGGGGAGGGGACGGGGGCGCCCGACATCGGGGTCGCGGTGGTCGAGACGACGAAGTACGACGAGCCGGAAAGGGAAGTGAACACCGTCGTGGACGGTCAGCAGCGGCTGCTCAGCTTTGCTCTCCTCTTGATCGAGTGGTGCGGCGACGTCGTCCTACGTGCCGAAGGCGACGAACGGAACCGGTCGACTCGTCTTCGACAGCTCCTTCATCCGCACAATCTGCAGAGCGTCATTCACGCCCGCCGAACCGTACGAAAGATCCGCAATTTGCTCTCCCGGCGTCCGGCGCTGACGATGCTCCCTGCGCAAGAAAGACTGACTTTGCTTTCTTCCGTGACTTTCTCCGTCGTGGAATTCGAACGTAAGGCCGGCGACAGCCCGAACACCGCGGTTTCGAACTTCTTCGAACCGCTCAACACGACCGCAAAGCCCCTGAACGGAGGACAGATCCTCAAGGCCCATCACATGGGGCGGATTCTCAAGGACGAGCCGCGCCAAACCTGGGCGTGCCAGTCCCGGTACGAACAGTGGTTTCGCCGATGCGCGGGGGAGGACTTCGAGTTGCGGCCCTTCGAGCCCGTCTGTTTCAATACCGGCGAGCGCCTTTCCATCGAGCGCTTCATCGATTCGCCCGCCCAGGACGCCCGCTACAAGCTCGGCTGCGGCTTCGTGCAGGCCGTTCAGGCGTTGCTTCTCGGTCAAGGCGACTGGTGGCGGGAGATCGCCCGTCAGGACAAGGAGCGCAGGCTTCCCTTTGAGCGGCTCGAAGGGACGAGGCGAAACGCGGCGTCGAACGACCGTCCGTGGCGTGCGGCCGAGCCGCTCGACTTTCCCGAAGCCGAGGGATTTTTCCGCATGACGGCCCGACTCGGGCGGATCTACGACGCCTATTGCCGGGAACTCTCGACGCTGCCCTGCCTGAAGGCATGGTCGGAAAAGAACGGTTTTGCCGATCGTCCTCTGTTGAAAGACGACGATCTGGACCGACGACCCGCAAGGTTCGTCGTTTCGGCGGCCCGCCGTCTGGCCGCTTTCGGAAACGTTCTCGAAAAATGGAGCGCCGAAGGGGCGCGGCTTCAGGAGGAAACGGCGCTGCGGGCCTTTTGCCGTTTCGAAGAGAAAAAGCCGGCGGCGATTGCCGAACAGTTTCTGCGGGCAAAGTCCTGGCTCGGCATCGGCGATGAAGGGGAAAACTTTCACGTTACCTTCGGATTTCTCGGCGTAGCGCCGATCGCCGTCGCACTGTTGTGGAGCGACCGTTTCCCTTCTTCCGAGTCGGACGAAGACATCATGAGGCTTCTGACGCTGCAGCTTCTCTTTGCCAATGTTCAGGCGCAGAGCCGCAGCGTCCTGGGGGCGCTCGCGGTTCCGGAAGTCGTCGCCGCCGCGCATTTTTCCTCGGATTCGCAGGGAGCGCTCTGGCGTTTCCTGAAGACGGCCCGTTTTGAGGGCACGGTCTGGCCCCGGGCGCTCGAATCGATGCTCGAGCGGATGCCGGGCGGCCGCGAGGCGGTCCCCTCCGGCGTAATGCCTTCCGCCGACGAGACGGCGGCCCTCGCCGAACTCCGTTCGATCCTTTCCCAATACCTCAGTTTCTGACCGCACCATGGCGCACCGCACTTTCGTCAACCACTACGACTTCACGGCCCGGGAGTTCCTCTCGGGACCCGACAACAAGCTTCGCCGAATCGTCGCCGAGTCCGAGGGAGGGCCCACGCTCAACATTCCCTTCTGGCAGCGCGACTACGACTGGGGAGAGGAGCAGATCGACAACTTCCTCTCGTCCGTTCTGAAAGCGGCGCAGTCGAAGACGGATCTTTACCTCGGAACGCTCGTCTTCGGCATCCACTCGCGGCATCCCGACAAAGTCCTCGTAATCGACGGCCAACAGCGTCTGCGAAGCATTCAGAACCTGCTCATCCGTTCCCGGAAGTTTTTCGGAGACGACGTGCATTCGGCCGTCCTGCCGCTCTTCCACGGCCTGGGCGAAGCGGAAAGGCCGATTCAGACGGACGAGGCGGTGGAGGCGAGTTTATCCTCTGACGAACAGAGGAAGGTCTTCACTCTTGACAGCCTCAAGGGCAAGGGCTTTGACAAAACGCCGCCCGAGGCGTGGCTTACGTGTCTGAAGTTCCGCGTAGTCCTCACGCGTTTCGAGAAGGACGACGAAGTCGGCAAGGATCCTTTCGACGTCGTCATGTCGAACCTTTTTGCGAACGTGAACCGTCAGGCCAAGCCCTTGGACGACATCGACGTCGTGAAGGCGAAGCTTCTCTTCGGACTTCGAAAATTCGGGTGCGAAAACGAGGCAGAAGTTTTCGCCCGCGAGTGGGAGACGGCGAGAATGCTGCAGTTGGTGCCCGCCGAACGGGCGGATCGGGCGCTCCTCGACTCCGACGTTCTCGACGACAAGATCGAGGAAACTCTGACTGCCGTGCCCTACGACCCCGAGACGGTCCGGGTGCAGTTCTCGCGCTACCTGCTCCTTGTCAAGGCCTTTGCCGAAGGAGCGGAAAAGCCTGACGACCGGGAGTATCGGGAAATCGCGGAAGAGGGGATTTTCGGGAACACCTTCGGGGACCTCTGCCAAGGGGAGAACCGCGGGGCGCTTCTCACTTTTGCAGAGGCTCTCAAAACGGTGAACGACCTCTTTCTCACGAACCGGGACTTTCTCCTTCTCGCCCGCCGCAACCGAGTGGAAATAAAGGAGGAAGCGACGCAAGCCGAAGGGACGAAGAAAGGGGCTGAAGCGGAAAAGCGTTCGTCCCTCACGCCCGCGCAGGATCGGCTGCTTCTTTTCCAGGGCTACGTGAGCGGCGGAACGACGAGTCCCAACTGGTTGGCGCACCGGATGCTCATGCGGCTTCTTTGCGAACTCCCCAAGGGCAGAAAAGCCGACGACGCCGAGCTCGACGCAATCCTGGAAGAACTTGAATCCGACCTCTTCAGGGATCTCGTGGACGAAAAAAGAGGCGAACACGCCGTCCTCACCGCGCGGGACTGGTTCCTCTGGCGGGCGCTTTTTGACGTGGAAGGGAATCCCGTGTACCGGCGGGCCGTGAAGGGGTGCGACAATATGATCAAAACGTCGGCCGCAAGCTTCACGGCCGGCTCGGGCGAAGCGCTTTTGCGGATGTTGAGAGAGAACGCCGGGCCGTACAAGCCGGAGGGACTCCCAACCGTCACCGGTGCCTCGCAAATTGAACATTGGGCCGCGATCGAGCGCGGCAAAGAGAAAGAGCAGCCGCTGATCGATCTCTTTGAGTCTCTTTCGAACAAGGCGCACATCGCCGAAGGGCTCAATCAGTCGATGCGAAACGACGGCATTCTGAAGAAGGCCGGAAACCGCGATCGAACCTGGTGGCCGACGCTGCAGTTTCTCGCCGCCTATTCCGTCTGCGGCAAAGGATGGGCCGTGGCGGAAAATTCGCTCGATCAGACGAACCTCGGGACTTTCATCGGGCCGCTCGATGCGTTTTGGAAGACGGCGGCGGGAATTTCGTCGACCTAATCGGTACAAATTGCAGAGCTTTGTCTTTTATCGCCCGCTCGGGCGAGAAGTACGTTTGTGTTGCGTCTCGGTTTGTTTGTTGTCTTGTAGGGATGGCCGGCTCGGGCGACTGTTGTCACTCGGGACACAAAATTCGTGACATCCTCTGTCAGACGGGCGATTGTGCATTGTGCCGGCGATAAAACTGGGGATAAGCGTTTCTACGAGCGCATGATCCCCATTGCTGAAGCCGAGTTCGAGCGCTTTTTTGTCCGAAGCCAATTTGGAGATCAACAATGCTTCCTGAAGGCTATGTTTTGCATGACGACGTGATGGCGTCTTTGTCCCCCGAAAGGCGGGCAAAAATTCTTGCCAAAAGTCGGAAGCTGCTCTTGGAGTTGGAATTGAAGGAGCTTCGAGAAAAGCAGCAGATGACGCAAAAGCAAGTGGCCGAAGCAATGGGCGTCAAGCAACCCACCGTGAACCGCATTGAAGCTCGCGGCGGCGACATCAAACTTTCGACGCTGAAACGATATGTGGAAGCTCTTGGCGGAAGTCTGGAGATTGCCGTTCGCCTTCCTGCCGGCGTTACTCAACTAACAATTTGATCGCAATTTCGGGCGTTTGTCCGAATCAAACCGATCTTTTCAATTCCGTGAGGGGAGTGCGATGCTCACCGGGGGGCACGCCTTTTGTCTTTACGCGGATCATAAACTGGAGTTTCCGGTTGAGACATTTGACTTGGATGCCATGACACGCGGAAGTGGTACGCCAACGTAGCTAGCGTACCCAATTCCAAGCGTTACGGTTTAACCCCGATGACGGACTCCCGCGGCGGACACTAAAATGTGGGACCGGCTTTAGGACGGCGCAGACCGCTCGGGCCGCAGCTCCCCGATACAACCCAACCGGAGATTTTCAAATGTTCGGAGTTATTTGTACGCTCTTGGCCGTCGTGCTGCTTGCGTACTTCGTCATCAAAAACTACTATCCGCCCGTCATCCTTCTGGTGCTCGGGCTCGTCCTGCTTCTGATCGGCGCCTATATGGGCAACGCGCCCGTGTCGGCCAAGACCGCCACGAACTTCCTCGGCTTCGACCTCGCGCAGGCCGTCACCGACCTGACGAAGAGCCGCATCGGCGGACTCGGTCTCAACATCATGGCGATCGGCGGCTTCAGCTACTACATGAACAAGATCGGCGCCTCCAAGGCGCTCGTGAAGCTCTGCGTGCGTCCGCTCTCGGCGATCCATTCGCCGTACGTGCTCCTCGGCCTCACCTATGTCGTGGGCCAGTGCATGGCGCTCTTCATCAATTCCGCCGTGGGTCTTGGACTCCTGCTCATGGCTTCCGTCTATCCGCTGCTCGTGCAGCTCGGCGTGCGCCGCGCCGCCGCGGCCGCGGTGATCGGTTCGACGTGCTGCCTCGACCTCGGGCCGAGCTCTTCGAACGCCATGCGCGCCGCCGACCTCGTCGGCACCGACGTCGTGACCTACTTCGTCACCGGTCAGATTCCGGTCGCAATCTGCGTGATCGCGGCCGTCGCCGTCGGGCACGCGCTGGTGCAGCGTTGGTTTGACCGCCGCGAAGCCGCCAAGGGAATCACCGACGACGCGGGCGCCGCCGCGGGGAAGACCGAAGACGCCTTCGCGGGGGCGGGTCCGGCCTTCTACGCGATTCTGCCGATTCTGCCTCTCTTCCTTCTCATCATCTTTTCGCCGATGGTCTACGACGGCATCAAGCTCAACCTCGTGACGGCCATCATCGTTTCGATTCTGATCGCCTTCGTGGTGGACCTTGTCAGCCGCCGGGCGCTCAAGGACGTCTGCAAGGACTTTCAGGCCTTCTTCGAAGGGATGGGGAAGGTCTTCACCTCGACCGTCTCCCTCATCATCTGCGCGGAACTCTTTGCGCTCGGCCTGACGAAGATCGGCGGCATCTCCACGATGATTCAGATGGCGGCCGCCCAGCAGGACGTGGGCCTCTACCTGATGCTCTTCGTGATGATGGCGATCATGACCGTCGCCACGATCGTGACGGGTTCGGGCAATTCCGCCTTCTTCGCTTTCTCGCCGCTTCTTCCCGAAGCGGCCGCGAGCGTCGGCTACAACACGATGGCGCTCGTCATTCCCGTACAGCTCGCGGCGAGCCTTGCGCGTCCGATGAGTCCGATTTCGGGCGTCATCATCGCCGTCTCGGGCATTGCGGGGCTGACCCCCATCGAACTCATCCGCCGTACGATTCCCGTCATGATCTTCGGCATGATCGTGAACGTCGCCGCGGCGCAAATCTTCCTCTGATTCTTTTCAGGAGATAAACGAAATGGCATATCTCATCAAGGGGGCGCACGTCTACGCGCCCGAAGACCTCGGCATTTGCGACGTCCTCACCGTGAACGACAAGGTGGTCGCCGTCGGCAAGGACCTGAGCGCTCAACTCCCCGAGCTCGAAACAATCGACGCCAAGGGCCTTCTCCTCACGCCGGGCTTCATCGATCAGCACATCCACGTCACCGGGGGCGGCGGCGAGGGCGGTCCCAAGACCCGCACGCCCGAACTCGTCTTGTCCGAACTCGTCGCCTGCGGCACGACGAGCGTCGTGGGCGTTTCGGGGACCGACGGCACGAGCCGCTCGATCCCGAACCTTCTCGGAAAGGTCCGCGCTCTGCAGGCCGAAGGCGTTTCCGCCTGGATGTACACGAGCAACTACGCGTATCCGCCGACGACGCTGACCTCCTGCGTGCGCGACGACCTCTACTTCGTTCCCGAAGTGCTCGGCGTCAAGATCGCCATGGGCGACCACCGCTCGAGCTTCCCGACCGAAGACGAAGTCATGCGTCTTTTGACGCAGATCCGCGTGGGCGCAATGGTCGCGGGCAAGCTCGGCGTTCTGCACATTCACCTCGGCAACATCGTCGGTCCCTTCGACATGTTCCTTGACTGCGTCAAGCGCGGCATGCCCATTCAGCACATCCGTCCGACGCACTGCGCGCGCCACCCCGACGTCTTCAAGGGGGCGATCGAGTTCGGTCTCGCGGGCGGCTACGTCGACATCACGACGGGCGGCTCCTGCGCCGTGGGCACTCCGGCCGCGGGCGTCAAGGCCGTGCTCGACGCGGGCGTGCCTCTCGACCACGTGACGATGAGCTCCGACGGTCACGGCTCCGTTCCGCGCTTCAACGAAAAGGGCGAAATGGTGGGCCTCGGCGTGGGCGGCGTCGCGTGCAACCTGAAGGAAGTGAAGCGCCTCGTCGAAGAACTCGGCGTCCCGATGACGTCGGCGCTCTCCGTCGTCACGGCGAACGTCGCCAAGGCCCTGCAGCTCCCGGGCAAGGGCTTTGTGAAGGCGGGCGGCTCGGCCGACCTCAACCTCTTCGACGAAGACCTCAAGCTCGTTCACGTCTTCGCGAACGGCCGTCAGATGATGCGCGAAGGCGAAATCATCGTGAAGGGAACGTTCGAGGAATAATCCCGGTTCGGACTTTCGTCTGAAGGAACAATCCGCGCCGTCGGTTCATTCGCCGGCGCGGATTTCTTTTTGCCGGCGCCCGACGAAAGAAACCGCCGGGCGCTGCGGTTGCCGGAGAACCGCTCCTTCCCGTCGTCAGAATCGGCAGGTGAGGGCGGCTGCGCCCGAGACGCCCCGACGGTCTCCCGCAGACCCCTTGAGACCGAGGTCGACGGCCCGCGGACTCGCGGCGTCGGATTCCAGTTTCGTCCGACGGACAAAACCGCCTTCTACGGCGAACTGGAACGTTCGACGGGCGGTGAAGTGAAGGATCATTACGCCTTCAACATGGGTGCCCGCTACGCTGGGTAACAAGACCGGGATTGTCCCGTAACGAAAAGAGCCGCCGCGACGTCTTTCGGCGGCTCTTTCCATTGTATTTCTTTACCAAGGGAAAACCCTCTGCACCGTTTTCCCTCAACTTCAGGCAAAATGGATCCCGCTTCACCAAGCGAACGGACGCAAAGGAAATCGGCGCACGTTCTAAAAAAACCGGGCTCCTCGCCCGAAACGGATTTCCACCTTCCACAACGGCTTCTTTCTCCCGCGACTCGTCCGTCGGACGCGTTCAAGGCGGAAGAAGTTCTTGTCTATTAGCTGCCTCGTGGGCGCTGTCCCACAGGCTCAAAGCGGCTTCAGAGGGGACGTGCGTCCCCGGGGTTTTCTTTTTTTGACTAAGGAGAAAACCTTCATGCTTCAAAGCCGCCTTGTGCCGGCAAGCGAATTCGGTGCTCATCTGACCCCGTATCAGATCGGAAGAGCGTCGTGTAGGGAAAGAGTGTAGATCTCGGTGGTC
>ENA-UPSX01000271-UPSX01000271.1-human-gut-metagenome-genome-assembly--contig:-NODE-271-length-14537-cov-24.878285_pt1 | contig 14537 bp, 9 predicted proteins | sample MGYA00250045_ERZ773367 | MGnify/ENA primary metagenome ERZ773367 (study PRJEB29103, sample SAMN06112033) | human gut metagenome | biome: human gut; feature: ankylosing spondylitis patient; material... | reverse complement strand
TTTTTTTTTTTTAATGATACGGCGACCACCGAGATCTACACTCTTTCCCTACACGACGCTCTTCCGATCTCCAAGCAGTTCCTCGACATTCTCGGGACGGGCAAATCCTTCATCCGCCACACCTACGAACGCTTCGCAAAAATGGTTCCTGCGGAGAATTTCCTCGTGGTGACCAACGATAAATACAAGAGCCTGGTTCTCGAACACATCCCGGAAATCGGCGAAAAACAGGTGCTCTGCGAACCCGTGGGCCGCAACACGGCCCCCTGCGTGGCCTATGCGGCCTACACGCTGCTGAAACGCAATCCCGATGCCGAAATGATCGTCACCCCGGCGGATCACCTGATCCTCAACGAAGACGACTTCCGGGCGATCATCGCCGAGTGTCTCGACTTCGCCTCGGAGCACGACGCGCTGATGACCGTGGGCATCAAACCCACGCGTCCCGACACGGGCTACGGCTACATCCAGGTCTCGGACGACAAGCCCATCAGCAAGGTCAAGTGCTTCACCGAGAAGCCCGACATCGAACTGGCGCGGGTGTTCCTGCAATCCGGTGAGTTTTACTGGAATTCGGGCATCTTCGTGTGGAAGGTGCGCTCGATCGTCGAGGCCTTCGAGAAATACCTCCCCGAGCACCACGCGCTCTTCAGCGGCGTGATGCGCGCCATCGGAACCGACGCCGAGCGCAACGTCGTGGAGATCGCCTTTTCGGAGTGCCGCGCCATCTCGATCGACTACGGCATCATGGAGAAGGCCGACAACGTCTACGTCCGCTGCGGCGAGTTCGGCTGGAGCGACGTCGGGACGTGGGGTTCGGTCTACCAGCATTCGCGCAAGGACCGCTATGCCAACGCCGTGCCCGAAGAGGGCTGTTACCTCTACGATACACGCAGTTCGATCGTTTCGCTCCCAAAGGACAAGATCGCCGTGATCAGCGGACTGAAGGAGTACATCGTCGTCGACACGGACGACGTGCTGATGGTCTGCCCCCGCTCCGAGGAGCAGAACATCAAAAAATTCATCGACGAAGTCAAGTTCCACAACGGCGACAAGCACATCTGATTCGTTGGATCAGATGTGCTTGATGAAATCATTCCAGACCTTATGATTTCCATCGCCCGTCACTGTGCATTCCAACGTTCGCATCCACGGCGTTCCGCCGTGTTTGCGAGTCTGCTCCTCCTCCAAATCCCCTCCCCGGAGGGGACTTATCGCATGTGACCGAATAATCTCAAAACAATACTTGCCAACATCTTCCATGAGCGAACTATACGAACTTTTCAGCCAGCACCCCCGTATCTCGACCGACACGCGCCGGATCGAGCCGGACTCCATCTTCTTCGCCCTGCGGGGCGATACCTTCGACGGCAACCGTTTCGTCGCCGAAGCGCTCGAAAAAGGCGCGGCCTACGCCGTCTCCGACGATCCGCAGGTCGCCGCTTCCGACGAGCGGCAGCGCATCGTGCTCGTCGACGACACGCTGAAAGCCTTGCAGGACCTTGCCCGCTGCCACCGCCGGGCGCTCGGAATCCCGATCCTCGCCATCTCGGGCAGCAACGGCAAAACCACCACGAAAGAGCTTGTCAGCCGCGTGCTGGCCGAGCGGTTCGAGGTCTACGCCACCCGCGGCAACCTCAACAACCACATCGGCGTGCCGCTGACGCTGCTCGCCATGACCCGCGACACGGAGTTCGGCGTGGTGGAGATGGGCGCGAGCGCCTGCGGCGAACTGGCTCTGCTGGCATCGGTCGCCGAGCCGAACTACGGCATCCTGACCAACATCGGCCTGGCGCACCTCGAAGGCTTCGGCGGACCGGAGGGGGTTCGCCGCGGCAAGGGCGAACTGTTCGACTTCCTCGCGGCGAACGGAGGCCACGCCTTCGTTCCGGCCGACGACGAAATCCTGACGGGCATGGCCGCCGAACGCGATTCGCTGGCCGCCGAATATTACTCCGCATCGCTGGCCGACGGCATCGAAAACCATCTGGAAGGCAGCTACAACCGGTTCAACATCGCGGCCGCCGTCGCCGTGGGACACTATTTCGACGTTCCCGACGAACGCATCCGCCACGCCATCGCCAGCTATGTTCCCGACAACAACCGCTCGCAGCGCATCGGAACGTCCCGCAACACGCTCGTCGCCGACTGCTACAACGCCAACCCGTCGAGCATGCGGGCTTCGGTCGGGAATTTTCTCGCCGAGCCGCTCGAAGAGCGTCAGCGCCGGGTGCTGATTCTGGGCGACATGCTCGAACTGGGCGACTGGTCCGAACGCGAACACGCCGCAATCATCGAGATGGCCGCACAGGACCCCGAAGCGGAACTGCTGCTCGTAGGTCCGGAATTCGCCAAGGCCTACGACGGACTCGCGGAAAAGCCGGCCAACGTCACGCTCTGCCCCACGCGCGACGACCTGATCTCGCTGCTGAAAGTCTCCCCCGTGGAGCACTCCCTCGTGCTGGTCAAAGGTTCGCACGGCATGGGGCTGGAGCAGGCGCTGGAGGCGCTCTGACCGTCCCCGGAAACCGCCCCGGAGACTGCACCCGGAACCGCACCCGAAAACAACCGAAACAAACCGACCCAAAATAAACGGACCATGAAAAAACTACTCGCAACTCTCCCCCTGCTGGCACTGCTCTCCTGCACCGGCATCCCCCCGCAGCATGCTCTCTCGCATTTCGACTGGACGGAACCCGCCGACCCGCAGGGAGAGAAACCCGAAACCTGGAACGGAGTCGAAAAACCGATCGTCACGTTCGGCTCGACGGATGTCCGCTATCCCCGCGCGACACCCTGCGCAGCAGCCGTGACGGACCAAACGACCCTCACGGGCTGGCGCGGCGAGAAGGTCTCGGCCCAGGCTGTCATCTCCGCTCCCGCGGCTGTCGGCGGCCTGACCTGCACCGTGGGCGACTTCGTCGCGGACAACGGCGCGAAGCTCCCCGGCATCGCCCGCGCACGCTTCGTCAAATACGTCGTCAGCGACCGCTTTCTGACCGACCAACCCTGCGGCGCACGGCCGGAGAACAACCCGGCGCACCTCGAAGCGGACCTGCTCGACGAGGCGGCTTCATGCGACGTGCCCGCCCGGTCGACCCGTCCCGTCTGGATCACGGTAGACATCCCGCGCGACGCCTCCCCCGGCCGCTACACGGCTCCGGTTGCGGTAAAAGGCGAAGGCGTCGCCGAAACGCTGACGCTGCACCTGAACGTCACGGAACGCACCCTGCCCGCGCCCTCGGAGTGGACCTACCACCTCGACCTGTGGCAGCATCCGGCGGCCGTGGCCCGCGCCGAAGGAGTAGAGGTCTGGAGCGACGAGCATTTCGAACGGATGCGGCCGACGATGCGGCAGCTCGCAGACGCCGGGCAGAAAGTCATCACGGCAACGCTCAACAAGGACCCCTGGAACAACCAGTGCTACGACGCCTACGCCGATATGATCGTCTGGACGCGCCTGGCCGACGGCACGTGGGAGTATGACTTCACGGTCTTCGACCGCTGGGTGCGGTTCATGCTCGACCTGGGCGTCGGCAAGTACGTCAACTGCTATTCGATGCTGCCGTGGAACAACATGCTCCACTACAAGGATGCCGTGACGGGCGAATTCGTCGACGTCAAGGCCGATCCGGGCACGCCGGCCTTCCGCGAAATGTGGGGCCCGTTCCTGCCCGCCTTCGTCGGTCACCTCCGCGAAAAAGGATGGCTCGGCATCACCAACATCGCTATGGACGAGCGTTCGCCCGAGGTGATGGCCGCCGCGACCGCCCTGCTGAAGGAGGTCGCGCCCGAACTGGGCATCGCATTGGCCGACAACCACAAGATCTTCAAACAGTATCCCTACATCAAGGACATGTGCGCCAGCATCTTCGGCCCGATCGAACAGACGGACATCGTCCAGCGCCGCAGCAAGGGGCTGACGACCACCTTCTACGTCTGCTGTTCGTCGGGATTCCCGAACACCTACACCTCGTCGGCGCCGGCCGAGGCGACCTATTTGAGCTGGTACGCCGCCGCCGAGGATTACGACGGATTCCTGCGCTGGGCCTACAACTCGTGGGTCGAGGACCCGATCCGCGACTCGCGGTTCCGGAAATGGGCCGCCGGCGACACCTACCTCGTCTATCCCGAAGGCCGCTCGTCGATCCGTTTCGAACGCCTCGTCGAAGGCATCCAGGACTGGGAGAAAATCCGGTTGCTGAAAACGGAATTCAGCGGCGACGACGCGAAACTGCAAACCCTCCACGACCTGCTGGAGCCGTTCCGTTCGCCGGTCGCCTTCGACGGTTGGGAGCAGACCCTGCGCAATGCCCGCACGACGCTGAACACGCTCTGATCCGCCGGACGGTCCGCAATACGGCATAAAAAGAGGTCCCGACAACCCGATTTTCAGACAGGTTGCCGGGACTTTTCGTGCATTCTTGCGAAAAAATCGTTATTTTTGTCCGATTTAACTCATAAACCCCAAACGATGACTCTCAACGAATACCAGCAGCACGCCCTCGAAACGGCGATCTACCCCGACGACCGCCGCATCATCTACCCCACGCTCGGACTTACGGGCGAAGCGGGCGAAGTGGCCGACAAGGTCAAAAAAGTGATCCGCGACGCCCACGAGGAGTTCACCCCCGAGAAGAAACTCGAAATCGTCAAGGAGATCGGCGACGTCATGTGGTACTGCGCCACCCTCGCCCGCGACCTGGGCTACGAACTGGACGACGTGGCGCAGATGAACGTAGACAAACTCCGCTCGCGCATGCAGCGCAACCACCTGACGGGCAGCGGCGACAACCGCTAATCATTCGGCAAAACCGAACGATTGCAATTCAGAATCAGAATCAGAATTCAAAATTCATAATCATACATGGAACCCGAAAAAATCCAAACTTCGCTGCCCGAAAACGCCTACCGCGAACTCAAGCCGGGCGAAGAGTACACGCCCGTGATGCCGGCTTCGTCCAACCCGAAGGAGGTGACGCCCTACTCGGTCACGATGGGCGTCGTCATGGCCGTCGTCTTCTCGGCCGCCGCGGCCTTTCTCGGCCTCAAGGTCGGGCAGGTCTTCGAAGCGGCCATCCCAATCGCCATCATCGCCGTGGGCATGGGCTCGGTGCTGGGCAAAAAGAACATGCTGGGGCAGAACGTCATCATCCAGTCGATCGGCGCCTCGTCGGGCGTGATCGTCGCCGGAGCCATCTTCACCCTCCCGGCGCTCTACATCCTGGGCCTCGACGCCGCCTTCTGGCAGGTGTTCCTCTCGTCGCTGTTCGGCGGCCTGCTGGGCATCGTCCTGCTGATTCCCTTCCGCAAATACTTCGTCAAGGAGATGCACGGCAAATATCCCTTCCCCGAGGCCACGGCGACCACCGAGGTCCTCGTTTCGGGCGAGAAGGGCGGCTCGCAGGCCAAACTGCTGGCCGTCGCGGGACTCGTGGGCGGATTGTACGACTTCGTGGTCGGCACGTTCGGACTGTGGACCGAGTCGGTCTCGACGCGCATCTGCGAATGGGGCGCGGTCGCCGCCGACAAGTTCAAGGTGGTCTTCGGGCTGAACACCTCGGCCGCCGTGCTGGGTCTGGGGTATATCATCGGCCTGAAATACGCCATGATCATCACCGCCGGCTCGTGCCTCGTCTGGTTCGTGATCGTCCCGGTGGTCGGCTCGCTGGCCGAAGCGGTCGATCCCGCCGCGATGCTCTCGCTGCTGGGCGTCACGCGCGCCGACATCGTCGCCGACCCGCAGTCGATCTTCACCGCCGAAAACCTCTTCGCCTTCATCGGCAAGCCGATCGGCATCGGCGGCATCGCCATGGCGGGCATCATCGGCATCATCCGTCAGTCGAAGATCATCCGCCAGGCCGTAGGCCTCGCGGTCTCGGAGTTCGGAGGCGGCAAAAGCGCCGCCGCAGCCCCCGAGCGCACGCAGCGCGACATCTCGATGAAGCGCATCCTCACCATCCTGATCGCCACGCTCATTTCGGTCTTCGTCTTCTTCCACTTCGGGCTGCTCGACGGCTGGGTGCAGTCCGTCACGGCCATTCTGATCGTCTTCATCATCGCGTTCCTCTTCACGACCGTCGCGGCCAACGCCATCGCCATCGTGGGAACGAACCCCGTCTCGGGCATGACGCTGATGACGCTGATCCTCTCGTCGCTGGTGCTGGTGAGCGTGGGGCTGAGCGGCACGACGGGCATGACCGCCGCGCTGGTGATCGGCGGCGTGGTCTGCACGGCCCTGTCGATGGCCGGCGGCTTCATCACCGACCTCAAGATCGGCTACTGGCTCGGCACGACGCCCCGAAAGCAGGAGGCCTGGAAATTCCTCGGCACGTTCGTTGCTGCGGCAACCGTGGCCGGCGTGATGATCATCCTCAACAAATCCTACGGATTCGTGGGCGAAGGGGCGCTGGTGGCTCCGCAGGCCAACGCCATGGCGGCGGTGATCCAGCCCCTGATGACCGGCGGCCAGACCCCGTGGATGCTCTATTTCTGCGGCGCGGCGCTGGCCCTTGTGCTCACGTCGATCGGTGTCCCGGCCCTCGCCTTCGCGCTGGGCATGTTCATCCCCATGGAGCTGAACGCCCCGCTGGTGGTGGGCGGACTGGTGGCCTGGTTCGTCTCCGGCCGCTCGAAAGACGAGGGTCTGAACAAAGCCCGCTTCGACCGCGGCACGCTGATCGCCTCGGGCTTCATCGCCGGCGGCGCGCTGATGGGCGTGGTGAGCGCCGTGCTGAAATTCGTCGGCGTGGACTGGTTCCTCTCCGGCTGGGCCTCGTCGAACGCCGCCGAATGGACGGGCCTTGCGATGTACCTCGTTTTGATCGGCTACTTCGCCTGGCACACCCTGCGGGCCAAAAAGGAAGAATAACATTTAATCTGCAACGACAATGGACTTGAAAGAACGTTTTCTGAAATACGTCTCCTACGACACCCAGTCGTCGGAGGAGAGCACGACATTCCCCTCGACCGAAAAACAGAAGGTCCTCCTGGCGGCCCTGCGCGACGAGATGGAGGCCCTGGGCATGACCGAGGTCACGATGGACCAGTACGGCTACGTGATGGGCACCGTCCCCGCCTCGAAAGGGTGCGAGAACGCCCCCGTCATCGGCTTCATCGCCCACGTCGACACCTCGCCCGACATGAGCGGCAAGGAGGTGAAACCCCGCGTGATCGACGAGTACGACGGCGGCGACATCGCCCTGAACGGCCAGCTGACGATGCGGGTTGCGGACTTCCCCGAGCTGGCCTTCTTCAAGGGCCACACCCTGATCCACACCGACGGCACGACGCTGCTGGGCGCCGACGACAAGGCCGGCGTTGCGGAAATTATGACCGCCGCGGAATACCTCATGGCGCACCCCGAGGTGAAACACGGCAAGATCCGCATCGGTTTCACCCCCGACGAAGAGGTGGGCCGCGGCGTGGATTTCTTCGACGTGAAGGCCTTCGGCGCCGATTTCGCCTACACGGTCGACGGCGGCATGGAGGGCGAACTGGAGTATGAAAACTTCAACGCGGCGAGCGCGAAGGTCGAGATTCAGGGCCGCAACGTCCATCCGGGCTACGCCAAGAACAAAATGATCAATGCCATCGACGTGGCGTGCGAACTTCAGGGGTTGCTGCCCGCCTCGCAGCGTCCGCAGTTCACCGAGGGTTACGAGGGATTCTACCACTGCGTAGGGCTGAACGGCACGGTCGAGAACGCTTCGGTCAGTTACATCATCCGCGACCACGACGCCGAGAAGTTCGAGCAGAAAAAGGTCTTCATGTGGGCCGCAGTCGACCTGCTGAAAAAGAAATACGGCGACCAGGTCGTGACCCTCACGCTCAAGGATCAGTACTACAACATGCGCAAGATGGTCGAGCCGCACCCGCAGGTGATCGACAAGGCTCTGAAAGCGATGGAGATGGCCGGCGTGAAACCCCTCGTGCGGCCCATTCGCGGCGGCACGGACGGCGCGCGCCTCTCGTTCATGGGCCTGCCGTGCCCCAACCTCTTCACCGGAGGCATGAATTTCCACGGCAAGTTCGAATACTGTTCGCTCACGACGATGCGCAAGGCCCAGCAGGTGATCCTGAATCTGGCGGTTCTTTGGTCTGAATAGCCCGAAGAACAATTAAAAATCACGAAGTCTATGGACAATTTCGGTTTTCTCAAGGTGGCGGCGGCCGTTCCGCACGTGCGGGTCGCCGACTGCGACTACAACACCGAACGGATGGCGGCGATGGCCGAGGAGGCCGCCCGGCGGGGCGTCGAGATCGTGGCGTTCCCCGAACTGGGCGTCACGGCCTACACCTGCGGCGACCTCCTGTTGCAGCAGACGCTGCTCGACGCGGCCGACGAGGCGCTGGAACGCCTGGTGCGCGCCACGCGCAAACTCCCCCTCACGCTGATCGCAGGCGCTCCCCTGCGCCACGGGTCGACGCTCTACAACTGCGCCGTGGTCTTCACGCAAGGCAAAGTGCTGGGCGTGGTTCCCAAAACCTATATCCCCGACTACGGGGAGTTCTACGAAAACCGCTGGTTCGCGTCGGGCGCCGGGATTTCCGACGAGCATATCGCCGTCGCGGGGCAGCAGGCCGACTTCGGCGCCGACCTCACGTTCGAAGTCAACGGCGCGGAGTTCGGCATCGAGATCTGCGAGGACCTCTGGACCGCCGCACCGCCCTCGTCGCAGCTGGCGCTCAACGGCGCGAAGGTGATCTTCAACCTCTCGGCATCGCCCGAATCGGTCGGCAAACACGCCTACCTGCGGCAGTTGGTGGCCCAGCAGTCGGGACGCGCGATTGCGGCCTATGTCTACTGCTCGGCGGGCTTCGGCGAATCGACCACCGACCTCGTGTTCGCCGGCAACGCCGTCATCGCCGAAAACGGCTGCATTCTGCGCGAAGCCGCGCGCTTCTCGCCCGACGAACAGCTGATCGTCGCCGACGTGGACATCGAGCGGCTGGAGTTCGAACGCCGCCGCAACACCTCGTTCCGCGCGAACGAAGGGGCCACGGAGAACACCGTGATCGAAATGGAAATCCCCGAGGGGCTTCGCGGCGTGGCGCTCGACCGCGACATCGACCCGATGCCGTTCGTACCCAAGGACGAAGCCGACCGCAGCGAACGCTGCGAGGAGATTTTCCGGATACAGTCGCACGGACTTGCGCAGCGGATGGTTCACACCCGCTCCGAAAAGGCCGTCGTCGGGATTTCGGGCGGCCTGGACTCGACGCTCGCACTGCTCGTGACGGCCCGGACCTTCGATTTCCTGCACCTCGACCGCGCGGGCATCATCGGCATCACGATGCCCGGATTCGGGACCACCGACCGCACCTACAACAATGCGCTGGAGCTGATGCGCGGACTGGGCGTGACGATCCGCGAAATCCCGATCCGCGACGCCTGCACACAGCATTTTCAGGATATAGGCCTCGACCCCGGCAGCCGGGGCGCGGCCTACGAAAACGCCCAGGCGCGCGAACGCACGCAAATCCTGATGGACGTGGCCAACATGGAGGGCGGACTGGTCATCGGCACGGGCGACCTGTCGGAACTGGCGCTGGGCTGGGCGACCTACAACGGCGACCAGATGTCGATGTACGGCGTCAACGCCTCGGTTCCCAAGACGCTGGTGCGCCACCTCGTGAAGTGGGCCGCCGCGACGGAACAGGACGCCGCGACGCGCGCCACGCTGCTCGACATCATCGACACGCCCGTCAGCCCCGAACTGCTCCCGGCCGACGCCGAGGGGCGGATCGCCCAGAAGACCGAGGACCTCGTGGGGCCTTACGAACTCCACGACTTCTTCCTCTACAACTTCCTCCGCGCGGGTTACGGTCCGGCGAAAATCCTACTGCTGGCCGAACAGGCCTTCGACGGGAGTTACGACCGCGCCGCGATTCTTCGGTGGCTCACGGTCTTCGTCCGCCGTTTCTTCACCCAGCAATTCAAACGTTCGGCCATGCCCGACGGCCCGAAAGTCGGCTCGGTGACGCTCTCGCCCCGCGGCGACTGGCGCATGCCCTCCGACGCCTCGGCAGCGGCATGGCTGCGCGAACTCGACACGTTATAACATAGACCCAATGAAGAAACTCCTGTTATTCACAGCATCCCTGCTCCTGCTCGGCGGCACGACCTCCTCGGCGCAGGACTGGAAAGAGGCCCTGAAAAAAGCCGCCACGGCGGCCGCCGACAAAGCCACCGACGGCAAGCTGACCCAATATGCTCTTGCCGGAACGTGGAACTACACGGGTCCGGGCGTCAAGTTCGAAGGAGGCGACATCGCTTCGGAGGTCGGGGGCGCGGCGCTCGAAACCGCCGTCGTCAAACAGCTCGAAAAGGCCTATGCCAAGGCGGGCATCCGCCCCGGCGCCGGAATGTTCACCTTCGGCAAGGACGACGACGCCTTCACCGCCACGCTCGGCTCCCACACCCTCTCGGGAACCTACGAATACGACGCCCCGACACACGTCGTGACGCTCCATTTCGCCAAGGGCAAGCTCAACCTGGGTTCGGTTCCCGGCCACGCCTACATCAGCGGGCAGGAACTGGTGCTGGTCTTCCCGGTCACCAGACTCGTCGAGGTCGTCACGGCGCTCGGCAGCAAAGTCTCCTATTTTTCGACGGCCACGACGCTGCTGTCGAAATACAAGAACGTCTACGTCGGCTTCGCCTTTTCGAAATAATACGGGCTTCCCGGCGGGAAAAGCCGAAAAAAATTTGAAAAAATTTCGATGACGGATTTACTGCAAATCCGTCATTTTTCGTTACGGATTTTTATTCCCGAAGTCCAACCTCCTCGCAGACAGTAAGCACATTCGAGGAGCGGATAAATAAAATATTTTACGAAATTCTTAAATAAGTTGCAAAACTCCGATAAATGTTCTATTTTTAGGGGCGAGAAACAAATACAAACCCCCTCAAAATCGAATCGCTTATGAACGAACAAGCCCAACAGTACGTCGAAGACTTCATGGCCCGGCTGATTGCACGCAATCCCGGAGAGCCGGAATTCCATCAGGCCGTCCGCGAGGTGGCCGAATCGCTGGCCCCGCACATCGTGACCAGCCCGATCCTGCAAAAGATGAAGGTGCTGGAACGCATTGCCGAACCCGAGCGCGTGATTATTTTCCGCGTGCCGTGGCTCAACGACAAAGGCGAAATCGAAATCAACCGCGGCTACCGCATCCAGATGAACAGCGCCATCGGCCCCTACAAGGGCGGGATCCGCTTCCACCCCTCGGTGAACCTCTCGATCCTCAAGTTCCTGGCTTTCGAGCAGACCTTCAAGAACAGCCTCACGACGCTCCCGATGGGCGGCGGCAAGGGCGGTTCGGACTTCAACCCGAAAGGCAAGTCGGACAATGAGGTGATGAAATTCTGCCAGTCGTTTATGACCGAGCTGCAACGTCACATCGGACAGGACACCGACGTTCCGGCGGGCGACATCGGCGTCGGCGGCCGCGAAATCGGCTTCATGTTCGGCCAGTACAAGCGTCTGCGCGACGAATTCACCGGCACGCTCACCGGCAAGGGCCGCGACTGGGGCGGCAGCCCGCTGCGCCCCGAGGCCACGGGCTACGGAACCTGCTACTTCGCGCAGGAGATGCTCGCCACGCGCAACGACTCGTTCAAAGGGAAGACCGTCTGCATCTCCGGCTCGGGCAACGTCGCCCAGTACGCCTGCCAGAAGGCCACCGAACTGGGCGCCAAGGTGGTGACGCTCTCCGATTCGTCGGGCTACATCCACGATCCCGAAGGCATCAGCCCCGAGAAACTGGAATACGTCATGGAGCTGAAGAACATCTTCCGCGGCCGTATCAAGGAATACGCGGAAAAATATCCGTCGGCAACCTACTACCCCGGCGAACGTCCGTGGGGCGTGAAGTGCGACATCGCCATGCCGTGCGCCACGCAGAACGAGCTGAACGGCGACGAGGCGCAGGCGCTGGTCGACAACGGCTGCATGTGCGTCGCCGAAGGCGCCAACATGCCCTCGACGCCCGACGCCATCCGGATTTTCCAGCAGCACAAGCTGCTCTACGCTCCGGGCAAGGCGGCCAACGCCGGCGGCGTCGCCACCTCGGGACTCGAAATGACCCAGAACTCGATACGCCTCACCTGGTCGCCCGAGGAGGTCGACGCGAAGCTGAAGTCCATCATGCAGAACATCCACGCGGTTTGCGTGCGCTACGGAACCCAGTCCGACGGTTACATCAACTACGTCGTGGGCGCCAACATCGGCGGCTTTATGAAGGTCGCCAACGCCATGCTCGCCCAGGGCTGCGTCTAACAGGCGGTACAACTACGAAAAACCGGCCGGAAACTGTTTCCGGCCGGTTTTCATTTTTTCGGGACGATTTACAGAAAAAGCACCGCGAGGACGGACACGGCGAAACCGCCGCAGAATCCGGCCAGCACCTGCCAGCCGTTGTGGCATCCGAGGTAGAGGCGCGCCGACGCGAGCGCCCCGGCGCAGAGGATGGCGACCATGAGGGGAACGAGCATGTTGCCCACGCCCACGACGTTCATCACCACGAGCAGCGCCACGACGGCCCCCATGCCCGTTAGGTGAAGGCTGATCTTCCAGTAGAACGACACCACGAGACACAGCACCTCGCAGCAGGCCGCGGCGACCATGAATTTACGCAGGAAAATCGCCGAAGGAATCTTCGCGATGGTGATGGCGCACAGCACGTAGCAGACGGCCCCGACGAGCAGCGGCAGGAAGCGTTCCCTGCGGTCGTCGATTCGGTAGTCCGAAATGCGGCCCAGCGAGCGCAGCACCCCGAGCGACAGCAGCGGAATGACGATCGCGTAGAGCGCCACCACCCACAGCAAATAGAACTTCACATTGGGAGGATAGTGCGAAAAGGCGGTCATCGTCAGCAGCACCGCCATCAGGTAGACGGGCAGCAGGAACGGATGCAGGACCCAGGATATGCCGGTAGCGATTTTTTTATAGTTCATTTCCAATTCTTTAATGCCCGCCGTTCAGACGGCGTCATTGCGAGGAGGACTTTCAGTCCGACGCGGCGATCTGCGGATCATGTCGGAACCTCCCGACTATCCATCGGATTGCCACGCTCATTGCATTCGCTCGCAATGACCCGCCCGCTTAAAAAACGTTTTTCAAGGCAGGCAGCGCAGACCCGAATCCGATATCCGAAAGCCTGCCGCCCTTAAATCCCGCTTCTTAAGCGGGCTATATCTGTTTCCGAAGCCTTGCCACCGGTATTCCCAGCATCTCACGGTATTTGGCCACGGTGCGCCGGGCGATGCGGTAGCCCTTCGAATTGAGGATGTCCATCAGCGTCTCGTCGGTCAGCGGACGCCGCTTGTCCTCTTCGTCGATGCACTGCTGCAAGATGTTCTTGATCTCGTAGCTCGACACCTCCTCGCCCGAATCGGTCTGCATGGCCTCCGAAAAGAGCGATTTGAGGAGGATGATCCCGAACTGCGTCTGCACGTACTTGCTGTTCACCACGCGCGAGATGGTCGACACGTCCAGCCCCGTGCGGTCGGCGATGTCCTTGAGGATCATCGGCCGGAGTTTCGACTTGTCGCCGTCCTTGAAATACTCCTGCTGGTAGTCCAGGATGGTCTGCATCGTGCGCATCAGCGTGTCGTGCCGCTGCTTGATGGCCGAGATGAACCACTTCGCCGAGTCGATCTTGTTCTTCACGAACTGAATGGCCTCCTTGTCCTTCTCCCTGACCCGTCCGTCCGAACCCACCATTTCGCGGATCATCTCCATATAGCGGCGGTTGACGCGCACCTCGGGAACGTTGTAGGAGTTCAGCGAGAGGTTGAACCGCCCGTCCTGATAGTCGAGGATGAAATCCGGAATGATGTAGGGCGTGGTGTCCGTGCCGCCCTCGGCGTAGAGGTTGCCGGGCTTGGGCGACAGGTGGCGGATCTCGGCGATCGCGTCGCGGAAATCGTCCTCGGATATTTGCAGCCGCGCCATCAGTTTCTCGTAGTGCTTCTTGACGAACTCGTCGAAATAGCTGGTCAGAATCTTCCTGGCCAGCCGCCGCGGACGGGTGTTGACCGGCATCTGCGCCATCTGCAACAGCAGGCATTCGCGCAGGTCGCGCGCGCCGATGCCCGCCGGCTCCAGTTCGTGAATGATTCCGAGCAGGCGTTCCAGCTCCTCGGCCGTCGTTTCAAGCCCCATCGTGAAGGCGATGTCGTCGGCCACGGACTCCAGGTCGCGGCGCAGGTAGCCGTCCTCGTCGATGCTGCCGATCAGGTAGACCGCCAGCCGCAAGTCGCGCTCCGGAAGATTGCGGTAGCCCAGTTGCTCGACGAGATATTCCTGCAACGACCGTCCTTCGGTCAGATAGACCGGACGCTGCTTGTCGTCCTTCGAAAAGTTATTGATGCGGCTCTTGTACGACGGCGTGTCGTCCTCCCGGAGGTATTCGTCGAAGGAGATCTGCTGGGGAGGCTGCTCCTCGTCCTCGGCCGAACAGATCGGAAGAGCACACGTCTGAACTCCAGTCACGTGGCCTTATCTCGTATGCCGTCTTCTGCTTGAAAA
>ENA-UPSX01000266-UPSX01000266.1-human-gut-metagenome-genome-assembly--contig:-NODE-266-length-14614-cov-14.421614_pt1 | contig 14614 bp, 7 predicted proteins | sample MGYA00250045_ERZ773367 | MGnify/ENA primary metagenome ERZ773367 (study PRJEB29103, sample SAMN06112033) | human gut metagenome | biome: human gut; feature: ankylosing spondylitis patient; material... | reverse complement strand
TTTTTTTTTTTTAATGATACGGCGACCACCGAGATCTACACTCTTTCCCTACACGACGCTCTTCCGATCTTCTCCTTCATCTTCTACTACTGGTGATTCTTCCGAATCCTCAAATGGTGCGACAGACAATAAGGCGGACGACTCAGCAGAAGCTACCGCTGGCAATTCCGCTAATGATGGAGCCCAAACGCAGGCTCCAAACGATGCTTCTTCTCAAGATGCCAAGAACGATTCCTCAAATGCGACGGATCAATCGCCGGCGAAGGCCGATGTGCAGGTCGCCGCGACGGCGCTTGGCGGCCGTGACTTTGAGGGTCAGGTCACCAAGGAGATCAACGGCAAGACCTACATCCTGATTGGTAACGAGCAGCAGCTGCGTGCGATTGGTTCTGGCAAGAAGGTTATTGGCCGCATCAACAAGGTCACGCAGACTTGCACGCAACAAGGAGCCCTCAATTATCAGTGGGTGGACGGCACGCCGTCTTCCGAATACGCCGGTGACGCCGATCTCTCCGATTCAGATATTTTGCGCGATACTGATGCCTCCGACCACGACAGTCCACTGCTGGCATGCACGGCGTTAAGCGTCAACAGGACCCGCACCAAGTATTACGGCGTGGGTGCTGATGGCACGCAAACGGACTACTCCGCTGCCAACACCGGCCTGACCTATTCCGCAGACGCCAACTACCTGATCTTCCGTGACATCGACCTGTCCAAGAACGCGGCAGATACCAACAACACCGAGTGGACTCCGCTCATGTTCTCCGGCACTATGCTCGGTGCGGTCTCCAATGACGGCGACACCGAAGCCAGCCTGTGGAAGGCTGTTGGTGCCGATGGCGCAAGCGTGGTTCACGCTACCGCAGCTCGGCCGGTCATCAGCCATGTGGTCGTCAATCAACAGGGCAAGCAGCTGGACGTCAGCAAGCAGCAGGGCATCGGCTTCTTCGCCTCGATCACGAACAAGACCGTGATGAACAACACCAGTCTGGGCAGCGCCGGTACGGCCGTGGTGTCGAACCTCAAGCTGCAGGACGTGTCTGTGACGAATCAGGCAAGCAAGTCATATATTCCGCCGACACTGCTCGGCACACTCACTTCGGCAGTGGGTGGACTTTTGGATCTTCTGCTTAAGGCGTTGAAACTGCTGACATTCGGACAAGTAAATCTTGACCTCAATCTTCAAGGTCTGCTCACCCTGCACAAAGACAATCCTTCCAACCTCGCCACGGGTGCATTTGCCGGCCGTATCTACGGGGACACCAAGGTTACGGACTGCGAGGTAGCAGATGTTTCGGTATCTAGCGTAAGCCGTATGACCGGTGGTTTCGTGGGATATGTTGAGGGCGCAACCCGATACGATGCAGTCTCCAAGATCGTAGGAGCGCTCACCAATGTACTCTCGAAGATCTTGGGTGTCATCCCGTTCCTCGGGCTGGGCGATTTGGTGGACTGGTTGCTGTCCGGCACGCTCGGGCTGAATGCCTTGATTCCGGTTGGCTACTACAACCCGGTTATCTCGAATAGTTCGGTGAACGGGTTCAAAGAGAACGTGGTGATCGGCAACAAGGACAACCCGCAGGCCGGCGGCTTTGTCGGTGCACAGATTGGTGCAATCATTGAGAACTCTTCGGTGACGAGCACGAATGGTTTCACCGTGCGGGCAACGCAATATGCCGGTGGTTTTGCCGGAGTAAGTCGCAACGGCAACGTGGGCGGTCTGATTAACTCGCTTGGCGTCGACTTGCTGTCTGCGCTGCGTCCGCAGAGCCTCATCGAAAACAGTGGCCTGACGGTAAACGGTGACGATAAGATCACCGTGCAGGCCGAAGACTACGCCGGCGGCTTCAACGGTGCCATGGCCAATGCCTATGCTGTCAATAATTCGATTACGGCTTCGGTCGCCGTGACTGCCGACAGATCCCACGCCGGAGGATTCACCGGATTCGCCTCCGTGGGATGGGGCCTGGAACTCGGTACGGACGATACCACGAATGCATCGCTGTTGAAACAGCTCACCAAGGCTGTGACTAAATTGCTGAGCGGCAGCGATAACGGTGCAGGAGAACTGCTATCCATCGTCGGTGTGAATCCTTCTGTGATTCTCGGTACACAAATGAAGGGTTCCCTCACAGTTGCTGCCGGCGGTGATTACGCGGGCGGCCTTGTGGGCGAAGGTTCGGGTACGGTGATCGGTGATTCCTCGCGGAACCGCCTTCAGAATCTCACATTCTGGAAGTACAACAATCCTCGTGACTTCCCTCAGCAGCGCTCCACCACCATAGAAGGCCTTGAATCGGTCACGGCCACGGGCTCCTACGCGGGTGGCATCGCCGGCAATCTGCAACCGACAACGGTAGCTGGGTTGCTCAACAGTGTGGTGAAAATTGGCGATATCGCCACGCTCAAGAAGTTCGACCAGTTTGCCGCGTTCACCGTGGAGAACATGTCTGTCACCGCTCCGGCATCCGGTTTGACGGTGAAGGCCGGTTCATACTATGCGGGCGGTGCCATCGGATGCGCCACCGGCGGCGACGTGGCCAACACGAACCTTACCAATCTGGCCACGGTCTCGGCCAGGGGAGAAGCCGGCGGTTTTATTGGCTTCTCTGGACCAGGCGACGCCATCGGTGCTGGCGGTCTCAATGTGCTTGGGCTTATCAAGCTTTCCGGTCTGCTATCGGTTGCCCAATATTCTTCGGTTGCAGTCACTGCATCGAATGTGAACGGCATCGCCAACGGATTCACGGTCAAGGCGACCGGCAAGAACGAGAACAACGAGACCACCGATTACGCTGCGGGCGGTTTCTATGGTCAGGCCAACAGCACCAAGACCCGGGAAAGCCATGTGACGAACCTCAAATCGGTCACAGCCGATACCAGCACGTCCGATGGCATCGCGGGTGGTTTCGTGGGCTTCTCCACCACCGGCGGCCTCGCCGACGCACTTAGCAACGCCGATGATTCCAGCGTGTTGGACAACCTCATCAAGGGCGGCCTGCTGTCCGTGAACGACCTGCTCGGTGCCATGCCGTATCTGATTCCAAGCTATACGGATACCACCGTGACGTACGTCAACGGCGGTTACGTCGAAGGTGATATCGCGGGCGGCTATGCGGGAAACTTCCAAAGCGGCAAGGTCAATCAGTTCTCCGAAACCGATCTCGAGAACGACTCAACGCTGGCAGACGTGCAGTCCCGCGTTCAAGCCAACCCCGTGGCCGTTGTCAACCTTGACCATGTGACCGGCGGCGCATACGCAGGTGGTTTCGGCGGCAAGGTCGTTTCCGGCGCGCTCGCTTCGGCTGGCAACGGCGGCCTGAGTTTGCTCGGCAAATTCGGTACGGTGGATCTCGCCAACCTGTTGCAGGTGGTGCAGGGCTATGTGCCGTTCATCTCCTACGCGGGTGTGCATTCCGATGCCACCACCGTGGAGGCAACTAGCGGTAACAAGATTTCCGACCCGGATGATCCCGGCTTCACCGTTTCCGCCACCCGATTTGATCAGTCCGATACGCAATCCGGTTCCGCCGGCGGCTACATTGGATACGGTTCCGGTGTGCAGGTGTCCCATTCCAGTGTGACCCAACTGCGCCGTACTGATGTCAAGGCACCGAAGAATCTGGAAACCACCGGATCCATCGACGACACCTATCTGAGCAAAGACAGCTCGTATGCAGTCACCGCCGCTCGGTATGCCGGCGGCTACATCGGCAAAATGGACATCGGCTCGGCGGCGGCCGTGGGCGGCGGCTTGAGCCTGCTCGGCCAGAACGTCAATCTCAACGACGTGCTGGATGTGCTCGACGTTGTCGTTTCGACTATCGAGCACTCCGACGTGACCGGCGGCATCGGCGGATACTCCGTGCTGGCCAGCACCGCAGACCATAGGAACGCCAACAACAAGCCCGATCCACTGGGTATGGCCGGCGGCTTCGCCGGAGACATCGAAGGCGGCCATATTCAGGACTCGAGCTCGCATGAGTTCGTATACATCATCGGCCAGGTTTCGGCCGGCGGCTACGTGGGCACCATGCAGCCGGGAGCCGTGGCAAACGTACTCGGCGACGGCAGCGTGCTCAAGAAGCTCGTCAACCTCGACAACCTGCTCTCGCTCGTGCAGGACTTCGTGCCGACGATTCGCAACAGCTCGACCGATGCCACAGTGTGCGGCGGCGCGGTGCGCGCACAGGCGGCATCGGATACGACCACACGCCGCGGCATGGCCGGCGGCTATGCGGGACGTAACCGCGGCGGCCATATCTGGGGCAACAACACCGCAGCATGGAAGCAGGAGAACACCGACGGCAAATACAACGGGCCGCAACGCGTAGCCTATGCCGCGCGCATCCGCAGCGTATACGGTGCCGAAATCGCCGGCGGCTACACCGGCTTCATGGAAGCGGCCGATACCGCTGAAGGCGGTTCGCTCTCCTTGCTCGGCGGTCTCATCAAGGCCGGCAACCTCGCCGGCGTGCTGTCCGTGGTCTACCCGACCGAGGAGCACTCGAAGGTCACTGGTCCGCTGCGCAATATGAGCTACGACCAGTGGAAGACGTGGGTCGACAACATCGGCAAGTACGGTGCGTATGGCAAGGAATTCACCGATGTGACCACGGCTGATGGTGCGGGCTCTGTTACCGACCAGGATTCCCTGGACAAGTTCCTCGAATCCTACATCTTCGGATTCAACGTCGTCGCAGGACGTGCGGAGTATCGGACTGGCGCGAACTTGCATGATTCCGGCGTCGCCGGCGGACACGTCGGTCTGATGCGCACCGGCACGATCACCGATGGCCAGTCGATGGATGTCAAGACCGTCTCTGCCATGCGTGCGGCAGGCGGTTATGCAGGCACGATGGAATCCGGCTCGGCATCCTCGTTCGGCTCTATCCAACTATTCGGCGACAAAGGCATCAAACTTGATTTGGGACAGATGCTCGACGTGGCACAGGTATTTGTGCCCGTCGTCAAATCTTCGAGCGTGGCCGGCTACCGCAAGGGTATGAAGGTCGTGGCCACCGGTGAAGACATCACGCACGGTACCGGTAATGCCGGAGGCTATGCCGGTCTCGCGGTCGGTGGCCAGATCTGGGGCGATCTCGACCAGAACGGCCAGAAGCTTGTCGAGGGTGTCACCGCTGCCGGCGCCAACGTTTCCAACCTGCGCAAGGTGGAAGGGCGCAACAATGTCGGCGGATTTATCGGCGTGGCCACTGCCGGTGCGGTTGCGGATGTGGACACCAATGCGTCCGAGGGATTCCTGCAAGGAATCCTCGACTCGCTGGTATCGAACCCGGCAAGTCTGGTCAGCGTATTGCAGGCCACGGTTACGACGATTCGCGGTGCACATGTGAGCTCGGATGACCCGGCATGGGGATACACGGTCAATGGCGCATATGAGAGCAAGGACGATAAGGGTAATACCACAGCCAAGTATGCCCTGAACGCCGGCGGTTTCGCTGGTTCGTTGCAAGCCGCGATCCTCGGTGACAAGGATTCCGCCAAAGGTACCGGCAGTGAAGCGGATCCGAACAATGACCCGGCTTCTCTTACTGTTAACGGGCTGCGCGCTGTTGAAGGCGGGCAATACGCCGGTGGCTTCTTTGGCCTTGCTGATGTATCCAGCGTCGCTTCCGTCGGCGGCGGCGAGGCCGGCGATAAGCAGGATACCAACCTGCTGCTCAAACTGCTCAAGGTTGGCAACGTGGGCGTGCTCGAAGCATTCCGCACCTTCATCTATGACGGTCAGGTCAACGGTGTGAGCGACGGCATCCAGATTGTCGCCCATGATTCCACCACAAAGGGCATGCTTGACTCGAAGCGTTACACCGGTGCGGTCGGTGGCTTCGGCGGTGGACTGATCAATGGCTCTGTGAAGCAGTCTGCGGTCACCAACCTCAACAGTGTGACCGGCGTGAACTACGTGGGCGGCTTCATCGGGCATCTTGGCAAATCCGGCACGGTCGCCGCCGACAATGCACAACTCGGCACGGATGCGCTCAATCTGCTTGGTGCCACGGCCGGCGTACTTGACATCTGGGGCTCGCACGTTGGCGATTCGCGCGTCACCGGCATCCCGGACGGTTATACCGTCACCGCCACACACCATGGCGACAATTACGGCAAAGCCACCGACAAGGCTACCGGACGTGAGGTCGCAGGCGGTTTTGTTGGATACGTGGATTTGGCTAGGGTGAAGGGCTGCACGTCTGACAATCTCAAGAAGGTCACTAGCGGTGAGATTGCCGGCGGATTCGTCGGTGAAACCAGCCGTGCCTATTTGGTTGACGCGAAGGTCAACTCTGTACTTGTGGAACTGCTGCTGCAAGTGGTGAACGCGCTGGTCAAGCTCCTGTACCTCGACAAGGCGGAACAGGTCGGCGTCATCGATTTAGGCAAGTGGTTCCCGGCCATCTTCGGCAAGGTATTCGATCTCAAGGTGCTTTCGGAAGGCGACGTGCTGTACGTGAACCTGTTCGGACTGAAGGTGAGTGTTGCTCTGTCCAAGGCTGATGATGAAAACCAGCAGCAGACCGACGTGGCGATTGTCACCATCGGCGATAGTGTCATCAAACTGCCTTGCAGCAAAGACGGCATTGATATGGATGGGTCGGGCAGCAACCTGACCGTCCAGCTCATCAAGGGCAACCGTACTCGCGTGGAACAGTCCACCGTAACGGGCATCGCCAATGGCTATGACGTGTTCGGCGGAGGGGCAACTCAGGATACCGACGGTGTGAAGGATCTTTCCACAGGCTACACGGGCGGCTTCGCCGGACTGAACGACGAGGGCGTGCTGGCAGACGACCACATGGTCTACGCCGACACGATCCGCGGTGCCAGCGGACTGGTCGACCCGTTCTCGAACACCAAACTCAAGTCCGTATGGGACTTCAACACCATGAGCGACATCCTCGGACCGGTCGATGACGGCAACGGCGACAAGGCATACAACACCTATCGCATTTACCGCAAGGCGGCCGCGAACGCTAGTGAGGCCCGCACCTCCGCACAGGACGGCAACAAGATCTTCTCGCAGAAGAACACGGCAGACGATGCGCTGAACACCGGACTCGATCGTTGGGAAGTGAAGCTGTTCGACGTGGTCAACACATACGACAGCGGCGCTGTGCACAGTGGTGCATCCGGCGACGCTGGTACCACATGGGTTGGCATCAAGGATGCCGTGGCCGAATCCAAGGACGGCCAGACGAAGCTCGATGCCTACCAGTCCCCGGCCAAGGCAGTGCTCATGCTTGACGTGCCCGTATCCGACAACAACGGCGGACTCACCCCCGAACCGGACGACGGCCAGGACCCGTGCGGCAAGGACGGTTGCAAGACCGTGGACCTCACCCTGCAGAAAGTGTGGCGCAACGGCCAGCTGGAACGCCCCGACGCCATCGCCCTCGAGGTGACCGCCACGTACACGAATGCGGCGGGCGAACAGGTCAAGGCCGGGAAGCTCGAATGCTTCAAGGACGACTGCGCCACCGAGGAGCGAGCCAACCCGTTCACGGTGACCATGACCGCCAAGGAGAACGGCTCCGCGTGGAGCGACACGTGGCGCACGAAGCTCACCGGCCTGCCGGTCGCCTTCGTCGACAAGGGTTCCGGCCCGAACGGCGAGGACGTGACGCGCTACTACACGTACACCGTCAAGGAGCTCAACATGACCTACGCCTCCGGCGACACGGATGGCAACGCTGAGACGAAGACCCCAGCCGAGGCCGGTTACTCGGTGTCCGTCAAGTACGGAACGGACAAGGACGGCAAGTATGTGGCCACCGTCACGAACTTCTCGCCCCTGCCCGAGACCGGCGGCAACGGCACGCTCCTGTTCGTCATGCTCGGCGTGTTCATGCTCGCCCTCGGCACCGCATGGTACCTGCGCGCCAACCGCATGGAACCGGCCGCGGCCGGGGGAGCGGGCGCGGGAACCGCGCTGCCGGTCGGCCGCAAACGCGGTCGGCACACCCGATAACCAGACTTCCCGCCGTCGCACGGCGGCGGGGCAACCAATGTAACCAACTCGAACCGGCCCCGACCGGGACCGGTGCAGTACAGAGAAAGGAACAGTGATGAAGTCACTAATCAGGAATGTAGCGGCGGGCGTCCTCGCAGCCGCCACGATGCTCGGCATCGCCGGCCTCGGCGCCACCACCGCCAACGCTCAGGAAGCCAACGGCAGCATCAAGGTGAGCAGCACCAACGCCGAGTTCGCCGGCAAGGAAATCAAGGCCTACCAGATGTTCTCCTACGATCTGGATGCCGTCAACGCCGGAACCGCCGACAACGGCGGCTTCACGCTGAACTCCGAGTGGAACCAGTTCTTCATCTCGAACAAGACTGAGTTCAACCTTGGCGATGACACCACCGTCGACAACGTCGCCCAAAGGGCCTATGACTACGTCTCCGGCCTCAAGGACGGGAAGACCCAGGTCGTCCCGTTCGCCAAGAAGGCCTCCGATTGGGCGAAGACCCAGACCGGCCTGACCATTAAGACCGAGAGCGCGGCCAAGATTGCCGTGGACGGTAAGTACACGGCGACGTTCACCGATCTGGCCTACGGTTCCTACCTCGTCAGCCCGAAGGCCGGTTCCACCGATACCAGTGACAAGCGTGGCACCGATGCCATCCTGCTCAATGTGCTGAACAGCACCGCCGTCGAGCAGGACCTCAAGAGCACCTACCCGACCATCCAGAAGACCGTCAAGAACGGCACCGACGACAAGAAGCACAACAGCGTCGAGATCGGCGACACCGTGGACTTCAAGCTCGCCTCCACCGTGCCGGACATGACCGAGTACACCAACGGCTACACTTTCAAGTTCACCGATACCCTGTCCAAGGGCCTTACTCTGAACGGCACCGCCGAGGGCGGCACGTTCGCTCCGACCGTCAAGATCGGCGATACCACGCTGACCAAGGACCTCGACTACACCGCTACGTACACCACGGACTCCGATACTGGTAAGACCGCTCTTGAAGTCAACATGATGAACTTCAAGAATCTGCACCAGAATGACGCCGGCAAGGCCATCACCGTCGAGTACTCCGCCACCCTGAACAAGGACGCCGAGGTCGGTTCCACCGGCAACCAGAACGACGCGAAGATCGAGTACAGCAACGACCCGGCCTCTAACGGCACCGGCACCACCAAGGAAGACAAGACCTACACCTACACCTTCAACTTCGACATCGAGAAGGTCAACGCGGTCGACCACAACGATAAGCTGAAGGGCGCCCAGTTCGAACTGCAGCGCGAGAACGGCACCAAGATCAATCTTGTGAAGGTCTCCGATGGTGTGTTCCGCCCGGCCAAGGGAACGGAAACCGTCGCCGATGACAAGACTGTGGTCACCGACAATAACGGCAAGCTGCAGTTCACCGGTCTCAAGGAAGGCACCTACAAGGTGAAGGAGATCAAGGCTCCGACAGGCTATAACCTGCTGAAGGATCCGATCACGGTCACCATCTCCGCCACGTACGACGAGAACACCGGCATCCTGGAGTCCTGGAAGGTAAACAACGCCAACGCGCAGGGCACCACCGTCCCGGTCATCACCGTCGAGAACAACAAGGGCGTCACCCTCCCCGAGACCGGCGGCATGGGCACCGTGCTGTTCACCGTGTTCGGCGTGGCCATCGTGGCCCTCGGCGCGACCTGGTACGTCAAGTCCAACCGCAAGTCCCGTCACGCGGCCTGAGACCGCCACTGACCCCCGGTTCCCCTGACCCGCGTCAAGGGGACCGGGGCGCCGGCCTTCCCTGACCGGGGAAGCCCCACCAAGGAGATCCATGGTTAAGAAGCTGCGCGGCCTCGCGCCGTTGCTGGTCATCGTGATCGGACTGCTCGTCCTGTTCTACCCGACGATCAGCAACTTCCTCGTCATGAAGAACGCCTCGCGCGTCGTCAGCAACTACGACGCGGCCGTCGAGAATCCGTACGCGGATCAGGCTGTCGGCGACATCGCAGCGCACGCAGCTTCGGTTGTCGTTGACCACGATCGGGAACTTCGCGTCCCGTTCCCCGGCGGGATGGAACGAATAACGGTGGTCGTGGCCGCAGAGCATCAGGTCGATCCCGGCCTCGTTGAGCACCGGCACGAAGAGTTCGTTCAGGTGAACGCTCCCGTGCCAGGCCCCGGCCGCAGGCGGGATATGGAGCAGGACGATGCGCGCCGAAGCCGTGAGGAACTCCTCCGAGCGCACGGCCTTTTTCAGCCACGCGCACTCCTCGGCGCGGTAGGCGTCGTAATCGGCCAGCCCGTTGTACTCCGCATGGTCGTCGGGCTTGTCCTCGCCGCAGTCGAGCAGCAGGATACAGACGTCGCCGTAGCGATAAATGCCGTAGAACCGCCCGTCCCGCCCGGGAAAATAATCCCCGAGGCTGTCGGCGAAGACGCCGCGCGTCTCGTGGTTGCCGCGGGTGAAGAGAATCGGCGTCCCGGCAGCGAAAAGCGCGGCCGAAGCGTCGAGGTAGTCCTTGAAAAGCTGCTCCCCGCTCTCGACGCTGCTCGACATGTCGCCGTTGAAAGCCACGAATCCCAGTTCGGAAAAGTCCACGCGTTTGCAGAGCCGGGTCAGGACGTCGGCCTTGCCGTGGATGTCGTTCAGCACGAGGAACGAGCATCCGGAACCCGCAGCCGGAAAGGTGCGGAACCCGTAGGCCCGGCGCCGCGACGCATCGGCGCCGACAGTCTTTCCATAGGTGACGTTGTTGACGTCGGGCCACGACTGAACCTCCTGCGAAAAGATCCGGTAACGGTAGTCGGTCCCGGGTTGCAGCCCCCGGACACGAACGGCGTGCAGCGTCCTGCCGGCCAGCTTGCGGCCGGCGACGGTCTGGTAATGGCGCGGCGGCGGTGCGGGCGCAAGGCTGTCGGCGGGCGACGCCTCGACCCACGAAAGCGCGGGCCTGTTGGTGGTCCAGACCACCGTCACTCCGTCCTGCGACATGTCGCACAGGTAAGGCCCGTGCGTAATTCGGAATTCCTGTGCGGCGGCCGTCAGTGCGAAGGCCAGTCCCGCAAACACGAAAAGCAGTTTCTTCATCCCATTTCCGGTTGATCGCCTCGTCGGCAAAGGCTTCGGTCCCCACGCAGGCGGGAGGCCGGATTTTACGCTACGCAAGATAGCGATTATTCGCGAAACCGCCGCATTAATGACAAAAAAAGGAGGCGAATCGTTTTCCGTTCGCCTCCTTTTCGTTATTTTTCCGCGTCTATTTTATCCGTTTGAGAAGTCTCTCCTTGCAGTCGGAGTCCTTGAGCATGGCCACGAAATAGCGGGCGTCGGCCCGGTTCGCCGCCGAAGGGTCGGCCTCGTAAACCGCCACGAAATGTTCGGCGTGCGCGACCAGGGCATGCCGGCAATCGAAATTGACCATCAACGCCTCCGCCCCGTCATCCGCCGTCCGGCCCCGGCCCCACGAAAGCCCCGTGACCGTCTCACCGCCGCCGACCGCCGTGCAGGCTCCGGGATCGACGCCCAGAAGATTGATCGTCAGCGAAGGATAATAGAAATAGAGTCCGCCGGGCATCTCGACCGTCAGCGTGAGCGTGTTTTCCGTCACCCGCGCGTTTACGACGGCATGGTGTCGCAGATAGTTGTATTCGAAATACTCCTCGGCCGCAGGCATCCACAGGCAATCCTCGCCATCCCGGCCGTAGGTGTTGTTGAGCCACAGCAGCATCTCGGACCAGAAACGGTCGGTGCCGTGCACGCCGATATTCACCGCTTCGCGCTCCTCCACGGGTCGGGCCATCTGCGCCTCGATCACCGCCGGAATCGCCGCCGGCAGCCACAGTCCCCGCTCGATGCGCGTTCGCAGCAGATCGCCGTTCACGGCAAAAGGCCGGAGCTTCTCACCGCCCGACTGCAGGAAAATCGTCTGGATCGGATCGTAGCCCTCCGCCGCCGCGACATAAGCCTTGTTGCCGTTGGGTTCGATCAGCATCTTGCAGCCGCGTCCCGCGAGGCGGTCGAGGACGATCCGCTGCGAGGAGACGAAGTGCGCACGGATCGAGTCGGGCACATCGACCGACAGCGTGTTCACATCGTGGAAGGCGATTCCGACCCCGTAGTTGAGCATCTCGATCACATCGTCCCACATCAACCCCGCCCGCATGAAAAAGCGGTAATAATTCTCCGTAAAGCCCGGCCGCACCACAGCCTTGTCATCCATATAGTCCCACTCGGGGGAAATGGCGGTGGTAAAGGAGAAGCGCACTTCGCGTCCCGTCCCGTCGGTCGAGCCCAGCGCCTTGCCGAAAGAGTAGGTATCGGGCGGCATATCCCCGCCGCGCAGATGCGGCGCATTGTAGAAATAAGTATCCGAAAGGGGACGTCCGTTGATCGCGGCCCACGTGGTCGAGAAAGCCGCCTGCTTGCAGTCGTCCTGCGTCAGGAGCAGCAGCAGCGACTTGTTGTATTTCAGGGGAGGAATTTCGATGCGCGCCGCCGAAAGATCGGTCCCCGGCCCGAACGACAGCGCGATCTCGGCCGTTATCTGCCCGGGTTCATCGCCGAAGGGATAGAGGTATTCCGTCGGGGGGGGGAATCGGGATTGTCCGGCTCCTCGGGATTCTGCGTCCCCGGTTTCGGCATCTTGACGCATCCCGCCAGCAGCAGGATCGCCGAAGCGGCGAACAGCGCGTATCTTATCGGGCTTGTTTTCATGGAACAAAGATAGGAGAAAATAGAACGGGTGCAACACGGGATTGCAAATGGTTCCGCAGAACTTTCCGGCCGGAAAAAGCGTCGTTACGACCCCGAAACAGAGCGAATCGGAAATATCAGCGTCTCTTCGGCGCCTTTTTCTTTTTGCGCACCGACCAGCCGAAATGACCCAACGCCTCGCCCAGCGCGAAATACTCGCCGTGGGAGTAGACGATCGGATCGGCCCGTTCAAGGCAGAACCGCCCCGTCGCCAGATCTATGTAGGCCTCGTCGGCCTGAACGCCGACCACCTCGGCCAGGAACATGTCGTGCGTCCCGAGCGGCAGCACCTGCCGGACACGGCATTCGATGTTGACGGGTGATTCGGCAATCAGGGGTGCGGCGACCTTTTCCGACGGCACGGCCGTCAGGCCCATCTCGCGGAATTTGTCGAAGTCGCGGCCCGAGCGCACCCCGCACCAGTCTGCGGCGCGCGCCAGACGGCGCGTCGTGAGGTTGATGACGAACTCGCCCGTACGGCTGATAATCGCGTGGGAATGGCGTTCGGGACGCACCGAGATAAAGCACATCGGCGGGTCGGAGCAGACCGTTCCGGTCCACGCCACGGTCAGCATGTTATACTCCTCGGGCGCCGCGCCGCAGCTCACCAGCACCGCCGGCAGCGGATAAAGCACCGTCCCCGGTTTCCAGCTCTGTTTCATATCGCTTTCATTTTGGGACAAAGGTAAAGGTTTTTCCCTATCTTTGGAGCCGTGACGACACTTTTCAGTGCGCGCTCGTCCTTGCTGCGCCGAATACGATCCGGTTTTGCACCGTATCCGGCTTTTATGTACCTTTGCTCACGTATGATCGCCGATTTCGTCCGATACCTCGAAGCCGAACGCCGCTACTCGCCGCTCACGGTCCGCAACTACCGCCACGACGTGGAGCAGTTCCTCGCGTGGCTGGGGGTCGACGACGCACGGTTCGAACCGCAGCGGATCACCACGGACGACATCCGCGAATGGATTCTCTACCGCACCGAAACGGGCCGCGTGAGCGCCGCCTCGATGAACCGCGAGATTTCGTCGCTGCGTGCGCTGTTCCGCTGGCTGCTCCGCACGGGAGCCGTCGGCCGCGACGTCGTGCATCCGATCCCCTCGCTGCGGACTTCGCAGCGGCTGCCGGCCTTCGTCCCCGAAAGCCGCATGAACGGCATCGTCAGCGAATGCGAATGCGACAGCGAGGACTTCGTCCGCGAGCGCAATTCGCTGATCATACTTCTCCTCTACACCTGCGGCCTGCGCCTGGCGGAACTGGTCGGCATCGACCGCGACGATTTCTCCGCGGACTTCTCGTCGCTGCGCATCCGGGGCAAGGGAGACAAGGAGCGGATAGTCCCGATGCTCGAATTCGTGCGCGAAAAGATTTTACATTACATCGGGTTAATTGAGAGGCAAAATATTTGCATTTCATCGGAAAAAGCACTATTTTTAACACACAAAGGAAAACGCATATCCCGGACGGCGGTGTACCGAACGGTGCAGGAAGAACTGGACAGGGCGGGCGTACAGGGCAAGAAAAGCCCCCATGTGCTGCGGCACACATTCGCCACCCACCTTCTGAACGGCGGCGCCGATATGCGTGAAATACAGGAACTCCTCGGGCACGCCTCGTTGCAGGCCACACAGGTCTACACGCACAACAGCATCGCCAGGCTCCGGGAGATTTACGCGAAGGCCCATCCCCGCGAAAAGGGAGGCAAATGATTAACTTTTATAAACTGTAAGGCTATGAACGTACAGATTCAATCCGTGAAATTCGACGCCGACAAACGGCTCGTCGAATTCGTGAATGCCAAAATGGCGAAGTTGGAGATCGGAAGAGCGTCGTGTAGGGAAAGAGTGTAGATCTCGGTGGTCGCCGTATCATTAAAAAAAAAAAA
>ENA-UPSX01000248-UPSX01000248.1-human-gut-metagenome-genome-assembly--contig:-NODE-248-length-14900-cov-13.588882_pt1 | contig 14900 bp, 7 predicted proteins | sample MGYA00250045_ERZ773367 | MGnify/ENA primary metagenome ERZ773367 (study PRJEB29103, sample SAMN06112033) | human gut metagenome | biome: human gut; feature: ankylosing spondylitis patient; material... | reverse complement strand
GGCGTTTTCATCCCGGCAGGTGACTTGGATGCACAGCAGCGTGAAATCCACCGCCAGACGCAGGGCCTCCTCCAGCGGCTTGCCCCGCATCAGAGCACCCACGCAGGCGGAGGAGAAGAGATCCCCCGTGCCGGGGAAATGGGCGTCAATGCGGCGGCTGCCGTATTCAAAGAAGCGATCCTCCGCCGGGGTATAGGCCAGCACGCCCAACTTATCCGGGCCATAGGGGACGCCGGTCAGCACCACGTGACGGGGCCCCAGCTCCGCCAGCTTCCGCAGGATATCCCTCAGCCGGGGCAGGTCGTAGTCCTCCCGGTAGGGGGTCCCCGTCAGCAGGCAGGCCTCTGTGAGATTGGGTGTCACCACGTCCGCCTGCGCCGCCAAGCGGGCCATGTGGCGGGGAAAATCCTCGTCAAAGCCCGTGTAGAGCGCTCCCCCGTCAGCCATGGCCGGGTCCACGAAGCGCAGGGTATCCGGCCCCGCCAGCACCTCCAACGCCTGGCAGACATCCTCCACCTGTCGGGGGGAGGCCAGATAACCGGTATAGACGGCGTCCAGCTGCACTTGCTGGCTCCGCCAGTATCGGGCGATGGGCAGAATATCCGCCGTCAGGTCCCGGCAGAGGATGTCCGGGAACATGGTGTGGGCGCTGAGTACGGCGGTGGGCAGAATGGCGCACTCCACCTCCATGGCGGAGATCACAGGCAGCGCCACCGTCAGCGAGCAGCGGCCCAGACACGAAATATCCTGAATACTGGCGACACGTTTCATAAGCGGCTCCTTGATGCACAGGTTAATGGATTCAGTATAGCACATCCAGCAGGTGGTGAAAAGCCCCGGCCGTAAAAAGATGCTGCGGAAAGTTCAGAAAAAAAGGCGCTCCGGCAACTGTCGGAGCGCCTTTTTTCGTTGGAACAGGCCGATTTAGTCCTTTTTGTTCTTGCGCTTGGTGACAAGCAGCACCACCAGAGCGATGATGCCCAGGCCAGCCACAGCCAGCACCACCCACAGGGCGGTCATGTTGCTGCTGTCGCCGGTGGCGGGCGTGGTGGGCTGAGACGGCTCAGCGGGCTTCTCCGGCGTGGTGGGCTTCTCCGGCTGCTGGGGCTTGCCGGGCTCCACGGGAGTGGTAGGCTCCTCAGCGCCGCAGCGGCTGCACTTGCCATCCTTGTAGTCGTGGCCCAGAGCGGGAATCACCTCGCCCTGCTTCACGACAGTCTGGCAGACCTTGCAGACCTCGTTGCCGGTGTAGCCGTCCTCGGTGCAGGTGGCATCCTTGGCACCCACCAGCTCCGTGTCGTGACTGGTGGCGGGAATGACCTCGGTCTTGGTGTCGGTGTACTCCTTGTCCTCAAAGGTGACCTTGGCGGTGTAGGTGCGAACGCCGGTGGTCTCGCAGGTGGCCGCAGTGGTCACCTCGTTGGTAACAGCAGCGTTCACCGTCTCCACGTGAGAGGCATCATTGCCGCAAGTAAAGGTGGCAGAAGCGGTGAAATCATCGTTCCACTTCCACACCGGGGCGCCATAGGCATGGCCGGTGGCGGGGATAGCCAGCTTCTCCAGCGTTGTCTCGGTCTTGCCCTCGGCATCGCTGAACAGCTTGCCGCAGACGGAGCAGACCCAGTGGGCCTTCACACCGGCGGTCTCGCAGGTGGCAGGCACTGCCTCCACGGCGGTCAGGGTGTGGCCCTTGGCGGGGACAGGCTCCGTCTTGGTGTCGGTGTAGTCCTTACCATCAAAGGTGACCTTGGCGGTGTAGGTACGGGTGCCGCCAACCTCGCAGCTGCCCTCCGTAACCTCGCTGGTCACAGTGGCATCGACCTTCTTCACATGGGAAGTATCATTCGCGCAGGTGAAGGTGGCAGAAGCAGTGAAATCATCGTTCCACTTCCACACAGGCTCACCGTAGGCGTGACTGGTGGCGGGCAGGGTCTCCGTCTTGGTATCGGTGTAGTCCTTACCATCGAAGGTGACCTTGGCGGTGTAGGTGCGAACGCCGGTCGACTCGCAGGTGGCCTCGGTGGTCACCTCATTGGTGACGGTTGCGTTCACCGTCTTCACATGGGAAGTATCATTGCCACAAGTGAAGGTGGCAGAAGCGGTGAAATCATCGTTCCACTTCCACACCGGGGCGCCATAGGCATGACCGGTGGCGGGGATGACCTCGGTCTTGGTGTCGGTGTACTCCTTGCCCTCGAAGGTGACCTTGGCGGTGTAGGTCCGCACGCCGTCGGCCTTGCAGGTGGCCTCGGTGGTCACCTCGTTGGTGACGGTGGCCGTCACGTTTTCCACATGAGCGGCGTTGTTGCCGCAAGTAAATGTGGCAGAAGCGGTGAAATCATCGTTCCACTTCCACACCGGCTCGCCGTAGGCGTGACCCGTAGCGGGCAGGGTCTCCGTCTTGGTGTCGGTATACTCCTCACCCTCGAAGGTGACCTTAGCGGTATAGGTACGCAGGCCCTCCTTATCACAGGTGGGCTCGGTGGTCACTTCGTCGGTGACGGTGGCAGGCACCGTCTGGGTATGGCCGTCGTCATCCGTGCAGGTAAAGACGGCGGAGGCGGTGAAATCATCGTTCCAGCTCCAGGTGGGCTCGCCATAGTTGTGGTGCTCCTCCACGGTGATGGTCACAGTGGTGGTGGGCATCTCCCACTCCACGCCGGCCTTGCCGTCCTTATCCTGATACTGCTGCCACTTGGCGGTCTGATTCTTCAGATTTTCGGGCAGGTTCTCCAGCTTGTCCTTCACCATCTGCTCCAGGTTGATGCCGATGGTGATCTCGGTGTCATCCGTGGTCAGGGGATCCGTGGTGTACTTGAGGTAGTCGGACACGTCCTTGGTGGCACCGTTGGCATAATGGGCGGTGACCTTCAGGCCCGTGGCATCAAAGGTATCGTCCTTGCTGTAGGTGGTGCGGTCCGGCTGCTGGGTGACCTCCAGCTCTGTGATACGGCTGCTCAGCCGCATCAGCTGGGCGGAGTCGTTCTTGAAGTAGATGTTGCCCTCTTCGTCCACAACGGGGCTGCAAATGGCGTACTGCGCCTGCGCACCGTCAGGGGTAAACAGCACATAGGCCGTCTCGATGGTGTGCTCCTCGCCGTTTTTACTGTAGGTCTCCATGGTGGTGTAGTCGTGATCCACCTCCGTCATGCCGGGCTTATCCCGGATGACCCGCAGCTTACCGGGGGTGAAGTTATCGAAGAAGTAGACGTAGTTATAGCCGTCCCCGTTCTGATAGGCCGTGGTCAGCAGACCGCTGGTCTGAGGATAGCCCATGGTGGGCACGGAGTAGGCGATGGAGAAGGTGGACAGGTCCACCACCGTGATGTTGTGGCCGGAATAGGCACCGAACTGGCTGGTACCGGACACGCCGATGTAAGCACGGCCGTTGGCGATCACGGGGGTGGAGGTACTCATGGGAGGCGCAGAGGCACTGTCGGCGCCATTATCCAGATGCAGGCGACGCAGGGAACCCTTGGTAAAAGTGCCGTCGGCGTTGACCTTCACCTGATACAGGTCGCCGCCCTTGGAGGTGAAGTAATAGGCCTCGGTCTCCGTATCGTAGCAGACGCTGCTGCGGAGGTCGCCTACGTTGGTGGCCTGCAGGCTGTCAATGAGCTTGCCGGTCTTGGGGTTCAGAGACAGAATGGAGCCGTAGCCCGTGGTATAGCCATTATCTCCGTCATCGGTGGTCACCAGCACGAAGTCGCTGTTGACGTAAGCACCGGCCCAATAGAAGCCGTTGTGGGTATAGGTCCAGGTGGGGAGCTTGGCCTCGTTGGTCTTGGTGGCATCCTCATCGGTGACAGAGAGGCAGGCAAAGTTGGCCTGCTTGGTCTCGCTGTTCCAGAAGCCCGTGTAGATATAGCCGTCTGCATAGGCGATGGGGCAGTTGGGCTGGCCGCCCAGCGCATCCTGATAGACCCAGAGGGACTCCAGCGTCTCGGCGTTGAAGGCCTGCACCCGGCCATTGGAAAGACCGATAAAGATCATGCCCTCGGCGTAGGTGGCGGAGTTGATGGCGAAGGAGGAGCCGCCTACCATGGTGCCGGTCTTGAGGATCAGGCCGGTCTCCTTATCCACCTTCATGATGGTGGTACCGGAATAGGTATAGAGGTAGCCGCCCACGATGATGGGGCTGCCCACAGCGCTGCCGCTGTAGCCCTCGCCCAGCTTGTTGGCCCACACCAGAACGGTGTCCTCAGCGGTGATGGGGGTGCGCACATCCACCACGCCGTTGTTTTCATCGTTCTTGCGGAACAGGGGCCAGTCGGTGGGTAGTTCGATATCCTTCAGGGTGCTGTCGGGGGCCTTCTCCAGCTTGATCTGGACGGTCTTGTTGGCCTCGCCGGCGGTGAAGGTCTTTTTCTGGCCCACATAGCCGTAGCGGGTCACCACTACGGTGTAGCTGCTGCCGCTGTCGAGGGTATAGATGCCCTTGTCACCCGGCAGGATGCGGTCGCCGGTGACGTCGCTGGTGAGGAACACCGTGGCATCACCGGGGGTCGTGGTGATGGTGGTCTCGATGGGAGCCTGCTTATTGACCTTGATGGTATAGGTCCCGGCGATGCTGCCGGTCTCCTTGTGGGAGACGGTAACCGTGATGGTCTCCGCCGCCGCAGAACCCGCCTTCAGGGGGACCGCCACGGTCTGGCGGTCAGCAGGGCTGTGGTCCTTATCATAGGTAATGCTCTGGCTCCAATCGCCGCAGGCCACCGTTACGGTCATATCTGCATCCATCCGGTAGGAGGACAGGGGCCGCAGGGTCAGGCGCAGCTCAGAGGCTTTTTCGCTGACATCGGCGGTGTAGTCATACACCAGCTTGGTAAAGGTGGCCTTGGTGGTGTCGCCGCCCTGATTCAGGGGAACCACAACGTCGTTCTGGTCCTTGGCGGACAGGGAATCCAGCGTCATGGCGCGGTTGACGTTGATGAAGTAGTCCTGATACAGGGTAGCGCCGTTGACCGTTTTGGACTGGGCTACCTTCAGGCGGGCAGTGTTGCCATAGCCGCCCACGGCCATGAAGCTGGGGATGGGTGTATAGCTGGTATCGGAGGCGGTCAGTGCTTTCTCCATCGTCCGGTCGGGCCAAGCAGTATTGCGGTGATACGCTGCATAGAACGTAGTTTTGTAAGTGCTATCCGCTCTGGCACGCTGGAGCTGGAAGCTGGAAGAGTTGGATTCCACCGTAAAGGTGTACTCATGGGTACCCTCCGTAAACGTCGGGGACATATCACACAACGGTGCATTGTTGCCGGTTCTGGCGCTCAGACCCGTCAGCCAATCATCGGTGACAGGGGTGGGTACCTTCAGCGTCATACCGGGCTGCGCCGGGAAAGCATGCTCGGCATGGTAATACACGTCCTTGGTGGCCAGATAGGTATACCCGCAGCCCAGCGTCAGCATATAGGTGTCCGCCGTGCCGGTGGAGGAGGTGGGGGCGATGTAGTCGCCGGTCTGGCTATACACCTTCACGTCCACCCCCTCATCGTGGTTCAGGATCACCGGGGTGGAGGCCCGCTTCTGCACCTTCACCGTATAGGTGACGCTCTGGCCGTTGGCCGTCAGCACCACGGGGATCAGGTAGTTCTTGCCGGAATCCTGCTCGCAGTCCGCCAGGTTCACCGTCACGGGGGAACCGCTCTGGGTGGACTTCCCGGCCACGGTGATGGCAGCACCGCTGCACAGGGCCGTGGGGGTGATCTTCACCTGATCCTGCGACGTGGCCACGGTGTAGGTATCCGTGGTGTTGGCGTAGGCAGGGCTCAGGGTCAGGCCGGACACGGAGTCCGCAGCCGCCAGACCACTGAGGCTGGGAGTGCGGATCAGGTGGAGCGTGTAGGTCTGATACTGCTCATATCCGTCGCCCTTGAGGCGAGCCTCGCACACCACATCCGAATTTTTCAGGCTGTTGCGCTCGACACTATCCGTCAGGGCATCTGCCGTGCTCTTCCAGCTGTGGGCCTTGTTGCCGTTGGGGTCGCCCGCCTTGTAGACACGGATGTTGGTGGTATCCACGCCGTCACCCGGCTCAAAATAGGGATAGAGCGAGTTGTACGCATGGTCCGGGATCAGGTAGGTACCCTCGGCGGCGGTAACGTCCTGCTTGGGCATCTCGCCGTAGGTTTTCCAGTAATTGTCGATACCAATGCCTACGGACTTGATCCACTGGCCGGCAGGCAGCTGGGCGGTGAGGGTGGTACCCTCCTTCACCTCCAGCGTGCCACGGACATGGCGGAACTCGCCGTCGGACAGGTCGAAGGTGTAGGTGGCAGGGATCAGGTCCACGGTGTTGGTGTTCTTCACCGTGACAACGGTGCCGAACTCACTGGTGAACACCGCCTCGCCGGGGGTGATGGCCTCGCCACCCATGGTGGCGCTGATGGTCAGCGGTGTGGTCTTGCCCTCCAGGAACTTGGCGTGCTTGTCGATGGCGCTGAACAGCGCATCGTTCAGGGTCTTGGCCGTGGTGTCCGTGGCGGCATAAAAGCCCTTCACGGCGGCATCATAGGCCTCCTGAGCGGCCTTGTAATCCTTCAGGCCGTTGGTAGCGGTGTTGTAGACCGCCATGTTGGCCGCCAGCTTCTGGAGGTTTGCTCCATGGCTCTGGCTCGAGTTGGTGGTGAACCAGATGGCCGTCAGGCCATCCGCCGACTGATCCAGCTTGTATCCATCCTCGTCGTAATGGATGCTGAAGTTGTCGGTGGTGCCATCGACAGCGGTAATGTATCCGCTGTCGATGCCGCTGAAGGTGTGGCTGCTTTTTTTCAGCACATCCTTCACCGTGTCGCCGGAGTGATAGGTGACATACTCCGGTTCGATGAGGAATCCGTTCTGCGTCACCGCCATCAGGGCGATCTGCTGGGTGTCCGCCGCCAGCGCCGCCGAAGGCAGCAGCGACAGCAGCATCAGGAACGTCAGCAGAACCGACAGAAGGCGGTTTCCGAGATGTGTCTTCTCTTTCATCTTTCATACTCCTTTCTGTTCTTTTATGATTCAAATCACCTGACAGGTGAGGAATCTCTGTTTCCAGCGTCTGGCCGCCGGGACACGCTCCCGCCACAGACGCTCCGTCCCCTCCAGCAGCTTCTGCGCCTGTTGGCGTTGGGGCTCCTCGATGGGGTGGTCGCTGAACCAGACCTCCTGCTCCAGCGCCGTCAGCTGCCGGGCCGTCTCGTCGCCCAGCAGAGCCGTCAGGGCCGCCTGCCGCTGGGGGGATGCCTCGCTCCACGCTCCCGGCTGCAAGGCCGTCAGCTGCCGGTGCAGGGCGCTGAGCATAGCCTGACAGGCCGCGCGGCCGTCGGGGTCCTCAAAGCGCCTGCGCTGCTGCTTCAGCCTTCGCCGCAGCAGCACCGTCCGCAGCACCATGGCTGCCAGACACACCAGCACCAGTGCCGCCAAGGCCAGCAGCACGCTCTGGATAAAGATCCGCTGGCTGTGGTCGTCCTGGGGCTCCTGAGAGATGTCGGTCTGGTTCTGTTGGGGCGTTTGATCCTGCCCCGTGTAGGTCGTGCCGTTTTCATTTTCCGCCGGGTCGCCGTCCTCCGGCAGCTGGTAGACGATGTTCTCCTCGTAGCCGGGGACGGTGTCGAAGGGGATCCAGCCCACGCCGTCCAGATAGTACTCCGCCCAGGCATGGGCGGCCCGCTGGGTCAGGGTCAGCTGCGCCCCGTCCGACAGGGCCTCCGCCTGCTGCCGGGTCACCACATAGCCCTCCACATACCGGGCCGGGATGCCGCAGCAGCGCAGCAGCAGCGTCGTCAGCGTGGCATAGTGGACACTGTACCCCTGTCGGGCGCCGGTCAGCAGCCACGCCGCCACGTCGCCGGTGGCCGGGGTGACCGTCCCCTCCCGGAGGGTCAGGTTGGCCGCCAGAAAGCGGCTGATCTCCGTCTTGGCCTGAGTGGTGTTCCAGCCCTGACCGGGGGTGAACTGCGCCGTCAGGGCGTCGTAGGTGTCCTGCGGCACCGTGAGATAGTGGTCATAGACCCACTGGCGATAGACGCTCTCCCCCGTCCGGTAGTCGCTGTCCGTCTCCGCCTGCGCCAGCTGCTGCTGGAGCAGGTAGCTCTCCTCCACCGGGTACAGCGCCGCCTCATAGCTGCGCTGGGTGGGGTCGGTCATGCCCTCGCCGGTGAGGTCACGGGCATCCAGTGCGCTCTCCAGCCCGTCTCCCCCGCCATAGGGGGTATAGGCCACGGAGCGGCAGGCGCCCAGCACCTGAATGGTCACATGGTTCTCGCTCTCGGCCTCGCCGTTGGCCTTTGCCAGCTGCTGGGCCGGGAAGAAATAGCCGCTTTGCAGGCTATACAGCATCGGAGCCTCCTCCGTCAAGCGGCGGGCCGCCAGCTGCTGCCAGCCGGTGCCGGTGTACTCCCCCGCCACATAGCCCCGCAGATACAGGGGCGTCCAGTGTTCCATGGTCAGCCGCAGCGCCGGCTCCTGTCCGGGGGAAAAGGCTCCGGAGCCGGAGATGTCTCCCTCCGGCAGGGGATCGGCGGCATCCTCATAGCGCCAGCGGTGCAGGGCCTTGCCCAGCCGCCGCCCCAGCGCCGTGGGGGATGCGCCGCCGGAGAGGCCCTCCGGCAGCAGTCCTATCAGCAGCACCAGCGCCAGCGCTCCCGCTGTGATGGCCTTGGCCCGGCGGCCTATGGCGCTGCCCTGCACAAAGCACAGCAGCACCCCCAGCAGGAAGCAGGTAAACCACCATCCCCCCTGCACAAGGCCCGCCAGACGCAGCGCCAGCAGTCCTGCTGCGCAGATGGTCGCCGGCCATATCCGCCAGCGCCGCCGCAGCACAAGGCCCGTGGCAAGGCCCGTTACAGCCCCCACAGGCAGCAGCAGCCACCAGACGCTGCCCGCCCCCACATAGGGCGGCGTGTACCGTCCGGTCTGCTGAAAGCGCCACTGACCCCACAAGTCTCCCAGCCCCGCCAGAGCAGCGCTGATGTGGCTCCGCAGCAGTATGCCCGCCACCAACAGCACCAGCAGCACTCCGCAGAGGGCCAGACGCTGCCATTTCCGATCCCACCGCAGCAGCAGTCCCGCCGCAAGGCCCAGCGCCGCCAGAGCGCCCAGCCCCAGCAGGCCCAGCATCGGCTCCGGGCGCAGGCATTGCCACAGCAGGCCCCATATGCCTGCCAGCAGCAGCACGCCCGCCGCCGCATCCGTGGGGCGCAAAGGCCTGAATGGGGCCGGCATCGTATCAAATTGGAATGAAACAGTCTGTTTTTTCACCAAAAGCTCCTAATTCCACATCCATTTTCCCAGTATTTCCTGCATATCCTCCGGGGTGAAGCGGCACACGCCCTCCCCGGCGCAGGGCTCATCGCTGCACAGCAGCACGACGGCATCCTCCGGCAGCTGCCCGTCCGCCGGAAGCTGGGTACAGCAGTACAGCAGCTTTCCCTCCGGACGCAGCTCCGGCGGTTGCGGCTCCTCCTGTGCCGTGCTTTTCAGCAGCGCCGTCACCGCTTCGGGCAGCTGCTCCTCCCCGGTGATCTCCCGGACAGAGGTGGTCTCCCCGCTCCACATGAGCCGGAAGGGCTGATCCACATAGGCCTGACACAGCGACACCGCCGCCTCCATCAGGCCGTCCGCCAGACGAGGCGGGGCCGTGCGGCGCTCCACATAGATGGTCAATCGGTGATCCACCGGCTTGGCCGCATCCCGCACCATATAGCGTCCCGCCTTGGCGGAGAGCTTCCAGTGGATCTGACGCAGACTGTCGCCGGGGACGTATTCCCGGATCTGAAAGGTCTCCGTAGGGTCGCTGCCTCGGACGTCCGGGGCATACTCCTCGCAGTCCGTCTGGCGGCTCACGGCCGACACCGGGTCTGCCTCGATGGGGAAGGTATCCGGCATGACGCAGATGCGTCCCTGCACCGTGCAGGGGATCCTCACCGGCAGCACGCCCAGCAGATCCCACAGCACCAGCTCCGCCGCCTGCATCACCAGACAGCCGCAGCAGGCACTCTGCACCTGCCACGCTCCCCGGCCCTGATGCAGGGTCAGCTTCTCCCGGTGCGTCTCTCCGGTAACGGTGTTCTCCACCGATACCGTGAGCCTGCCCCGGCCGAAGGGGACACCCTGCCGCACCTCCGCCGTCACGGAAAAGGGCTTACCCTTCTCCGCCGTCACGGGGCAGGTGAGCCGTACCTGCGACCGCTTCCTTGTCAGCAGCAGTGCAAGCCAGCCCGCCAGCGGCGCCATCAGCCAGCACAGGGCCAGCCACGGGGCAGGCGCCCAAGGCGTCACCAGCCAGCACAGCACCAGTCCGGCCTCCGTCAAAAGCCACAGCAACGTGCTCATGCCCGCCGCTCCGACAGCACCGGCGGCTGGGTCTGTGCCAGCACCTCCGCCACGATGGCCTCCGGTGTGTACTCGTTGAGGCGGGCCTTGGAGGAAAGCATCAGGCGGTGGGCAAACACATACTCCGCCATCTGCGTCACATCCTCCGGCACCACGAAATCCCGGCCCTCTGCGAAGGCTCTGGCCTTAGCCGTGCGGCACAGGGCCAAAGCGCCACGGGGGCTGATACCCAGCTTCAGCAACGGATGGGTGCGTGTCACCTCCGCCAGCCGGGCGATGTAATCATAGATCTGGTCGTCCACATGGACCTGACGCACCCTGGCAATGGCGGCGATCAGCTCCTCCCGGCGCATCACCGGCTCCACCTGCTCCAGAGGCTCCTGCTGGCTGCGCTCCCTCAGGATGCGCACCTGACTGCCCACATCGGGATAGCCCATGCTCAGCTTCATGAGGAAGCGATCCAGCTGGGAGTTGGGCAGATTCTGTGTACCGGCAGAGCCAATGGGGTTCTGAGTGGCCAGCACCACAAAGGGGGCCGGCAGATCGTGGGTCACGCCGTCTACGGTGACATGACCCTCCTCCATGGCCTCCAGCAGCGCCGACTGGGTCTTGCTGGAGGTGCGGTTGATCTCGTCGGCCAGCAGCAGATTGGTCATCACCGCACCGGGCTGATACACCATCCGCCCCTGCTCCGGCAGGGAAAAGCCGATGATATCCGAGGGCATGGTGTCCGGTGTGAACTGCACACGCTTGGTTTCCAGCCCCAATGCCTTGGAAAAGGCCAGCGCCATGGTGGTCTTACCCACCCCCGGCACGTCCTCCAGCAGCACATGGCCCTGGGCCAGAATGGAGATCCAAACCTTCTCCACCACATCGTCCTTGCCGACGATGACCTTCCGCACTTCCCGCAGAATTTTCTCCGTTACTTCGTACATATTTTCCTCCGCTTGCTCCAAATCACCATGCCTGCAGCCACCACTACCACGGCGACGCCTGCGGCGATCCATACTACGGCGCCGGGGCCAGAGGTAGTCTCCTCCGCCGCAACCCGCAGCTCATATGCCTGTGCCGGGTCCTCCGGCGTGATCTCCAGGGAAAGCTCCTGCATCCGATCCAGCAGCGCCCCGGCAGCGAACACATAGCTGCGCTCGGCGGCTGGGATGGCCAGATACCGGGTATACAGAGCCTGCACCTCCTCCGGCGTGGCCACCGCCACATCCGTCAGTGCCTCGTTCAGGGCCGTCACCTGCATCTTTACATCCTCCGGCATCTCCTCCCGGAAGTCATACAGGCTCCGGCGGGCGGCGGACAGCCGCTCCATGGCCTCCTGCGCCAGAAGGGCCTGCTCCGTGGCCATGACATCGGAGCCGTCCGTCAGAATATGGCGGAAGGTGCCGTCGTCCAGCCGGTAGCGCATCAGCCCGTCCACGGCGCTGATGCCGTTTTTCACGAACCGGGCGTCCGTGGCCGGGTCCACTCCCAAGCTGCACAGGGCGATGATGACCTGCGCCGTGCTCTCCAGATTGGCGGCGTCCCAGCTGATGAAATCGCCCTCCGCCGTCTGCTGGTCAGACAGCCACGCCAGCGCCCGGCGCACCACCTCCCGGATGGTCACAGACTCCCCGGAGGTTCCGGTATACGTCACTGTGCTGTTCTGATAGGGCGCCAGCGCCTGCAGGGTCATGGCTGTCAGATCCACATCCGAGTTCCCTACCGTCAGGCCGAAGCCGCCCTCCGGCTCCTGCGCTGCCACCAGCGCCTGCAAAATAGCGGCTCTGGTGTAGACGGCATCCTCCGGCACGGCGAAGCGGGCGCTGTCCAGAGCGATCAGGCCGAAGATCCAGCCGTTGAGTCCCTGCGTTCCCAGAGATTTGGCGGCGGTGAATTGATATACGCCGTCGGCCAGCAGGTTCACCGACCGACCGTTCTTGTCCCGGCCGAAGGCGGTGGGGTCCGCTCCCAGCGCCAGCGCCGTCAGTGCGGTGCGCTGCCACTCCGTGGCTCGCAAGCGGTCCAAGCCCCCCTGCTCCCGGTACATCCGGGTCACATAGCGCTCCAGTGCCTTGCGGTAAGCGGAGGTATCCCCCTCCGTACCGGTCCGGCTCACGGCGATGGCCACCCAGTCGCTGACGGAGTCTCCCGCCGTCAGCTTATCGCTTTGCAGCAGTGTCTCCGCCGTGCAGCCCTGCGCTGCCGCCAGCGCATCCAGCGTCTCCTGCCCATAGGCGGGGATCACCAGCACCAGCGTCAGCAGTAGCGCCAGCAGGCGACAGCAGCCTCTTCTCATTCTATCGTTCATATCTTGCTCCTGTCATAGCGTAGTCCGGCACTCTGCGCCGCCGGGGAAGCCACCCGGCATTGACCGCCGGGATCGGCTCCTGCTTCTGCTCCCCGCAGCGGGAGCAGGTGTATTCGATGTAGCCCGGTGTTCCGTCCTCTCCCGGCTCCGTGCGTCCCGTCTCCACGAAATCATGCCCCAGAGGCGGCACCTCCTGCTGATCCTTCCGATCGCCGCAGACGGTGCAGACGGCGCTGATCTCGCCGGGATGGGTGCAGTCCGGCGCCACTGTCTGTGTCGGCTCACCCCAGACGTGCTCCTCAATGTAGGTGCCGTTGAGCCACTTACCGCAATAGCTGGGCAGCAGACCGTAGCTGCCGCCGGTGGAGCTGTATCCGCCGATGTCCTTGCCGTAGGCCAGCGTGAAGCGCAGATACAGGGTATCGCCGTCGGTGAGGTAATAGCCGGACAGGCCCTTACCGGCATAGGTATTGCCGCCCACGGAGTACATCCAGCCGGAGCCCTGAGTATAGTCGAACTCGCCCAGACTGTTGTTATCCGTCTGGCCCGTCAGGGTCAGGCCGTCCTGCAGGATCTTGCTCCACAGGTTCTCCGGGATGGCGGGATAGTCCATCATGCCGCCCCGGCTGATGCGCCGCAGATAGAAGCCCACGTCCATGGAGCCGGAGTATTCGTACTCGTAGCCCCACTCCTCCAGCGCCTCGATAACGGCATAGGAGGCCGGGGTATTCTGGCGAATTTTGTAGGTATACGGCTCCTCCATCACATCCAGTCCCACGGTGGTGGCGTCGATGACGATATAGGCCGTGCCGATGACGTCGCCGGTATCCACGAAGCGGTAGAGAATGCGATAGGACACGAAGGCGGAGTTGCCCTCCCCGTCCCAGGCCCGGACGGTAATGGTGTGCTCCACCGTATCGCCCACGATGGGATCCGGGAAGTAGAGCTGATACTCGTACACCGGGCCGCCGGTGGGGCCTGTGATGCGCTTTCCGTCCATCTGTACCTCGATCTGGCTGGCGTAGAGGGGAGAGCCTGTGTAGGCCGTGGCCTTCACCGTCAGGGTGAAGTTGCGGTTGCTGGTCTCCGTCACGCCGTCCAGATTGGTGACGATGGTGGGGGGATGCTCACCGATGGTGGGATGATCCTCATCGGCCTTCTGTGCTACATACCGGATGGAGAAGCGGACCTCCTCCACCGTGGTGTTCCCCTTCTTGCGGTAGAGGGTGATATGGTTTGTCTCATTCCGCACCAGCTGGGCGGTATAGTTCTTGCCGTCGGCGCTGGTAAGATACCGGCCGTTCATGGGGGTATCGCTGTTTTGCAGCTTCACCTTCAGCGTCTCGCCGTTGGGATTGATGAGATAGGCGTAGAAGGGCAGCGTGTCGTCTGTCAGCTGATTATAGGTGATCTCACAGTTGCTGAGATCCGTGATGATACGGGTGCTGGTATCGTCAGAAGGGCCTGGCTCCGGTTTTACCGGGCCGGGCCCGTCGTTATCCCCTTTGCCGGGATGATCACCGGGCTGCGGATTATCGCCGGGCTGCTCCGGCTGCTCCGGATTGTCTGTGGGATTCTCCGGCTGCTCCGGGGCATCGGGTTCCTCCTGGGGCGGCTCCTCGTCCGGCTGCTCCGGAGTCTCCGGCTCTTCCGGCGTGTCCTCGTCCTCCGGATCCTCCGGCTGCTCCGGGGCATTGGGCTTCTCCTGCTGGGAGGCGCCTCCCTGTCCCTCGGTGCGGATAGTCTGGGCCGGGGGCTGGGGCAGCGGCTCCGGCTCCTGCGTGGAAAGGCCCATCCCGGACAGCACCAGCAGCACCACCAAGGCCGCCGCCAGCACCAGCGCTCCGCCCCGCCATAGATAGGGTCGAATCTTCTTCATATACTCCTCATTCTCCGTGCCGCCGACTCCCGCAGTGCACGGGAGCAGGCGCAAAAAATATGGTGTCATCCTGCGTGGCAGAATAACACCATAACCATTCCTGGGATCATTCTAACGGCAACAGTAGGTCTCCCGGCTCGCATCTCAAGCGGCGGTCTCCCCTGCCTTCTCAGAAGCACGCTTCCAATGGCTGACTTTCGTCGGCGGGATAGACACCTCGATGCACACGGTGTTGGTCAACGTGGGGCTCGTCCCCGTTCCCTTGTTCAGCTTTGCACCTGACCCCACGGGGCCTTTGCAGCGCATTGCCTCTGTCCGTATCTATCAGAAGATATTATATCCTATCCCATATGGAAATGCAAGGAAAATGCAGAGGGCCGTCGAAAGATTTTCTTGACCTATGTCCGAAAT
>ENA-UPSX01000241-UPSX01000241.1-human-gut-metagenome-genome-assembly--contig:-NODE-241-length-15106-cov-37.798057_pt1 | contig 15106 bp, 9 predicted proteins | sample MGYA00250045_ERZ773367 | MGnify/ENA primary metagenome ERZ773367 (study PRJEB29103, sample SAMN06112033) | human gut metagenome | biome: human gut; feature: ankylosing spondylitis patient; material... | reverse complement strand
TTGTCCATTATGGTCAAAAATTACAAAGGTAAGGTGTGCAATATGTATCAGGATGAGTATAAGCGCTGGCTGGCAGCAGATCTGGAAGACGCAGATCTGAAGCCGGAACTGGCCAAGATCGAGGGAAATGACGACGAGATCAAGGACCGCTTCGCCGTTGCGCTGAAGTTCGGCACCGCCGGCCTGCGCGGCGTTCTGGGCGCTGGTACCAACCGTATGAACATCTACGTCGTGCGTCAGGCCACGCAGGGTCTGGCAAACTGGGTCAAGACGCAGGGCGGCAATCAGACGGTGGCCATCAGCTACGACAGCCGCCTCAAGAGCGACATCTTCGCCAAGACGGCTGCCGGGGTCCTGGCGGCAAACGGCATCAAGGTGCGCATCTACGACGCGCTGATGCCGGTCCCCGCCCTGAGCTTTGCCACCCGTTACTACGAGTGCAACGCGGGCATCATGGTCACAGCCTCGCACAACCCCGCCAAGTACAATGGCTACAAGGCCTACGGCCCCGACGGCTGCCAGATGACCGATGACGCCGCCGCCATCGTCTACGATGAGATCCAGAAGACCGATGTGCTCACCGGCGCAAAGTATATCTCCTTTGCAGAGGGTGTCGAGCAGGGCCTCATCCGCTTTGTGGGCGACGACTGCAAGAACGCCCTCTACGCTGCCATCGAGGCACGTCAGGTGCGCCCGGGCCTGTGCAAGACGGCTGGCCTGAAGCTGGTCTACAGCCCCCTGAACGGCTCCGGTCTGGTGCCGGTCACCCACGTCCTGAACGATATGGGCATCACAGACATCACCATCGTGCCGGAGCAGGAGTATCCCAACGGCTACTTCACCACCTGCTCTTACCCCAACCCTGAGATCTTCGATGCCCTGAAGCTGGGCCTCGATCTCGCCACCAAGACCGGCGCAGACCTGATGCTGGCCACCGACCCCGACGCCGACCGCGTGGGCATCGCTATGAAGTGCCCGGACGGCAGCTATGAGCTGGTCTCTGGCAACGAGATGGGCGCTCTGCTGCTGGACTACATCTGCGCAGGCCGCATCGAGAAGGGCACCATGCCGAAAGATCCCGTCGCCGTCAAGTCCATCGTCTCCACCCCGCTGGCCGACGCCATCGCAGCCCATTATGGCGTGGAGATGCGCAGCGTGCTGACTGGCTTCAAGTGGATCGGCGATCAGATCGCACATCTGGAGGCTGCCGGTGAGGTGGACCGCTTCATCTTCGGCTTCGAGGAGAGCTACGGCTATCTGGCCGGTCCCTACGTCCGCGATAAGGACGCCGTCATCGGCTCCATGCTCATCTGCGAGATGGCCGCTTACTACCGCAGCATCGGCTCCTCCATCAAGCAGCGTCTGGAGGAGATCTACAAGGAGTATGGCCGCTACCTGAACAAGGTGGACAGCTTCGAGTTCCCCGGCCTGACCGGCATGGAGAAGATGTCCTCCATCATGCAGAAGCTGCGTGACGAGCCGCTCACCGAGCTGGCCGGCCACAAGGTGGTCAAGGTCACCGACTACAAGAAGCCCGAGGAGACCGGCCTGCCCGCCGCAAATGTCCTCATCTACGCTCTGGACAACGGCGCTACCGTGGTCGTCCGTCCCTCCGGCACCGAGCCGAAGATCAAGATCTACTTCACCACGCTGGGCAAGGATCTCGCGGAGGCACAGGCTCAGAAGGATGCGCTGGCTGCTGCCATCGAACCCATCCTCGCATAACGCGGAAATCCTATAAAAAATTTATGCCCCCGTTCAGCGCCAAAAGTGCTGCACGGGGGCATTTTTGATGGGCGTGGGCGGTTGCAGTTTGGGGTCTGATACGCTATAATATTCAATGAGTCATAATAAGCTCCGGGCAGTGTGGCACGGGGCAGGAAGAAAATGGGGCAGGTGTAAGAAATTGGACTATCGTGTGACGGCTGTTCTGGTGGCGGCAGGCTCCTCCACCCGGATGGGATTTGATAAACTGAGCTTTGATCTGGGCGGCGAGACCGTGCTGGAGCGGAGCGTCCGGCGCTTCGACGAATGCCCGGAGGTGGATGAGCTGGTTTTGGTGACTGGCGCGTCGGGCGAGAGCGCAGAGCGGGCCGCAGCCCGGTGCAAAAAGCCGGTGCAGCTGGTGCGGGGCGGTGCGACCCGGGCCGAAAGTGCCCGGAACGGCGTAGCCGCTGCCCACGGGGCGCTGGTGGCCGTCCATGACGCGGCCCGGCCCTTCGTGAGCGGAGAGGTCATCGCCGCCGTGCTGAAGGCGGCTGCCCGCTGCGGGGCTGCCGCCCCGGCAGTGCCGGTGAAGGACACCATCAAGCAGGCAAAGGGCGGCAGCGGCAAGACGGTGCCCGCCGGCTGCATGGTGGAGGATACCCCCGACCGCAGCACCCTTTATGCGGTGCAGACGCCCCAGTGCTTCGACCGCGCAGCCTATCTGGCGGCGCTGGACGAGCTGGACGAGGCCCGCGCCCGCCTCGTCACCGACGATTGCAGCCTGTTCGAATTAACAGGCCGTCCGGTGGAGCTGGTGCAGGGCGACTACGCGAACATCAAGATCACGACCCGGGAAGACCTGCCCCGGGCGGAGAACGGAGGAAAGAAGATGCGCATTGGTCATGGTTACGACGTCCATCGTCTGGTGGAGGGCCGCAAGCTCATCCTTGGCGGCGTGGAGGTGCCCTATGAGAAGGGCCTGCTGGGCCACTCGGACGCCGATGTATTGGCCCATGCGGTGATGGATGCCGTGCTGGGCGCGGCAGCGCTGGGCGACATCGGCCAGCACTTCCCCGATACGGCGGAGGAGTACGCCGGGGCGGACAGCCTTGTGCTGGCCCGCCGGGTGGCGGAGATCGTCGCCGCACAGGGCTGGCGCATTGAGAACATCGACGCCACCATCCTCTGCCAGCGCCCCAAGCTGGCCCCCCACATCCCGGCTATGCGGGAAAAGCTCGCCGCCGCCTTCGGGCTGCCGGTGGAGGCTGTGAGCGTCAAGGCGACAACCGAAGAGCATCTGGGCTTTACCGGCGAGGGGCTGGGCATCGCAGCCCACGCCGTCGCCCTCATCGAAGCTGTGTGAACGGGAGAGTGTGACCCATGACTCTGAACTCTATCGTAGCAAACTTTCAGACCTTCAAGCTGGTAGACCTGCTGGACATCCTCATCATCGCGTTCCTCATCTACCAGCTTCTGGGCATCGTCAACCGCACCCGGGCAGGTCAGCTGGCCAAGGGTGCGCTCATCGTGCTGGCGGTCTATCTGGTGGCCAACATCCTGAATATGCGCACCGTCACCTGGCTGCTGAACTCGCTGCTGCAGGTCGGTCTGCTGACGCTGGTGGTGCTGTTCCAGCCTGAGATACGGCGTGCTCTGGAACGGATGGGCCAGACCGACCAGTGGGCCTACCGTTTCTTCAACAAGAACCGCTACAACGACACCAGCCTCAAGGGCGCATGGCGCAGCGCCATCATCGCCATCTGCGATGCGGCCGAGCGCTTTTCGGAGACCAAGACCGGCGCCCTCATCGTGCTGGAACGGAACACCAACCTCTCGGAGATCGTCCGCACCGGCACGCCCGTGAACAGTGCGGTCAACCTTGAGGTGCTGGGCACCATCTTCTACGAGGGCACCCCCCTCCACGATGGAGCGGCCATCATCGAAAATGGCCGCATCAAGGCCGCAGGCTGCGTGCTGCCCCTTTCCAACAACCTTGACCTCGGCAAGGACATGGGCACCCGCCACCGCGCCTGCCTCGGCATCGCCGAGAACTCCGACGCCATCGCCATCGTGGTCAGCGAGGAGACCGGCATCATCTCGATGGCGAAGAACGGCGTCCTCATCCGCCACTTCGACCGCCAGACCCTCTACACCCGTCTGGTGGATGAGATGATCCCCAAGGAGACGGCCAGCGAGAAGAGCGCCGCCGAGGGCTGGAAGGCCCGGGGCAAGCGCCTGCTGAACTGGGTGAACGCCAAAGAGGAGGAAGAGCAGCAATGAGCACCGAGCAGAACAACGGCATGAAGCCTGCCGTGCCCCCCAAGCGCAGCCTGCTGAGCGACCGCCGTGTCCGGCTGCTGCTGTCGCTGCTGGGCGCAGTCATCGCGTGGATGGCTGTCACCATCGTGGTGCAGCCTGGCACGACGACCACCATCTATAATGTCCCGGTGGACTTTACCTACGATTCGTCCGCCTACACCTCCCGCGGCCTGAGCATCGTCAACGCGGAGGAAAAAACGGTCAACTTAAAACTTTCCGGCGACGGTTACACCATCGGCAGCCTGTCGGCCAACGACTTCGTCGTCTACCCCGACTGGTCCAGCGTCCGCGACAGCGGCGAAAAGACCCTCCGCCTTCAGGTCCGCAGCCAGAGCACCCTGCTCACCGGCGTGGCGGTCTCCATCGACGGCAGCAACACGGTGGACGTGGTGTTCGATGTGGTGGAGGAGAAGACCCTGCCCATTCAGGTGACGACGAACTATCTGAAGATCGCCGACGGCTATATCCTCTACGGCACCGAGGTCTCCAAGGAGACCGTGACCCTCTCCGGCCCCAGCACTGAGCTGAGCAAGGTAGAGACCTGCACCGCCGAAGTGACCCACAACGGTGAGCTGACCAGCCCCGTCACACTGGACACCGACCTGCGGTTCTACACCCGCAGCGGCAGCGAGGTGAAATTTGAGTATACTACCCTCGAGGCGGACAGCGTCGAGGTCACGCTGCAGGTGTACAAGCTGGCGACCCTGCCGGTGGAGGTGAGCTTCATCAACGCCCCCCGGGACTTCGACCCCTCGGTGCTGGTCTACTCCCTGAGCAAGAAGACCCTCAACGTGGCTGGCCCGGAGTCGCAGATCAATAAGCTGTCCACCCTGTCGGCGGGCACCATCGACCTTTCCACCTTTGCGCTGGATAAGGTGTATGAGATGCCCGTTGAGCTGCCCAGCGGCATCCGCCTGCTGGACAATATCTCCACCATCACGGTCAGCTTCGACAGCTCCCGTCTGGAGACCAAGACCATGAACCTGCCCGCCAGCTGTGTGCAGGTCGTCAACCTGCCCTCTACCTACACCCTGACCGTGGGGACCGAGCGGCTGATGAATGTCACCCTCTGCGGCCCGGCCGGTTCGCTGGAGGCCCTGACCCCGGAGCAGGTGGTCATCGAGATCGACGCCGACGACTTCTACGTTGCCATCGGCCAGCAGAACATCGCCTGCCGCCTCTATGTGCCCTCCAACGACAAGATCTTTGCGCTGGGCAGCTATGTGGTGCAGTGCAAGATAGAAAGTAACTGAGTATATGATCCTGATTCGTGATATTCGCCTGCCCCTCTCCGCCGGGGAGCAGCAGGCCTATGAAAAAGCCCTCCACCTCGCCCGGATCCCCCGCAGCAGGGTGAGCCATCTGGGCATCGCCAAGCTCTCGGTGGACGCCCGCCACGGCCAGCCCAAGCTGGTCTACACCGTGGCGGCGTCTCTGAAGGAGGAAGGGGAGGAGCCTGCCTATGCAGGCGCTTCGCCCGGCGTCACCGTCCGGGGCAGAACTGACTTTTCGGTGGAGAACGGCACCCAGCCGCTGGCCCACCGGCCCGTGGTCTGCGGCCTCGGCCCGGCCGGACTTTTTGCAGCGCTGCTGCTGGCCCGTCAGGGCTACCGGCCCATCATGCTGGAGCGCGGCCCGGCGCTGGAAGAGCGCGTCAAGGCTGTGGAGCATTTCTCTGCCACCGGTGAGCTGGACGAGAACGCCAACATCCAGTTCGGCGAGGGCGGCGCAGGCACTTTTTCGGACGGCAAGCTCACCACCCGCATCGGCGACGAGCTGTGCGGCTTCGTGACCGAGGTGTTCCTCGAGCACGGCGCCCCCAAGGAGATCGCATGGCAGCAGAAGCCCCATGTAGGCACCGACCTGCTCCGGGGCGTCATCACCTCCATCCGCAGGGAGATCGAGGCGCTGGGGGGTGAGGTCCACTTCAATACGGCCCTCACCGGCTTCGAGCGGCGGGACGGCCGCCTCGTCGGCATCCGGACCACGGGCGGTGCCTTCCCCTGTGAGGCACTGGTCTTTGCGGTGGGCCACTCGGCCCGCGACACCTTCGGGATGCTGATGGACAGCGGCCTCGTGCTGGAATGCAAGCCCTTCAGCGTCGGCTTCCGGGCTGAGCATCTCCAATCGGAGATCGAAAAGAGCCTCTACCACGAGGCAGCGGGCCACCCGGCCCTGCCGAGGGGCGAATATCAGCTTTCGCAGCACGTTGAAAAACGGTGCGTCTATACCTTCTGTATGTGTCCCGGCGGTCAGGTGGTGGCTTCGGCCAGCGAAAGAGGCCGCGTCGTGACCAACGGCATGAGCTACCACGCCCGCAGCGGCAAAAACGCCAATGCGGCGGTGGTGGTCAGCGTGGGCGGCGAGGACTTCGGCGGCGACCCCCGCAGGGCCATCGCCTTCCAGCGGGAGCTGGAAGCGAAGGCCTATGCGGCAGGCCGCAGCGCGGGCGAGTATGCCGCCCCGGCGGAGAACATCCAGAGCTTTTTGGAGGGCAGGGGGCAGCTGAGCATCGGCCGCGTCCAGCCCACCTATGACCGCGGCGTCCGGGCCGCCGACCTCGGGACACTGCTGCCGACGGAGCTGGCTGACACGCTGCGGGCGGGACTGCGCGCCTACGAGCGGAAGATCGCAGGCTATACCGCCCCCGAGGCCATCCTGACAGGTCTTGAGACCCGCACCAGCAGCCCGGTGCGGCTGAAGCGGGAAGAAAACCTTGAATGTGCCCAGCTGGCGGGGCTTTACCCCTGCGGCGAGGGCGCAGGATATGCGGGCGGCATCATGAGCGCCGCCGTCGATGGCCTGCGGGTGGCCCGCGCCATCATCAGCCGGTACAGTCCGGCAGAAGGGTGAGAAGTTGAATGACTGATCGTGAAAACGATTTCCAGAATCGTTCCGGCCAGAGCAGGGCACAGGACAGCGAGGGCCGTCAGGTGCAGCAGGAGCTGGAACGCCAGCTTCGGGAGCTGGGCGATACCATGTCCGACGCCTTCCGCCACGGCTTTGAGGGCCGGGGGCAGGAACTCGGCGACCGTGCATGGGACGTGGGCCGCGCCGCTGTGAATGCCGCAAGCTACGGCATCTCGGAGGCAGGCCGGGCGTTTCAGGCCGGGAAGCAGCAGTATCAGAAGCGGGCCGAGGAGGCCCGGAACGCAGCCCCGGGCAGGGAGAATGCCGGCGGGATGCCGGGCTGGGCGCGGAGCTTTTTCGCAAAGAAGCCGGTGCCGACCCCCATCGACGATCTCCGCACCAGCGCAAAAAAGCGCCACAACGCAGGCGTCGCCATGCTGGCGACCGGCATCACCTTCGCCGTCCTCTTCGGCATTACAGCCATCGCCTGCTTCGGCACGGCGGGGATGTTCACCTCCGGCAGCGCGGCGGGGGCGGCTGATATGACGGTCCTCGGTGCCATCGGCGAGTTTGCCATGAGCGCCACCCGGGCCACCGGATGGTGCTCGGCGGCGGTGACGGCCGTGTTCGGCTGGCTCACGGCGGCGGGTGCTTCCCGGATGAAGGCCGCGAAGACGCTGGAGCTGTATGCCGACACCGCCGAGGGCTTCGACTGGCACAAGGGCCTCTCCCTCTCGATGCTGGCGGAGCTGACCCATAAGAAGAAGGCCAAGGCCCTCCGGCTGCTGCGGAAGTTCATCCATAAAGGCTGGCTCAGCGCCTGGATGGACGAGAAGAACGATAAGCTCTACCTGACGGCAGAGGACTACCGCACCGCGCAGGAAAACCAGCCGGAGCCTGAACCGGAAAAAGCGCCGGAACAGGCCGAGGATGTCCCTCTGAACCTTGAGACGACCCGCCGCTTTGCACAGGTGCTCGAAAAGGAGACCTCTCTCATGGAGGATGAGCGGGCGGTGGAGGAGCTGCAGCATATGCAGAAGACCACCGAGTCCATCGGCGCGTGGCTGGAAGCCCACCCCGAGAGCCTGCCCAAGGCCCGCCGCTTTGCGGAATACTATATCCCCACCACCCTCAAGCTCCTGCACACCTACAACGACGTGCAGGGCCAGCAGGGCGAGAACGCCGAGGCCATCCGCAGGGACGTTGCGGGCATCCTGCACACCCTGAATCAGGCCTACGACAACCTTTACGATAAGCTTTTGTCGGACATGGCGCTGGACGTTTCCAGCGAGATCGCTGCGCTGCAGGGGATGCTGGCCAACGATGGTCTGGCCGGGGAGGAAATGCGATGACCTACCGGGCTTGGAACACCAAAGAAGTTGACCGTGCGGCCCTGAAGGAGCTGACCGCCGCCATCGCCCAGCAGAACACCGAGGAGCTGGAAAACCAGAGCATGGACGAGGGGCTGTGGAGCGAGGAAAAATACCGCTCGGTCTTTGCGGCCCAGCAGAAGGAGGCCGGTCTGCTGGCCGGCGTCCTCGCCGCCCGGGGCATCACCGACCCCGCCGAGGCGCTGACGCTGCTGGCGGGCGAGGAGGAGCTGAGCGATCCCATGCTCCTGACCGACATGGACAAGGCCTGCGAGCGCATCCTGCGGGCCATCGACGAGGGCGAGACCATCGTGGTCTTCGGCGACTACGATGTGGACGGAGTGACCGCCACCGCCCTGCTCTACCAGCACCTCAAAGGGATGGGGGCCAGCGCCAAGTGTATGCTGCCCAGCCGGGAGGGCGATGGCTACGGCCTGTCGAAGAACGCCATCCAGTCCATCTATGATAAGGGATGCCGCCTCATCGTCACGGTGGACAACGGCATCTCGGCGGTGGAGGAAGCCGCCTTTGCGGCCAGCCTCGGCATCGACCTCATCATCACCGACCACCATCTGCCCCACGAGAGCCTGCCGCAGGCGGTGGCCATCGTAGACCCCCGACGGGCAGACGACTACAGCCCCTTCAAGGGCCTGTGCGGCGCGGGCGTGGCCTTCAAGCTCTGCGCTGCGCTGGACGGATGCCCGCCGGAGGAGATGCTGGAATACTGCGGCGACCTTGCCGCGGTGGGCACAGTGGCCGACGTCATGCCCCTGACCGGCGAGAACCGCACCATCGTCAAAGCCGGTCTGCGTCAGCTCCAGAACACCGACCGGCCCGGCTTCTGCGCCCTGCTGGAAGAGGTGGGGCTTGCGGGCAAGCCGGTGACGGCGGAAAACGTCAGCTATGCCATCGCTCCCCGCATCAACGCGGCGGGCCGGATGGACAGCGCCGTCACAGCCCTGCAGCTGGTGCTCTGCGAGGACGAAGACCGGGCCGAGGAACTGGCCCATAAGCTGACCGACATCAACAGCCAGCGGCAGGAGACCGAGATGGAGATCGTCCGGGCCGCGCAGGAGCTGCTGGATGCCGAGCCGGAGCGCCTCGAGGACCGGGTCATCCTGCTCTGGGGCAGGGACTGGCACCCCGGCGTCATCGGCATCGTGGCCTCCCGCCTCGTGGAAAAGACGGGGCGCCCGGTCATCGTGGTGTCGGTGGATGAGCACGGCGAGGGCAAGGGCAGCGGCCGCAGCGTGCAGGGCTTCAACCTGCACGAGTGCATCGCCTCCTGTGCCGACATCCTGCTCCGCTTCGGCGGACACGCCATGGCGGCGGGTCTCTCGGTGCGGGAGGAAGACCTGCCCGCCCTCCGCCAGCGGCTCAACGACTGGGCGGCGCGGGAGTGCCCCGTGCTGCGCACACCGCCGCTGGAATGTGACCTGTCCGTCCACCTCGACCGCCTTACGGTGGAGAGCGTCCGCCGCCTCGACCAGCTGGCCCCCTACGGTGCCGACAATCCCAGCCCGGTCTTCGTGCTGGAAAAGGCCGTCGTGGAGGGGGTGTATGCGGTCTCGGAGGGCAAGCACTCCCGCCTGCGGCTGCGACAGGGGAACGCCAGCCTCTACGCGGTCTGGTTCGGGATGCACCCCGAGCAGGTGCCTTACGCCGCCGGCGATGTCGTGGATGCGGCGATGAGCCTGTCGGTCTACGACTCGGCCCGGGGGCCGCAGCTGTCGGGCCGCATTCTGGAGCTGCACCCGGCGGGCCTCGGCAACATTGCGGCGGAGCAGGCCGCGCTGGTGCAGGCGCTGCGCCGGGGCGCGCCCCTGACGCCAGAGCAGAAGGAGGCTGTCGCCCCGGAGCGCAGCCATATCATCACCGTTTACCGGGAGCTGCAGGCGCGGCGCTGGCACGCCGAAGATCTGCAGCCCCTGTTCGCAAAGCTTGGCGAGGAGAATACCGGCAAGACGCTGGTGGCGGTCGCTGCGCTGGAACAGGTCGGCCTCATCACAGCGGCCGACCGGGGCGGGGCCAAGTTCTGGGAGCTTGTACCAGCCACCGGCAAGAAGAACCTCGCCGATGCGCCCATCCTGAAATGTCTGGAGGATCGATAAAGATGCCTGAGGGAAAGAAAATCACTGCCCCTGTGCCCGTAGCACCGGCTGCGGCGGGAGAGGACAGCTATTCTGCAAAGACCCATCTCCACCAGCCCATGCCGGTGACGGAGATGGCGACCGTGGCCGCCACGGCCCTGCCGGCCAACGCCCCCGAGGGGACGCTGCCCTCGGAGGTGCGGCCCGAGATCGTGACGTGGGACAAGCTGGTGGAGGCCGTCAAGGCCAGCGGCAAGGCCTACAACATGGCCATGATCGAAAAAGCCTACAATATGGCCAACGACGCCCACAAGGGCGTCTGCCGCCGCAGCGGGGAGCCGTATATCTGCCACCCGCTGGCCGTGGCCCGCCTCGTGCTGGACCTCGGCATGGACACCGAGAGCATCGCCGCCGCCCTGCTGCACGACGTGGTGGAGGATACGCCCACCACGCTGGCCGACCTGACCGCCGCCTTCGGCGAGGAGGTGGCCCTGCTGGTGGACGGCGTCACCAAGCTGACGAAGATCCAGTTCTCGAACATCGAGGAGCTGCAGGCCGAGAACCTGCGCAAGATGCTGCTGGCCATGAGCCGCGACGTCCGCGTCATGATCATCAAGCTCTGCGACCGTCTCCACAATATGCGCACCGGCGATGCATGGCCGGAGCAGAAGCGCCGCGACAAGGCCCGGGAGACCATGGAGGTCTATGCCCCCATTGCCAACCGGCTGGGCATCCTGAACGTCAAGGAGGAGCTGGAAGACCGCAGCCTCCACTACCTCGACCCTGTGGGCTACGGGGAGATCAACAAGATGCTCAGCGAGCGCGCCGGGGACGAGTTCCTCGCCAGCGTGTCGGGCGTCATCAAGAACCGCCTCGAAGAGAGCGGCATCGAGGGTGCCACCATCAAGCGGAGAGTCAAAAGCATCTACGGCATCTACCGCAAGACCATCATGCAGAACAAGTCCTTCGACGAGATCTATGACATCTACGCGGTGCGCATCATTCTGGACACGCTGGCCGAGTGCTACAGCACGCTGGGTCTCATCCATGATATGTACCACCCGCTGCCCAACCGCTTCAAGGACTACATCTCTACCCCCAAGCCCAACGGCTACCAGAGCCTCCACACCACGGTCATCGGCCACGAGGGCATCCCCTTCGAGGTGCAGATTCGCACCCGGAAGATGGATGAGCAGGCCGAGTACGGCGTCGCCGCCCACTGGAAGTACAAGGAGGGCCTCGACGGCCACGACAAGCTGGACGAGCGTCTGGCGTGGGTGAGCCAGCTGCTGGAAAATCAGCGCGTCAGCGAGGATTCCGGCAACCTGCTCCACGACCTGAAGAGCGATCTGCTGCCGGAGGAGGTCTTCGCCTTCACCCCGAAGGGCGACGTCATCAACCTGCCTGCCGGTGCCAACTGCATCGACTTCGCCTATGCCATCCACTCCGCCGTCGGCAACCGGATGGTGGGCTGCAAGGTCAACAACCGCATCGTCCCCATCGACCATGTCGTGGCGACGGGCGAGATCATCGAGGTCATCCTCGGCCCGGCGGACAAAGGCCCCAGCCGCGATTGGCTCAAGATCGTGCGCACCAGCGAGGCCAAGAGCAAGATCCGCAACTGGTTCAAGAAGATGCGCCGGGAGGAGAACATCCAGCAGGGCCGCGACGCGCTGGCCAAGGAGCTGCGCCGGGAGATGATCTTCATCCCCGACGACCAGCTGGACGAGTTCGTGGGCAGCTGCAGCCGCCGCCTGCGCCAGAACAGCGCAGAGGAGATCTATGCTGCCATCGGCTACGGCGGCATGACCATCGCCAACTGCCTGCCCAAGCTGAAAGAGGAGTGGCAGAAGCGCAAGGCCGCCGAAGCCGCCGAGAACAAGACGATGGAAGACCTGCCGAAAGTGGATCTGAGCCGCGTCCACGCCACCGACGGCGTGGTGGTGGAGGGCTTCGACAACACCCCCATCAAATTCGCCAAGTGCTGCTCGCCCCTGCCCGGCGACCCCATCGTGGGCTTCATCACCCGGGGCTTCGGCGTCTCCATCCACAAGCAGAGCTGTGCCAACGCGGTGGCCAGCATGAGGGACCCCTCCAACGCCCCCCGCTGGGTCAAGGCCTACTGGGCCGACAGCGTCCGGGACAGCTATAAGGCGGGCCTCGAGCTCATTGCGCTCAACCGCAATGAGCTGCTGTCCGATGTGCTGGCCGCACTGGCGGACATCCGCGTCCCCATTTACGCCATGAACGCCCGTCAGGTGGAAAATAACTGCGCCGTCATCAGCCTGACCATCGGCATCAACAACACCGAGCACCTCAACCGCGTGGTGGCCCGCCTGTCCAAGGTGCGGGATGTGCTCAAGGTAACAAGGAGCTAATATGCGTGCAGTCATTCAGGCCGTATCCTCGGCCAGCGTCCGGGTCAACGGCGGCGAGCCGCGCCCCATCGGCCCCGGCCTCGTCATCCTGTTGGGCGTCAAGGACACCGATACCCTCGACATCGTGCCCAAGCTGGCCGAAAAATGTGCGGGTCTGCGCATCTTCAAGGACGAAAACGACAAGCTGAACCTCAGCGCGAAGGATCTCGGCTACTCGGCGCTGGTGGTGAGCCAGTTCACCCTTTACGGCGACACCAAAAAGGGGTTCCGCCCCAGCTTCATCAAGGCGGCAAAGCCGCCTCTCGCCGTGGACGCCTACGAGCTGTTCCTCGCCGAGATGAACAGGCAGGGCCTCAAGAGCGTCCAGCACGGCGAGTTCGGCGCAGAGATGCAGGTGTCGCTGGTCAACGAGGGACCCTGCACCATCGTCATCGACACCGACGAGTGGCACAAAGGAGAGAAGTAAACCATGAAGGCATTTCATCTGGTCGGCCCTGCGCCGTTTTACACCAACAGTTTCCTGCTCATTTCGGACGCGGGCCATGCAGTCGTCATCGACCCCGCCGCAGAGGTGCAGGAGTACGACAAGATCCTGAAAGAGCAGGGCGGAAAGCTGACCCTCATCCTCTGCACCCATGGCCACTATGACCATGTGGGCAGTGCAGGCGTCCTCAGCCGCGAGTGGGGCGCAAAGCTCTACTGCGAGTCTGCCGACTGTCAGGGCACCCAGCTGCTGCCCCTCAAGGAGTCGGACAGCAGCTACGCGGAGGGCGGAGTCCTCACGCTGGACGAGCTGCGCTTCACCGTCTGGCACACCCCCGGCCACACCGAGGGCAGTGTGGTGCTGCTCTGCGAGAACTATTTCTTTGTGGGCGACACCGTGTTTCAAGGCAGCATCGGCCGCACAGACCTCGAGGGCGGCGACAGCCGGAAGATGGACGAGAGCCTGCGCAAGTTCGCAGCCCTGCCCGTCCCGCCCGAGGCGCAGATCCTGCCCGGCCACGGCGATTTCTCCACCTTCGGGCAGGAGGTCGCCACCAACTTCTATATCCGAAATGCACTGAGAAACGCATAAAAAGGCGGGAATACACATGAATATCTATATCACGGGCCTCAGCTCGGGCTATGAGGTGGAGCACCTCGTCCGCCTGTTCTACCCGATGGCCCCGCTCACCCTCACCCCGCCCGAGGAGGGCACAGACTGCGTCTGGGCCGAGAAGCGGCCCGGCAGCCTCTGGGCCATGGTGCGGCAGGGCGGAAAGAGCCAGACCGCCGAAGCGCCGCTGCCCGCCCCGGCAGAGGAGGGCGGCGAGACGCCGGAGTTCGCGCTGGCCAGCCTGACCTATGACCTGCTGCGCCGCTGGACGGGCATCCGCCCCCCTTGGGGCAAGATGACCGGCGTGCGGCCGGTGCGCCTCATCCACGACAAGCGGGCCGCAGGCTGGACGGAAGAGCAGATCGACGACTTTTTCCTCAGCCGGTTCGACTGCTCGCCCGAAAAGTACGGGATGGCCAAGGCCATTGCCGACTTGCAGGAGCCGATCCTGAAGGCGGGCAGCGCCCCCAAGACCTACAGCCTCTACATCGGCATCCCATTCTGCCCCTCCCGGTGCAGCTACTGCAGCTTCGTCAGCTGCAACCTCGACCGGGACCGCAAGCTGGTGCAGCCCTATGTGGACTGCCTCTGCCGTGAGGTCGAGGCCATCCGGGAGGAGGCAGACAAGGCCGGGCTGAAGCTGTGCAGCATCTACATCGGCGGCGGCACCCCCACCAGCCTCTCGGCGGCGCAGCTGCGCCAGCTCATGGGGACGGTGCGGGACTGCTTCGACCTTTCCGCTCTCGTGGAGTATACGGTGGAGGCCGGACGCCCCGACTGCACCGACGCCGAAAAGCTGGCCGTCATCAAGGAGTACGGCGCGACCCGCATCTCCATCAACCCCCAGACCTTCTCCGACGAGGTGCTGGCGAACATCGGACGGAAGCATTCGGCGCAGGACATTCTGGACTGCTGCGCCGAGGCCCGGGCCGCAGGCCACGACGACATCAACATGGACCTCATCGCGGGTCTGCCCGGCGATACGGTGGAGGGCTTCGAAAAAAGCCTGCGTCAGGCTATCGCCCTTGACCCCGAGAACATCACTGTCCACACCCTGACCCTCAAGCGGGCCTCCCGTATCGTCATCGAGGATCAGAAGGAGAACGACTACGCGGACGTTGCCGCCATGCTGGAAAAGTGCCATCTGCTGGCCGAGGCGGGCTACCGACCCTACTACCTCTATCGTCAGAAAAATACTCTTCAGAATCTGGAAAACGTGGGCCCAGACAAAAGGCATACTGGAACGGGTTTTCAAGCTGAGCGAAAAAGGAACGACCGTCAAAACGGAAATCCTCG
>ENA-UPSX01000192-UPSX01000192.1-human-gut-metagenome-genome-assembly--contig:-NODE-192-length-16631-cov-32.467138_pt1 | contig 16631 bp, 9 predicted proteins | sample MGYA00250045_ERZ773367 | MGnify/ENA primary metagenome ERZ773367 (study PRJEB29103, sample SAMN06112033) | human gut metagenome | biome: human gut; feature: ankylosing spondylitis patient; material... | reverse complement strand
CCGTAAAAGACCAGCATCAGGCCACAGGTGAGTTGGAATCCAAAAAACATCTGCGTCGTTCCTCGCTTTATTCTGGTGTAATGATCTCAAAAGACCGCTCAGTCGTCGTTGTACTCGCCCAGCAGCGGCTTCATGAAGGGCAGAAAGTCCAGCGTTGCAAAATAGTCGCGGGGCGTCTCGGCCCGGCGGATGAGGCGGTGGGAGCCGTCCTCGCAGAGCAGGACTTCGGCGCTGCGCAGCTTACCGTTGTAGTTGTAGCCCATCGCAGAGCCGTGGGCACCGGTGTCGTGGATATACACGATGTCACCGATGTCGATCTTGGGCAGCATCCGGTCGATGGCAAACTTGTCGTTGTTCTCGCACAGGCCGCCCACTACGTCATACTTGTGGTCGCAGGGGGCATTCTCCTTGCCCAGCACCGTGATGTGATGGTAAGCGCCGTACATGGCAGGGCGCATCAGGTTGGCCGCACAGGCGTCCAGACCGATGTACTCCTTGTAGATGTGCTTCTCGTGGATGGCAGTTGCCACCAGAGCGCCGTAGGGGCCAGTGGTGAAGCGGCCCATCTCGGTGAAGATGGCGACATCGCCCATTCCTGCGGGGACCAGGATCTCCTCGAACTTCTTACGGACACCCTCGCCGATGGCCATGATGTCGTTCTCGGTCTGCTCCGGACGGTACGGGATGCCCACGCCGCCGGACAGGTTGATGTAGGCGATGTGAACGCCGGTGGCCTTCTGGACGCGGACCGCCAGCTGGAACAGGATCGCGGCCAGCTCGGGATAGTAGGCGTCCGAAATGGTGTTGGAGGCGAGGAAGGCGTGGATGCCAAAGTTTTTGGCTCCCTTTGCGGCCAGCTTCTTGTAGCTGTCGATCATCTGCTCCTCGGTCATGCCGTACTTGGCATCCCCGGGCTTGTCCATGACCTGAAAGCCCTCCTTGCTCTCGCCCAGCTGGAAGGTGCCGCCCGGATTGTAGCGGCAGAAGATGTTCTCCGGCACACCGGCCACCCGGTCGAGGAAGTCCACCATCGTGGCGTCGTCGAGGTTGATATAAGCACCCAGCTCGCAGGCCCTTTTCATGTCCTCCACGGGGGTCTGGTTGGAGGAGAACATGATGTCGCTGCCGCTGAAGCCGCACACCTCACTGAGCATCAGCTCCGTCAGGGAGGAGCAGTCCACGCCGCAGCCCTCTTCCTTCAGGATCTGAAGGATGACGGGGTTGGGCAGAGCCTTGACCGCGAAATACTCGCGGAACCCCTTATTCCAGCTGAAGGCCTTGTTGATGCGGCGGGCGTTCTCCCGGATGCCCTTCTCGTCGTAAACGTGGAAGGGGGTGGGCACGTCCTGAATGATGTCCTGAGCCATCGACTCAGTCAAAAACGGTTTCTTTTCCATGATATACATCCCTCTCATATATTTTTACACGGCCGAATGCCGTGCAGCCAGCAGTTCACAGCTTGAGATTCTCCCGGGTGGGGGTGAAGGTAGGCACCATCTTGGCCAGCTGGGCCACGACGTTGTCATCGTTGTGCTCGGCGGCGGCAGACAGCTCCTGAAGCTGCTGATAGAACTCGCCAAGGTCGATGTTCCGGGGCGGTGCCACGAAGATCTTGTTGTGGCCGGTGCGGCGCATCTTGTCCTGTTCCTCGTCCATCATCAGCTCTTCGTAAAGCTTCTCGCCGGGGCGGAGACCCACGATCTTGATGTCCATATTCACGCCCGGCTCGTAGCCGTAAAAGCGGATGAGCTGCTTTGCGAGATCCATGATCTTGACCGGCTCACCCATATCCAGCACATAGATGCTGCCGCTCTCGGCCAGTGCACCGGCCTGCAGCACCAGCTGCGCGGCCTCCGGGATGGTCATGAAATAGCGCTCGATGTTGGGGTCGGTCAGGGTGACGGGGCCGCCCTTTTTGATCTGCGCCTCAAACAGCGGGATGACGCTGCCGTGGCTGCCCAGCACGTTGCCGAAGCGGACGGCCACACACTTCATATCGGTGTTGCCCGCGAAGGTCTGGATGAGCATCTCGCACAGACGCTTGGTGCAGCCCATGACGCTGGTGGGGTTGACAGCCTTATCGGTGGAAAGCTGCACCAGCCGCTCCACACCGTGTTCGCTGGCGCTGACCAGCAGGTTCTTGGTGCCGAAGACATTGTTCTTGACGGCCTCGGCAGGGCTGATCTCCATGAGCGGGACGTGCTTGTGAGCCGCGGCGTGGAACACCACCGTGGGGTGGTAGGTCTCAAAGACCTCGTCCAGACGGGCCTTGTCCCGGATGGAACCCACCAGCACCGTGATGGGCACATCGCGGCCATACTTCTGCTGCAGTTCCATCTGCAGCTCGTAGGCGCAGTTCTCGTAAATATCGAAGATGAGCAGCTTCGCGGGTCTGAAGCGCATGACTTGACGGCAAAGCTCGCTGCCGATGCTGCCGCCGCCGCCCGTCACCAGTACAGTCTTGCCGGTGAGGTAGCCCGAGATCTGGGCCGTGTCCAGCGTGACCTCCTCACGGGAGAGGAAGTCGGCGGTATTCAGTTCACGGAACGCCCCCTGCTGGGGTGCGCCCGCCCCCACCAGCTGGGGGTCACTGAGCATCTGCACCGCACAGTGGGTGGAGACGCAGAGGTCGATGACATGGTTCAGGCGGCTGCCCCGCAGGGTCGGGATTGCCACGATGATGGTGTGGATGCTGTAGCGGGTGCACAGGTCGGGGATCTCCTCCAGCGTGCCCTTCACCGGGACGCCGTGGATGGTCTGGCCCAGCTTGGCGGGGTCATCGTCCACCGCCACCACCGGGTGGCCGTAGCTGCCATTGCTCTTGCAGACGTTGATGGCCCACGCACCGGCCTCGCCCGCACCCACGATCATCACAGGGCGGTTGGGGTCTTTGCTGGCGTTGCCACGCAACCGCTCGCCCAGCGGGTGGTTCAGGAAGAGCCGCCACGCCAGACGGCTTCCGCCGATGAGCAGGAAGATGAGCACCGAAGCCATCGCATTGGCCGAGTTGAAGAGCACGCCATGGATGAGGCAGCGGTTGACCAGATACACCACGACCGTCGGGGCAGCGATCATCCCGGCCAGACGGATGAGATCCCGCTCTCCGGCGTATTTCCAGAGGATGGTGTAGAGCCTCCCGCCCAAGAAGCTGAGCAGATAGACCGCCACGATCCACGGCAGGTTCGCGTAGAGCAGGGCGCGGTTGTGAGGCCACCACGAGGCCTCGACTGCGCCGTCTGCGCGGAGCAGGAGCGCAAAATAAAAGCTGAAGGCTACGATGGCTGCATCCAGCACCACCAGAAAGGCCCGGCGGGCCAGCACCTGCAGCATACTTGTTTTCTTTTCCTTCACAGAAAGTCCTCTTTTGCATCGGAGCCGGTATCGGAGAGACGCCAGCCGCCGTTTTTTCGACCAAAGGGCCTATCGCCCCATCGTATCTGTATCATTATACTCGATTCTTCTCCCCATGTCCAGCGCTTTTGTGTCTTCTCTCCCCTGCCGCTACGGTCCGCAGCTCCTCACCGAGGCCCAGCGGCCATGCTGCCGCAAAGCAGACCAGCGTCATCCCCGCACCGCCCAGCGCCACCGCCGCCAGCTGCAAGGGCATCCCTCCCGCCAGCCACGGGGTCAGGAGTTTTCGCAGCGCCAGCCCCGCCCCGGCACCGGCCGTCCCCGCAAGACCCGGCGCCCCCAGCCACCGCCACAGCCGCAGCGGCAGGCCGCAGCTGGACAGCAGCCGCCCGGTGTTGGCGGCGCAGGTGTAGAGGCTGGACAGGAGGATCACGAAGAGAAATCCCTTCATCCCGAACCGGGGCAGCAGGAGCACCACCCCCGCGATGCGGAGGCAGGAGTCCCACATACTGTACCGGAAGACGGCCTTCTGCTCCCCCACCCCCTTCATCGCACCGTCCACCATGCTCTCGAGGTACATCAGCGGCATAGCCGGGCCGAGGATGACGAGATAACTGCCCGCCTCCGCGCTGCCGTAGAGTGCCTCGGCCAGCGGCTGTCCCCACACCCAGAACGCCGCCCCCGCCAGCGCCGAAAAATAACCTGTGAGCCGCAGCATCCGGTCGATGAGGACGGAGAGCCGCCTGCTCTGTCCCCGGAGATGGGCTTGGGTGATCTCGGGCATCAGGAGGACGGACAGGCTCCCCAGCAGCCCGAAGGGAAAGGTCAGCAGGGGCAGGGCCATCCCCTTCAGGTTTCCGTACTGGGTCACAGCCTCGGCACGCCCACCGGAGCATTGCAGATAGACCGCAAGGCAGGCCGGGACCAGCATATTCTCGGCGGTGTGGAGAGCACTGGCGAGGCATCGCCCGCCCTCCACCGGCCAGAGGATGTCCCAGAGGCGTTTCTCCGGGTCATGGGGGCGCTGTGCAGGCTGCGGGCCGAAGCAGCGGCGGGCCTCCCGGCAGTAGAACAGGGTCATCAGACCTGTGCTGACCGCCTCGCTGACCGCCGTTGCACCCAGCACTGCCGTACAGCGCCGCCCTGCATCCCATCCGAGAGCGTCGGCCCGGTCCAGCGCGGCCCAGACGATGCCGATGCGGACGGTCTGCTCGGCCAGTTGGCTCAGGACATTCGGCTCGACCCGCCGCCGGGCGATGAAAAAGCCCCGCAGCACCGACGACACCGCCATCCACGGCAGGCCCAGCGACGAGACGCGCAGTGCCCCCGCCGCCCGGGCATCCCCCAGCCACCACCGTGCAGCGAGGCCGGCCAGACCGAACTGGGCCGCCAGCGCCGCCACCCCCAGCCCGGCCCCCGCCAGCAGAAGGCGGCGCAGCATCCCCCGGGCCTCGGCCGGGCTTCGGGCCAGCTCTTCGGCCATCAGGCGGGTGGCTGCCACCGACACGCCTGCCGTCGCCAGCGTAACGAAAAGCGAATAGACCGCCAGCACCAGCTGATACAGCCCCATCCCCTCGCCGCCCAGCGCGTTCGCCAGCCAGATGCGCAGCCCCATCCCCGCCAGCCGGAGCAGGATGTCTGCCCCGGTCATCAGGGCCGCGTTTTTCAGATAGCTCTTCCCCACTGCGCCCCTCCCTTTCCTGCTCGTATCTTTTTATAGGTATGCACGCCGATAAGGGAAATATGAGCGGCAGCGTGGGTTGTTTCTTTCCCAGTTTTATGATATGATATATATTGCATCTGGCGGAGCGTTTTCTGCCAGACAGGATCTAAGAATGCAAGGAGGAAGCGCACCCCCGGTACCACGGCCGTGCGCAATGAGACAATGAGCGAAGAATGTACCCATGACTGCTCCAACTGCGGGGCAGCGTGTTCTTCCCGCAATGCTGCACCCCAGCATGATGCCCCCAACCCCAACAGCAGTGTCAAAAAGGTCATCGGCGTCGTGTCCGGCAAGGGCGGCGTCGGCAAGAGCATGACCAGCGCCCTGTTGGCCTGCGCCATGGCACGCCGCGGCTACCACTGCGGCATCCTCGACGCCGACATCACCGGCCCGTCCATCCCGAAGCTGTTCGGCATCCATGGCCGCGCCATGGCCGACGACAAGGGCTGCTGGCCCATCCAGAGCCGGATGGGCATCGACGTCATGAGCATCAACCTGCTGGTGGAGAACGAAGAGGACCCCGTCGTCTGGCGCGGCCCTGTCATCGCCGGTGCGGTCAAGCAGTTCTGGACCGATGTGGTCTGGAAGGACGTCGATTTCCTGTTCGTGGATATGCCTCCGGGAACGGGCGATGTGCCCCTGACCGTCTTCCAGAGCCTGCCTGTGGACGGCATCGTGGTCGTGGCAAGCCCGCAGGAGCTGGTGAGCATGATCGTCGCCAAGGCTGTGAACATGGCCGAGATGATGAAGGTGCCCATGCTGGGCATCGTCGAGAACATGAGCTACATCGTCTGCCCCGACTGCGGCAAGCACATCAATGTGTTCGGCGACAGCCATGTGGACGAGGTGGCCGCAAAGCACCACCTGCCCGTGCTGGCCAAGTGCCCCATCGACCCTCAGCTGGCCGCGCTGTCCGACGCCGGCATGATCGAGACCTACGGCGGACAGTTCCTCGAGGGCGCCGCTGACGCCTGCGAGAAGCTGCTGAAGTAAGACTTCATTCCCCTGCACCGCCCTTCTCTGGCCGGTGCGGGGGATTTTTTGTGAAAATGAGTCGTTCTCTCTGTTCTCCATCATCACACCATGCTATACTGGTACAAAATGGAGGTTTGACAGATGAAACGACGTTCTTTTCTGTTCTGCTCTTTTGCAGGAGCACTTGCCTTGGCAGGCGTCCCTCTTCAGGCCGCGGCAGCATCCTCTTTTACACAGCAGACGTTTTCCGCATCCGGCGGCGAATGTCTCCGTTACTGGCTCTATGTCCCAGAAAACGCCGTGAACAATATGCCCCTAGTGGTCTATCTCCACGGCGGCAGCGGCAAGGGCGATGAGCTGAGCCTCGTGACCGAAGCCGAAAGCCTTCCCCGCTTTTTACAGGATGGTCGGCTTGCGCCCTCCTGTTATGTCATCGCACCCCAGCTCCCCAAGACCTGCCGGAGCTGGGCAGAGAAAAAAGACGCTCTGCTGGAACTGATCGACTCTGTCTGCCGTCAGTATCCCATCGATCCGGCAAGAGTAAGCCTGACCGGCCACAGCATGGGCGGCACCGGCACTTGGGAGCTTGCGCTCGCCTGCCCGGAGCGCTTTTCTGCGGCCGCACCGTTGAGTGGGAGCGTGCAGACCATGCCCGCCAACATCCAGAAGCTCGGCAGCCTGCCGATCTGGGCTGTCGTGGGCGGCGCAGATACCATTGTAGACCCGGCCAGCTCTGAGCGTTTTATCCAGATACTCTCCCATTCAAACCCCAGCTGCCGCATCACGGTGCTGGATGGTACCGACCATTTCAGCGTCCCTGCCGCGTATCTGGACGAATCGCTTGATATTCTGGGCTGGCTCACGGCGCAGTCCCAATAAAAGACATACTTTTCTAAAATCAAGTTCCACCGCCATTTTCTGATGCGCTTGCTCTTTTTTGTGAAGAGTGTTCATCTTTTCTGTAGTTTTTTTGAAAGATTTTCCAGTTTTTGCAGGACGGGCCATCTTGTAAATCGGCGGATAAAGCTTTATAATAACGAAGTGTTCTGAGGCTCACTGTCCCTGCCGTGGGAACGGGAGAGCCGGAGCCTCATAATAGAGTCACACGATAGAGTTAAGGGAAAAGGAGTATCTTACTATGCTGACGAATGAATATCTGAAGCGTGTCTACGAGGGCCTCGAGAAGCGCAATGCCAACGAGCCTGAGTTCCTGCAGGCTGTCCGTGAGGTGCTGGAGAGCATCCAGCCCGTCGTGGAGAAGCACCCCGAGTACGAGAAGGCCGGCCTCATCGAGCGTCTGGTCGAGCCGGAGCGCATCATCTCCTTCCGTGTGCCCTGGGTCGATGATCAGGGCAAGGTCCAGGTGAACCGCGGCTACCGCGTCCAGTTCAACAGCGCCATCGGTCCTTATAAGGGCGGCCTGCGCTTCCACCCTTCTGTCAATCAGGGCATCCTGAAGTTCCTCGGCTTCGAGCAGGTCTTCAAGAACAGCCTGACTACCCTGCCCATGGGCGGCGGCAAGGGCGGTTCTGACTTCGACCCCCACGGCAAGAGCGACATGGAAGTCATGCGCTTCTGCCAGAGCTTCATGACCGAGCTGTACCGCCACATCGGCCAGTTCGTGGACTGCCCCGCCGGTGATATTGGCGTCGGCGGCCGCGAGGTCGGCTATATGTTCGGCCAGTACAAGCGTCTGACCAACAGCTTCCAGGGCGGTATGCTCACCGGCAAGGGCCTGACCTTCGGCGGTTCTCTGGCCCGTACCGAGGCTACCGGCTACGGCCTGTGCTACTTCACCGCTGAGGCTCTGAAGTGTATGCGCAACGACAGCTTCGAGGGCAAGACCGTGGTGATCTCCGGCTCCGGCAATGTCGCCATCTACGCCTGCGAGAAGGCTACCCAGCTGGGCGCTAAGGTCGTCACCATGTCCGACTCCAACGGCTATGTCTACGACCCCAACGGCATCGATCTGGCCTACGTCAAGGACCTGAAGGAAGTCCGCCGCGGCCGCATCAAGGAGTACGCTGAGACTCACGCCGGTGCGACCTACGTCGCCGACTGCAGCAAGGTCTGGACTGTCCCCTGCGACATCGCCCTGCCCTGCGCTACCCAGAACGAGATCAACAAGGAGTCCGCTGAGGCTCTGGTGAAGAACGGCTGCACCGTGGTCTGCGAGGGCGCTAATATGCCCAGCACTCCCGATGCCATCGAGGTCTACCTGTCCAACGGCGTCCTGTACGGCCCCGCAAAGGCCTCCAACGCCGGCGGCGTCGCCACCTCCGGTCTGGAGATGAGCCAGAACTCCGAGCGTCTGAGCTGGACCTTCGAGGAGGTCGATGCAAAGCTGAAGGGCATCATGGAGGGCATCTTCCACGCTTCCTATGACGCTTCTGTGGCTGCCGGCTCCGAGGGCAACCTGATGGTCGGTGCAAACTGTGCCGGCTTCCTGAAGGTCGCCACCGCTATGATGGCTCAGGGCATCACCTACTAAGCTTTTCCCAAAAAACAACAAGGGCCGCATCCGCGAGGGTGCGGCCCTTGTTGTATATCTGCATTCCCTCCCGTCCATACTTTTCTCATCAAACGAAAAGAGGTATTTGCATGGACGAGCAAATGTTTTGTTATCAATGCGAGCAGGCGGCCCACGGCATCGGCTGCACCGGCAAAGCAGGCGTCTGCGGCAAATCTGCTGAGACGGCCGACGCGCAGGACCGGCTGACGGGCGCGCTCATCGGCTTTGCGACCTTGCTTCTGGACATCGGCAAGCCTATTCAGCCGCCGCAGGCACTTTTGCTGCTAGAGGGACTGTTCACCACCATCACCAACGTCAACTTCGACCCCGAGACGGTAGCCCAGCTCACCGACAAGGTATGGAAGGCGAGGCAGGAGGCCTTTGCCTCTGCCTGCCCCGCTCCCATGCCGGTGGGCGACTACGACATGAAAAAGCTGTGGCAGGAGCCGGATGCAGACATCAGGAGTCTGAAATCTTTCGTGCTGTTCGGGCTGCGGGGCATGGCGGCCTACTCTTACCACGCCCGGGTGCTGGGCTACACCGACGGCGAGATCGACCTGTTCTTCTGCACGGCCCTGCGGGCGCTGGCTGAGGAGAGCGACAAAGAAAAGCTCTTCAAACTGGTGGAGGACACCGGCACGATGGCTTACCGGGTCATGGCCCTTCTGGACAAGGCCAACACCGGCAGCTTCGGCGATCCCGAGCCAGTGGAGGTCCCCCTGACCATCGAGAAGGGGCCCTTCATCGTCATTTCGGGCCACGACCTCTATGACGCCAAGTGTCTGCTCGAACAGACCGAGGGCAAGGGCATCAATGTCTACACCCACTCGGAGATGCTGCCCGCCCACGGCTACCCGGAACTGAAAAAGCGCTTTCCTCACCTGAAGGGCAACTTCGGCACGGCGTGGCAGAACCAGCAGCGGGAGTTTGAGGACATCCCCGCGCCCATCCTCTTCACAACAAACTGCATCATGCCGCTGCGGCCCAGCTACGCCGACCGGGTATATACCACCTCGGTGGTGTCGTATCCCGGCGTCGTCCACATCGGCGAGGATCGGGACTTTTCCCCCGTCATCGCCAAGGCCCTCGAACTGGGCGGCTATCCGCAGGACACCCTTGTGCCGGGCATGAACGGCGGCAGCATCGTGGCCACGGGCTTTGCCCGCCGGGCTGTGCTGAACCACGCGGAGGACATCGTAAAGGCCGTACAGGAGGGCAGCATCCGCCACTTCTTCCTCATCGGCGGCTGCGACGGCACCCGGCCCTCCCGCCGGTACTACACCGAATTCGCAAAGCTCACCCCGCCCGACACCGCCATCCTCACGCTGGCCTGCGGCAAATTTCGGCTCAACGACCTGCCTCTGGGCACGGTGGCGGGCCTGCCCCGCATCCTCGATGTGGGCCAGTGCAACGACGCCTACAGTGCCATCCAGATCGCGCTGGCGCTGGCGGACGCCTTCGGCTGTTCGGTGAACGAGCTGCCCCTGTCCATCATTCTGTGCTGGTTTGAGCAGAAGGCCGTCTGCGTCCTCATGGCATTGCTGGCACTGGGCATCCGAGGCATCCGTCTCGGCCCGACCCTGCCGGCCTTCCTCTCCCCGGGCGTGTCCGCCGTTTTGCAGGAGAAATACGACCTCAGGCCCACCACGACCCCGGAGGCCGACCTTGCGGCCTGCCTCGGACAGGACTGATTTCTTGCCTTCCGATAAAAGGCATACTCTTCCCCACAAGACCTATCTGTTTTTCACAAGAAGCGCCGCCGCCGTGTACCCAGCTTTGGTGCAGCTGTCACTTGAATCCATTTCAACACCTTTGTATAATAGTAGTGTTATCCGGAACAAGGGCGTTCCAGATGTGTCTTTATCGACCCATCTGGGACGCCTTTTCTTTTATCGGCACAGAGGGGCGCTGCGGATCGTGCCGCAGCACTGCCAGAATAAACCTCCGGAAAATCGGAAAAAGGATGGGAAAGTCTATGGAAAATTTCACGGAGCAAAAACGACCGCTCGGCCTGTATGACCCCCAGTTCGAGCACGATGCCTGCGGCATCGGCGCGGTGGTGGACATCAAGGGCCGCAAGAGCCATCAGACCGTCAGCGATGCGCTGTCCATCGTGGAGCGCCTTGAGCACCGCGCTGGCAAAGACGCCGAGGGCAAGACCGGCGACGGCGTCGGCATCATGCTGCAGATCAGCCACCGCTTCTTCACGAAGGTGGCCGACGAACTGAACATCAGCCTCGGCAACGAGCGCGAATACGGCGTGGGTATGTTCTTCTTCCCCCAGAATGAGCATCTGCGTGCGCAGGCCATGAAGCTGTTCGAGCTTGTGACCCGCAAAGAGGGCCTTGAGTTTCTGGCATGGCGCGCTGTGCCAGTAGACCCCGACGCTGTGGGCCAGAAAGCCCGCGACTGTATGCCCTCCATCTGGCAGTGCTTCATCAAAAAGCCCGCCAAGGTAAGTAAAGGCATCGACTTCGACCGCAAGCTCTACATCGTCCGCCGGGTCTTTGAGCAGGCCAGCAACGGCACCTATGTGCCCAGCCTGTCCAGCCGCACCATCGTGTACAAGGGAATGTTCCTCGTCCACGACCTGCGCCAGTTCTACCTCGACTTGCAGGATGAGGAGTACGAGTCCGCCATCGGCATGGTACACAGCCGTTTCTCCACCAACACCAACCCCAGCTGGATGCGCGCCCACCCCAACCGCTTCATCCTTCACAACGGCGAGATCAACACCATCAAGGGAAACACCGACGCCATGCTGGCCCGCGAGGAGACCATCTCCTCCCCCATCATGAAGGAGGACATGAACAAGATCCTGCCCATTATCAACACCTCCGGCTCGGACTCCGCCATGCTGGACAACGCTCTCGAGTTCATGGTGATGAACGGCATGAATCTGCCGCTGGCCGTCATGATCACGATCCCCGAGCCGTGGGAGAACAACAAGAACATCAGCCAGAAAAAGCGGGATTTCTACCAGTATTACGCCACCATGCTGGAGCCGTGGGACGGCCCGGCGGCCATCCTCTTCTCCGACGGCGACGTGGTGGGTGCGGTGCTGGACCGCAACGGCCTGCGTCCCAGCCGCTACTACATCACCAAGGACGGCCGGATGATCCTGTCCTCCGAGGTGGGCGTGCTGCCCTGTGAGCCGGAGAACATTCTGGTAAAAGACCGTCTCCGCCCCGGCAAGATGCTGCTGGTGGACACCGTCAAGGGCGAGGTCGTGGACGACGAGAAGCTGAAGGAGTACTACGCCAGCCGCGAGCCTTACGGCGAGTGGATCGACCGCAACCTCGTCCAGCTGAAGGATTTGAAGATCCCCAACATCAAGACCCCCAGCTACACCGGCGACGATCTGCTGCGTCTGCAGAAGGTGTTCGGCTATAAGTACGAGGACATCAGCACCCTCATCCTTCCGATGGCACGTCAGGGCGCAGAGCCTTCCGGCGCAATGGGCACCGATACCCCGCTGGCAGCCCTCAGCGGCCAGCACCCCCCGCTCTTCAACTACTTCAAGCAGCGGTTCGCGCAGGTGACGAACCCTCCCATCGACGCCATCCGTGAGAAGGTCGTCACCTCCACCAGCGTCTATGTGGGCGCACACGGCAACCTGCTGGAGGATAAGCCCGAGAACTGCAAGGTGCTCAAGGTCCACAACCCCATCCTCACCTCCACCGACCTTCTCCGCATCAAGTACATGAATGTGCCGGGCTTCAAGGTGTCCACCGTCTCCATCAATTACTACAAGAACACCAGCCTCGAAAAAGCCATCGACCGCGTCTTCCTCGAGGTAGACCGCGCCTACAAAGAGGGCGCGAACATCATCATCCTGTCCGACCGGGACATCGACGAGTACCATGTCGCCATCCCCAGCCTGCTGGCGGTGTCGGCTGTGTCCCAGTACCTCATCCGCACCAAGAAGAGCACCGCACTGGCCCTCATCCTCGAGAGCGCCGAGCCGCACGAGGTGCACCACTTCGCCGCCCTGCTGGGCTACGGTGCCTGCGCCGTCAACCCCTATCTGGCCCACGAGACCATCGGCCAGCTCATCGACGACGGCCTGCTGGACAAGGACTATTACGCCGCCGTGGACGACTACAACAAGGCCGTGCTGGGCGGCATCGTGAAGATCGCCTCCAAGATGGGCATTTCCACCATCCAGAGCTACCAGAGCAGCCAGATCTTTGAGGCCGTCGGCATCTCCAAGGACGTCATCGACAAGTACTTCACCGGCACGGTCAGCCGCGTGGGCGGCATCGGCCTCGAGGACATTCAGGCAGACGTGGAGGCCCTCCACAACGCCGCCTTCGACCCACTGGGCCTCGACATCAATATGCAGCTGGAGGACGGCGGTGCCCACAAGTTCCGCAGCGGCAAGGAAGAGCACCTGTTCAACTCTCAGACCATCCACCTGTTCCAGAAAGCCTGCTTCACCGGCGACTACGACACCTTCAAGCAGTTCACCCACACTGTGGACAACATGGGCAGGAACGGCGTCCATCTGCGCAGCCTGCTGGACTTCAACTATGCCCCCGACGGCGGCATCCCGCTGGATGAGGTAGAGCCGGTCAGCTCCATCGTCAAGCGGTTCAAGGCTGCAGCCATGAGCTACGGCGCACTGAGCAGCGAGGCCCACGAGACCATCGCCATCGCCCTGAACCGCCTCGGCGGCCGGAGCAATACCGGCGAGGGCGGCGAGCCGGAGGAGCGCTATCACAGCGAGAGCAATTCCAAGATCAAGCAGGTAGCCTCTGCCCGCTTCGGCGTCACCAGCAAATACCTCGTCTCCGCCGAGGAGATCCAGATCAAGCTGGCACAGGGCGCAAAGCCCGGCGAGGGCGGCAACCTGCCCGGCGCGAAGGTGTATCCGTGGATCGCCAAGACCCGCCACAGCACCACCGGCGTGGGCCTCATCTCTCCCCCGCCCCACCACGACATCTACTCCATCGAAGACCTTGCAGAGCTGATCTATGACCTCAAGAACGCCAACCGTCACGCAAACATCAACGTCAAGCTGGTGAGCGAGGCCGGTGTCGGCACCATCGCAGCCGGTGTGGCCAAGGGCGGCGCACAGGTCATCCTCGTCTCGGGCTATGACGGCGGCACCGGTGCTGCGCCCCGCAACTCCATCAAGGACGCTGGTCTGCCTTGGGAGCTGGGCATCGCCGAGACCCATCAGACCCTGATCCTGAACGGCCTGCGCACCCGCGTGCGCATCGAGAGCGACTCCAAGCTCCTCTCCGGCCGGGATGTTGCCATCAGCTGTATGCTGGGCGCAGAGGAATTCGGCTTCGGCACCTCCCTGCTGATGACCATGGGCTGCGTGATGATGCGTGTCTGCAACCTCGACACCTGCCCCATGGGCATCTGCACCCAGAACCCCGAGCTGCGCAAGCATTTCCGCGGCAAGCCCGAATACATCATCAACTACCTGACCTTCGTGGCGCAGGAGCTGCGGGAGTACATGGCAAAGCTGGGCATCCGCACCATCGACGAGCTGGTGGGCCGCACCGACCTGCTCCACGTCAAACCCGCCCCTGCCGGAAGCCGTCTGGCCAAGATGGACCTCGACTGCATCCTGCATAACCCCGCCATCGTCAACAGCAATATCCACTTCCTGAAGGAGGATACCTATGACTTTCATCTGGAAGACACGCTGGACATGAAGGTGCTGATGAAGAAGTTCAAGCTGTCCAGCAAGACCCCTCAGAGCGTCAAGCTGGAGGTCTCCAACACCGACCGCGCCTTTGGCGCCATCTTCGGCAGCGAGATCACCCGCAAGTACGGCGGCGACCTGCCGGACGACGTCTACACCGTCCACTGCACCGGCGCAGGCGGCCAGAGCTTCGGCGCGTTCATCCCCAAGGGCCTGACCCTCGAGCTGACCGGCGACTGCAACGACTACATGGGCAAGGGCCTGTCCGGCGGCAAGCTCATCGTCCGCCCGCCCGAAGGCATCACCTTCAAGCCCGAGGACAACATCATCATCGGCAACGTAGCCCTCTACGGCGCCACCAGCGGCAAGGCCTTTGTTTCCGGCGTGGCCGGTGAGCGCTTCTGCGTCCGCAACTCGGGCGCTGTGGCCGTTGTCGAGGGCGTGGGCGACCACGGCTGTGAGTACATGACCGGCGGCACCGTCGTCGTTCTGGGCCAGACCGGCAAGAACTTCGCGGCCGGCATGACCGGCGGCATCGCCTATGTGCTGGACGAGAACTGGGACTTCTACCAGCGGGTGAACAAGGAGACCGTCAGCCTCGAGCCGGTGGAGCACAAATACGATGTCGCCACCCTGAAAGAGCTGATTCGGGAGCACGTTGAGCTGACCGGCTCGCCCCGCGGCAGGGAGATCCTTGACAACTTCAGCGAGTTCCTGCCCAAGTTCAAGAAAGTCCTCCCCTATGACTACGACCATATGCTGCGAGTCATCGCCTCCATGGAGGAGCGGGGTCTCGACGGCGAGCAGGCGCAGATCGAAGCATTCTACGCCGTGCAGAAGAAGAAGTAAGGAGGGGAACATCATGGCAAAACTCACTGGTTTTATGGATTACGCGCGCAAGACCAGCACGGATGTTCCGCCGCTGGAGCGCATCGAGAATTTCAACGAATTTCACATCTGGCTCTCCCGGGAAGAGCAGCAGACGCAGGCGGCACGCTGCATGGACTGCGGCGTCCCCTTCTGTCAGGCCGGCATGATGATCGGGGGCATGGCCTCCGGCTGCCCGTTGAACAACCTCATCCCGGAGTGGAACGACCTCGTGTATCAGGGCAAGTGGGAGCTGGCGCTCCGCCGCCTGCGGGCCACCAACCGTTTCCCGGAGTTCACGAGCCGGGTCTGCCCGGCCCTCTGCGAAGCCGCCTGCACCTGCGGCGATGTGACCGGCAGCAGCGTCACCGTCCGGGAGAACGAGCACGCCATCGTGGAGACGGGCTACGCTAAGGGCTGGCTCCACGCCGCCCCGCCTCCGGCCCGCACCGGTAAGAGCGTGGCTGTCATCGGCAGCGGCCCCTCGGGCCTGTCGGTGGCCGAGTACCTCAACATCCGCGGCCACGCCGTCACCGTCTTTGAGCGGGCCGACCGGGTGGGCGGTCTGCTGATGTACGGCATCCCCAACATGAAGCTGGATAAATCCGTCATTGAGCGCCGCATCAAGATCATGCAGGCCGACGGCGTGGAGTTCCGCACCAACATGGACGTGGGCGGGGCCGTGGATGCCGCCGAGCTGCTCAAGAGCTACGACGCCATCGTCCTCTGCTGCGGCGCAAAGAAAGCCCGGGACCTGAACGTCCCCGGCCGGGATGCCAAGGGCATCCATCTCGCGGTGGACTACCTCACCAGCGTGACCAAGAGCCTGCTGGACAGCAGCTTTGCCGACGGCAAGGCCATCAGCGCCGCAGGTAAGAATGTCCTCGTCATCGGCGGCGGCGACACCGGCAACGACTGTCAGGGCACGGCTCTGCGGCAGGGCTGCACCGACCTGATGGCGCTGGAGATGATGCCCCAGCCCCCGAAGGAGCGTGCGGCGAACAATCCGTGGCCCGAGTGGCCCCGGGTGCTGAAGGTGGACTACGGCCAGACCGAGTGCCTCGCCAAATTCGGCAAGGACCCCCGTGTTTACCAGACCACTGTAAAGGAGTTCCTGAAAGACGAGGCCGGAAACCTGACCGGCGCGGTCATTTCCTATCTGAAGCCCCAGTGCGACCCCGACACCGGCCGCACCAGCATGGTGCCCACCGGCGAGGAGTTCACCTATGACTGCCAGCTGGCCTTCATCGCCGCCGGTTTCGTGGGCTGTGAGGACTATGTCGCTGAGGCATTCGGCGTGGAGCGGAACGCCCGGGGCAATGTGGCCGACCAGGGCTTCCGCACCAACGTGGACAAGGTCTTCGTCTGCGGCGATATGCGCCGGGGCCAGAGCCTTGTCGTCTGGGGCCTGCGGGAAGGCCGCGACTGTGCCGCCGAGGTGGACCGCTATCTGATGGGTTACACCAACCTGAGATCGGAAGAGCGTCGTGTAGGGAAAGAGTGTAGATCTCGGTGGTCGCCGTATCATTAAAAAAAAAAAA
>ENA-UPSX01000188-UPSX01000188.1-human-gut-metagenome-genome-assembly--contig:-NODE-188-length-16806-cov-43.321478_pt1 | contig 16806 bp, 20 predicted proteins | sample MGYA00250045_ERZ773367 | MGnify/ENA primary metagenome ERZ773367 (study PRJEB29103, sample SAMN06112033) | human gut metagenome | biome: human gut; feature: ankylosing spondylitis patient; material... | reverse complement strand
TTTTTTTTTTTTAATGATACGGCGACCACCGAGATCTACACTCTTTCCCTACACGACGCTCTTCCGATCTGTGCAATGCCTTCACCGGTGGCGAGTTCGTTTTTTGCCCGTTGGATGATGTATTGACGAATATAGTCGCTTGCCGTGTCGCCCGTCATTCTCTTGACCATATCCCCGAAATAGTTGGACGACATGCACAATTTGTCGGCGCAATATTGTACGGTCGGTATGCCAAGCGTCAGTTGCAACTTTTCCTCATAATAATCCCGAAGCAGGTGCTCGAATTTTGCGAGTATGTCCGAGTTCTCCAACTTTCGGGTAATGAACTGACGGTTGTAAAAACGCCGGCAGAAATTGAGAATCAATCCGATATACTCCACAAGAATGGCATCTTGGAACTCATCGCGTTTTTTATGCAGTTCGTCCTGTATCTGTCGTATCAACGATACCAAAATATCGTGCTCCTCGTCAGTCATGTGCAAGGCTTCGTTGACCCGATAATCAAAAAAGGAATATCCCTTTATCTCCTTTTCCAACGGGGTTCCGTGCAACAGGTCGGGATGGAACAGCAACGCCCAGCCCGTCAGCATCACCCGTTCGCCGTTGTCCTCTTTTCCGCCGATTTGTCCGGGGGCGACGCAAATGACCGTTCCTTTCTTGTAGTCGTACTTCCCACAACCGTATGCCAAGTCTATTTCCGCTTCGTCATGAAAGAATATGCCATAGATGCTGTAATTGTTCAGGCTATGACGTATAGGGGACACTTCCGCGTAGTCAATGACACTGACCAGCGGATGCCTGTCGGTATGCCCCACCCACCGGCTATAATCGCCCACGTTTCTGACCTTCAGAATTTTGTTCATAGCATCTTATATAACTCTTTTCTTGTGAATGCAAAGATACATTATTTCAATTATATAGCCGAATATCAGCTCTATCAAATTCAGTAAAAGTGATACAAGTTACCCACTTATCGTTAAGTCCACCGTCGTGTAACCCGGTAATTTTGCATCATCAAAAGAAATCAAATGATGAATGAACGAATTGACATTCCAGCGGAATTGTATGAAGATGAAGTCGTGTGCTTCTTTGCAGACCGTTATCATACTTCTACCGAAAATGTGGTGAGATGTTTTCTCGTACAGGACGGGATTTGCCCGGAACAGGAAAATGAACCCATAACTTTCCGGTTGGAAGATAATGAAATGGAGATTATGCGAGGCTTGACTTATGGAGGTCATTCTTAAAAATTACAGGATTTATGGACAGAAGAGATTTTTTGAAAATGTCATCAATGACGGCCTTATTGGCTGCCGGGGAATGGACGGGACTATCGAAAGTCTTTGCTCAATCTGCATCTCAGTCTAAAAACGGTTATTCAAACGGAAATAATCCGTCGGGGAATATGGAATACAGAAATCTCGGAGGATTGGACGTGTCGGCCATCGGTCTGGGCTGCCTGCCGATGGTAGGCTATTATGGCGGGAAGTATGAGAAGAAGGATATGATTGCCCTGATCCGGCGTGCATACGACAAAGGTGTGACCTTTTTCGATACGGCGGAGGTGTACGGGCCTTATACCAGCGAAGAGTGGGTCAGCGAAGCACTCGCCCCGTTCCGTAACAAGGTAAAAATCGGTACGAAGTTCGGTTTCGGGGTCGAGGAAAAGCAACCGACCTCCCTGAACAGTCGTCCCGACCATATCCGTCGTGCGGTGGAAGGGTCACTCCGACGGTTGCGTACAGACCGTATCGACCTCTTGTACCAACACCGTGTCGATCCGAACGTGCCGATGGAAGAGGTCGCCAGCACGGTCAAGGATTTGATGCAGGAGGGAAAGGTATTGCATTGGGGACTGTCGGAAGCCAGTGCACGCTCCATCCGTCGCGCCCATGCCGTATGTCCTTTATCAGCGGTACAGAGCGAATATGCTATCTGGTGGCGAGAACCAGAAACGAAGATATTTCCGACGCTTGAAGAACTGGGCATCGGTTTCGTTCCCTATTGCCCGTTGGGACGTGCTTTCCTTACCGGGGTAATCGACGGGAACAGCCGCTTCAAACGGGGAGACCGCCGATGGAACCTGCCGCAATTCACGCCCGAAGCCTTAAAGCACAATATGCCGCTTGTCGCCCTTGTCCGCAAATGGGCGGAACGCAAAGGCATCACCCCGGCGCAGTTCGCCCTCGTGTGGATGCTTTCGCGCAAGGCATGGATAGCCCCGATACCCGGCACGACCAATCCCGACCATCTGGATGATTTTCTCGGTGCGGCAACCGTTCGTCTCACTCCCTACGAAATGGAAGAGTTCGACAAGGAATATGCTGCAATCGACCTTATGGGGCACCGTGCCGACCCGTTTACCGAAAGCCAAATCGACAAATAAAGAGTATAAATGATGAAAAAGTTTTTATTGATTCCGTTTTTATTGCTTGCCGTCTTGTCCATGGCGGCTTGCGGAGGCGGTTCTGACGAGCCGTTCACTCCTGAACAGCCCGAACAGCCGGAAAATCCGGGCGGCGGTGATGATTCCGATGATAATCCCGACACGCCTGCTCCCGGCGGGAACGGTCGCTACCTTGTCCTTTATGCTTCGCGCACGAACAATACCGAACGTGTGGCGCAACTGATTCAGACGACACTCGACTGCGACATTCTCGAAGTGGAGCCGGAAACGGCATACGACAATGACTACAACGCCATGTTGGAACGGTCGCAAGAAGAACTGGCAGCCATCCGTCAGGGCAATTATCCGCCTGTCAAAACCTCGATGGAGAGTTTTGACGATTACGACATCGTATTCATCGGTTACCCGATTTGGTATGGTAGCATGGCGACACCGATGCAAACATTCCTGCATTCCCATGCCTCGAAACTTGCCGGGAAACGGATTGCGCTGTTCGCCACCAGCGGCAGCAGCGGAATTTCCACTTCGGTCAATGAAGCCCGCAGCCTTTGCCCCGATGCGACGATCATCGACCGTACCCTATTACTGACCTCTTCAGGTCTTTCGCAAATGGCGACACGTGTCCCTGCATGGCTTGAAGAAATCGGAGCGAGCAGGGAAGAACCGGAAACACCGGGAGAAACATCCATGAAAGTGAAAATTTCGGTCGGCGACCGCACGATTACCGCTACGATGGAGGATAATGCGGCAGGCAGGGATTTTCTTTCCCGTCTGCCGTTGGAGGTTACACTGAATGATTACAATAACACGACTGAGAAAATCTTTTATCCCGATCCGGCTCTGACGACCGAAGGCATGACACGCGGCTGTGCGCCCACGCCCGGCGACATCACGATTTATGCGCCGTGGGGCAACGTGGCGATTTTCTGCAAAAACTGGTCGCATAGCAACGACTTGATTAAAATAGGCCGTATCGACGGTGACGGCATCGAGGCTCTGAATATCGGAGGCGATATAACGGTAAAATTCGAAAGGCAATAAATATGACGATAGAAGATTTCAAGACATACGTAAAGACACGGAAGCCTCTTGATACGGAGGAAATTCACCGTTTTATGGACGAGATGAGCAACGAGGCCCGTCGCGTCACGTTCCGCCTGAATACGGCTTATCATACGCCAGACGAAGTGCGCGAATTGCTTTCCGAGTTGTTCGGTTATGAAGTACCGCAATCGTTGCGCGTTTTCCCACCCCTCTATGCGGATTTCGGTAAAAACATCACCGTAGGCGAAAATGTGTTTATCAACGCCTGCTGTCATTTTCAAGACCACGGTGGAGTCATGATAGGCGACGGATGCCAGATAGGTCATAATGTGGTCTTTGCCACGCTCAACCACGGTCTTGCACCAGAAGAACGAAAATCCACTTATCCTGCACCTATCGTATTAGGCAGGAATGTGTGGGTTGGCTCGAACGCCACCATTCTGCAAGGCGTGACCATCGGTGACAATGCCGTTATTGCGGCAGGCGCGGTCGTTACGAAAGACGTAGCGGCAGGTACGGTCGTGGGCGGCGTCCCGGCACGGTTCATCAAGAATATTAACAACAAGTAATAACTTAAAAACAAGTCGATTATGTTAGGCAATTTCACTTTTCACAATCCCACGAAACTATACTTCGGAGAAAACTCATTGGAGAATTTGAGTAAAGAATTAGGCAAGTACGGAGAAAAAGTCATGTTAGTGTACGGCGGCGGCTCCATCCGCAAGAACGGCATCTACGACGCGGTGCTGGCGGAGCTGCGCAAAGCGGGCAAGCAGACGGTCGAACTGTCTGGTGTCATGCCCAACCCCACCATCGAGAAGGTGATGGAGGGCGTGGCACTCGCAAGGAAAGAGGCGGTGGATTTTATCCTTGCCGTCGGCGGCGGGTCTGTCTGCGACTATTGCAAGGCGGTGGCAGGCTCCGCGTACTGCGAACATGACCCGTGGGAATATTATTTCAACAACTGGGGCGAAATGACCTGCCGGTGGATTCCTGTCGGCTGCGTGCTCACGATGGCTGGAACGGGGTCGGAAATGGACAGTTGTTCCGTCATTTCCAAACACAGCGAAAACCGGAAGAAGTTCTATTATTTCCGCAATCCGGATTTCTCCATTCTCAATCCCGCTTACACTTATACCGTGCCCAAGCACCATACGGTGGCAGGCATTTACGACATCATGTCGCACATATTGGAACAATATCTTTCGGGAACGGACGACAACACGACCGACTACATCGCCGAAGGGCTGATGCGCTCCCTCGTTGTCAGCTCCCGGAAAGTGCTCGGCAATCCGGAGGATTACGAAGCACGCAGCAACATCATGTGGACTGCGACATGGGCTTTGAACGGGCTTCTCGCCTGCGGGAAGCCCACCGACTGGATGGTTCACATGCTGGGACAGGCCGTAGCCGCCTATACCGACGCTACCCACGGGCATACGCTCTCGGCTGTCAGCGGGGCTTACTACCGCCTGCTCATCGGGCGTTCCGAAGAGGCGGTGAAGAAATTCCGCCAGCTGGCGACCGCCGTGTGGGATATTGTCCCGACCGGAAAGACGGACAAGGAAATCGCGTTGGAAGGACTCGCACGGATGGAGGCATGGATGCGGGAACTGGGACTGGCGATGGACATTACGGCTTGCGGTGCCGATGCGTCGCAGCTCGAAGGAATGGCCGATGCGTGCCCCATCAACGAAAGCGGCTACGTTGTCCTTACCCGTGAGGATGTGATCGAAGTGTTGCGTCAAAGTCTTTAATACTATTTTGAGGATGAAAAATCGATAATCCTCATTAAAATCTAAAGGAATAATTAAACGAACGTTTTTGACAAGCCGAGTGCAGAGCCGAACGCAGTTCGGGCTATGCCGAGGCAAAAAAACGACTGTTGCAAAACGAACTAAATTCAGAAGAAAATGAAAACAGTGAAATTACACAATGGCATTGAAATGCCGATTATAGGTTACGGAGTTTATCAGGTAACACCCGAAGAGTGCGTACGTTGCGTGTCAGACGCCCTGAACGTCGGTTACCGATCCATCGACACGGCACAAGTCTATTTCAACGAGCGACAGGTCGGCGATGCGATACGCAAGAGCGGAATAGCCCGTGAAGAGATTTTTCTTACCACCAAAATATGGATTACCAACGCCGGCGAAGCGAAAGCAGCGAAATCCATTGACGAGTCGCTGCGCAAGTTGCAGACCGATTATGTGGATTTGTTGCTCATACACCAGCCGTTCGACGACTATTACGGAACTTATCGTGCAATGGAGGCAGCCTACAAGGCAGGAAAGGCGCATGCCATCGGTGTGAGCAATTTTTACCCCGACCGCTTCATCGACCTTGCAGAACATGTGGAAATCAAGCCGATGATTAACCAGGTGGAGACCCACGTGTTCAACCAGCAGGTCAAAGTACAGGAAATCATGGAGAAATACGGAACCCGTATCATGTCGTGGGGGCCTTTCGCCGAAGGACGGAACAACCTGTTCACGAATCCTGTGCTAGAGGGACTCGGTCATAAATACGGCAAGAGTTCGGCTCAGGTGGCGCTGCGTTATCTGATTCAGTGGGGTGTGATCGTGATTCCTAAATCGGTCCGCATCGAACGGATGCGCCAGAATATAGAGGTGTTTGACTTCACGCTCACCGATGCGGATATGAATGCGCTTGCTGCTTTGGACGGGGGTAAAAGCCTTTTCTTCTCGCATTACGACCCCGAATTCGTCAATTTCCTGCTGACGTTCAAAGTAGATTGACGATATGAAAAAGATGATTTTAGTATTCATGAGGATGAGAAAATCAATATGGACCATCTTGTTTTTCTCCCTTTTGTTGTCATGCAATACGCAGCCGGCAAAGGAGAGAAACAGACAAAACAGTACGGAAATGGAAAAGAAGAATATCGGAAAACTGCTTGCTCTCTATCCCAAACCGATGACCGTGGTCGGTGCGGAGGTAGATGGCAAGGTGAACTGGCTCGTCGTGGGGCATACGGGCATCATCGGCCACGACCGGATTCTCGTGAGCATGAGCAAGAGCCATTATACCAATCAAGGAATAAGGAAGTCGAAGAAGCTCTCGATAAACCTCGTGAGTCGTAAAATGCTGCCGAAAGCCGATTATGTGGGCAGTGCGAGCGGCGCGTCAGTCGATAAATCAAACGTATTCGAATACCATTGGGGAGAGAACGGCATGCCGGTAATCGACGCTTCGCCGCTGACGATGGAGTGCGACGTGGTGGACATCTACGAAACCGAAGGCTTCGACAACTTCATCTGTTCCGTCGCCAACACTTACGCTGCTCCCGATGTACTCGACGCTGACGGGAAACTCGACTATACACGGTTGAAACCCGTGCTGTTCGAGTTTCCGACCTATTCCTACATCGCCACCGGAGAGATTATCGGCAAATGCCTGAACTTGGACAAGCAGCCGGGAATGTGCGCTAAAGAGCCTATGACTACCGACGGTATTGTAAGATTGTCGAAAATTGAAGTTTACCCGCAGTATCTGGGTGCGTACATGAAATATGCAACCGAAGTGGGAGAAGTTTCCTTGCGTACCGAGCCGGGAGTATTGACCATGTATGCTGTTGGTGAGAAGGAAAACCCCTGCAAAGTAACTATCCTTGAAACGTATGCAAGCAAGGAGGCTTATGAGAAACATATTGCCTCGGAACATTTCCAGAAATACAAACAGGGAACGCTGCACATGGTCAAGTCGTTGGTGCTATCCGACCAAATGCCGCTCAACCCGGTGAATCAAATCACTAACTTCATTCAATAACACATTATGAACCGAATTATTCTAATAATAGTATTTACCATTTTAACATGCAATGTTATGGCACAGAAAAAGATAATACAGACAGCCGGGCGCGATCAGTTAGGCGAGTTCGCCCCGAAATTCGCAGCACTCAATGACGATGTTCTGTTCGGTGAGGTATGGAGCCGCACCGACAAGCTAGGCCTTCGCGACCGCAGTTTAGTGACAATTACATCGCTTATCAGCCAAGGCATTACGGACAATTCGCTGACCTATCATTTGCAGTCGGCGAAAAACAACGGCATCACCCGCACCGAAATTGCAGAAATCATCACGCATATCGGTTTTTACGCCGGTTGGCCGAAAGCTTGGGCGGCATTCCGTCTGGCAAAAGACGTATGGGCAGCGGAGGCAAGCGGTAAAGATGCCAAGGAAGCCTTTCAAAACGAAATGATTTTCCCTATCGGAGAACCTAATACGGCATATGCAAAATATTTTACCGGTAATAGTTACCTCGCACCGGTCTCCGGTGAGCAGGTAAATATCTCCAACGTGACTTTTGAACCTCGCTGCCGCAACAACTGGCACATCCATAAAGCCACGAAAGGCGGTGGTCAGATGCTTATTGGGGTGGCTGGCCGTGGCTGGTATCAGGAAGAGGGGAAACCGGCTGTGGAAATTCTGCCCGGAACGGTCATCCACATTCCTGCCAATGTAAAGCACTGGCATGGTGCAGCAGCCGATAGTTGGTTTGCACACCTGGCATTCGAAGTTCCTGGTGAAAGCGCTTCCAATGAATGGCTGGAACCCGTTACCGACGAAGAGTATGACAAATTTAAATAATCAGCCGCATGTATAGATTTTTATTGATATTGCTGCCGGTGGTCGGCATGGCTACCGCCACCGGCGCACAACAAAGACAGGATATGAACAAAGGAGGATCAGACCATAAAATATTGGTAGCCTATTTCTCGGCGACGGGAACGACGGCACGAGCGGCCAAAAAACTGGCGAATGTTACGGGCGGAGAGCTTTATGCGATTGTGTCTGCACAACCCTATACGAGTGCCGACCTCGACTGGAATGACAAGCGGTCGCGCAGTTCGGTAGAGATGAACGACCCTAAATCGCGTCCGGCAATCAAAGGCAGAAAGGAAAACATCGCCGATTACGATGTCATCTTCATCGGTTATCCCATCTGGTGGGACCTCGCGCCGCGCATTATCAATACGTTCATCGAAAGCCACGACCTGAAGGGCAAAACAGTCATCCCGTTCGCCACATCCGGAGGCAGCACGCTCGCGGGCAGCGCGGCGGCGTTGAAGAAAACCTATCCCGCGCTGAACTGGAGAGAGGGACGCCTGCTTAATCGTGCCGATGAGAAAAGCATTCGCAACTGGGTAGATAACTGCAAGCTATGAAAAGAAGAAAGATTCGCAGTTTAAGCGTCAGTGAAATAGGCATGGGCTGTATGGGATTCTCCCACGGATACGGCCAAGTACCGGGCGCAGGATATGCCGAAGAAGCCATTCGGGAAGCGTTCGGCTATGGATGCAATTTTTTCGATACGGCAGAAGGATACGGGAAGGAGCTTTATTATCCCGGACATAACGAGGAGATTGTCGGGCGTGCGGTCAGAGGCTTTCGCAATGAGGTTGTGATTGCCACAAAACTGCATATCCGGCCTGAGGCGGTTGAAGATTGCGGCTCCGTTTATGCTGCCATCCGCCGCCACCTTGAACGCTCGTTAAAGAATTTGCAGACCGATTACGTGGACTTGTACTATCTGCACCGCATCAACATGGAGGTGGACTATCTGGAGGTCGCCCATGCGATGGGCAGGCTCATTCAGGAGGGACTTGTCCGCGAATGGGGCATTTCGGCGGTGGACAAGGCTCAACTTGAAGCGGCGCATGCCGTAACGCCCGTAGGTGCCGTGCAGAATATCTACTCTATGGTGGAGCGCACTTCTGAAAAAGATGTCATTCCTTTTTGCGTGGGAAACGGGATTGCTTTTGTGCCGTTCTCACCTGTCGCCAGCGGACTTTTATCCGGAAAAATTACACCGGATACGGAGTTCAGTCAGGTCGATGACGTGCGTGTATGGGTTCCACAACTGAAGCGGGAGAACATAACCGGCAATATGCCCATTGTCGAAATGCTCAGGAGTTTTGCCGCAGAAAAGCAGGCGACTCCAGCGCAGGTCTCTTTGGCTTGGATGCTCCGTAAATATACGAATGTCGTGCCCATTCCCGGCTCGAAGAACAAAGAGCGCATCATGGAGAATCTGCGGGCGTGCGAAATGCAACTGACAGTTGAAGAGTTCGACAGGCTGGATTCCGAACTCGACAGATTGCCGGTATATGGCATACGCGGTCATGCGGAGACCGAACAGACTTCATTCGGAAACAATTGGTTAAAACTAAAATAATTCAAGCATGAAAAGAATTCTGATTTTAGGAGCATCCGGGACATTCGGGAAAGCTCTTGTCGAGAAGCTGAACAATGACGAAGAGTTTCATCTGACGCTTGCATCCCGTCATGCCTCGGCTTGCTATCACGAAAGTGAACGATGCCATGTCGTCGATTGTGACGCCATGAAAGCGGATGATTTGCCGCAGGCGATGGCGGGTTGCCATGTGGTGTATTGCGCCATATCGGGCGACGATTTGCCCGTTATCGCTGAAAAAATGGTATCAGCCATGAAGAAAGCCGGTTTACGCCGTATTATTTTTATGGGAGCCGTGGGAATCTACGATGAGATTCCAGCGGACATGGACGATGAAGACAATGTTAGAAACAATCCCGACCAAATACCCAACCGCAAAGCGGCGGATATTGTGGAAAACAGCGGTCTGGATTACACGATACTTCGTCCGGGGTATTTACGGGACGGGGATAAGGATGATTTTACATTGACTTTCAAAGGCGAACAAGCGAAAGGATATGTTTCGACCATCCCCTCCGTTGTCGGGCTTGCCGTTCGTCTTATACATGATGACACGCTCTATGTCCGTCAAAGCGTGAGTATTACCCGTGATATGTCTGATACGGGAAAACTTTGATTTACTATGGAAATACGTTTTGAAAATAAAGTGGCATTTATTACGGGTGCAGCCGGCGGTATCGGTTATGCCGCCGCACGGATGTTTGCCGAAGCCGGTGCGTCGGTTGTCATGGCCGATTTGGACAGTCGGGTAACAGACCGTGCCAAGGAACTGGAAGCGGAAGGACATAACGCCATCGGTATCAGGTGCGACGTATCGGACGAGGCACAAGTGAAAGCGGCTGTCGAAAAGGCGGTCGCTGTTTTCGGCAAGTTGGATATAGCCTATAATAACGTGGGCATACATGCCGCCGTGCGAGAAGATCTGGCGGAAACCGAAGGCTGGGATTTCGACCGGGTAATTTCGGTCAATCTGCGTGGCGTGTGGAACTGTATGAAGTACGAACTTGTCGAGATGAAAAAGCACGGCAAGGGAGCCATCGTGAACTGCTCGTCGCAGGGTGGTCTGGTAGGCATCCCCTGCATCGTGGCTTACAACGCCTCGAAGCACGGTGTACTGGGACTGACCAAATCGGCGGCGTTGGAGTATGCCCGGCAGGGAATCCGCATCAACGCTATCTGCCCCGGCACCTGCGAGACACCGATGGTACGTCAGGCCATCGAGCAGTCGCCCGACCACATGGCACGTGTTATCGACGCCATCCCGTTGGGGCGTGTCGGCAAGGCAGAAGAAATCGCTTCGATGGTGCTGCTCCTTTGCAGCGACTATGCCGGCTTTGCCATCGGACAGACTTGGGCGATGGACGGAGGATATACGGCGATGTGATAAACAATAAATAGAATGAGAAACAGATTGAAAACAATCCTTGCCATTGCCTTTGTATGGGGGATGGCAATTCAAACAAACGCACAGGAAATGAATAAAGTACCAACTGTAAAACTGAACAACGGCATGGAAATGCCGCAATTGGGAGTCGGCACGTTCTTGGTCAAGGATGATGCCGCAGAAAGAGTATGCCATGCAATCAAGGTCGGGTTCCGCCTGATCGACACGGCACAGGGCTACGGAAACGAGAAAGAGGTGGGCGAAGGCATATGCCGGAGCGGAATAGACCGCCGAGAGCTGTTCATTACCACGAAAGTGAACACTACGGAAATGCGAGGCGGCACCGTGCGGCAGTCGCTTGACAAAAGTCTTGCCGACCTCGGAACGGACTACATCGACCTCGTACTCATCCACTGGCCCGTAAAAGGACATATCAAGGAGACTTGGCAGATATTGGAGGAATACGTGGACAAGGGGAAAATCCGCAGTATCGGCGTGAGCAACTTCAACCCGCACCATCTCGACGAGTTACTGGAGTATGCACGCATACGTCCCGTCGTCAATCAAATCGAGATCGAGCCGTACATGACCCAGCACGATGTCGTGGGCTATACGTTCCGCAAGGGTATTCAGGTGGAAGCATGGGGACCGTTGGGACAGGGCGTTACCGGCGTGCTCGATGACCCTGCAATCGGCGAGATTGCCGCCCGGCACGGTAAATCTGCCGCACAGGTTATCCTGCGTTGGCACATGCAGCGCGGGTTGGTCACCATTCCCCGCTGCGACAACGATGCGTACACGGACGAGAATATCCGTATCTTCGACTTCGAGCTTTCGCCTTCCGAAATAGAGATTATTACCGGTCTGAACCGCAACCAACGTGCGTATGAACAGAACGACCCGGATAATTTCCCGTGGTAACCGATAAATCGTATCGGGGTATCAGTTGGCGGAAACAGAACTATGCGTCACACGCATTTCCTGTTGCCTGACTTGAATAATATCAGAAGTGGCAGACCATCTATCAAAGTGGTTAAATGAAAAAAGTCGAACTGATACGGACAGAAGAAAATTCATAAAGACTGTCGGTGCAGCAGCCGGAGCAACCCTGCTTTCCGGAGTCGGGATAGCGAAGGCAGCCGAATTGTTGAACGATAAAACGGATAAGAAAATGAAAATAGTAGTATTGACAGGAAGTCCGCGCCGGAACGGGAATACCAATCATTTGGCCTGACAATTCATCAAGGGTGCGGAAGAAGCCGGATACGAGGTGTACCATTTCGATTGCGCCCAGCACAAGGTTTCTTCCTGCATCGCCTGCAACCGTTGCGGAATGAACGGTCAGTGTATATTCAACGACGATTTTGGGCTGCTTCGTCCGCACCTTGTGACCGCCGATATGGTGGTATTCGCCACGCCAATGTATTACTTCGGATTCTCTTCGCAGCTCAAAGCCGTGATAGACCGCTTCTATGCGCTCAACGGGCAGTTCAAGGGAAGCGAGAAACGGTCGGCCTTGCTGATGGCATACGCTGATACAGCTGCGGAAGAAGCCGAGCCGATGCTCTCGCATTACCATATGCTGCTCCGGTATTTAGGATGGAAAGACTGTGGAACGGTCGTGGCGGCGGGAATGTGGCCAGCGGGTACGGTGAATGACACCGAATACAGTCGGCAGGCTTATGAATTAGGATGTAAATGTTTCGGGTAATCGTGTTGTGTATTTACGTAATGATGCAATACGTTGGTTATAGGAACAAGTATATTATATTAAAACAAAACCATTATGATGACACCATTATTTATCGGCAGTCTGGGTATGCAGGAAGTGCTGCTGATCGCATTGGTCGTGCTGCTGTTCTTCGGTGGTAAGAAAATTCCCGAACTGATGAAAGGTCTCGGTAAGGGAGTACGTTCGTTCAAAGAAGGGATGAACAATATGGAGAAAGAAATCGAGGATGAACCGATAAAAAAAGAATAAGCGGATGGCGGCTGATACGGACAAACAATCTTTCTGGGAGCACCTCGACGTACTGCGTGCAGCCATCGTGAAGAGTCTGCTCGTAGCCGTAGTGTTCGGCGTGGCGGCATTCTGTTTCAAGGAGGAACTGTTTGCCGTTATCCTCGCACCCAAAGATGTCAATTTTATTACTTACCGGCTGCTCTATTCACTTAGTGGTCTGGTGACGGAAGTCGGCGCACAGGATTTTCTCGTGAAGCTCATCAACACGGGACTGGCCGAACAGTTCATCATTCACATGAAAACCGCATTATGTGCCGGTATCCTGTGTGCATCGCCATATATCCTCTACCAGTTGTTCCGGTTCGTGTCACCTGCCTTGTACGTCAATGAGCGGAAGTATGTGATGCGGGTGGTCGGAGGCGGCTATGCCATGTTCGCCTTGGGTGTGGCCGTCAGCTACTATCTGATTTTCCCGCTGACGTTCCGTTTCTTGGGAACCTATCAAGTCAGCAGTGAGGTGGAGAACATGATTGCACTGCAATCCTACATTTCAACGCTGATGACCATGTCGCTGGCAATGGGACTTGTTTTCGAGATACCGATTCTCTCATGGCTGTTCGCTAAATTGGGATTGCTCTCTGCCTGTTTCATGCGCAAATACCGCAAACACGCCATTGTGGTCATTCTTGTGATGGCTGCCGTTATCACACCGACCTCTGATGTCTTCACGCTGTTGCTGATTGCATTGCCGATGTGGTTGCTGTATGAGATAAGTATATGGATCGTTAAAAATTCAAGAAGAAAGAATGAAGTTATTATTGCAGCATAAGATAGTTGCCGGATATTTATTATTGATGGCGGTCATCGGTTGTATGGTCGCCATTGTCTTACATGAACGCAACCGTGTAAGAAAGATAGAGAATGAATCAATTGCGATTTTTCAGACCCAGCACCATATCAATACCGCCCACCGTTATGTAACCACGTTGGCAACTTATGGTGAATCCGTTATTGTGTGGAACAAGGAGGACTCATTGTCTTATCGGGACCGTCGTATGCGAACGGATTCCCTGCTGCAAATCCTAAGTATACGCTGCAGGGATTTTATACATCCCGACCAGATAGATTCTCTCCGTACATTGCTGGTTGCTAAAGAAGAACATTTATTCCAGATAATGGGTGCGTTTCAACAACAAAAGAAAATGGACAGTCTTTTATTTAGCCGACAGCATGTCGTTACATTGCAAGTCAGCCCACCTCGCACCATTACCCGCAAGAAAAAAGGGATAGCAGGATTTTTTGGTGGCAAGGAAACCGTGCAGCTGCCATCCGTTACAACCGGACAGAATACACTAAACAAAGAATTGATTTCTTTGAAGAATGAACGGCAAAGAGACATTGAGGCTTATACGGACAGCCTGCGGTTACACAATAAGGAACTCAACGTGAAACTACGCATGTTGATTACAAGTCTGGACGAGCAGACATTGATTGCGTTTCAAAACAAAGAAGAACGACTTAAAGCCTCCTACGAACATTCCTCTCTTGTCATTACCGGTTTGATTGCATTCTCCATAATCCTGTTATTTGTTTTGTATCTTATCATACAACGGGATATCAAGATTAAGGCAAGGAACAGGAAACGCCTGGAAGAAACAATAGAACAGAACAATGCGTTGCTGGAAATGCGTAAGAATATTATCCTAACCATTTCCCATGATATTCGCGCCCCGCTGAACATCATCAGCGGGAGTGCCGAACTGGCTACGGACACTCGTGAAAAGAAACGCAGGAACAATCACCTGGACAACATCCGAATTGTCTGTAAACACGTGGTACACTTGCTTAACAACCTGTTGGACGTGTACCGTCTGAACGAGGCCAAAGAAATCCGCAACGATGTGCCGTTCAGCCTTAAAGACTTGTTGGAACGTACCGTTTTCGGCTTCTCCCACGTAATCAATAACAAGGGAGTTCTATTCTGTCACGATTTTAAGGATACCGATGTCAAACTTTATGGCGATGTGGACCGCATTGCTGAGCAGATTATAGACAACCTGCTCAGCAATGCCGTCAAGTTTACAGAAGTAGGTACAATCAGTTTTAATGCCTGTTATCATGAAGGAGAGCTGCTGTTAGAAGTCAAAGATACCGGTATCGGCATGAGTGCGGAGACGCTCTCCCGTATCTTCCGTCCATTCGAACGTTTGAGTTCATTGGCTAACGTCCAAGGATTCGGATTGGGTCTGCCAATTACGAAAGGACTTGTCAACCTGCTTGGCGGAACCATCAATGTGACAAGTAGCATAGACCAAGGCAGCACCTTCTGCGTGACACTTCCCATGAAAATAATGGACGAACCGATAGAAAGCGAGAACCGGATAATCCCGCACCCGGTACACCTGCCCCAAAATGTACTTGTCATCGATGATGACACCATGTTGCTGGATGTGATAAAGGAGATGCTGGAGCGGAACGGAATGAACTGTACAACCTGTGCCACTTCCAAAGAGGTCGTAAAGGCAATGCGGGGCAAGGATTATGATTTGCTGCTGTCAGACATTCAAATGCCGGGAACCAACGGCTTCGATCTGCTGACTCTGTTGCGAAACTCAAATATCGGGAACTCCCGTTCCATACCCGTTGTGGCCATGACTGCACGCGGTGACAGGGACAAGGAGGTATTCCTCCATGCCGGATTTACAGACTATATCTACAAGCCTTTCTCTTCTTCCGAGTTGCTCAGCCTGCTTTCAATGATAAGAAAAAACCGGCAGGAAGACAACCATAGCGTCGATTTCAGTCTGATACTCTCTGAAGTCAGCGACAAGTCGAAAACGCTTCTTTCCTTTATATCCCAGTCGAAAAAAGACCGGGAGGAACTCGGTACGGCAATGAAAAACGGTGACAGGCAGAAATTGCGTGAAATCACCCACCGGATGCAACCGATGTGGGAATTGCTGCAAATGGAAGAAGCCTTGTCGGCTTATCGCACTTTACTGAAAAATGAGACTATAAACGATAAGATATTGAATGAACATACCCGGCAGATTATGGATTACGCCGCCATCCTCATTAAAGTGGCGGAAGCCGAGATAAAAAGAGTGACGAATGAAACGGAAGATACTGATAGTTGAGGACAACGTCGGTTTGTCACAGATGCAGAAAGACTGGCTCTCACAGGCGGGTTATGATGCCGTGACGGCCATGAACGAGACGATAGCACGCTCGTTGATACGCAGAACGCAGTTCGACCTGATATTGTCGGATGTGCGGTTACCGGAGGGGAACGGCATTTCCCTTCTGGAATGGCTGTGCAAGGAAAGGAAGGACATCCCGTTCATCCTGACCACGGAATATGTTTCCGTTTCGGATGTGGTGCGCACCATCAAGCTCGGAGCCAGGGATTACCTGCCCAAACCGGTACACCGGGAGCATCTGCTGGAGTTGGCGGAAGATGTGTTCCGTCCAGTGGCTACGGTGCGCAGGAAAGAGAAGGTGCTGTTTCACCGTACAAGCCCCAGGATTCTGCAAGCGGAAAAGTTTGCCAGGCTGGTTGCTCCGTCCGATATGTCGGTAATGATTCTCGGTGCCAACGGAACCGGTAAAGAGTCGATAGCACAAACCATCCATAACAACAGCGAACGATGGAATATGCCGTTCGTCGCGGTAAACTGCGGGGCGTTACCGCGTGAATTAGCCGCCGGTATGAAGCAATCGGTTTTATCATAGCCGCAAAATCCATATTGAGGTTCAAGGATACGGATACAGCAAAAACCGAATATGTCCTT